>Ga0335085_10005125_pt1 | contig 21297 bp, 18 predicted proteins | sample Lox_Sample_45_FD_206712 | JGI IMG/M metagenome (GOLD analysis project Ga0335085, IMG submission 206712) | Soil microbial communities from Loxahatchee National Wildlife Refuge, Florida, United States - Lox_Sample_4.5 | ecosystem: Environmental > Terrestrial > Soil > Wetlands | place: USA...
ACTCAATCCGCGGGCTGCAAAAGAGATAGTGAGAACAAACGATGAGTGAGGATGAGGATTTCATCGCATACCTGGTACTGGTCTGCTTCGACAGGGGGACCGACCTGCGCGATCGCATCGAGGAGTCGCTGCCGCTGCTGCAGGAGGCGCTGAAGGAGATTGGAGACGTGCGGCCCGCGATGTCCTCTTACGATGGGTCAGCGGTCAGTTACCTGGTAGCCACTTCAGCCGCCGTTCAACCAGGGCAGGTTCTTGAGCAGCTTAAGTCTCCGAAGTCACGCCGTGGTTCGCCGCTCAAGACTCATGACATGGTGTTGGTGATCTCCGTGGGACCCGGGCTCGCTCAGCGCATGGAGCGTGTCACCGATTGGCTCAGCGAATACGGCTTGCTCGCCTGATAGCTGTCGGTCGACAGGGGCCTGGGAACGGATCCTGATCGAGTCATGCAATCGCCGCAGCATTACGTTAGCGGGAAGCGGGCTCTTTCCCAAGGCCGAACTGCGCTTTAATCCATTCGACGAAATGACGCTCACGCGACTCGTCGGTCCAAAGCAACCAATAGGAGTTCCGCCCTGCGAGCGTCAACGAGAACGGCGCAATCAGAGTTCCTTGAGCGATCAGGTCTGCAAACAGCACGGGCGAGAGTAGAGCTGCGCCGACCCCCTGTGCGGCCGCTTGCGCCTCGAGTTCGTAGTTCGAATAGCGGGTTGGAAGGAATAAAGGTCTTGCGTTCCTGATGCCAGCAAGCTTGAACCACTCGAACCACCCCGGATCGGGGATCAAGGGTAGCTCCAGAAGTTTCCGAGTCGTCAGACGTTTAGGTGCCCATTTGGTACTAAACATCGGCGTACGCTGCTCGACCATGAGCATCGCGCAGCTGTAGTTCGGCCAAACGCCAACCCCGCTGCGGATGGCGACATCGAAACTGCCGGCTGGCAACACAGTTTGAGTGTTATCCAGCACGATCGCATCCGCTCCGGGAATTGAGTGATACGTCGCCAATCGAGGTACCAGCCAACGCGAGGCGAATGTTGGCGCACAGGTCACGCGAAGCGGTTGTTTGACGCGGCGGCAATCGTCCAGCGCCGTGCGCATGAGAGATAAAGCCTGCTCGACCCTTTGCCCCAGAGCTTTGGCGCGGTCAGTGGTCGCCAATGTCGGGCCGTATCGACTGAAGAGCTTCACCCCGATTTGCGCCTCGAGCGCCCGAATCCGCTGGCTTACTGCCGTGGGCGTAACCCCAAGTTCGATGGCGGCGCGCGAAAAATTTCCATGCCGGGCGCAGGCGGCCAGAAAGCGCAGAGATTCAAGCGAAGGCAGTCTCCTGGCCACGCTTCATTTGAAGCTGAGCTTGAAATGATTGTCAAGAATCGCAGGCATGACTCACAGCCTGACTCGGTACACTGTCGCTGGCCCTTCAGGAAGATGGTGAAGCGGGATCATCAATGAGGACGCAGCTCAGTGACAGGTTGGTAGGGTGGGGACCCCTCGCTAACGCGGTCACCCGCGTTTTCCTCGCCTGCGTATGGCCGGCTGTCTGTGCTGGCGATCCTGACACAATGAGCGGAACGGCACCTCCGGGATACTCGCTTTCGCGTACCGGAGACGTTCACGACTTTGACTATTTCGTTGGCGGGTGGACGACCCGGCAGCATCGATTAAAAGTTCGCGGCGTTGGCAGCACTGAGTGGGAGGACTTCCCCGCTACCCTGTGTATGACACCGTATCTTGGCGGTACAGTCACAGTCGACGAGATGTACATGCCCACCAAGCACTTGGCGGGCCTAACCCTTCGCACGTTTGACCTGAAGAACCGACGCTGGTCGATCTATTGGGTTAGCAGCGCCACGGGGCAACTGGACCCAGTGCCGGTGGTTGGAGGCTTCGACGGAAACCGAGGTGAGTTTTACGCTGCCGACCAGGAAAATGGGCGCCCGATCAAGGTACGTTACCTGTGGACCAAGCTCGATCATGACCACGCTCGGTGGGAACAGGCATTCTCCTTCGACAACCAAACGTGGGAGACCAACTGGGCTGCGGATTTCACTCGCGCGGACTCCTCGAAAATCTGCGAGAACGGTCAACCGAAGCGTTAGCAGTCTCGACCCTTGCGGTGCGTCGCGCTACGCCTCATGCCGATATCACCGCCCCGCTCGACATGACGCTCGAGCTCGGCGATCCAGCGGTTACGCTTCAGCCGCTGGCACCAGACCGGCCGCTCGGCGCGATCAACGCCGTGTACCTGAAAAGACCTGCTTGGCCAAATCCACGTTCACACGAGTAAGCTTCGTGATGACTCCTCCTCATTCCGTGGCTGGTGGCACACACCTCCAGTCTGGCACTCGATGCCGTTAGGTCTGAGGAGGGTCCATCCCATTGCTTCCGGGCAGCCCTGGATGGAGCTCGCAACGTGAGCTATAAGGAACGCGATCGCAGAAATCCTCATGAAACCTAAGCTCCGGCTCCTTGGGCTGTGCGCGGCTGCGCTGATCGTCGCCGCGGTTGGAGTTTTTTATCGGACCGCGACGCGACGCACCGGTTCTTCCGCGCAGCACATCTCTCAGGGGAGCCAGGCGACTTACGTCGGTGTCGCGGCCTGCAGAGCCTGCCACGCCCGTCAGTATCAGGACTGGCTGGGCTCACATCACCAGCTGGCAATGCAAGAGGCCACCGAAGCGACCGTGCTGGGTGATTTCCACGATGCGCGCATTCGTTACTTCGACGTGACCTCACGCTTTTATCGCCGGAGCGGGAAGTTCTGGGTGAGTACCGATGGTGCGGACGGCAGGCTGCAGGATTTCGAGATCAGGTACACGTTTGGGGTGCATCCGCTGCAGCAGTACCTGGTCGCCTTCCCCGACGGCCGGCTGCAGGCGCTCTCCCTTGCCTGGGATTCACGTTCCAGGGATCAAGGTGGACAACGCTGGTTCCATCTCTACCCGAAGGAGCACATCCGCGCGGGCGATGAGTTGCACTGGACGGGCCTGCAGCAGAACTGGAATTTCATGTGTGCCGACTGCCATTCGACGGACCTGCGAAAGAACTACGATGAGACCAGCAACACTTACGCGACGACCTGGCAAGACATCAATGTTGCCTGCGAAGCCTGCCATGGTGCAGGTTCCGAGCACGTGAAGTGGGCGGCCCGGCAGGCGCCCAACGTCGGGGCTGCGCACACCAGGGACGACGGCCTATTGGCGCACTTTGACGATCGAGGCGATGTGTTCTGGATTCTCGATCCCGTCAGCGGCAATTCGCGCCGCTCGCGTCCCCGCGCTAACACGGACGAGCTGGAAATGTGCGGACGGTGCCATGCGCGCGCCGCCAGACTTTCCGAGGACTGGGTTCCGGGGAAGCCGCTGCTGGACACCCATCGCGTGACGCTGCTCGAGCAAGGGATGTACAGCGCCGACGGTCAGATGCAGGACGAGGTGTACAACTACGGCTCGTTCTTGCAGAGCAAGATGTTCGCCGCGGGCGTGACCTGCAGCGACTGCCATGAGCCGCACAGCCAGAAGTTGCGGACGACGGACACGGAGGTCTGCGGCCTGTGCCACTCGCCCGGCAAGTACGCTACGGAGGTGCATCACCATCACCCACAGCACTCGGCCGCAAGCCGCTGCGTCGCCTGCCACATGCCGATGCGCACCTACATGGTTGTTGATCAGCGACATGATCACAGCTTCCGCATTCCCCGACCTGACGAGTCCGTCAAATACGGCACCCCCAACGCATGCAACGATTGTCACAAGGACAAGCCCGCGACCTGGGCAGCAAAAGCGACGCACGCCTGGTATGGGGACATGCAAGAGGGCTTTCAGCACTTCACTGCGGCACTGACGGACGCGCGCCGACAGTCGGCGGCGGCAGGAAGCGAACTGGTCGGCCTCGCCCGGGACGCCACGAGCCCCGCAATCGCAAGAGCGACGGCGCTGAGCCAGCTTGGAAGTTACCTGGATTCGGACGCCTTCGAAGTTGCGCGGGAGGGATTGCGCTCGCCGGACGCCATGGTGCGCCTGGCAGCCGTCGAACTGCTTGCGGGAACTGACGCCGCCACGCGCTGGGCGGTGCTCGCTCCGCATCTCGCCGATCCCGTCCGGGAAGTACGCATCACAGCGGCAGAGGAGGTCGCGGACGCGTTGCCGCCGGATATCGCGCCGGAGGCAAGCGCTTCCTTCCGGCGGGCCCTGTCAGATTACCTCGCGTCGCAGGAACTGAACGCGGATCGTCCGGAAGCGCATCTGAGCCTCGGCAACCTCTATGCCAGGCAGGGAAGGGTGCAGGACGCGAGCGCGCAATACCAGCACGCCATCAGACTCTGGCCGGGTTTCGTTCCCGGATATGTCAATCTTGCGGACCTGAGCCGCGCCCTGCAGCGGGATGACGAAGCGGAGCGTTGGTTGACGCAAGCCGCGAAGGTCGCGCCCGACAGCGCCGACGTACTCTTAGCCCTCGGACTGCTGCGCGTACGACAGCATCGTACCGAGGAAGCACTGCAATTGTTGGCACGAGCGACGCAGCTCGCTCCGGATAACGCGCACTACGCATACGTATATGGTGTCGGTCTCTGCTCGAGCGGCCAGGCCGCGCAGGGACTCAAGCTGCTGCGCCGGCTGCATGAGAAATTTCCGGGGAACCGGCAGGTGCTTCTCGGGCTGGCGAGTCTCACCGCCGAGTCCGGCGACAGGCAGGCCGCCCGACGTTACGCACAAAGCTTCGTCGCCATGGCGCCTGCCGACCCGCGTGGCGCGGAGTTGCTGCAGCAATTGGAGCGTGCCCAACCCTGAGAGTCGGTTTTGCGCGTCCAGCGGCTCACAATTTGCGCCGTCGCGTGCCGAATCGATCACCGCCGCGATCTTGCGGTCGCTCAGGCCTGCGGCTTCAAGCCGCAATACGTCCCGTATCTTGCGCACGGGCAACCTCTGCTGCGCCACCGTCAGCCTCGTTCCCTTCAGGCAAGAGGCCATGGTGGCGGGGTCAGCCCGCGTCACACTTCCTGCCTACGGTCGCGCTCGTGGATCTCGAACTGCTCGATATGAGCGATTACGAGGTCGCCCGGCACCTGTCTCAACATCCGCAACTACAGACCCTGAGACTGATTGCCATGACAGCTGACAGTGAGCATCCCGGCCGCGAACTCGCGCGCGAGGCCGGGGTCGAGCGGTACTTGCTCAAGCCCGTCGGCTCCGCGGAGTTGGCCGAGTTGTTCGCCTGATCCAGCTGGGATGCTTTGCGTGGAGCCGCAGCGTGCATGCTCGGCGATCGCATCGAGAGCTCGACGAGCGAATCGCTCAGCGCCAAGAGCCATCGCGTGCTTCGGACGTATTGCAAGTCGAAAGCAGCAGCCTCGCGAGAAGATGTTTATTTTCTGCGACCGCCGCACACGCTCGATATAAGGCGCATACTCCGCGCCCTCAGCCGCATGCGAGCTGAGTTGGTCGGCGAATTCTCGCTGGCTACACGTCGAGGTTAAATGTATGGATCAATCAAAGAGCGTTCCTACTGGCGAGGCCGCCAGGAACACTAATACGGCACCCACGAAGAACATCGTCGACACGGTGATCGACGCAGGTCAGTTCACGACCTTCGCTGCCGCAATCAACGCAGCGGGTCTGACTGCTGAGCTGGCCGCCAAGGGTCCGTTCACGGTTTTCGCGCCGACCGATGAGGCCTTCAAGAAGCTTCCGGCGGGCGCGTACGACAGCCTGGTCAAGGACGCGGGCAGGCTCAAGGCGGTTCTGAAATATCACGTCGTCTCGGGCTATTTCATGGCCAGAGAGCTGAAGTCAGGAGAAGTGGCCACGCTGCAGGGCACTCCGCTGAGCGCAGCAGTGTCCGCATCGGACATGCGAGTCAATGGAGCGCGCATCATCAAGGGGGATATCGCTGCGACGAACGGCATCGTGCACGCCATCGACGCGGTCATTCTGCCCAAGAACTGGCAATTGCTGGCGGTCGCAGCCTGACAATCGCGTTTTGCAGAGCACTTGTGTGCACTTGGAAGGCCCCGTTCGCGGGGCCTTCTCTTGTCTGCGACCCAGGGCGCAGGTTTCTGAGTAGTTGTTCTCACGAAGCAGAGTATCGGCAGGCCGTTCACGTCGTTCGTCAGCACGGTGGTCGAGCGCCCGATGCATCGTCCGTTTGAGGGTATCGAGCTGTTTGAACGGTAAGCACTCGCTCGTGCACCCGCACCGGGTGCTAGCGCTGATTGTCCGGCGCCGGCCGTCTGGCCTCTCAGGGCGCCGACCGACTGGACGTTGCCAGCGCTGCCGCCTCTGCGGCGCAGTTACCTGAAGGGGTTGCACCCTGGCTGTGTGCCTGCGCAACTTCAGCACGCGCTGATTCCATTTGCGCGCGGAACACGGGGTTCGCATGCAAGCGTGCGACTGTCGCTGCCGCCACGATCCGACCCGATTCAACGTCGCTCTGCCAATGTACGCCGCAGATCGCACGGCTTTGGCCGAAGGCGCGTCCGCGTTGCAGCACGGCATCGGTGCGCTCCGGTGCGATCTCGGTCAGTAGCATTGCCCAGGCCCATCCGACCGAGGTGTGGCCAGAAGGATATGAGCCATCCTTGGCGAGCGCGGCATCTTCGCTGGGCGTGCAGCTTGGAACCTTGAATGCCACGAACGGCCGCGTGCGCTGATACTTCTCCTTGGCCTTGTAGGTGGCGAGACCGGCGTCGGTCAGCGTCCTTCGCAGGAGCATGCTCAGGTTCGGGGTTTCCTTCTCGGAGATCGGAACGCCGAGCGCACACGAGAAAGCTTCAGCAGCATGGGGCCAGCTGAGATCGGCGTCTCGAACTGCGAGCGCGCCGCGCGCTGTTCCCTGAAGCTTCGTCAGTTCGCTGAACGAAGCGTCGTCAGCGGCCTGCGCCTTTGAGCCTGCTGCCGGCGGAGCCGGCAGCAGGGCCAGGCTGTCCGGAAGCTCTGCAGGCGCGAGGTAGCCGTTGAGGATTCCATGGCGGAGCTCACCGACCGCCGATGCCGAAGTGGGCGCGACGATGCGCGCTGAAGAGGCGCAGCCGGTCGCGATCAGCAGTGCCGACAGTACGCTTGCCCAGGAAGAGAACCCGTTCATTGTTTCAATCCTCCTGCCCGCTTCGCCCTATACTAAGGCTTCAAGCCACATAGCACACGGATGGGTGTGCGTGCGTCGTCCCCCCCCCGCGATGCCTCAGGGAGGTCGGGTCAACTGATCGCGCGGCTCTTGCCGATTCAGAGAGCGAACAGGCGAATCATCCTGATGAGGAGGAACAAGACGTGAGCGGAATCAAAGGCATGTTCCCCGTTGTGGCCTTACTGGCGCTTGCAGGCGTCGTGACGATGGCCGCGCCGTCGGTCTCGGCACAACAAAAGAAACCCAACATCATCATGATCATGAGCGACGATGTTGGGATGTGGAATCTGAGCGCCTACCATCGCGGCATGATGGGGGGGAGTACACCCAACATCGATCGCATCGCCAGGGAGGGTGCGCTGTTTACCGATTACTATGCGCAGCAGTCGTGCACGGCGGGCCGCGCCGCGTTCATCCTCGGGCAGACTCCGTTCCGCACCGGCCTGCTGAAAGTCGGGATGCCGGCCGCCAAACAGGGACTGCAGGATAAGGACCCGACGATCGCCGAGCTTCTCAAACCTCTCGGCTATGCCACGGCGCAGATCGGCAAGAACCATCTGGGCGACCGCAATGAATACCTGCCCACGGTCCACGGCTTCGACGAGTTCTACGGCATCCTCTATCACCTCAACGCCATGGAGGAACCGTACCTGGAGACCTACCCGAAGGACCCCAAATTCCATGCGTTGTTCGGCCCGCGCAACATAGTGGATACGAAAGCGACCACTACGGACGACCCCACCACGGATCCGCGCTGGGGCAGGGTCGGCAAGCAGACCATCGCCGACGGTGGCCCGCTGCCGCCGCACCCGAACATGGATCCGAAAGCCAAATTCAACATGGAGAATGTAGACGAGGAGTTGGTGCGTCGCTCACTCGATTTCATCGACCGCTCCGTGAAGGCGGGTAAGCCGTTTTTTCTCTGGCACAACCCCACGCGCATGCACGTATGGACCCACCTCTCGCCCAGATGGCAGGGCAAGAGCGGATACGGTCTCTACGCCGACGGCATGATGGAACTCGACTGGGAGGTTGGCGAGATCCTCAAGAAGCTTGATGACCTCGGCATCGCCGACAACACAATCGTGCTTTTCACCAGCGACAATGGCGCCGAGGTCTTCTCCTGGCCGGATGGCGGCAATCACCCGTTCCGCGGCGAGAAGGGCACGACCTACGAGGGTGGTTTCCGCGTACCCATGGTGGCGAAATGGCCCGGCGTCATCAAGCCCGGCACCATAGTCAATCAGATCTTCGCCAGCGAGGACTGGCTGCCGACACTACTGGCTGCCGCCGGCGAACCGGACGTGAAAGAGAAGCTCTTGAAGGGCTACAAGGTGGGCAACAAGACCTTCAGGAATCACCTCGATGGTTACAACTTCCTGCCGTTCTTCAAGGGCGAAGTCACCGCCGGGCCGCGGCACGAGTTTTTCTACTTCAGCGACAATGCCGACCTCATGGCCTTGCGTTACAACGACTGGAAAATTGCCTTCAAGACCATCCAGGGCAATCTCTTCACCGGCAAGGAGGATTCGACCAACGTTCCCTGGGTGACCAACCTGCGAATGGATCCGTGGGAACGCTACCAATCTGAGTCGGATATGTATACGCGGTGGTGGGGCGACCAGCTATGGACCCTGGTGCCCTCCGTGGCCATCGTGGGGCAGTTCCTCGAATCGTTCAAGGAATATCCGCCCAGCCAGGCATCCGGATCTAACAGCGTGACCCGCTTCCTCGAAGCGATCCAGTCTGGAGCCGCAGGATCCGGCAAGTAGAGGAATCCTCAAACCATTCCTGCGCCAACCGCGAGGCCGCATCCCGGGACGTTGAGAGCACGTGAATTATTGATCAATTGAGTTTTAGTCCCGTGAGACGAGCTAGATGGGACGAGCTGAGACCCCCTGGTTAGGGGTGATTGGCTCCCCGGGTTGCAGCGTGGCCATTTGCGCAAGTACTTGAGCGGTCAGGAGTGACACGCCAATCCGCGGTGCCGGTTACCCTCGCGGCGGCCCCGCGAAACATGGGCTGCGACGATCTCGCGCGAGATTCGTTGTGACAGCGTGCTCCAGCCACACGGCGGCGCCCCGGAGCCCCATCCTCAGCGCGGTGGTAGCTTCCCCAGGTGCAGCCGCACCCGGTTGCATCAACCAACGATTGACTGGGAACACCCGACCGCGACCGACGGGTCTGTCGGTCTGCTCGCAGATCCTTATACCGCCACATCAGGACCTCCCGAATTGCCTCCGGCGGTAGCGTGACGAAGCAAATATCTTGCGCCACAATGAATACCCTGTCGCCGGGGAGGTGAATGGCATGAGACGCCGCGAATTTCTGATGCTCTCGGCTGCAGTCCCGGTCGCCGCTGCAGGATTTCCGAACAGCGATGCACCACTGCCGCCAGACTGGCGCACATTCGAACTCGTCGCATCGGTTGAGGTTGCCTCGCCCTTGGGACGTACGCAGCTATGGTTGCCAGTGCCGATGAGAGCCTCGAGCAGCTATCAGCGTCTCATCAGTACGGATTACGACGCCCCGGGCGCGGCGCGCGCGCAACTCGTCATGGTTCCCGGCTACGACGTCCAACTGCTCAACGTCGAGTGGGAGGATCCCGCTGCGGTCGGCCGCGTCACGCTCACCCATCGTGTGGCCACCTGTAATCGTCGCGTGGATCTCGCGGCGGGGCGCGCGTCATCTGTCGTTGCAGCCAGCGAGTCCGAGAGCGCCCTGCAGAAGTACCTGCGCGCCACCGCGCTTTTGCCCACTGACGGTATCGTGCTTGAGACCGCTGAGCGCATTTGCGCGGGTAAGCATGGCGAGATCGACAAGGCACATGCGATTTACGAATGGGTGGTCGAGAACACTGCCCGCGACCCGAAGACCCCCGGCTGTGGAATGGGTGACGTCGCGTCGATGCTTAAGTCGGGATATCTGGGGGGCAAGTGCGCCGACATCAACGCACTTTTCGTGGCCCTCGCGCGCTCGGTAAAGATCCCCGCGCGCGATGCCTACGGCATACGGGTGGCCGACTCGCGGCTAGGCTATAAGTGCCTCGGCCGCAGCGGCGATGTCAGTAAGGCACAGCATTGCCGCGCCGAATTCCATGCGCAGGAGTTGGGATGGATTCCGGTGGATCCGGCGGATGTGCGCAAGATCATGTTAGAAGAGGTGCCGGGAGGCCTTTCGCTAGCGGATCCTAGAGTGCAGGCGGCGCGCAGGGCGCTCTTTGGCTCGTGGGAAATGAACTGGATAGTTTACAACCACGGACACGACGTGGCGCTACCCGGGTCCTCCAGGCCACCGGTCCCATTCCTCATGTACCCCAATGCGGAGACCGGCGGCGAGCTTGTCGACAGTCTTGATCCGTCGACTTTTCGTTACCAGATCCACGCGCGAGAACTGGGTGCGTAGAGCTTAAGGACTCGACAGCTGTGACGATCAAAGCGCGAGAGGCGGTTAGACTGGCGGCGCCACTACTCAACTAACATCTCGCGCCGAGCCTGAGACCGGCGCCCGGCGCTTGGCGGGCGGCACCTATTCAGGGAAGGCTTTCACGCTGTCCGCGACAGAGTCAGCGACGTGCTCTTTGGTGATGACGCCGGCAACGTCGCTTCCACGTGGGATCCCGCGTCCGCGGACGACTACCGCCATGATGGCACCCCGGCGCCACATGCGGCGGATAACGTCGAAAGCAGCATCGTTCTCGCCCACCACGGTGAAATTACGGCTGGAGACGTCGCGCAGGCTCACGCCGGTATGGGCGCCTTCCAATCCTCGACGGAGGCCTGTATTGACGCGGATCACCCCGTAAATGTGACCCTTGTCCGTGACCACGACGTGGCGCAGGCGCCCGGCATGTTCGGGCTGCCGCAGATAGTCATCGAAACTCGCGTCCGCCGGCAGCACCTGGATGTCGGTATCCATCACCTCGCGCGCGGAGCGGACGAGGAACATGTTTGCGTGACGCGCCTTTGGGATGGCTCGGCCGCGGCGGACAAGCTTCAAGCTGTAGATGGTCTCGCGAGAGAGCACGCGGCGCGCGCCGATGCTCAAGGCTACCGCCACGATCAGCGGCATCACGATGCTGTAGTCGAGGGTCATCTCAAAGATCATGGTGACAGCGGTCATGACTGCGCCGGTCCCGCCGCCAACCATCGCCCCCATGCCGACCATGGCAAAGGCGGGAACGCTGAGATGAAGCGGCAGACCGGCGGTGTTCAGCAGCGCCGCGAAGCCGCCGCCCAGTGTGGCACCCATGAACAATGAGGGTGAAAAGATGCCGCCGGACGAGCCCGATCCCAGACTGAGTGAGGTCGCCAACAGCTTACAGGCGCTCAGCAACCCCAGAAGCCAGAATGTCGAGATCTGCCCCGCCAGCACTGCCTGAACGGTCGCATAGCCGACGCCATCGACGTAATACTGACCGAAAGTGCGCAGCAGGAAATACATGAGCACACCGACAATCAGCATGCCGAGCATGTGCCGCAGATAACGCAACTTGATCCGATCGAAGAGGTCTTCGGCCAGATGTAGCCCCCGGATGAAACCTGCCGCCCCGAGGCCGCAGAGAGCGCCCAGCGCCGCGAACAGCACGAGCACGAGCAAGGCGCTCGAATCGACCGCCATGGCTTGAAGCGCAGGCACGTGGAATGCGGGCGCATCACCGAGGAACCAGCGCCCCACGAACGTCGCCGTGCCCGTCGCGATCGCGACCGGAAGGAAGGTCTCGCCGCTCACCTCGGGCATCATCAGCTCGATGGCGAACATCACCCCGCCGATTGGAGTATTGAAGGTGGCTGCGATGCCGGCGCCTGCGCCCGCGGCGACCAGCGAGATCCGCTGACCCGCCGGCATGCGGATGATCTGCCCCAGCGTGGAGCCGAGCGCCGAGCCGATCTGGATGATCGGCCCTTCTCGTCCGACCGACGAACCGCTGCCGATCGCGATGGCCGAAGCCAGGGATTTCACCAGCGCCACTACCGGTCGGATCACTCCGCCCTTGTAGTAGATCGCGTCCATTACCTCCGGGACTCCGTGGCCCTTGGCCTCGGGAGCGAAATTGGTCACCAGGAAGGTCACGAGGACCGCGCCCAGCACTGGAACCAGGATCACCAGCGGACCCCATGGCGCGGGTGCGGTGAAGATGTTGGCGTTGTAGTGGACGGCCGCCTGACCAGCGAACAGCAGATTGTGAACAAGGCCGATCAGACCTCGAAACAGCACGGCGCCAAGGCCAGTAATGACTCCGAGGCTAAGTGCCAGCAGGGAGAGCTGCGTCAGCGGCAGTCGGGGGGTCTCCTCGCCCTCCATCACGTTTGCTCTGAAATGAGAAGAAGTAGCACGCCCTTGGCCAGTTCAATTTTTCTAAGCGGGCTCCCAACCACCGATGGCACCTTAACGACGCGCTGCTCTTCCCGCTCGCCTATGCGTTCTTTCTCGGGGAGAACCACGAGCGACTCACGGGCAAGCTGAATTTCCAGGACAATCTGCTGAACGTGCTACTCGCCCGCGAGCGCCCATGCGAAGCAGCTCGCAAAATGAAACATCGAACCGATGGCGCGAACATGCGCGCCCCGTGGTCACCTGGTACCTAAGGATAAATTACATGAGGTAAGCGCGATAAATATGATAAATCGCATAATTGGTTCCCCGGCTTGCAGCGCGGACAGTAGCGCAAGTACCTGACCAGCGAGGAATTCTAACCAAGCTATCAGGGTGGCTACCCCTGCAGCAGTCCCGCGAAACGTGGGCTGTGACGATCTCGCGTGAGATGCGTTGAGACTCGCGGCGCCACTACTCAACCAATACCTCGTGCTGAACCTGGGACAGGCGCGGCGCTCGTCAGCCGGCACTGGCGCACATACGCAATCTGCGTATAATAAGCCCGGATGAAAGCGGTCTTCATCGAGCTGCCGGCCTTTGAGCGGCATCGCAGGGACTACCTCGATGACGACGCGTTCAGCCGCTTGCAGGACGCCCTAATGGACAATCCTGAAGCTGGCGAAGTCATTGAGGGAACTGGCGGACTGCGTAAGGTGCGCTTTGCCGATTCCCGTCGCGCCAAAGGCAAGCGCGGGGGTCTGCGAGTCATCTACTACTACTGGACCGGCGGACCTGAGTTCTGGCTGTTCACGCTGTATGACAAGGACGAGATGGCTGATTTGTCACCCAAGCAACGAGCGGAACTGAAGGAGCGTGTGAAGGGCGAACTCAAAGCGAGGAGAAAGAGATGAGCAAAAAGCGGGACCTATATGATGAATTGCTGGAAGGGTTTGACGCTTTGGCTGAGCAGCGCGCTGGTAAGCGAACACTACGTACGCACGCACTGAAGGTAAAACCGGCGCCGAAGATCACCGCACGCGAACTGGCAAAGGTCCGACAGGACATGAATCTCTCACGGGGACTGTTCGCGAGGTATTTGCGTACGAATGTGCGGACGCTTGAGAACTGGGAGCAGGGGCGTGCCAAGCCAAATGCGCAAGCTGCGTTGCTGATTCGCATGGTGCAGCGCTTCCCGGACACTGTGCGCAGACTTGCAGAGATCTAGGCGCGGACTGAAACGCTCGTGGACCCCGAAGCACTAACGGGATTGGAGTGAGGCCAGTTCAATTCCGGGGTGCAGGAATCGAATAGCGAAGCGCGTGCCCTGTTTAGCCTACAGGAGGACTAGCACGTAAGTGATTGAATTGGCTCCCCGGGTTGGGGCCACGGGTCCCCGTAAGTATCTAAGCGCAAAAGAAATTCGCCAAGCGAGTGGGAAGGCCTACCCCCACGAGCACCCTCCGAAATGCGGGCTGTGCTGGTCTCGCGTGCGACTTGCCGTGAGCGGGCGAGCTCCGAAATCCCTGTGCAACTGCTGGTGACAGCGAAAGAGCGTCGGTCCAGCACGGACTCACGCTTGTCCTTGTTCATCAAGCTGGCGCTCCAGCAGTGTCTCCGTGAGCTGCGCGCGACAAGCATGGCCCAGCACCCTGCGTGCTGTCTCAGCGCTCGGGCTATGGTACAAGCGATAGTTCCGATACCCCCTAACGCACCTCACGTGGAGCGTAAAGCGCGGGGTTCCCTGCCGCCCGGTTCAGGAGCTGGAAGCTACAGAGTGACTTTCGCAGGCAATCATGGCGCCCAATCTTCGCGATCGACGTCTTGCCTGGCGGACATGCCAAGCGACACAACCGATCGCCCATGCTGTTGACGACATGCGGGCGGCTACGCTGCGGTGCGCCCACGCACTTCGATGAGCGGGACAGTCTTACTCATTGAACTTGCAGGTCATGTGGGCCTCCTTCTCTGGGGCACGCACATGGTCGGCACCGGCGTGCAGCGTGGGTTTGGCAACGTCCTCAGGCGTTGGCTCGGCCGGAACCTCGGTGGTCGCTTCCGGGCGTTTTTCACCGGCCTTGGAGTCACGGCGCTCCTGCAGAGCAGCACCGCGACGGGCCTGCTGGCAACCTCGTTCACGGCGACCGGCGTCATGACGCTCGCCCCGGCGCTCGCCGTAATGCTCGGGGCTAACGTCGGCACCGCACTCCTGACCCAGGTGTTGTCGTTCAACATGGGGCTGGTCGGCCCACCCCTGGTACTCATCGGCGTACTGGTCTTTCGATGGGCGGCCGGCGGTCGGGCCAAGAACATCGGCCGGATCGGCATCGGCCTCGGGCTCATGCTGATGGCACTTGCCGGACTGCTGCACACGCTCGGACCCATTGAGAACACGCCGTTGCTGCGACCCGTTGTGGGCTCTCTCGCTCGCGACCCGCTGCTTGCGGTGTTCATTGCGGCTGCACTCACTTGGGCCTGCCACTCAAGCATTGCCATCGTGTTGCTGGTGTCTTCCTTCGCCGCAACGCATGTCGTTGACCCCACCGGCGCACTCGCACTCGTACTCGGTGCGAACCTGGGGGGCACCCTGCCGCCACTGCTTGCCGGGTCGACCCCGGTCGCGCGGCGACTGCCTTTCGGCAACCTCGTAGTACGGGCCGTAGGGGTGGCTCTCGCCCTACCGTTCCTGCCACCAGTTACCCACGCGCTGCAGCAGGTGGAACCTGCGCCCGGGCGTCTCGTCGTCAACTTTCATCTGGCCTTCAATCTAGCGCTCGCGGCTTTGTTCCTCGGATCCGTCGGCGCGCTGGGGCGCCTGCTCACGCGTTGGCTGCCGGACCCTCCGACATCGGTCGATCCCGGCCGTCCCGTGCATCTCGATGTCGCGGCGCTCGATTCCGCGACCGTCGCGCTGTCGAACGCCGCACGGGAAACGCTGCGGATCGCTGACATGGTCGACTCTATGCTGCGCGATGCCCTCGAGGTGCTTAAGCACGGCAATCGCGTACGCGCCGAGGCGGTCGCTGCGCAGAACCGGTGCGTTGATCAGTTGGGGGGCGCGATTCGCCGCTATCTCGCCGACGTGGGTGGTGAGCAGACCCTTGACAATCAGCGGGAGGGTGCCCGGGGTCAAGACATCCTGTCCGCGGTGATCAATCTCGAGCACATCGCCGACATAGTCACCAACAGCCTGGTCGAGTGCGCGGTGCGCAGCGTCAAGCAGGGCAGGACCCTTGTAGCTGAAGAACTCGAGACGGTCGACGCCATGCATCGCGAGCTGCTTGAGAGCCTGAGGCTCGCGCTCGCCGTGTTTTTACAGGCCGAGCCGCGCGACGCTAAACGGTTGGTCGCCCGCAAGACACAGTTTCGCGAGTTCGAAGCGGCGGCAAGCGCTTTGAGCTTACGCCTGCTGCGCTCCGCAGCCGCCGCAAGCCGGTTGGCAGAGACCGGTGGAGCCGAGCGCATCGCCGAGGAGAGTGATCTCTTTCTGCGCACGGTGCGGGATCTGAGGCGTATCCACTCGCACCTCGCGAGCTTCGCCTACCCGATCCTCCATCGAGTGCGCGGCCGCAGCCGTCGCGGAACGCAGCGCGCCACCTTCGAGACTGATTCCGGCAAGGCGTCCACTGTGACCCCTCCCGGGTCTCTGGACACCTCTACTGGCACAGAAGAGGAAGATTTGGGATAGCCACCGGGTCATATCGAACACGATCACGGAGATGATCCAGCCGCGGGCCGGGGCCCGCTGCTGCGTGATGGAAATGGGTAAATCGTCCGCCCTCTGCAACGAACCGGAATTCAACGCCGCCTCTGAGATCGTGAACTGCGTCGAGTCCTAACTGCACTCAGCGCACGACTAGCACTATTCTAAGCCGGTGAAGACGTCACGACCGAACGTCCGTAATCCGGGTTGAGCGGCGTACCCCAAGTGGTCGAGGTGATAGATATCCTCGAGACTCCTCAGGAGGGAGTAATGGTTGTAAGGCGCATTCGAGACCGTGCCAGGTTTGATAAAGCGGGATAGCAGTACGGCACCGATTCGATCTCCGCCATATCCTTGGATCTTTACCAGATACGTTACGTTGGGCGATTCCACAAATGTCTGAACAACTGGACGGACAATATTGGGGCCCATGCGCTGACCACAGCAATGCTCGCCTGCTGCGCGAGTCGTGATCGTAGTCTTGCCCGTTCGAGGATCGGTGACTGTCTCTGGTGGACTGAAGTCGCCTTCATCGAAGGTGATCATCAGGAGTCCATCCTTCTTGTAGGCGGGCGATTCCAGGATCTTGGGCACCCAGGCCTTGAGGAACGCATCCGTGGAGGTCAGGCCTCCAGGGTTTCCATCGACGCATCCTTTGCCGGCGGCGCCCGTTCCGTCCCCATCGTGGCCGTCGTTACAGAGATTGGGTGTGATGAAGGAAAAATTCGGGGTCGTGCTGACGGATCGAAGATCCTCGACGAGCCTATTGAGATTAACGACATGGTGAGCGCAAGACCGCCGGTCGATGATCGAATGAAAGTACATAAAAGGGTTGTGGCGCACGGCGTACTGGTCCCCCGCCGACAAGCCCTCGCGGGGGGCTTCCGCCGCTTGGGTCTGGTCCTTGGCATTCAGGGCTGGATGAGCGCAGGTGGCACTCTCCCGGGCTGGGTCATTACCCATATCCTCCATATATCCCTTCCAGGTCAGTCCGGCAGATTCCAATTGGGCGGTCAACGTCTTGATCTGGGACGGGTACACACAGCCGGTGCCGACCGCCTGGCCGTCCGGGTCTAGCCTCTTGAAGGCAAAATCGCTGAACTCCTCGCAGTCGGTTTCGGTCTCGCGCGTTGAAGACTGCCCACTGATCATGGCGATATAGTTATCCAGGCTCGAGTGCCCGGTCCCGTAGTATTGAGTAAGCAGCGCTCCCTGTTGAGGCAACGTCCCTTGCAGATAAGGATCCTGGCGGCTCGAACCGAACGTATTAGAGAAGCTCTTGTTTTCCAGCACAATCAGAAACACGTGAGCAATGGCGGGAGCGGCAGGTGGCTCGGTAGCAGCAATACCGACCGCGGCGAACAGACAGAGCGCAATCGCGCTGGCGATTGTCTTGAACACAGTTTCCATGGCGCCCCTCAGGACAACGCCCGTAGCACTGATTTTATTCGAACGCCGGACGGAGCAGTTAAGCGGATGCGATTGTGCCGCGCTCCCGCGGTGCTCCCCTCAGGTGAGCGACAGGGCGCGAGTCGGCCCACGCCGCAATGTCTGATTCCAACCATGCCACCGAGTTCTGGCTCAACTGCCGACGCTTTGGAAACTTGCCGGCAAGCTCGAGGCGGTAGATCGTCATTCGAGAGAGTCCGGTGACTTGCATCACCTGACGGATTCGAAGGAATTTCATCGGAAGCGTCCTCAATAATTTGTCGCTGAGATCCGCACGAGCGAATGTGCGCTCGCTGATCATCACGCCGCCGTCGAGAAAAGTCATCTGCAGAACGCCCTGGGACGCGGGTGAACGCCAGTGGAATCACTAACAGTGGGAACACAGCGCCGAAGTCATAGAGCGCGACATGGGAGCGGCTAGCGCTCATCGATCGCCCGGGCTTCAAACAGCCAACCGAAGAGCAGCGCGCCAGCCGCGCCTATGACCGCCGAGAGCGTGAAGGCCGCAGTGTACGTGCCGGTTAGATCGATCAGCCAGCCGGTCACGCTCACACCGACGACTCCGGGTATGGTTGCGAGCGTATTGCTGAAGCCGTACAGCACGGCGGAGGATCGGGGCACGACATCCAATACCCCGGCCGCGAATCCCGCCGAAAAGCAGGTCAGGGCGCCGACCGCCAGGCAAAGGAGCGCCACGGCAGCACCGGCTGATCTCGCATGCGGCAAGATCAGCAGAAGGCAGGCGGTCGCCAGCAGTGCCGTGCATTGCACCCATTTGCGAATGCTTGTCCGGTCAGCTCCGCGGTGTATCAGTCGGTCCGTCGCGGCCCCTATCGCGTTGCTGGCGACGATCGATGTGACCCACGGTGCGGCAGAGAGAAATCCGGCTCCTGCGATGCTGAGCTTATGCACGTCGCGAAAGTAACTCGGCAGCCATGCGAGCAGCAGGTAGAGGTTCCAGGTGGTCGCGAAGTGCGCAGCGATGATGGCCAGCGACGGCGCGCGAAGCAGAAACGATCGGAGCGGGGGAGCTTCTGTGGCGGCAGCTTGCGGACGAATGGTCGACAGCAGCGCCCGCTCTTCCGCGGCGAGTCGACGTTCCTTGAGGGGGTCATTCGCAACCTGCGAGGTCCAGACGATAACCCAGATGAGCCCCGCGACCCCGAAGACGTAGAAAGCCATTGGCCAGCCGTATCGCTCGACGAGCCATCCGGCCGCCATGAGCCCGATGAGTGTGCCAGCGGGAACTCCGCTCATCAGCGCGGCGATGGCGCGCCCGCGTTCCAGCGGCGGAACCCAGCGTCCAAACAACTCATAGGCTGCTGGAAACATTACCGCTTCGCCGAGGCCCATGCCGACGCGCGCCGCGAGCAGCGCAACGATCGATAAGGTGGCGGCGACCGGGGTCAGAAGCGTAAAGAGCGACCAGGCAAGAACCGCCAGGCCCAGCATCGGCTTACCGCCGAAGCGCCTCGCGAGCAGGCCCGCCGGAAACATGAACAGAAGGTAGCCAACGAAGAAGGCGGAGAGAACGACGCCCTTCTGCGTTTGCGACCATGCGAAGCGGTCCTGCATCGCGACCGCCGCAACGGAGATGTTGACGCGATCGGTGTAGGCGATCACGCAGCCGAGAAATGTAAGCGCGACGACGAGGATGCGCCGCCGGTTTCCGCGCCGACTTGGCCGGCCGGCTCCATTCCACACGGCGTCTGTCGTCAATCCGCGCGTCTCAAGCCAAACACGTTGCGGTGACCTGCGAGGAGCATGAGAGCGCGTCGATCGGCACTCAAATCTTCCTCGCTGACAAGATCCCGGCGCAGGCCGTCACGCTTGAGCGCATAGCGCCTCATGTCTTCCGCGAGCCGCGTCAGGGCCGCGCTTTCTGACAGGAGTAGTTGCCGAGTGGCGCTCTCAGGACCCATGGCGCGGGTCAGCATCTCCAAGTGTGTCAGACATAGCTGCGGTTGACCCGCCTCGGATGTTCCCCGCGCCGCCTCGAGACCCTCGGCCACGCGAGCCAGCGCTTCTCGTTCCAGGCGGACATGGGTGTGGCAGAGCTCACAGGTGCTCGACTGCAGCATCGGGGGCGCCGCCTCCCGGCTGTCGGGCGCGGCGCGAGTCGCCGCATCGTGCAGCCGCGTCGCCCAGCGGTCCACGAGGGGCGCCAGGCCGACGCAGATCGTCTGGGGGCTCGCGATCGATCCAAGCTGCCAATAGTGAAACGCACACAGACCACCGTGCGCGGCGAGATGATCCTGAGTGGAGTGGTCGGATGTGATCTCCCACTGATAACGGCAAAGAAAGTCGTACAGGCCCTGGTCCAGTTGCTCGCAGATGTCGCAGCGCTTGAACCCGACTGGCTGTGGAGCGTGAGAGGCATCGGCGGAGGAGCGGTGCCACCTGACATCCGGGCGACTGCGAGCCACGGACTCCTGGAGCGCCTGCAGGCGGTCCGAGTCTTCCCTGGAGTGGGGGGCCTCCGCTAGCGCGCTCGCCACCCGCTCGCACATGCGCAGGAGAAAATTGGTCTGCCGGTCGTTCAAGAGGAATCGAGTCACCTCGGAGCGCAGCGTATCTACGCCGCTCGCCGCGTAGCGCGCGCTGTCTCGACTCCGGTTCGCCTCGAGCGCCTCGCGCGCCGAGACGGAGAAGGTGCTCGGCACAGGCTCCCCAAACACCCGTTGTGCCTGGACGCTCACGTGCGCCAGAACATGAGCGCGCTCGCCCGCAGAGGCAAGGTCGTGCTTGTTGATGACCAGGAACACGCGGCTCGAAGAGGGCGCGATACGGCGCAGCACCTCGAGCTCTTCCGCAGAGAGCGGACTGTCGAAGCTTGTGACCACCATGAAGGCGTCCGCCTGAGGCAGGAAGCGCTCGGTGGTGAGGGAATTATGCGTGAAGGCAGAACCGAGGCCCGGTGTATCGACGAAGTGAAACCCTCGCCGCAGGAGCTCCGACGGCAGCTCGATCCGGGCGAGCGCCACTCGGCGCTGATTCTCGGGGTTGCCCTGCTGGGTGATGTAGGCCGGTAGCTGGTCGAGCGTCAGCTCGGTGTTGAGGTGCGAATCCTGGTACTCGATGAGCGCGCTCTCGCGGCTGCCGTAGCCGATGGTCGTAATGACCGAGGTGACCGGCACGATTCCCATCGGCAGCCGTTCGGTATCGAGCAGGGCGTTCAGCAGCGAGCTTTTGCCACGACTGAAGCGCCCGATCACCATCAGATTGAAGCGATCCTCCGCGAGGCGCGCGAACAGATCCGTGAAGGGTGCCTGGCCGCCGGCTCGCTCGGCCTGCAGCCGTAGGCCGGCGCTCCTCAGGATGGTGGCCAGCTCAAACTTCGTCTGCTCGTACTGTACGAGGTCCACGGCAAGAGCGATCTTAGCGGCCGCCCGCCTCTTGACCGGCACCTTCAGTGGAGTCGGACACGTCGGGGTTGATTACGCCAAAGAGGGCCGGAACTATGGCGTGAAACAGCCGAATTCGGTGCTCTTTGATGAACTCGAGGAAATCAAACGCCTCGCGGTCGCTGACGATGAATTCGACCTCCACGGTCAGCGTACCGGCGAGCTCAAAGAAGGTGCTCTCGTGGAGGACGTGGTGACGCCCAAAGCCTGCGATGGCCTTGAAGGCCGAGCCACCGCGCAGGCCCCGCTTATTGGCCTGCTCGAGCAGCCACTCCCAGACCAGTCGACCCTTATAGCGATGGTCCTCGT
>Ga0335085_10005126_pt1 | contig 21293 bp, 17 predicted proteins | sample Lox_Sample_45_FD_206712 | JGI IMG/M metagenome (GOLD analysis project Ga0335085, IMG submission 206712) | Soil microbial communities from Loxahatchee National Wildlife Refuge, Florida, United States - Lox_Sample_4.5 | ecosystem: Environmental > Terrestrial > Soil > Wetlands | place: USA...
CTGCCGGACCCGCAGGCGCCGCCCTCGCCCGCGGCGCCGCAGACCCCGATGCTCGACCCCGCCGTCGCGCTCGCACACCTCGCGGCGCACACGCGCCGCATCCGGCTGGCGACCGGCATCGTCATCCTGCCGCAGCGAAACCCGCTGGTGCTCGCGAAGGAGCTCGCGAGCGTCGACGTCGTGTCGAGCGGGCGGCTCATCGCGGGCGTCGCCGCCGGCTACCTGAAGGCGGAGTTCGACGCCCTCGGCATCCCCTTCACCGAGAAGGGCGCGCGCGCCAGCGAGGCGATCGAGGTGCTGCGCGCGCTGTGGACGCAGGACAAGCCGACCTTCCGCGGGCGCTACTGGTCCTTCTCCGGCATCCAGGCGAAGCCGCTGCCGGTGCAGAAGCCGCACCCGCCGATCGTCGTCGGCGGGCACAGCCCGGGCGCGTTCCGCCGAGCGGTGTCACATGGCAACGGCTGGTACGGCTTCGCGCTCGACCTCGCGCGCGCGAAGCAGTGCATCGCGGGCCTCGAGACGGCGCGCAAGGACGTGGAGCGCCCGGCCTCGCTCGGCCAGCTCGAGATAGGCCTCACGCCGGCCGGCGCGCTCGACCGCGACGCGGCGCGCCGCTTCGAGGATCTCGGCGTCTCGCGCCTCGTGCCGGTCGCGCGCGGCCGCACGGCCGACGAGCTGTGCGCGTGGGTCGAGCAGACCGCGCGCGCGGTGACCGCCTAGCTCCCGAAGTGCGCGAGCGCCGCGCGGACGACCATGGTCCAGAGCGCCAGGCTCGCGATCAGGTAGACGCTGAAGCGCGTCATGATGTGGTTGAACGTGCAGTGCACCGCGCTGTGGAGCGCGCGGAAGGCCGCGAAGGTCCAGCCCGCGCCGACGTAGAAGGCGTCCACCTGATTCGTGGCGGCGAGGTAGAGGCAGAGCGCGTAGAAGACGACCGGCAGCTCGAACAGGTTTTTCAGGTTGTCCGACGGGGTCGCGACGGCCGGCGGCGTCGCGCGCGCGAGCGCCTCGGGCGTCGAGATCTGATCGGGCGTGATGCCGCGGCTCTGCAGGAAGTGGATGCGGCGCACGTACATGTAGATCCACACGAAGAGCGTCAGCAGCATCACCGAGAAGAACGGTCCGAAGATCGCCGACGGATTCATGACGCCTGGAGCTCCTCCGTGCGCTCGTGCTCGTCGAGCGCGCGCGCGAAACGGTCGAAGGACGCCGCCACGGCGCGCCACGACTCCGGCCAGTCGCCGGCGGCGCGCGCGTGTCGGTCGATCTCGGCGAGCTCGCCGCGAAGCTGCGCGTGCGCGTCGCGGCGCGCGGGGGTCGCCGCGCGCGTCTCCTCGCCGGCGAAGTGCGCCGCCAGCTCGCCCGCGAAGCGCGCGAGCCCCTCGAGCGCGGTCTGACGCGACTCGCTCGCCGGCTCGCGAGCCGCGCGCTCGACCGCGCGCGCGAGCCTGGCGACCCGCTGCTCGAGCGCTGCGCGCTGCATCACGCCGCGTCGCGCCCGCGCCGCTCCTCTCGCTCGCGCCGCCAGCCGCTCTCGAGCCAGGCGAGGAAGCGGTGTACGCCGTTCACGGTGTGGATCGTGCGGACCGACGGGAAGATCTCGAAGGCGTGCTGCGCGCCGGGCAGCTCGGCATAGGCCACCGGCTCGCGGCTCTTCTCGCGCAGGGCCCGGACGAACTCGCGCGCCTCGGGCACCGGCACCAAGGTGTCGGAGTCCCCGTGGATCACGAAGAAGGGCGGCGCCTCCTGCGAGCAGTGCGTCACCGGCGACGCGCGGTCCCACGCCTCCCGGCTCTCCTCGAGCGAGCACTTGAGGATGCGCTCCTCGACCACGCCCTGGAGTCCGTCGTGGCGCCAGGTCTGGCTGCGGTTCACGAAGTCGTAGACGCCGTAGAAGGGCACGCAACCACGCACGCTCGTGTCGATGTGCTCGAAGCCCGGCTGGTACTCGGCGTCGTTCGGGGTCAGCGCGACGAGCGCGGCGAGGTGTCCGCCCGCCGAGCCGCCCGTCACCACGACGTGATCGGGGTCGCCGCCGTACTCGTGCACGTGCTCGCGGATCCAGGCCAGCGCGCGCTTGCAGTCGATCAGGTGCTCGGGGTAGGTCGCCGCCGGCGAGAGCCGGTAGTTGGTGGTGACGCACACCCAGCCGGCCGCCGCCATGTGGTTCATCAGCGGCAGCGCCTGCTCGTCCTTCGTGCCGATCATCCAGCCGCCGCCGTGGATCTGGAAGAGCACCGGACAGCCGGTCTTGCGCTCGGAGCAGCGGTAGATGTCGAGCTCGAGATCGGTCGCGCGCTCGCGTCCGAAGTGGATGTCCTTCACGATCTCGACGTCGCGGCGGCGGATCGGGAAGGGGAGCCACACGCGGCCCCAGTCGATGTGGTGCACGAGCTTCTCGCGCAGCTCCGGGAGGATCTGCTCGCGGTAGCCGGGCCCGAGCGATTCGACGAGCGCGCGCTCCATCACGTCTTCGGCCGCGTGCGCCTGCCGCTGCACGAGCAGCAGGCCCGCCCACGAGGCGAAGGTGATGACGAGTCCGAGGGCGCCGGGCCAGTGGTGGAGCGCTCCGGCGTACGCGAAGAAGACCGTCGCGACCACCTGCCAGACGATGTGGTGCAGCGCGAGCTCGGTGGTGAGCCAGCCGGCGGCGAAGCTCACGACGGCGAAGCGCGGCGAGTCCCAGCTCGGCCGCAGCGCATTCCAGGTGAACCACGCGCCCCACAGGCTCACGGCCAGGAAGAGCCACGACATGGGACCTCCGGACTACTCGTCGGTGACACAGCCTTCGGACGCCGTGCGCACGTTCTTGATGTACTTCGCCAGGGTGCCGCGGCGCGCCTTCAGGGGCGGCGCCGTCCACACGGCGCGGCGCCGCGCGAGCTCGTCCGGCGCGACCTCGAGCTCGAGCACGCGCTTCTTCGCGTCGATCAGGATGCGGTCGCCGCTCCGCACCAGCGCGATCGGGCCGCCGTCCTGCGCCTCGGGCGTCACGTGCCCGATCAGGAAGCCGTGCGAGCCCCCCGAGAAGCGGCCGTCGGTGATGAGCGCGACGTGCGCGCCGAGCCCGGCGCCCATGATCGCCGAGGTGCAGGTCAGCATCTCCGGCATGCCGGGGCCGCCCTTCGGACCCTCGTAGCGGATCACGAGCACGGAGCCCTTCGCGATCGCGCCGCGCTCGAGCGCGGAGAGCATCTCCTCCTCGGAGTCGAACACCAGCGCGCTGCCGTGGAAGCTCGTGCCCTCCTTGCCGGTGATCTTCGCGACCGCTCCCTGCGGTGCGAGGCTGCCGCGCAGGATCGCGATGTGGCCCGTCTCCTTGATCGGGTCGCTCCACGGCCGCACCACTTGCTGGCCCGGCGAGAGCGACGGCAGCTCCTGGAGGTTCTCGGCCAAGGTGCGACCGGTGACGGTCATGCAGTCGCCGTGCAGCGCGCGGTGCTCGAGCAGCAGCTTCAGCACCGCCGGCGTGCCGCCGACCGCGTGCAGGTCCTCCATCACGAAGCGGCCCGAGGGCTTGAGGTCCGCGAGGAAGGGCACCGCGTCGCTGGTGCGCTGGAAATCGTCGATCGTGAGCGGCACCTCGACCGAGCGCGCCATCGCGATCAGGTGCAGCACCGCATTGGTCGAGCCGCCGAACGCCATCACGATCGCCATCGCGTTCTCGAAGGCCTCGCGCGTCATGATGTCGCGCGGCTTCAGGTCGAGCTCGAGCAGGCGCCGGATCGCCGCGCCCGCAGCCAGGCACTCCTCCTCCTTGCGCGGGTCGGTGGCGGGCGTCGACGAGCTGTAGGGCAGGCTCATGCCGAGCGCCTCGATCGCGGAGGCCATCGTGTTCGCGGTGTACATGCCGCCGCAGGCGCCGGCCCCCGGACACGCGTGGCGCACGATGTCGAAGCGCGTGCTCTCGTCGATGCGCTCCGCGATGAACTCGCCGTAGGACTGGAAGGCCGACACGATGTCGATCGGCTCGCCGCGCCGCGTGCGGCCCGCGCGGATCGTGCCGCCGTAGACCATCAGCGACGGGCGGTTCACGCGGCCCATCGCCATCAGACACCCCGGCATGTTCTTGTCGCAGCCGGGGATCGAGATGTTCGCGTCGTACCACTGCGCGCCCATCACGGTCTCGATCGAGTCCGCGATCAGATCCCGCGACTGGAGCGAGTAGCTCATTCCCTCCGTGCCCATCGACATGCCGTCGGAGACGCCGATCGTGTCGAAGCGCATGCCGACGAGCCCCGCCGCGACGACGCCTTCCTTCACGCGCGCGGCCAGGCGGTCGAGGTGCATGTTGCAGGGGTTGCCCTCGTACCAGACCGACGCGATGCCGACCTGCGCCTTGTCGAGATCGACCTCGGTGAGACCGGTCGCGAATAGCTGGGCCTGCGAGGCGCCCTGGCTCTTCGGCTGCGTGATGCGGCGGCTGTACTTGTTGAGGGGCTGCGACATGGGACTCCCGGCCTAACGAGGAGCGAGCTTCATGATCTTCGGCTCGCCGCTGCGGAAGACGCCGATGAAGGCGTCCGAGAAGCCGTACTTCTGGCGGAAGACCTGCTCGATGCGCGCGCGCAGCGCGGCGTCCTCGACGAACTCGGCGCGCAGGGGATACTCCGCCTTCTCGATCCGGAGCACGACCTCCGGGTTGCGCTCGATGTTGCCCTCCCAGTGCGTGTGACCGGTGCGGATGTAGCCCTGGCCGTCCACGACGGCGAGCCAGATCGTCGTATCGCGCGGCGTGCCGTCCTCGTTCGTCGTGACGACCTGCACGGTCTGCACGCCGGCGGCCGCGTTCCAGTCGGGTGCGGCGGCGCGCGCGGGCGACGAGGTGACGGAAGCCGCGAGCAGGAGCGGCGACAGGGCGACGAGCGCGCGCGAGCTGCGCATCACGGGCCTCCGGGCGGGCGCGGAGCGGCCAGCATAGCAGCGTGCGCCCTACGCTCCGGACATGACCGACGCAGACGAGAAGGGCGCCGCTGAGAGCACCCGCCATGACCCGGCGGCCCCTCATACGGCGCCCTTCCCCATGCACGTCCCGCGCTGGCTCGCCTGGCTGCTGCTCGCGGCCTTCGCAGCCTCCGGCGTGCTATGCGCGCATGCCGTGCTCCGCTGACTAGCCGGCCATGCCCTTGCTGCCGCGATGGATCGCGAAGTCGGGATAGGCGAGCGCGCCCATCTCGGGACCGTCGAGACCCTCGAGCTCGGTTTCCTTCTCGACCCGGATCGGTGTGATCAGGTTCGAGAGCTTGAACCAGGCGTAGGCCATCGTGAATCCGAAGGCGGCGAGCACCGCGCAGTCGATGCCCTGCATCACGAACTGCGAGAAGTCGCCGTAGAGCAGGCCGCGCACGCCGTCGGCGCCGTACTTCGCGACGTAGTCCGGGCGCACGACGCCGTTCCAGCCCGCGCCGTACTGGCCGGTCGCGAAGATGCCGACCGAGAGCACGCCCCACAGCCCGCACACGCCGTGCACCGAGATCGCGCCGACCGGGTCGTCGACGCCGCGGTTCTCGAAGAAGAACACGCTGAGGATCACGAGAATGCCGGCGATCGCGCCGATCACCGCCGCGCCCCACGGATCGACGAAGGCGCACGGCGCAGTGATGGCCACGAGGCCGGCGAGCATGCCGTTGCACATCAGCGTCGGATCGGGCTTCAGGCCCTTCGCATAGAGCGCGACCATGGCGGCGATCGCGCCCGTGATGCTCGCGAGCATCGTGTTCACGACCACGTAGCTGATGCGGAGATCCGTTCCCGCGAGCGTCGAGCCCGGATTGAACCCGAACCAGCCGAAGGCCAGGATGAAGGTGCCGAGCACCACCATCGGCACGTCGTGACCCGGCATCGCCTGCGGCTTGCCGCCGATGAACTTTCCGATGCGCGGTCCGATCACCAGCGCGCCGGCGAGCCCGATGATGCCACCCATCCCGTGCACGACCCCGGACCCGGCGAAATCGACCGCGCCGTGGCCGAGTCCCCAGTTGATGCCGCCCTGCGCGAGGAATCCTCCGCCCCACACCCAGTTCGCGTAGATGCAGTAGGGCAGCGCGACCCACAGGCCGTAGAGGCAGAAGTTCTTCCACGCCCAGCGCTCCGCCATCGCGCCCGTCGGGATGGTGGCCGTCGTGTCCATGAACACCATCATGAAGAAGAAGATCGCGAGCACGGAGACGTCGCCGACGGCGGGGGATAGGAAGAATCCCTTCAAGCCGATCAGGCCGTACGTGAACGCCCCGGTCACGCTGCCCGCGGCATCGACAGCGGCGCCGAGTCCCCAGCCGTGGTTCAGCACGGCGAGGCCCGGCCCGAGCGAGGCGTACCAGCCCGGCGGCACCGGTCCGTTGAACCAGTTGCCCCAGCCGATCGCGAAGCCGTAGGCCCAGAAGGCCAGACACCCGAGCGGGTAGATCATGAAGTTCATGGCCGCCGTGTGGGCGCCGTTCTTCGCACGGCAAAGCCCCGTCTCGACGTACATGAAGCCCGCCTGCATGAACATGACGAGGAAGCCCGTGACGAGCGCCCACACCATGTTGATCGAGAAGAGGTTGTGGGTGATGCGGTCGTAGAGGTCGGAGGCGCCGAGCGAGGCGGGCGTGTCGCCCTTCCCGTCGCCTGCCGGTGTCGCCCAGACGCCGGCCGCGCCGCCGGTCTGATCCGGCCAGGTCGGCTTGCTCGCGTCCGCGTTGGCGCCGCTGAAGTAGGCCGGCAGAGGCGCCGGCGTGGGCGGCTGCGCGGGAGCCGCGGCCGCCGCGACCGGCTCGGCCACCTTCTCCATGGCCGCCATCGCTCCCCCGTTGTCGGTCGCGGCCGACTCGTCCGCCAGCGCGGCGCGCGCCGCGAGGAAGAAGGCCGTCATGAGCAGCAGCGCGGAGACTGCCGCCAGAAGCGATTTCCGAGGCTCCGCGTCGCGAAGTACCCGTGTCACCGATGCCACCTGATTCTCTCTCCTGTCTCTAGACGGCGTCGTAGCCGCGCCGGTTGGTTCGAATCTGAATTGCGTTGTCGATGCGATGGATGAGGATCTTTCCGTCACCGACTGGAGTCCGACTGGTTCGCAGGATCTGGTCGATCAGCGAGGGCACGCGGCCCGTCTCCAGCACGATCTCGATCTTCAGCTGGGCGGCGAAGGCCTTCTTGAAGCTGGCCCTTCGGCGCCCTGCGGAGCCGCGTCCGATCCCGCCGACCTCGGAGACCGTCATGCCTCCGACGCCGACGTCAGCGATCGCGTCCTGGATCAGAGCGAGCCGTTCTGCGCCCAGGATGAGCTCGACCTTGCTCAATTGATCCTGTTGCGTGTCATCCTCCGCCGGATGCTGCAGCGCCGTGCAGCAAGAGTCGCGCCAAGCGCGAGCCGCTTCCCGCATCGGCGCCGAGCCGCCCGGGCCCGGGCTGCGCGAAGATCAGGCGGGCTCTGCCCGTGCTTTCATCAGCACGCGCTGGGGTCGGCCCAGTCGTGCCGATGCGTGAGGGCGACGACCTCGCGTCAGCGCCGGCGTCCTCGCAGGCGGTCGAGAAGACCGAGCAACGCGACGCCCGCGCCGAGCAGCAATCCCTGCGCGGGCTCGGGCAGGTAGTAGGTATGGAAGGTGCCTTCTGCGTTGCCTGGGACGAGGTCGGGGTCGCCGTCGCCGTCGAGATCGGCGAACGCGGGTGCCGGCGCATCGCCGACATCCCAGGCCGCGAACGGATTCTCGCCCCCCGTGCGCTGGATGAAGGCGGGGCTCGTCGCACTGCCCGTGTTCTCGAAGTACGCGAACGGGCCGCTCGAGTTGCCCACGACGAGATCGAGGTCGCCGTCGCGATCGACGTCGGCGAGCGCGGGAGCCGAGTCGTCGCCGACGCCCCAGCCGCCGAGAGGATTCGCGGCACCGGTCCGCGCCACGAACGCCGCACTCGTCGCACTCCCGGTGTTCTCGAAGTAGGCGAACCCTCCGCCGGCGTCGCCGGCCACTGCGGAGCACCCAGCGGAGATGGCCCGCTCAGGTTCCCCGCGGCGACAACCCCGCCGCGCGGTAGATCGCGTCGATCGCGCGCATGTTCGAGACCGCGTCCGAGGCCTCGGTCGGACCGGGCGGCGCGCCGCGCACGCGCGCGACGAAGTGGCGCAGCTGATGGGTGTAGGTCGCGTCGCCGGGGACGCGCTCGCGGCGGCGGCCATCCTGCGAGTCGACGCGGAGCCGGTGGTAGAAGTGGGGCGCGAGCGGGTTGAAGACGCGCATCGTGCCGCGGCTGCCCTCCACGCGGATCTGGAGGCGGAGCAGCGTGGACGAGAGCAGCGAGCAGGTGACGCGCCCCGTGCGGCCATCGGGGAAGCGCAGCTCCGCGCGCAGCCAGCGGTCGACCTGCGGAGCGAAGAGCTTCGCCTGCGCCGACGCAACCTCCGGCTCCGCCTCGGCGAGCCAGCGGACCATGTTGACGGCGTACGACCCGATGTCCATCAGCGCGCCGCCGGCCAGGTCGTAGCGGAAGCGGATGTTGTGCGGCGAGAGCATCGGGATGCAGGTCGACGCCTCGACGTGTCGGACCTCGCCGAGCTCGCCGGCGCGCAGGATCTCGCGCATGCGCGCCGCCAGCGGGTGGTGGCGCCAGTGGAAGGCCTCGAGCAACACGCGCTCCGACTTCAGGGCCGCCTCGGCCATCTGCTGCGCCTCGTCGGCGTTCGAGGCGATCGGCTTCTCGCACAGCACGTGCTTGCCCGCGGTGAGCGCACGAAGCGTCCAGACACAGTGGAGGCCGTTCGGCAGCGGGTTGTAGACGGCGTCGATCTCGCGATCGGCGAGCAGCGCGTCGTAGGAGGCGTGCACCCGCGCGATGCCGTGTCGCTTCGCGAAGCGCGCCGCGCGCAACGGGTCGCGCGCCGCGACCGCGGTGACCTGCGCCTCCGGCACCGCGCGCGCCGGCCGGACGAGCGCCATCGGCGCGATGGTCGCGGCGCCGAGGATGCCGATGCGGAGCGGACGCGCTTCCATCCGCTCATTCCTAACACCGGCCGGGCCGGCGGGGCAATCGGAGAGCTGCATGGACGCGCGCTTCCATGGAAAAGTGACGCTCGTGACCGGGGCCGCGTCGGGCATCGGCGCGGCCTGCGCGCGGCGCTTCGCCGCCGAGGGCGCGCGGCTCGCGCTCTGCGACCTCGACCGTGCGGGCCTCGAAGCGCTCGCGAAGTCGCTCGACCCATCCGGCGAGCGCATCTTCACGGCGCGCGTCGACGTCGCCTCGCAGGACGAGGTGCAGTCCTTCACCGACACCGCCGCGGCGCGCTTCGGCCGCCTCGACGTGGTGATGAACAACGCGGGCATCGGCGCCCTCGGGCGCTCCGACGAGATGGACCCTGCGGTCTGGCACCGGACCTTCGCGGTGGACGTCCACTCCGTCTTCTACGGAACGCGCGCCGCGCTGCCCCACCTGCGCGCGGCGGGCGGCGGCGCGATCGTAAACACCGCCTCGATCTCGGGGCTCGCCGGCGACTACGGCCTCGCCGCCTACAACGCGGCGAAGGGCGCGGTGGTGAACTACACGCGCGCGGCGGCGCTCGAGGTCGCGCGCGAGCGAATCCGCGTCAACGCGGTATGCCCGGGTCCGATCGAGACGGCGCTCTCCGCGCGGATGCTGCGTCACGCGAAGCTGGCGCCCGCGTTTGCGCGCGCGATCCCGATGGGACGCGCGGGCCGCGCGGACGAGGTCGCGGCGGCGGCGGCGTTCCTCGCGTCGGACGACGCCTCGTACGTGACGGGCGCGATGCTCGTCGTCGACGGAGGCCTGCTCGCCGCTACCGGTCAGCCGGACTTCCTCGCGTTGCTGACGAGATCCTGATCCCCGGCAACGATTAGGGGTCGAAACCAGATGGTTTCGACACAAGTAGACGGCGACGCCCACTCATCCGGATGGATGGGAGCCGCCGCGCGCGCCGCTTCACGCCTGCGCCTTTGCGCGGCCGCCTTCCTGGTCGTCGCGCAGGCGATGCCGCTGCCGGCCCAGGGTGTGACCATCATCAATCCCAACCCGGGTCCCGGCGGCGTCGTGACCGTCGGGGGCACCTTCGGCGGAGACGGAACGACCGGCGCCCCCAACTCGCCGGGCGGACCGGGTGGAGACGGCGGAGACGCCACCGCGACCGCGGTGTCGACCAACCCGCACAACGAGGCGCGGGTGAACGGTGGATGGGGCGGCGTGGGCGGCGCCGCCGGACCCGCGACGCCTCCGAATCCGGTGTCGGCCCCCGGAGGCGCCGGCGGCTCCGGCGGATGGGCGACGGGCACCGCGCAGTCCGACACCTCCGCATCCGACCAGGACGCGTCCGCCGTGACGCGCGCGACCGGAGGAACCGCAGGCCGTGGTGGAAACGGCGCCGATCTGGGAATCGGTGGCAACGGCGGTGCCGCCACGTCGGACGCGGAGGCGCGCTCCGCCTCCGGTGACGCGGACGCGCTCGCCACCAGCCAAGGAGGGGCCGGCGGACTCGGCCAGCCCGGCGGCAGTGGCGGAGATGCCACGGCTCGCGCCGCGGCGACCGGCGCTTCGGAGAGCTCCGTGCTTCGCGCGACCGCGGAGGCGACCGCGGGCGTCGGCGGCGCTGCCTTCGAGCAGCTCTCGGGCAATCCACCCGACAGCTCCGGAGGTCGAGGCGGTGACGCGAGCAGTCAGGCACGCGCCGAGTCGAATGTGGCGGCGGGCGCCTCGGCCTCGAGCTCGGCTCACGGCGGAAACGGCGGAAACGCGGAAGACAACCAGCTGAATGGCGGCGACGGCGGTGGCGCGGTCGCATCCGCATTCGCGTCCGCGGCGGGATCGCAGGAGGTCAGCGCGACCGCCCTCGCCGAGGGCGGCACCGGAGGCGCCGCGGAGTTCGGCTCCGTGGGGAGGTCGGGCCTCGGAGGCAGCGCCACGGCGACCGCGCGTGGTGTCTCCCTCGGCGGCGGCCAAGTGGTCGTCGAGGCGACGCAGCGTGGAGGCACGTCAGCGCTGGCCTGGCAAAACGGAAACGGCGGAGCCGATTCGATCGGCGAGAACCTGGTCAGCGGGAGCACCAGCGGGACGCTCGAGCTCCACCAGGTGGTGGAGGGTGGCGGCGGCGGATCTCGCGACGGCCTCCACCGCGCCGGCGACGCGACCTCCATCCTCGACGGCCGCAACGAGGCGGGCGGGGCGCTCGTCATGGTCGTCGAAGCTCGCGGCGGGCAGGGCGTGCCCGCACCGGGCCCCTTCGATTCCAAGGCCTTCGGAGGGAATGCGTCGGTCGACGCGCACGCGACCGACGCCAGCGGCGCGCCGATCGACGTGTCGGCGAGCGCCTTCGGCGGAGTCGGCGGTGGGATCGCTCACGTCGTCGCGTCGGGTGAGTCGAGCGCCGGCGGCGACGTCTCGGTGCGCGCCTACGCAGAGAATGGCATCGAAGGCGGGAGCGAGCCGACGCGGGTGATCGACGCCGTCAGCGGCTCGACCACCGGGAATCTCGTCCTGTCGCAGACCGCCTCGGGGGGTCCAGCCGGGATCATCGGCAGGTCCGCGGAGACGGGACTCCACGTCGTCGATTCGCAGGCCGCGTCGCTCACGGTCGGGCTCGAGGCCCTCGGCGCGACGAACACCGACTACGGAGTCGGAGGCGACGGGCGGATCCTCGCTTCCTCCGTCGAGCACACCGGTGCCGCAAATGTGTCGCTGAGTGCGGCCGCGCGCGGCGGAGGCGCCTACGGCTCGCCGGGAGGTCACGCCGAGATCCAGTCGCTCTACGCCCGCTCGGGTAGCGGTAACGTGACGATCGAAGCCGAGGCGCAGGACGGCGGTCGGAACGCCTTGGTGCTCGACAACGCGATCGACGGGGACACTTCCGGAGACCTCACGCTCTCCCAGGCCGCGCGCGGGACGACGGGCAACGTCACCAGCGCGCTCGAGCGTAACAAGGCGCTCGCGGCTCTCGCGCTGTCCACGCTCGCGGTCTCGTCCGGCGCGGCGGCGATCGCGTCGTCACAGGGCAGCAACAGCGCGGGAGGCCTCACGTTGACCGCGCGCGCGATCGGAGCGCTCGGTGCGACGGCGTCTGGCTCGGGAACGGCGGCCGGCGACGTCACGCTGACGGTCGACGCCAACAGCATCAGCGGCATCGCGCTGCCCATCGGCACCAGCGCGGGGCTCGCGCGCATCGAGTCGGCGCGCGGCGTCTCGACCGGAGGCGGAGCGGTTCGCGTGGCGGCGAGCCTCGAGCAGGGCCCCGTATCCGGCCCCGGTGTGCCCGGCCGATCGGCGGAGCTGTTGAACGTCGCCGACGGGGAGACCACGGGAGCGCTCCAGCTCGAGCAGCACGCGTTCGGCGGGCAAGGGGCGCGCGGCGGTGATGCACGCAGCGTGCTCGAGCGCAGCGACACGCGATCGGATCTCGAGCTCGTCGACGAGGCGGTCGCGGGCTTCTCGACCTTCTCTCAAGATGGAGCCGATGCGGAGGCGATCTCGAACGCTCGCAACGACGGCGGCAACGCGGTGGCCCGCGCGCGCGCCGTGGGCGGCGGAGGCAACACGATCGGCGGCGACGCGCGCGCCACCGCGACGGCGCGCGCTCTCGGCGACGTGGAGGTCTACGCGGAGGCTCGCGCGGGCGGCGACGGAAGCGCGGGCGGTGCGGAGCTCGTCGCCGTGTCGGGGATCTCCGACGGCGGCGGCGCGGTGTCGGTCACGGGCGTGCAAGGCGCAGAGTACGTGTGGCAGACGCCCGGAGCCGGCGCGTCCGTCTCGCTGCGCGACGCCATCCACGGCGAGACCACCGGCTCTCTCACCTTGCGCCAGCGCGCCGAGGGCGGCACCAGCCAGACGGGCGCCGGCGGAAGAGCCGAGAGCGTGCTGACGCGCAGCGTGGACGCGGACGCGCTGAAGCTGACGGCGGAGGCGGTCGCGGGCGGCAACTACCTGGCGACCGCCGCGGGTGGCGACGCAAGTGCCCGCGTGCAGGCCGAGAACACGCGCGGAAGTGTCGACGCGTTAGGGCTCGCTCGAGGCGGCTCGGGGATGTCCGGCGGATCGGCCGAGCTCCACGTCGAGGCGCTCGGGCACGAAGATGGCGCTGCCGTGCGCATCCGCGGGCCGTCGTTCGAGCCGTCGGGGCCGCAGTGGGGCGCGTTCGGCGGACACATCGATACGTCGCAGTCCCGGGTCGGCTCGCAGGACCCCGGGCGCGCGACCAGCGAGTCCATCGGCCGGTCGCTCGGCGACGCGGAAGTGACCGTCTTCGATCGAGCCGTCGGCGGCTTCGGTCCGCACGACCTCGTCTCGGCGCCTCCTTCGGCACCGATCGCGATGGGCGGCGCGGCCAGCTCGACGGCACAGGCGAGCGGCGCGGGTGCCTCGCGCGTCGAGGCGAACGCGAGCGCGCACGGAGGCGACGGCGGGCGGGTGATCCGCGAAACGCTGCCGCTCGATCTGCTCGCGGCGTCCGCCGGTGGCGCCGCCGACGCATCCAGCCACGCGACCGGCCTCGGGGAGGTGCACGCATTCTCCGACGCGACCGCCGGTCTCAGTTTCGCCGGGACCAACGGAAGCGCGAGCGCGCTGGCGAACGCCGACGGCGCGTGGGGCGACGTCGGCGCGCGTGCCTCGAGCTCGATTCGCGGCGTGTCGCAGCTCAGCGTCGGCACGAGCGCGCGGATCGACGGCTCGGCGAGTGCGTCGGCGCGCGTCGACGCGGGCACCCCGTTCTTCGCGCGGCAGGCCGCGACTTCGTCTTCGTCCCCCGACGTCACCGCCGCGGCCTCGCTCCATCCGATGCAGCACGGGAGCGACACGATCGCGGAGGTGTCGTTCGCGGCGGCGCCCGGAGCGGGCGCCGGCTCACAGCTCTCCGCGAGCTTCGCCCTCGCCTTCGACCAGAAGGACGAGCTTTTCGCGGACGACGTCGCGATCACCTTCGCGAATCCGCACGGCGCGGGCTCCGGTCTCGAATCGCTGCGGCTCAGCGTGTTCGTGGACGACCTGCTCGTGCTCGATCACACCGCCTACGGACTCGAGGAAGCGATCGCCTTCCTCGACGGCCTCTCGATCCGGCCGCCGGTCGCGCTCGACGCGCTGCCCGACCCGGAGCTCGCTCCGCCGGTCCCGCCGTCCCTGCGGCTCGATCTCGCCTGGCTCTCGTCCGAGTCGGCGTGGAGCTTCGACGTGCAGATGCGCGCGGCCGCCGAGGTCGTGCCCGAGCCGGGGACTGCGCTGCTGCTCGCGCTCGGTCTCGCGTGGCTCGGGACGCGACGGGCGCGCCAACGACGCGGCTGACCACTTCGCTCCGGTGACTGCGCGCACGGCGATGCGTCGTGCCGTCGGTACAATGGCGAGTCTCACGAGCAGGAGGAGCGCATGGCGGTCGGACGTCTCGTCTCGGGCGGACTCGAAGGGATGGCGGTGCTCGTGACCGGAGGCGGCACCGGCATCGGGCGCGCCTGCGCGGCGCGGCTCGCGGCCGACGGCGCGGCCGTCACCATCAGCGGTCGCACCACCTCGAAGCTCGAGGAGTCGGCCAAGCACATCGACGCGCAGGCGGGACACGGCGGCAGCGTGCGCTGGATCGCGGCCGACGTGACGAAGGAGGAGGAGGTGCAGGCCGCGATCGCGAAGTCGCTCGAGGCGCGCGGCCGCCTCGACGGCGTGGTCGCGAACGCGGGCGGGGGCGGCGGCATGGGCCCCTATCACCTGCTCGACACGCAGGAGTTCCTGCGCGTGCTGCATCTCAACGTGCTCGGCACGATGCTCTGCATCAAGCACTCGGTGCCGCATCTGGTCGCGGCGGGCGGCGGCTCCTTCGTCGGCATGTCGTCGATCGCGGGCCACGTGACGCACGTCTACTTCGGCGCCTACACCGCGGGGAAGGCCGGCATCGAGGCGATGATGCGCAACGCCGCCGACGAGTTCGGCGCGAAGGGCGTGCGCTTCAACGCGATCCGACCGGGCTTCATCGCGACCGAGATCATGGAAGGCATCCCGCGCGACCACGCCACCTACCGGAGCTACATCGAGAACACGCCGATGGGCGACGTCGGGCAGCCCGACGACGTCGCGCACCTCGCGCGCTTCCTGATCGGCCCCGAGTCGCGCTGGATCACCGGCACCTGCATCAACATCGACGGCGGCCATCACCTGCGCCGCGGCCCGAACTTCGGCCACTTCCTCGAGCCGCACTACGGCCGCGAGGTGATGCAGGGAAAGCTCCCGACGAAGAGCTGACCCCCTCGCCCCGGCTCTTGTACGTCCTCCGCATCGCCGATACGGTGCGGTGTCAGGGGGTGGTGGAGTGACGCGGATCGCATCGCGGATCGGCTGGATGTGGGCGACGCTGCTCGCGTCGGCCTCCGCCCACGCCGCGACGAGCTTCACGAAGATCGCGGACGTGAATGCGCTGGGCCCCGGTTGGATCTCCTCCAGCGCGTTCTTCACCGCGCCAGCGCTCGACGCCGGGGTGGTGGCCTTCAGCGCGTCGGACAACGTGGCGCGGTGGGGCGTCTACACCGGATCGGGAGGCGCGCTGACCACGGTGGTCGATCAGGACACGCTGATCCCCGGCAGCAGCACGCTGACCTTCTTCGTGCCCTCCGAGCCGTCCATCTCGCAGGGAGTCGTGGCCTTCATGTCAGGCGACGCGACGGGCCTCGGCTTCCCGGCCGTCTACACGGCGTCCGGTGGCTCTGTGACGCTCGTGGCGGATCAGACGACGCCCGATCCCGACGGCAGCGGCACGCTGGTGCCCGACATGGGTGCGCCGGACATCGACGGCGCGAACGTGTCGTTCCGCGGGAGCCACAACCTCGGCCGCCCCGCCTACTTCACGAGCGTCGCGGGCGCGCTCGAGATCAGCGCGGACGAGAGCACCGCGGTCCCGGGCGGCACGTACGAGCTCTTCCTCTACGGCACGCCCGCACTCGACGGGACGCAAGTCGCGTTCCGCGCGCTCGCCGGGCAGGCCGCCGGCATCTACGTCGCCGATGGCGGCATCGCGCGAGTTGTCGCGGATGGCAACACCGCGTTGCCCGGCGACACCGGCAACTCCGCCTCCTTCTTCGATTCCCCAGCCTTCGGTGGCGGCACCGTCGCCTTCGAGGCGATCGGTGAGAGCTCGGGCGGACTCTATGCCGAGATCGGCGGCTTGCTCGTCCGGATCACCGACACCGGAGTGATAAAGGGCGTGGCCGCCGACGGCGACACGGTCGCGTACCACGCCACCGAGGGGCTCGACGCCGCCATCTACGTCTACCGCAACGGCGTGCGGCAGCGATTGATCGGCAGCGGCGACGTGCTCGATGGCGGGACGGTGATCGGCTTCGACTTCGGGCGGAACGGCCTCGACGGCGATCAGCTGGCCTTCACCGTCTTCTACGATGACTCCTCGCCGGCCGTCTACCTGGCGACCATCCCCGAACCCGGCACCGCAATGCTCCTCGTCGCCGGCCTCGCGTGGATCGCCGCGCGGCGCCGCTCGCGCTGATCGGTCGCTCGGGCTTTTTCCCCGACTCGCCCGTATCTTCCCGCGCCTCGGGTCCGCCCTCGCCCGCCGGACCCCGCCTCGAATCCGCGAGCGCCCCGCGGAGGACGCCGTGAGTCCTGTTCGCCTCGAGATCCGCGCGCTGCTCGCGCTGGCGGTCCCCGCCGCGGCGACGCAGCTCTCGACCATGTTGATGGGCTTCGTCGACACGGTGCTGCTCGGCCACGTCGGCGTGCACGAGCTCGCGGCCGCGTCGATCGCGAACGTCTGGATCCACGGCACGCTCTTCTTCGCGATGGGCGTGATCATCGGCATCGACCCGCTGATCGCGCAGGCGCATGGCCGCAGCGACGGCGAAGCCGCCGGTCTCGCGGCGCAGCGCGGGCTCGCGATAGCCCTCGCGCTCTCTGTCCCCGTCGGGCTCTGCTGGCACGGCACCGAGTCGGTGCTGCTGGCGATCGGCCAAGAGCCGGATCTCGCGCGCGACGCGCAGGTCTTCGCGCGGATCCAGATCCCGAGCATCCCATTCTTCCTCGCCTACAGCGCACTGCGTCAGTACCTCCAGTGCCGCGGCATCGTGCGCCCGGCCATGTGGGTGATCCTCTTCGCCAACGCGGTGAACGCCTTCGGCGCCTGGGTGCTGATCTTCGGACACTTCGGATTCCCGGCGCTCGGGCTCTTCGGCGCCGGCATCGCGACGTCGGTGACGCGCGGCTTCTGCTTCTTCGGACTGGCGTGGATGATCCGCTACCTCGCGCTGCTCGAGGGCGCGTGGCCGCGGCCGTCGCGGGCGATCTTCGACGCGGCGGCCTTCCGCCGGATCCTCGGACTCGGCTTCCCGGTCGCGATCCACTTCTCGCTCGAGATCTGGGCCTTTTCCGGCGCAGCGCTGATGGCGGGCTGGCTCGGCGCGGTGCCGCTGGCGGCGCACACGATCGCGCTGAACCTGGCGTCGCTCTCCTTCATGCTGCCGCTCGGCATCTCGCAGGGCGCGGTGACGCGCGTCGGCAACCTGCTCGGCGCGCACCGCCCGCGCGACGCCGAGCGCGCGGCCTGGGTCGCGATCGCCTGCGGCGCTGCGGTCATGAGCCTCTGCGGCGCCGCCTTCCTGACCCTTCGCCACATGCTGCCGCACCTCTACACTTCCGATCTAGCCGTAGTCGCCGTCGCCGCGTCGATCCTTCCGATCGCGGCGGCCTTCCAGGTCTTCGATGGCACGCAGGTGGTCTGCATCGGCGTGCTGCGCGGCATGGGCCGCACGCGCCCCGCCGCCTGGTTCAACTTCCTCGGCTACTGGATGCTAGGTCTGCCGATCGGTGGCTGGCTCGCCTTCCGCTTGCACTGGGGCCTCCACGGGATCTGGTGGGGGCTCTGCTTCGGCCTCTTCGTGGTGGCGTCGTCGCTCGTGCTCTTCGTGCGCGCGCGCGGCCCGGCGCGTCTCGCCGTCGCGGAGCCGGTCGCGCTGCGCTCTACCAGCGCTTGAGCCTTCGCAGCATCGAGCTCTTCTTGACCTGGTGGTTCTGCATGCGCACCAGGATGTCGTCGAGCGCGCGGACGGCGTCGCGCAGGTGCGGGCCCTTGTTGAGCATCACGCACTCGGCGCGCTCTCCCATCGCCGCGTCCGTGATCTCGGCCCGCGAGGGCAATCCCGTCTTCGCCAGGGTTTCCAACACCTGGGTAGCCCAGACGACCGGCATGTGCGCGGCCTCGCAGACCCAGAGGATCTCCTCCTGGATCTCGGCCATGCGTTCGAAGCCGCATTCCACCGCGAGGTCGCCTCGCGCGATCATCACGCCGGCGGCCCGGCGCCGCATCGCCGCCAGCACCAGGGCGGGCAGGTTGTCGAAGGCGTGGCGCGTCTCGATCTTGAGCAGGATCCCGATCTCGCGGCGACCGAGCCGTTCGAGCTGCGCCTCGAGCGCCTCGACGTCGGCGGGCGTGCGCACGAACGACATACCGACGATGTCGGCCTGCGCCGCGACCACCTCGAGATCGTCGAGATCCTTCGGCGTGAGCGAGTCGATGCGCAGCTGGCTGTCGGGCAGGTTGATGCCCTTGTTCGCGCGCAGCTTCGCGCCGTCCGCCGCGGCCTGGGTGATCTCGATCGTCGCCTCTCCGTCGGCGACGCTCCGGATCACGCCGCCGATCCGGCCGTCGTCGAACCAGATCCGCTCGCCCGCGCGCACGTCCGTGAGGATCTCCGGAATGGTGCAGGTGATGGCGGCGAGGGCGAGCACGCGCCCCGCTTGGTCGGTCTCGGCCTCGCGCCCGAGTCCGGGCTTGGCCGAGAGCACGAGCCGATCTCCCGTTCGCAGGGCGATCGATCGCTCTCGCGCGGGCAGCTTGCCGACGCGGAGGATCTCGTCGCCTTCGTCCTCGCGGCGGAGCTCCATCCCCGAGGCCACGTAGGCGGTGCGGTCGCACTCGAGCTCGCTCCGATCGAGTCCGGAGGCCGTCACGCGCATGCGTCGCCTCGACCCGCGCGCGTCGACGAAGCGGATGCGCTCGCCGACTCGCAGCGAGCCGAGGCTCGCGCCGCCGACGGGGATCGGCACGGCGTCGGAGCCCGGCGCCGCGTCGAATGCCGGCTCGGGGACCATCCACACGCGTGCAGGCCTGGCGACGCGACCGAGCTCGTCGCGCGTCGGGCGGATCTTCACCACTTCCGGCCCCGGCTCGAGAGGGCCGACCCGCAGCTTCGGTCCTGCGAGATCCATCGACAGGCGACACGCCCTACCGAGCTCGCGCCGCGCCCTTTCGAGGTGGCGCCCCATCGCGGTCCACTCGCGCGGGCCGTCGTAGGCGCAGTTGATGCGCATGCAGTCCATGCCGCGCGCGACGAGGTCGCGGACGAGCGCGTAGTCCGACGCGGCTTCCGTCGGCATCGTCACCATGATCCGTACCGCTCGCCGGGCCGGCGAAGGCCCGAGCAGCGCCTCCGTGTGGTCGCGCAGCAGATCGTTTCCCTCGCGGAACTCGAGGGCCGAGGGCGCAGCGCGCCACGGCCGTCCGGCGACCGCGTGCACCGCCGCGAGCACCGCATCGAGCGTCGCCATCACGTGGGCTTCCGCGCGGCCGAGCGAGGAGAGCCCGAGCTCCGCGAGCTCCTGCTGCAACGGGCGGATGTCGCGACGACGCAGCCCGATGTAGTGCGCGAGATTGTCCGCGCTCTTCCGATAGCTCGAGTCGATTCCGCCTCGCGTCGCTTCGAAGGTCGTCTCGGACTCGGAGAGCTCGCGCCGGATCTCGCGCAGGCGCTCGATCAAGGGATCGAGTCTCGCGGAGGCGAAGCGGGAGGAAGGCGCGTCCGTCACTCGGAACACCCCGAGTCGAACCTAGCAGGCAGTCGATCCGACCTCGGTTCCATCGACGAGGGCGTTCGATGGCGAATCGATGAATCCGGCTCGACGGAGCAAGATGGGGACGAATGCCACGCCCTCGCTCTAGTGCGTCCCTTCGCTGCCCTCGCCCTCGGTCCCGTGCGCGTGCCGGTGGTGCAGATCCGGCCAGTGCGGGTGCGCGTGCGCGAGCGGCTCGTGGCGGTGCCAGTGCGTGTGCCGCGCGTGCGGCGCGAGACCCGGGTGCGCGTGGAGGTGGTGTCCGTCGTCGTGGCGGTGGGCGTGGACGTGCTCCTGCGCGCCGTGGACGTGCTCGTGGCCGTGCCAGCTCGCGAGCAGGAGCGCGACGCTCGCCGCGAGCAGCGCCGCGCCGACGGCGTGGGTGGGCGTCAGTGGCTCGCCGAGCCACGCGAACGCGAGCGCGGCGCCGAGGAAGGGCGCGCTCGCGAATCCGATGTGTGCGCGAGTGGCGCCGAGCTGCTGCGCCGCGGCGATGTAGAGGGTGAGGCTCGCGCCGTAGCAGAGGGCGCCGACGCCGAGCGCTGCGGCGATCTCGCCGGGTCTCGCGGCGAAGGGCTCGAGCGAGAGGCCGATCCCCAGGTTCACGCCGCCGGCGCAGAGCCCCTTCCAGAAGGTGACGCCTGCGGGTGTCAGGCCGCTCTGGAGCGCGGTGAGCTGGTTGTCGAGTCCCCAGCACGCGCAGGCTGCTGCGACGAGGGCCGCGGCGAGCCAGCCCGGCCAGCCGCCGCCCGCGCCGACCAGCGCGCCTGCGGCGAGCGCGCCCGCGACGCCGAGCCAGCCCGCACGCGAGAGCGGCTCGCGGAAGAGCGCGACACCGAGGAGCGCCGTGGCCACGAGCTCGAGGTTGAGCAGCAGCGCGACCTCGCCGGCGAGCGCGAGGCGCAAGCCGAGGAGCATCAGCACGGGCGCGACGAGGCCGCCCGCCGCGATCGCGCCGACGAGGAGCCTCCGGTTGCGAGGATCGAGACGCGACCGGCCGTCGCGGCGGAGCTCGCGCCACCACGGCACGCTCGTCGCAAGCGCGGCGCCGAGGTAGAGCAGCCCCGCCAGGGTGAAGGCGCCGAAGCTCCCGAGGAGGAGCTTGCAGGCTGGGGCCGCCGCTCCGAAGAGCGCCGCCGCCGCGAGCGCGAGTCCGATTCCCTGCACGTCGCCTCGTCGCGCCGATTGAGCGCGCGGTAGGATAGGGCCATGTCGTCACGACCCGAGGGCTACATCCCGGCCGCAGGGCACGACTGGCTGCTGCCGCTCTACGACCCGCTGCAGCGCTTCGTGTTCCGCGAGAAGCCCATGAGGAGCGAAATCCTCGCGCAGGCGAAGATCGGCGCGCGCAGCCGCGTCCTCGACGTCGGCTGCGGCACCGGCACGCAGGCGGTCCTGACCAAGCGCGCCCATCCCGACGCCGAGGTGATCGGCCTCGACGGCGATGCGAAGGCGCTCGCGGTCGCGAAGCGCAAGATCGCGCGCGAGGGCGTGGAGGTCGAGCTGGACGA
>Ga0335085_10005127_pt1 | contig 21293 bp, 19 predicted proteins | sample Lox_Sample_45_FD_206712 | JGI IMG/M metagenome (GOLD analysis project Ga0335085, IMG submission 206712) | Soil microbial communities from Loxahatchee National Wildlife Refuge, Florida, United States - Lox_Sample_4.5 | ecosystem: Environmental > Terrestrial > Soil > Wetlands | place: USA...
CTCCCCCAACTCGGAAAGGGGCACGTCCACCCAACCGGTGAATTTGTTTTCCAGGTTCCATTGGGATTGGCCGTGGCGGACCAAGACGAGAGTCGGCATGATGTTCCCCTTTGCGTGGCGGATAAAAACGAAGTGGAATTTTAACCGTTGGATTCCCGTTTGAAAAGAGGAATGCGGGCACCCGCCTTGATTGGCGGAGGATCGTATAGCATACTGAGCCTTCTTTTCCTTCCGGGGGTGGAATCTTGCCGTCCAATGCCGATTTGAAATTCATGCGCCGCGCTCTTTTCCTGGCCCAAGCCCGCGGCCGCGAGACCTCCCCCAACCCCAAGGTTGGCGCGGTTCTGGTCAAGGCCGGCCGGATCATTGGCGAGGGGGGACATTCCCGCTATGGCGGGCCCCATGCTGAGATCATTGCCCTCCGGAAAGCGGGCGAAAAGGCGCGTGGCGCCACCCTCTACGTCACCCTGGAACCCTGCAATCACTATGGCAAGACGCCGCCCTGTACCGAGGCGATTCTCCGGGCGGGCATTGGAAAAGTCGTGGCCGCCATGCAGGACCCTTTTCCCCGGGTCAAAGGCAAGGGTTTTCGAAAGCTCCGGCAGGCGGGGATCAAGGTTCAAACCGGGGTTTTGGAGCGGGAAGCCCGCCGGATGAACGAAGTATTCATCTTTGCCATGACCCATAGCCGTCCAAAGGTCGTTTTGAAGGCCGCGCTCAGCCTGGATGGAAAGATTGCCACGGTCACCGGGCGGTCCCGTTGGATCACGGGCCCCCAGGCCCGCCGGAAGACCCATGAGTTGAGGGCTGGCTGCGACGCGATCCTGGTGGGCAGCGGCACGGCCCTGAAAGACAATCCCGCTTTGACCGTTCGCTTACCCGGATACCGCCGGGAAGATGGATGGCCCCTGCGGGTGGTTCTGGATTCGAAACTCCGGATAAGCCCCCGCTCCAACCTTTTGAAAGGCAAAGCCAAAACGGTGGTTTTTACCTCCAGGGGGGCTTCGCGCGGTAAGGAAAAAACCCTTGTGCGCCGGGGCGCGGCCGTTTTTCGGGTGCCTTTGCGGGGAAAAATGCTATCGTTAAAGGCCGTTTTAAAGGTTCTTCATTCGCTCCAGGTCCGATCCCTCTTAGTGGAGGGGGGTGGCGAAGTTTCCGCCTCTTTCCTTAAGGAAAGGCTGGCCGATAAGGTGGTCTTGTTCCTTTCCCCCAAAATCTTGGGGGGGCGGGGGCCTTCCTGGGTGGGGGGCGATGGAATTGAAAATCCCAATCTCGCGCCCTATTTAAAAGACGTTCGGTTGGAAAAAGTCGGTCCGGATTTCATGCTCACGGGAAAGATTTGAAATGTTCACGGGTTTGGTACAGGAAGTAGGGGTGGTGGCCCAGGCGGAAAAACGCGGGGCCGACCTGCGGCTTTCGCTGGAGGCGCCCCGGATGGCCGCAAGGCTCAAGGCCGGGGATAGCCTGGCCGTGAACGGTTGCTGCCTGACGGCGGTTGAGATCAAGCCGCCCGTGGTTTCTTTCCAGGCGGTGCCCGAGACCTTGAAACGGACCGTCCTGGGCCTGCTCCAAAAAGGGGATGCGGTCAATTTGGAACTTCCCTTGACTCTCTCCGAACCATTGGGAGGGCATTTCGTGCAGGGCCACGTGGATGGGGTGGGGCAAATCCTTGCCTTGGAATCCGAAGGGGAAGGCGCCCGGATGCGGGTCCGGATACCGGAAGGCTTGACGCCTTACGTGGTGGAGAAGGGCAGCATCGCCCTGGACGGGATCAGCCTGACCGTGGCGGACATCCACGGGGACGAGATCGAGATCGCCCTGATCCCGCACACGCTCCAGAACACCTGCCTTAAATCCAAAAAGGCGGGAGATTACCTGCAGGTGGAAGTGGATATGCTGGCGAAATATATCGAAAAATTGGCGGCGGGCTATGTTTCCCCGAAGGGGGCTTCGTGAAAATCGAGAAAATCGGCGACGGTGAATTCGAGAAACCCCAGCCCATCGCATCCCTTTTCTCGCCGGCCCTGAATGAGCGCATCCAGAAGATGTCCGACCCCGCCTTGAAGGAAGAATTGGCCAGCCTGATCGTTGAGGTGGAGGAAAAGGGGAAGAGGCTATTCGCGGGCAAGGGCCGCCGGGAATTTGAGGAATACAAGACCTCGGTCAAGAAGTTCATGGACAAGGTGGTCAACACTTCCTTCCGGGTGGAGGAAAAGCACGGCCAAAAGAAAGACGGCAAATTCGTGGTCTACCTCCTGATGCAAAAGGTGGACAGCGCCCTGGAAAACTTGGCCCAACTGCTTCTGGCGGGCCAGCAGGATTCCATGCGGATCCTGTCCACCCTGGACGAGATCCGCGGGATGCTTTTAGACACATACCTTTAAATCGATAGGCTGAAGATGGAACTCAAGAAAGTCGAACAAGCAATACAGGATATCCGGCAAGGGAAGTTCGTGGTCGTGGTGGACGACGAGAACCGCGAGAACGAGGGCGACCTGGTGATGGCCGCGGAAAAGGTGACGCCCGAAGCCGTGAATTTCATGGCCAAGGAAGGCCGGGGACTGATCTGCGTGCCCATGATGGGGGAGGACCTGGAGCGCCTGGAACTGGCCATGATGGTGGCCGAGCAACAGGACAATTTCCGCACCGCCTTCGCCGTTTCGGTGGACGCCCGGGAGGGCGTCACGACCGGCATCTCGGCCCACGACCGGGCCAAGGCCGTCCAAATATTAGCCAACCCCCAATCCAAGGCTTCGGACCTGGTAAGGCCGGGGCACGTGTTCCCCTTAAGGTACCGCAAGGGCGGGGTGCTCCGCCGGGCTGGCCATACGGAAGCCACGATCGACCTGGCCCTTTTGGCGGGGTTGAAACCTACGGGCATCCTTTGCGAGATCATGAAGGATGACGGGACCATGGCACGGATGGGGGACCTGAAAGCCTTCTCCCAAAAACACGGGCTGACCATGATCACCATCGCGGAGTTGATCCGTTACCGGCGGAATAAGGAAAAACTGGTCCGCCGGGTGCTGGAAGTGCCGCTTCCCACCGAGACGGGGGAATGGAACGTGGTGGTTTACCGCACCGAGACGGAGGACGACGACAGCTTGGCCTTCGTAAAGGGCGATGTCGGCAAGGGCGGCCCGGTCCTGGTGCGGGTCCATTCGGAATGCCTGACCGGGGATGTTTTCGGCTCCTTGCGGTGCGACTGCGGCGAACAATTGCACGCGGCCATGGCCCAGATCGATAAGGAAGGGCGGGGCGTGGTCCTCTATATGCGCCAGGAGGGGCGGGGCATCGGGCTCTTCAACAAGCTCAAGGCCTACCAACTGCAAGACGCGGGGCTAGATACGGTCGAGGCCAACGAGAAACTCGGGTTCCCGGCGGACTTGCGAGATTACGGCATCGGCGCCCAGATATTGGTGGACTTGGGAATTAAGGAAATCCGGCTTTTGACCAACAACCCGAAGAAAATCGTGGGTTTGGAAGGCTACGGGTTAAACGTGGTAGAACGGGTGCCGATTGAAATCGATTCAAATCCGGTGAATGCCAGGTACCTGGACACCAAGCGGCTGAAGATGGGACATTTTTTAAGCAAGAAAAAAGAACAAAAGTGACAAAGAGGTATTACAATACGGCGGCTTCAGGTGGCTGCACAGCCGCTGTCCAGGATTTCAAATGACCTTTTTTGGGCAGGGGCAAATATGGCAGTGAAAATTTACGAAGGCAAACCCGAAGGTTCCGGTTACCGGATCGCGGTGGTGGTGAGCCGGTTCAATGATTTAATCGGCCGGCGCCTCCTGAAAGGCGCATTGGAGACCCTGGCCGCTCGGGGTGTGGCGGAAAAAAATGTGGAAGTTGCCTGGGTGCCCGGTGCCTGGGAGATCCCCGTGACGGCGGCCAAGCTGGCCAAGACGGGGCGGTTCCAAGGCATCATTACCTTGGGGGCCATCATCCGGGGTGAAACCAGCCATCACGAGCACATTGCCGCCGAAGTTGGGGCGGGTTTGAGGAGGCTCACGGAAAAATCAGGATTGCCCGTTTCTTTCGGCGTACTGACCACTGAAAACCTGGACCAGGCCTTGGCCCGGGCGGGGGAGAAGAACGATAACAAGGGGGCCGAGGCGGCGTTGCACCTATTGGAGACGCTCTCGGTTTTGGGGCAAATCCAATGACGGCGCCCTGCGGTTTCCCAGCGTCCATTGGCCGGTTTCAAACGACCTTTGGCCCCCTTCGGGTCGCCTCCGGGGGGCGGGGGGTGGTTCAATGGGTTTGAAACGCCGCAGCCGGGAATTGGCCCTCCAAATGCTTTTCCAAATGGATATGGGAACAGTCCAGTTGAAGGACCTGGAGGAGAACTTCCTGCCCCAGGCCAGCGCGGCCGAGATGGCCAAGGTTATGGCCCTGCAGATGGTGCGCAATACCTGGGACAGGCTGGCGGATATCGACCGCCATTTACGGGATTTGGCCGAACATTGGGACCTGGCCCGCATGGCCGCAGTGGACCGGAACATCCTGCGCTTGGCCACTTATGAGATTCTTTACGACATGGAGATTCCGAAATCCGTAGCCATCAACGAGGCCATTGAGATTGTCAAGAAGTACAGCACGGAGGATTCCAGCAAGTTCGTCAACGGTATCCTGGATAAGCTGGAAAAAAGCAAGAATTAGCGCAGTTACGCAGTCAAGACTAAGCTTTACCTAATTTAAAAGGTCCTAATCTAAATGTGCTTCGGCGGCCCTGTTGTGACGGGGTTTGGAGAATAGAGTGGAAATCGACATTCCCGGTGATGTCCGGGCCTTTATTGACGAGGTTGTGGATTCCTTCGTAATGTGGGATCTGCTCATTTTTTGCTCAAAAAAACTGGCGGAGTCGGAAACGCCCGCGCGGGTGGCCCAGCTTTTGGGCCGCGGCGCCGAGGATGTGATGAAACCGGCCCAGAAGCTGGAAAAGCTCGGCCTGGCCATTTTTGAGAAGCGGGTGGATGGTGAAACCGTGTTCTGCCTGAACCGTCAATCCGAGCGGTTCCAGGCCCTGGAACGCTTTTGGGCGTTCAATGAAAGCCAAGAAAACCGCCTGCGAATCCTGAGTTATCTCCTCCAAAAAAAGATCAGGTAGGCCGGGTTACCGGGCCGAACCACACCGCATAAATAAATCCTACCCAACGACCGCATGGTAAAATACCTCCCATGAAATACGGCCTCTTCTCCGATATCCACAGCAATATCGAAGCCATGACGGTGGTCGCCCAGGCCATGAAGTCCGAAGGGGCGCAGGAGTACCTTTGCCTGGGGGACTTGGTCGGGTATTACGCCAACCCCAATGAAGTGATCGAGCTGATCGCCTCCCTCAATTGCTGGAAGATGGTCATGGGGAACCACGATTCGGCGCTCCTGGGCCGGACGCCTTTGGCCAAATTCAACCAACCTGCCGCCGATGCCATCAATTGGACCAAGTCCCACATCAAGCCGGAAAACCTGAGGCTCCTGGAAACCCTAAGGCTGCGGGAGGAGATCGGGGAAATCCAATTGGTGCATTCCTCGCCTTTCCAAAGCGAGGAATGGCATTACCTTTCCAGGGCTTCATTTGCTTCTTCGGACACGTGCATAAGCCCTTCGTCGCCGAGCAAAAGATGGACGGTTCGGTGCGGATTTTAGAGGAACAGGAATATACCCTTCAAAAGGATTGCCGTTATTTGGTCAACGTCGGCAGCGTGGGTCAGCCGCGGGACGGCAACCCCAAGACCTGCTATGTGATGTACGATTCCACCGCCAGGACACTCGCCATCCGACGCCTGGATTACGATTACGAAACGACCGCCAAGAAGACCCTCGCGGCTGGCCTTTCCGATTACTTGGCCCAAAGATTGAAAACCGGTAAATAATTTTTTCTTCCTCCTGCGTCTTGTGGCTTTTCTCCCCGGCTGGTTAAAATGTGCGCGTGAAAAAGACCCCCTCCGATAAAAATTCCAAGGTTCCATCCGAAGCCCAAAAACGCGCCGAAAAACTGCGCGAGACCATCCGCTACCACGACAAAAAGTACTACGACGAAGCCCAACCCGAAATTACCGATTTCGAATATGACCGGCTTTACCGCGAACTGAAGGGCCTGGAAGAAGAATATCCCTCCCTGCGGTCCAAAGACTCACCTACCCAAAAGGTCTCCGAGTCCACGGGCAAGCACTTCAAGACCGTAGCCCACCGGGTGCCCATGCTGTCCTTGGACAACACCTATTCCCTGGAAGAGCTCAAGGAATTCGATGAGAGGGTCCAAAAGGGTTTGGGTGTGGAAAAATACCAGTATGTCTGCGAGCTCAAGATCGACGGAGTGAGTATTGAACTGGTTTACCTCAAGGGCCAGCTCGCCCATGCCATCACCCGTGGCGACGGGGAGAAGGGTGACGACGTCCTGGAAAACGTGAAGTCCATCCCGGGCATTCCGCCTAAGCTGAAGGGGGCGGTTCCGGACCGCTTGGAAATCCGTGGGGAGGTTTTCTTCACCCGCAAGGACTTTGAGGCCATCAACGAGGAAAGGGAGGAGGCCGAACTCCCCCTTTTCGCCAACCCCCGTAATACGGCGGCCGGCACCCTCAAGACCATCGACCCGGCCGAGGCCGCCAAGAAACCCCTCCACATCCTGCTCTATTACGTCTTTTCGCCCGGCAAACTGCCCTTTGACACCCAGGAGGACAGCCTGAAGTGGCTGAAGAAGATGGGTTTTCCTGAGGATGAGCATTACCGGCTTTGCAAGACCATCGACCAGGTCCACGCCTATTGCGAGGAATACCAGGCCAAGCGGGGCAAAATCGGTTTCGATTGCGACGGCGTGGTTTTGAAGATCAACGATTTTGCACAGCGGCAGAAGCTGGGTGAGACCTCCAAAATCCCCCGGTGGGCCATCGCGTTCAAGTTCGCCGCCCAAAAGGCCGAGACGGTCCTGAAGGATATCTCCTTACAAGTGGGGCGAACGGGCGCCATCACCCCCGTGGCCGAATTGGAGCCGGTTCTATTGGAGGGAACCACCGTCAGCCGCGCCACCCTGCACAATGAGGACGAGATCAAGCGCAAGGAGCTTCGCATCGGCGACAAGGTGCTGGTGGAAAAGGGAGGCTTGGTCATCCCCAAGGTCCTCCAATCTTTTCCTGAAAAGCGCACGGGAAAAGAAAAGGTCTTCCAGATGCCCTCGACTTGCCCCGTTTGCGGTTCCAAACTTGAACGGGAAGAGGGCGAGGCGGCCTGGCGCTGCGAGAATGTGGCCTGCGAGGCCCAAGTCGAGAGGCGCATCCAGCATTTCGGCGGCCGGGACGCCATGGATATCCGGGGCGCGGGGCCGGCCATCGTGAAACAGCTGCTGGATGAAAAACTCATCAAGGATTACGCCGACCTTTACGCCTTGAAACAATCGGACGTGGCCGATCTGGAACGGAAGGCCGAAAAGTCCGCCCAAAACCTGATCGGCCAGATCGAGGACAGCAAGGGCCGCACCTTGGGGAGGCTTCTGTTCGCCTTGGGAATAAGACACGTGGGCGTCCACGTGGCCGAAATCCTGGCTTCCCGTTACAAAGACATCTGGGCGGTCAGCGAAGCCTCGGAGGACGAACTTTCTGCCATCGACGGCATCGGGCCCATCGTGTCCCATTCCATCGTGGCATTCTTCGCCAACGCCGCCAACGTCAAGATCATTAAGAAACTCGAGAAGAGCGGGGTCAACCTGAAACGGCTCAAGGAAGAAGAGCCTTCCGGGGAGCAGCCCTTTGCCGGCAAGACCTTTGTCTTTACCGGGGAACTGAAGGGTTATACCCGCCCTGAGGCTGAGGGGTTGGTCAAGAAATTGGGCGCTAAGGCGGCCGGTTCGGTTTCCAAATTGACGTCCTACGTGGTGGCCGGCGAAGCGGCGGGTTCCAAACTGAAAAAAGCGAAGGAACTGGGAGTGGAAGTGCTCAGCGAAGACGAATTCAACAATATGATAAAAAAATACAAATAATGGGCCACAGATGAGCACGGATGAACACAGATTTAAAAAACAAAACCATCATTCGAGATGTTTTAAAATCATAAGATTATTCTTTGCCTTATCTGTGTTCGTCTGTGTTCATCTGTGGCTAAATTGTCTTGCCGTTGCCGGGGAACCAACTCCGTCCTTTGATTCGGCCGTTGACGTCGCGGCCAGCGACCTGGAAAAAGCCAAGGATGAAACCCAAAAGCTGAAGGATGTTTGGGACAAAGCCCGCCTGGAAGTGACCCTTTATGACCAGCGGGCCAAACGCGCCTACCAGAAATGGGCCAAGGCCGCGAAGACCGCCAAGGACCTGGCTCGGGCGCAAAAAGAGCGGGCCGAAATGGAGCTGGAGTTGGCGATCGAAAAAAGAAAGCTGGCCTTCAACGAGTGGCAGGCCGCCCAATTGCGCCAGGCCGCTAGTGAAGCGCGGGTAAAGGCCCTGGACCAGGAAAAGGACAGCGCGTCCATCCGGGACAGGATCAAAAGACTGGAAGCCAAACTCAACCCGTCCAAAGGCGGCGGTCGGCCATCAGCTGTCAGCGGCCAGTAACTTCGTAAAATCCATGCTGAAAGCTGAGGGCTGACAGCCGGCGGCTGGCTTTCTCGCCTTGAACCCCCCTTTCAAACTACTTATACTTATCCGTCTTTCGACCCCTAACTCTTCACATCGAGGAAACATGATCGGCAACGTTTTAACCAAGATCTTCGGCAGCAAGGCTGACCGGGAACTCAAGAAACTCTGGCCCAAGGTCCATGAGATCAATGCCCTGGAATCCAAGATTCAGGCTCTTTCCGACGCCGACCTCCGCAAGAAAACCGACGAATTCAAGGACCGGCTGGCCCACGGCCAGACCTTGGATGATCTTTTGGCAGAGGCTTTTGCCGTCGTGCGGGAAGCCTCCAAGCGCACCCTGGGACTGCGGCATTTCGACGTCCAGTTGATCGGCGGCATGGTGCTGCACTCGGGCCGAATCGCGGAAATGCGGACCGGCGAGGGCAAGACCCTTGTCGCCACCCTGCCCGTCTACCTCAACGCCCTGGAAGGCAAGGGTGTCCATGTGGTGACCGTCAACGACTTCCTGGCCGAACGCGACAGCCTGGGACGGGGCAATTTCAAGGGCATGAGTAATATCTATGGCTTCCTGGGAATGAGCACCGGGGTCATCAAGCACGGCTTGGAGCACCAGGAAAGGCAGGCCGCCTATGCCTGCGACATCACCTATTGCACCAACAACGAGCTGGGGTTCGACTACCTGCGGGACAACATGGCGACCAGCCTGGAATACACGGTCCAGCGGACCCTGAATTATGCCATCGTGGACGAGGTGGACAGCATCCTGATCGACGAAGCCCGGACTCCCCTCATCATTTCAGGACCCAGCGAGGAGTCCACCGACCTCTATTACAAGATCGACCGCATCATCCCGGCCCTCCAGCAGGGTAAGGACAAGGACTACGACACCGAGGAAAAGACCCGGTCGGCCTTCCTCACCGAAACCGGCGTGCGTCACGTCGAAAAGCTCCTGAAAATCGACAACCTCTACGACCACAAGAACGTCCAGTTGGTGCACCATGTCAACCAGGCCTTGAAGGCCCACGTCATCTTCAAGAAGGACGTGGACTACATCGTCAAGGAAGGGGAAGTCATCATCGTGGATGAGTTCACCGGCCGCCTTATGCCGGGACGCCGCTACTCGGACGGCCTCCACCAGGCCCTGGAGGCCAAGGAGAAGGTGAAGATCGAGGCGGAAAACCAGACCCTGGCCACGATCACCTTCCAGAATTTCTTCCGCATGTACAAGAAGCTGGCGGGCATGACGGGCACCGCCGAAACCGAGGCCGCCGAGTTCGCCGAGATCTACAAGCTGGACGTGCTGGGTATCCCTACGCACAGGCCCATGGTGCGCGCCGACGAGGCGGACGCGGTCTACCGCACGGTGAAGGAAAAATTCAATGCGATCGTAGATGACATCGTCGCCCTTAACGAAAAAGGCCAGCCGGTCCTGGTGGGCACGGTTTCCATCGAAAAAAACGAAATGCTTTCCGGGCTTCTCAAGAAGCGTGGGGTCAAGCACGAGGTCCTCAACGCCAAGTTCCACGAGCGGGAAGCGGACATCATTTCCCTGGCCGGCCAGCCGGGGGGAGTCACCATCGCCACCAACATGGCGGGCCGCGGTACGGACATCGTGCTGGGGCCAGGCATGAAGGAAAAGGGCGGGCTGGCGGTACTGGGGACGGAACGGCATGAGAGCCGCCGTATCGACAACCAGCTGCGCGGCCGGTCGGGCCGCCAGGGCGACCCGGGCTTGTCCCGTTTTTACGTGTCCCTCGAGGACGACCTGATGCGCATCTTCGGCTCGGACAAGCTGAAGGATTGGATGACGCGGCTGGGCATGGAGGAAGGGGAAGTCATCCAGCATCCCTGGGTGTCCAAATCCATCGAACGGGCCCAGAAGGCGGTTGAGGCCCACAACTTCGATATCCGCAAGCACCTCCTGGAATACGACGACGTCATGAACAAGCAGCGCGAGGTCATCTACCGCGAACGCAACAGGGTTTTGCGGGAGAAGGACATCCGTTCCCATGTGCTCGAAATCCTGGAGGACGTGGCGGTTTTGGGCGTCGACACCCATATGCCGGAAAAGGCCAAGGAAGAGGAGTGGGATTGGGAAGGGCTCAAGAAGTGGTTCAAGGCCATCTTCCAACAGGACCTGGATTGGAACATGGACAACTTGCGCCGCATGGACCGGGAGGCCCTTTACGAGGCATTGAAGATCGAGGCGGTCAAGGCCTACGAGGCCAAGGAAAAAACCCTGACCCCCAACGTCACCCGCGTGCTGGAAAGGTCCATCATTCTTCAAGTGGTGGACAACCTTTGGAAGGACCACCTGCTTTCCATGGACCACCTGAAGGAAGGCATCGGCCTGCAAGCTTACGGCCAAAAGGACCCCTTGATCGAGTACAAGCGGGAAGGGTTCAACATGTTCCAGGACATGGTGGCCCTGATTAAAGTGGAATCCCTGAAGCTCCTATTCTTGGTGAAGACGGTGGAAGCCACCGACCAGCTTTTCCCGACGGGAGAGCCCCGGAACGTTAAAGAAGAACACCCCGATTTCGATCCCCGCGCCGCCGCCGCGTCCCAACCGGCGGCTGCGGCGTCCCAGCCCATGGGCATGATGGGCGGCAATGTGCCCCCCGGCTTTGGCGCTCCGCCCCCGGGTATGGACCAGTGGCAGGCCCAGGGCAGCCAGCCCCAACAAGCGGCCAAGGTAGCCACCATCCACCGTGACCAGCCCAAAATAGGCCGAAATGACCCCTGCTGGTGCGGAAGTGGCAAGAAATACAAGAAGTGTCACGGCGCTTAAACCCAAAGCCAACACCAAGCCACGAAGACACCAAGAAAACAAAAGGGTTTTTGCTGGAAGATTTCTAAGTTGTACTTAGAATCTTCGTGACTTCGTGTTGGACGGTGGTTTTATTTTCTCTTCTGGAGAGATTTATGATCCGTCAATCCTTATTGGCCTTGGCCCTGACTTCCATCCTCCTGTCCGGCTGCGGAAAGGTCGATCCCAAGATCTACGCCCAGGACGGCCCGGTGACGGACGGCGACACTCTCATCGAATCCTCCATCGGGGACGCCAAGACCCTGAACCCTGCCCTGGTGGATGAAAATACCGGCGGCGACATCGACGGCCTCGTTTTCAACGGGCTGCTCCGCTACAACGAGAAGATGGAATTGGAACCCTGCCTGGCCGAGAAGTGGAAGGTTTCCAAGGACGGCAAGACCATCACCTATTACCTGCGCAAGGGTGTCAAATTCCATGATGGAGTTGAGATGACCGCCGAGGACGTGGTCTTCACCTGGAAGGTCTATACCGACCCCACCGTCAATACTCCCTATGGGGCCGACTACCAGTACATCAAGAACGTCGAGATTATGGATCCTTATACGGTGAAGGTTATCTACAAGAAAGCCTTCGCGCCGGCCTTGACCAATACTTTCACTTCCATCCTTCCTAAGCACATCCTGGAAGGGAAGGATATTAACCACGACGACGAGTTCAACCGCAGCCCCATCGGGACCGGGCCCTATAAGTTCGTGGAATGGAAATCGGCCCAACAGATCGTTTTGGAAGCTAACCCCGATTACTGGGAAGGCAAGCCCCACATCCACCGTTTCGTCCTGCGCATTATCCCCGACCAATCGTCCGAGTTCCTTAGCCTGCTCAAAGGCGAGGTTGACGCCATGGGCGCCTGGACCAGCGGGACCTTGACCCCTGAGCAATACGCCCGCCAGACCGACACTCCTAAGTTCACCGATTATTACAACAAATATGAGATCGACCAGTTCGAGTATGTTTATCTCGGCTGGAACTTGGGTAACCCGCTCTTTGCCGACGTCAAGGTGCGAAAGGCCCTCACCATGGCCATTGACCGACAAGCCATCATCCAGAATGTGGTTTACGGTTTGGGCAGCGTCTGCACCGGACCCTTCGTGCCCCAATCCTGGGCCTATAACAAGGACGTGAAGCCATTGCCTTTCGACATAGAAGGGGCCAAGGCGATCCTGAAGCAGGATGGTTGGAAGATGGGCAAGGACGGAGTGCTCCATAAATTCCTGCACGGCAAGGACACGCCCTTTCGTTTCAAGCTTTATACCAACCAGGGAAACGTCAGCCGGGAACGCATCGTCACCATCGTCCAACAGCAGTTGAAGCAGATCGGCGTTGACTGTCAGCCCCAAATCATGGAATGGACGACCCTTCTGAACGAGTACATCAACAAGCGCAAATACGACGCCATGGTGCTGGGCTGGCAGTTTGGACCCGAGCCGGATTGCTACCTGTCCTGGCATTCCTCCCAGATGGGGGAACACCAGTACAACATGGTGGGCTATAAGAACAAGACCGTGGACAGCCTGCTGGTGCAGGGCCGCGAAACCCTGGACCCCAAGAAACGGGCGGCCATCTACCACCGCATCCACAAGCTCCTGGCCGAGGACGTGGCGGCCACTTTCCTCTACGTGCCCGAGTCCCTTCCTGCCGTCCACAAGCGGTTCAAGGGGTTGGAGGTCAACCGCAATGGCATCGGCTGGCACCCTGAGAAGTGGTATGTGCCCGCCGACCAGCAGAAATACAAACAGTAAGAAACAGCTACCGGTTATCAGTTATCAGCTGGCGGAAACGACTTTGGGGCTAGCCGACAACTGATACCTGACAGTTGATAACTGGAGTTCTGATGCGCAAGTACGTCATACGCCGGCTTTTGATGATGGTTCCCCTCATCTTCGGCATTTCCATCCTGACCTTCGCCATCCTCAAGCTTTCCCCCGGCGATCCGGCCACCTTGAGCGTGGCCCTGAATTCCAAAATCGACCCCGGTTATATCACCAAGCTCCGTGCCTCCTTCGGGTTGGACCAACCCGTTTATATCCAGTACTGGCGCTGGTTGAAGGGAATGCTGACGCTGGATTTCGGTAATTCCTTCATGGATAACCGCCCGGTTTTGACGGTTATCGGGGAACGGCTTCCAGCCACCTTCCTGCTTTCGGGCCTTTCCGAGCTGCTCCTTTTCCTGGTGGCGGTGCCTTTGGGGATATTGGCGGCCTATTATCAGGGGCGTTGGTTGGACCGATTCACCTCCATCTTTTCGTTCGTGGGTTTTGCCATGCCCACCTTCTGGCTGGCACTCATGCTGATGCTCATTTTCGGTGTCCAACTGGGATGGCTGCCCGTTTCCGGAATGACGAATGTTGGAACCGAATACCTACCTTGGTATGACCGGTTGGGGGATGTCCTGCAACACCTCATCCTTCCGCTCGTGGTGACGACCTACGGCGGCTTGGCCTCGGTTTCCCGTTACGCCCGTACCAGCATGCTGGAAGTCATCCGGCAGGACTATATCCGTACCGCCCGGGCAAAGGGCCTTTCCGAATTCCAGGTGATTTTCCGTCACGCCCTACCCAACGCGCTTATCCCCATCATCACCCTCTTGGGATTGTCCCTGCCCGCACTGATCGGCGGGAGCTTCATTATCGAAAGCATCTTCGCCTGGCCGGGTATGGGGCGCCTGGGCTTCGAAGCCATCATGTCCCGCAATTACACCGTGGTCATGGGTATCGGCATCATTTCGGCCTTCCTGACCCTTATGGGAAACTTCCTTGCGGATATCGGTTACGCCCTGGCTGATCCGAGGGTCCGCTATGATTAAGCGGCTTTGGAAACGCCATCCCCTCATCTTTTGGGGCGGTGCCCTGGTGTCCGTTTTGGTCGTGATGGCACTGATTTGCCAATGGGTCGCTCCCTACGACCCTGACAACCAGGTTTTGGCCGACCGGCTTTTGCCTCCGTCCTGGCACCACTGGATGGGGACAGACCAATATGGGCGGGATATTCTTTCCCGGATGCTTTATGGTTCCCGCATCTCCCTGGCAGTGGGCTTGGTGGCGGTCTCCATCTATGTCCTCATTGGCACCACTGTGGGTTCGGTGGCAGGCTATTACGGCGGCTGGGTGGACGGTCTTCTCATGAGGGTGACCGACATCTTCCTTTGCATTCCAACCTTCCTTTTAATCCTCATGGTGATCGCCTTCGTGGGGCCCAGCATCGTCAATATCATGGTGGTCATTGGCCTGACCAGCTGGACCGACGTGGCGCGGCTGGTCCGAGGGGAGGTCCTGGCCTTGAAGGAAAGGGAATTTATCCAGGCGGCGCGGGTCATTGGCATGAAGGATTCCAGGATCATCTTGAGGCACCTGTTGCCCAATGCCCTGGGGCCCGTTTTGGTAGTGGCCACCTTGGGAATTGGGGGCGCCATTTTGGTGGAGTCGGCTCTGAGTTACCTTGGATTAGGCGTGCAGCCTCCGACTCCCAGTTGGGGAAACATGTTGGAGGAAGGGAAAGAACATCTGACCGATGCCTGGTGGCTGATTACCTTCCCAGGCCTGGCCATTTTCCTGACCGTCCTGGGCTATAACCTTTTGGGCGAGGGGCTTCGGGACCTGCTCGACCCCCGCTTGAGGGGAAGTGGCAGGAATGGGTGAGCAATACGCTGAGGTTGTTTTTCCGGTTCCCCTGAGGAAGGTCTTCTCCTACCGCGTCCCGGAGGCCCTGGAAGGACTTGTCGCCCCCGGCATGCGATGTTCCGTTTCCTTCGGCCGCCGCCAGACGGTCGGTGTCATCACCGGATTAACCCGGCAGGCGCCTGACTTCGCCAATGTCAAACCGGTGGACTCCCTCCTGGACACCCAGCCCTCCTTCACCCCCGACCTGCTGGAATTAGGCAAATGGATCGCAGATTATTATTACTGCTCCCTCGGGGAAGCCCTTTTCGCGGTGCTTCCTACCGGTTATCGCAAAAACCCAAAGGCTTTCCTGGGCCTTTTGCCCGAAGCGAACCCCGAAATCGTGGGCCAGGTGTTGGAGAAATTGGGCCCCCTCAGGGGGGTCAACTGGGAAAGTCTCAAGGCAGGGAAGATCCCCCTGACTGCCCGCACCCGTGCCCTGGCGGAAGCACTGAAAAGGGAATCCTTGGGGGTCCTAAAGCTGGAAGGGGCGCCCGACAAGGCCCGGGCCAGGAAATCCCGCCCGGCAGTGCCTGCCGCCATTCCCGAACTCCACCCCCAACAACAGGGGGCTTTCAATGCCATCAGGGAGGCGCTCCAGGAAGGGGCGTTTAAGACCTTTCTCCTTCAGGGTGTGACCGGTTCGGGCAAGACCGAGGTTTACCTGCGGGCCATCGCCGAAGTCCTGGCCCGCGGTCAACAGGCCATCGTGCTGATCCCCGAAATCGCGCTGACTCCCCAGACGGTCGAGCGGTTCACGGGCCGATTCGGCGACCAAGTGGCGGTTTTGCACAGCCGCCTTTCCACGGGCGAGCGTACCTACGAATGGCAACGGATCGCCCTGGGAGAAGCCAAGGTGGCGGTGGGCGCCCGTTCCGCCCTTTTCGCGCCCACCAAGAACCTGGGGCTTATCGTGGTGGACGAGGAGCACGAATCCTCCTACAAGCAGGAGGATGCCCCCCGTTACCACGCCCGTGACGCGGCGGTCAAACGGGCCCAAATCTGCAAGGCGGTAGCCCTTTTGGGCAGCGCCACGCCGTCCCTGGAGTCGGTCCAAAACGCCCGGTCAGGGAAATACCAGCTGCTTTCCATGCCCGAAAGGGTCAACCGCCGACCTCTGCCCCGCATCAAGGTGGTGGACTTGAAACAGGAATGGAACGTGCGCAAGGAAGACCGGCCCGTCCTTTCCCTGGCCCTGGAAGAGGCGATCCGGGACACCTTGGATAAAAAAGAACAGGCACTCCTGTTCCTCAACCGCCGGGGTTTCAGCACCCTGACCCTCTGCATGAAGTGCGGGGAGCAGGTGCATTGCCCCCATTGTTCCATACCCGTGACCTTGCACCGGGGCTCACGGCCGACCCTGCTTTGCCATTACTGCAACTGGCAGGGGCCCATCCCGGAACAATGCCCCTCCTGCAAGGACGGGCCTATTCAGCAAGTGGGCTTGGGCACCGAAAAGGTGGAGGAAGAATTGAGGGAAAAATTCCCTAAGGCCCGGATCGCCCGCATGGACCTGGACACGACCCGCAAGGCGGGTAGCCACGAGGACATCCTCAACCGGTTCCGCAAGCACGAGATCGACCTTTTGGTGGGCACCCAGATGATCGCCAAGGGGCACGATTTTCCAGGCGTGACCCTGGTGGGCATCGTGGGGGCCGATACGGGATTAGCCTTGCCGGATTTCAGGGCTTCCGAGAGGGTTTTCCAACTACTGGTGCAGGTGGCCGGCCGGGCCGGCCGGGCGGAGAAGGAAGGGGTCATTTACCTTCAAACCTTCCACCCCGAGCATGTCAGTATCCTTTCGGCCGTGCGGCACGATACGGCAGGATTTTGGGAAAGGGAATTGGAACTCCGCAAGGACTTGGAATACCCGCCTTTCGCCAAGTTAGGGCTGCTGGTTTACCGGGCCAAGGAGGAGAAAAAGGCCCATGGGGCCGCCGAAAAGGCCGCGGAAACCCTACGAAAGGCCGCGGGCCCCTATGGTGTGGAAGTCGTGGGCCCCGCCCCGGCGGGCATCTTTAAGCTCAGGGGCCATTACCGCTTTCAGGTGCTTCTCAAGTCGGTAAAACCCCAGGCTCTCCGGCAGTTGCTGATGGTGGTGGAACCGAAACTTGAAATTCCTTCAGGGGTATTCCGGGTCGTGGACCTGGACCCGCAGAGCATGTTATGAAACTGGAACCTATCCACAAAGAAATCACCCTTCGCAGCCAGATCACGGCCAAGAGTTCCCAGACCCTGCTGGAATTCCTGGTCTCCAAGTTCAAATATCTTTCGGCGGCCGAATGGGAAGAACGCATTACCTCAGGCAAGGTGGTGGTGAACGACCATGCGGCATCGCCCGGCCAGCCCTTGCGCGCGGGGGACGAGGTGGCCTATACCACGAATGCCTGGGAGGAACCGGCGGTCAGGACCGACTACCGCGTTGTTTATGAGGATGACCAGCTCTTGGTGGTTTCCAAGCCCGCCCCTTTACCCGTGCACGCGATCGGCGCCTATTTCCGGAATACCCTCATGCACCTGCTTCGACGGGATCGCCCCGAAGCCCGGGATTTCCACCTGGTCCACCGGCTGGATTCGGAAACCAGCGGGCTCATCGCTTTGGTGAAGAATCCCCAATATTTAAAGAAACTCCAAACCCAATGGCGTACTCGGGAGGTTCAAAAGACCTATAGGGCCATTGTTTTCGGGGCTTTTCCACCGGGGTCACAGAAAGTGGATGCGCCCATCGGACCGAAAAAGGGAAGCGAGATAAGGATGAAGCTGGCCGTGACGAAAGAGGCAGGCCATGACTCGGTCACGGAATTTGCGCTAGTGGAAGCGAAGAAAGATTTTTCCCTCGTTCAGGCCAGGCCATTGACGGGCCGGACCCACCAGATCCGGGTTCATTTGGAGCACCTGGGCTTTCCCATCGTGGGGGACAAACTTTATTCCGGCAATGACGAGACTTTCCTTCATTTTTACGAGAACGATTGGGATGAATGGCTCAGGGAAAGGGTGCTCTTACCCCGGGTGGCCCTGCATGCCTATAGGTTGGAGTTCCCTCATCCTGAAACGGGGAAGCTCATGGAATTCGAGTCGCCACTGACTGAAGATTTAGTGAGTTTTTGGAATGGGGCGGCCTTGCCCTGAATCGGTTGACTTTAAGGGCTATTCCAATAAAATACCGTTCCTTGCCCCCTCCAAGGGGCCTTTCCCACCCGTTATGCCCGAGTGGCGAAATTGGCAGACGCAATAGACTCAAAATCTATCGGGAGCAATCCCATGTCGGTTCAAGTCCGACCTCGGGCACCAATTTTCTTTTTTCGTCCAACAAAAATTTTAAAAATAATTTTTAATGCGAACTTCCGAACTTGTCGGAGGTTTTTTTGTTTGTGTCAATTGCCCTCACAAATGCGAATGACACGTTTATGACAAGAATTTCGATAGAAAAATCTATTGAGGTTATGTGTTTCTGAAAAACATTTGTTTTGGCGGTGTAATTTAAAATTGTTCCGTACAAGACCATAAGGCTCAGTAGACTTTCTGTAACGTGTACTGACTGATGTTTGCAGCTATAAAGCTTGTTACATTCACTTGAACGTCATTAGAATTTTAATGTTTGCGGTTAACATTGTTTCAAACAAAGGACTATGTAATGAGTAAAAAAGGATGCAGAAAACTAGGAGCCAAACTCTTGACCATCGGGTTAAACTCCGGGAAAGCGGAGTTGTTCCAAGAGGCGGTTGTTGAGCTTGTGGAAAATCTTGGTGGAGTTGAAAAATTCGCAAAGAAAATAAAAATGCCTCTCACGCAAATGAAAAAGGCATTAGCTGATCGAGAAGCATTTCAAAGATGTGTCGATATAGCCAAGGTGGTAAAGGTTTTAAGTGCCAGACGAATGGAATTTCATCAAAAATGATGGCGAGAATGCATTCTACTTTAAAACTAGGACTTGAATAAGACTGAAAACGGAGATAAAAATTTTTTACTTTTTAGTTGATAATCATTCTCAACTAGGCTAATGTCAGGTCCGCTATTCATCCATCGAGAAAAGGTTCTTGAATAAAATGTCTCATAAATGGGGTCCTGCCAGCCTATTAATGTTCGGTCTCTGGATCTGGTCGGGCACTATTTTTGGGGCGCCGCCTCCCATTTCCATTCCCGTTGACTCCTCCAACCTCTCGAATCCTTCTGAAGGGTTTTTTGGTTTCATGGACGGGATCAATCATAGTAGTTACCTATTTGGCGATCTTTGGGGATTTCGGACCTTGTTGAGCCGTTCTGGAATGACGCTGAGCCTGGAGGAAACCAGCGAGGTCTTGGGCAACGCTACCGGCGGGATTCAACAGGGTTTCGACTATGACGGATTGACCCAGGCGGTCCTACAACTCAACACGGCCCGGGCTTTTGGACTCTCGGGTGGATTAATAAATATCAGCGGGCTTTACATCCATGGGATCAATCTGAGCGCTCAGAACTTGGACAGTTTGCAGACTTCTAGTGGCATTGAGGCCGATGACGCTGTGCGTTTTTGGGAGATCTGGTATGACCAGAGATTTTACGACTCCTTCGGGGTGAGCCGCTTCGATTTTAAACTTGGCCAACAGAGCCTTGACCAGGAATTCATGGATAGCATCAATGCAACTTATTTCGTAAATACCATGTTTGGCTGGCCCATGCTTCCTTCTGCTGATTTGCCAGGTGGTGGCCCGGCCTATCCGCTTTCGGCATTAGGTGCACGCCTTCAATGGAAAGCGCTGGATTCACTCAATATCCTGGCGGGAATTTACAACGGTAGTCCGGCCCCGACCACGGGGGGAGATTCCCAAAGTTCGGATCAAAACGGCCTAAATTTTCCGCTTAATGGGGGAGTATTAGCCATAGTCGAACTACAATATTCCTTCCCTGCGTTGGGTGATATGGTTTACAGCTCCACTCCGGCCTTGTCGGGAACCTATCGACTGGGTGCTTGGTACAACACCGAATACTTTGTGGACGAACGCTATGACGACCAGGGTTTGTCCTTGGCCGACCCGGCTAGTGACGGGAATCCGTTGCTCCACTCGGGTGACTACTCATTCTACGGTGTGGCGGATCAAATGGTCTGGCGGAGCGACAAAGACCCCAACCGAACCTTAAGCCTTTTCGCGCGGGCCATGTGGGCCCCATCGGACCGCAACTACGTGGATTTCAGTATGAACTTCGGTTTTGTCCTCAAAGACCCCTTCACTTACCGCACGGACGATATTTTTGGCCTGGGTATGGGTTTCGCCCACGTAAGCCCCTCCGTGGCGGGCCTAGCGGAGGACAATGGGTTCTATAATTCGGGCACATTCAACCCTCAACCTTCCGGGGAGACTTTTGTGGAGGCCACCTACCAATATTTTGTATATCCATGGTTCCAACTTCAACCGGATGTCCAGTTCATCTTCAATCCTGCGGGTGGCATCGAGAATCCCGAGTTACCGGGACAATTGATCGACAACGAACTTGTAATGGGGATGCGTGCCATCCTTCAGTTGTAAAAAAATAATTAAGACGGGGTGAATAAATGAAACGGAAACAATACACCTTATTGGTTTTATTGATCGCAGTTATGGTGGCGGGGCCTTCCCTTTCGGCGTCGAGGGAATCGGGGCAAGAGGGAAACCGGGATTCTGATTATTCGTCCGGGCCTACTCCGACCGAACAAACATCCGGACCAACGCCCACCGGCCAGGTTAAGGGACGCAGGGGATTCTTGGAAACCATTCACCGCCACATCACCTTAGCTTCCACCATACCGGATAACGGGGACGTAAACCCTTACGCCGTCGTGGTCGCGCCGGTCTCGGCTGGTACCATCGAAAAGGGTGACGTCTTGGTGGATAACTTTAATGCCATTTCCAACCTGCAAGGCACCGGAACCTCGATCATGGACTACCGGCCCTCGACCAAGCAAATGACCCTTTTCGCGGTTCTGCCCAAGAAAGTGCCGCAGTGTCCGGTGGGTGTGGGCTTGACCACGGCCATGGCCATGTTGAAAAGCGGTTGGATCATCGTTGGAAGCGGTCCTAGTACGGATGGAACCACCGCGACCAAGGGCGACGGTTGTTTGTTCGTTCTAGATCCCAAAGGACATTTGGTCTCCGTTTGGAGCGGGCCGACCATCAACGTTCCTTGGGGTGATATGGCTGTCATTGATAACGGCGATTCCGCCATCCTATTCATCAGCATGGCTGGATTCGATGTGCCTGGGCCGGATGTGACCGATCC
>Ga0335085_10005128_pt1 | contig 21292 bp, 17 predicted proteins | sample Lox_Sample_45_FD_206712 | JGI IMG/M metagenome (GOLD analysis project Ga0335085, IMG submission 206712) | Soil microbial communities from Loxahatchee National Wildlife Refuge, Florida, United States - Lox_Sample_4.5 | ecosystem: Environmental > Terrestrial > Soil > Wetlands | place: USA...
AGCACTTGCTGCGAACCGCGACCTGGCGGCTGCTGAGGCGAATCTGGAGGCGGCGCGCGGCGCCCTGGACGCTGTGCACGCGGAGCGCTATCCCTCTACGGACGTGTTCCTGGGCGCGACACGCGGGCGCGACCCAACTACCGAGGAGATTCTCGAGATCGGGGGACACAGGCCAAAGACACTATGGCTGTTCGAGGACGTGTTTCACGTGGCGTATGAGATTGACCTCTTCGGCCGCATCCACCGTGCCATTGAGCAAGCCAGCGCCAATGCCGAAGCCGTCGCTGCCGCACGCGACTCGGTGCGTGTCTTGGTGGTAGCCGAAACCACGCGCGCCTATGCGCAGATCTGCGCGCTCGGAGAGGAGCTCACGGTTGCACGGCATTCGCTTGCCGTCGTAACCCGCGAGTCCGAGATCACGGAGCAGCGCTATCGGGCAGGGGGTAATTCCCAGTTCGACGTCCACCGCTCACAGGCGCTGGTATCGCAGGTGAGCGCGGCCATTCCGCAGCTCGAGGGCTCGCGTCGCGCGGCGCTTTTCGAAGTAGCCGCTTTGCTCGGCCGGACGCCCGTCAATGCGCCGACAGACCTGCTCGAGTGCGTCACACCTCCGCGGCTAGAATCCCTGATTCCCGTGGGCGACGGTAGGGTGCTCATCAGTCGCCGCCCCGATGTACGCCAGGCGGAGCGCAAGCTCGCCGCTGCGACAGCGGCCATCGGCGTGGCCACCGCGGATCTATACCCGACCGTACGACTCGTTGGCTTCGTAGGCGGCGCGTCCAGCGAAGCGTCGAACCTGACTACCGATGCGGGACTCATCTGGGGCGTCGGTCCCTCGATCAGCTGGTCATTTCCCAACCAACTGGGGGCGCGCGCCCACGTGCGGCAGGCCCAGGCTGCTCAAAGGGCCGCGCTCGCATCCTTCGACTCTTCAGTTCTCGTCGCTTTGAAGGAGACCGAGCAGGCACTGTCTACTTACCGAGCCGCGCTCGATAACCGGCAGGCCCTGGTCGATGCTCAGAGCAGCATCCACCGGGCTTTCGAGATCGCAAAGAATGAGCTTGCCGCGGGATCGATCAGCCCACTCGACCTGCTTACTACCGAGCAATCCCTCGTGAGCCTCGATGCGGCAGTCGCCTCCTCGAACTCGACGCTGGTGCAGGATCAGATAGCTGTTTTCAAGGCTCTCGGTGGCGGGTGGGAGCGCGAGAGCCCGCCGCCGCGCTGAGCCCCTGTCCTTGCAACGGTTTCCGGTCGCGAGGTACAGCGTTCGGGCGTCGGTCACGATCTTATGAACGTTCGCCGCTCCCTGAGCGGTGCCCTGTTTGGCGGCCCCCTCTCCGGTGACGTCGTCAGCCAGGTTGTCCAGCCACCATGGGTAGTAGCCGCTACCCGCGCGGGGGGCGTTGGTGCTTTCGGCAGATGCCGTCTCTTTACCCGCTTGTGTTCAGCGCCCGCGCCGAAGGCGATAAATCGAGCATGACGGCGAGGCCGGCAACGATCCATTAGACTTTGGTGGCACCTGTCCAGGGTGCTGGGTCAGGCAAAGAGACCCATGCTTTCGAGGGGTAGGGCGCTTAAGAGACTGGAGACTCAGTGAGATTCGCAAAGACCATCAGCGCGCTAGTCATCGAGCACAAGGGGATTGCGATTTCCCTCGTCGTTTGGGTAATCGTGGCGGCCGGGGGCTTGCTGTACTTCAGCGCCGCTGAGAAGCCGCACAAACCTCAGGGTGCGGCGCCCAGCTCTGCGAGCACCGGTTTCGACTTGCCAGGCTACTTCGTGGCGTTTGAGCGGCTGGCCGGGCGCGTCGACGAGCAGGACGGGTTCGTGAACAGCTTCAAGGGCAAGTCGGTTCGATGGCGCGGCTACGTGTTGTACGTGCGCAATTCCGACGTGTCCCAGTCGAAGATAGTGCTCGCCATTGCTCCTACACCGGGCGACGCCCGGATGGCCTTGGTGTATTTCGGCGAGAATATGCGCGAGCGGCTGTTCGCGTTGCGGGAGAAGGACCTCGTGGAGATCAGCGGCACGTTCGATTCAGAGGGCTTGAACTCTCCCTACATTCAAGGCCGCACCATTCAACTCCTTCGGGCTGCTACGGCCACGCCGCCTACCGCGACCACGGCCCAGTGAAGATGCGGTTCCTGTCGTTGATTGGGTGCCCGCCGCCGGGTTCACCTGACCGCGCAAACCACTAGGCGCGCTTGATGAGGCGTAACAGAAAAATAAGCACTACCGCCCCGATGGTTGCCACGATGATGGCGCCGATCAGGCCGCCACCCGTAGACAGACCCAGCGAGCTGAACAGAAATCCACCGAGCAGGGCGCCGAGTATCCCGACGACGATGTCCCCGACCACCCCGAACCCACCGCCCTTCATCAGTTTGCCCGCGAGCCATCCTGCTACTAAGCCTACTAGTACAAACCACACGTATTGCATGTTGATCCCTCCCGTTCACCAAGAAGAATCAACCATGCCAGCCACACTTATCAATAGCCCTTTGGGGCATCGGCTCGGTTGCAGCGCAGCGAGATCTTCCGACCGGCGAGACTAGTCGGCGTTGACGTTCCAACCGGGTCTCTCGCACAGGTAGGCGCCGAAACTGCCTGAGTTACCGGACGCAGTGGAGAGTGACGACCAGCGCAGGTTTAGTTCAAGTTCGCCCCGGGCAAGCCGGGGGATCACAGAGGACGGCTGCAATTTTCGTTGTCAAAATACCCGACAATGGCGCTAACGATTTCTTGCCCGAGCCCGCGCCACGGTCTGCAGAAGGGAACGACCATGCAAGCGACCCGCGAACGAAGACCTAACTACTGGGCTTTGCTTGTCCTGATCATCGCACCGTGTGCAGGCCTCGCGCAGCAAGCCGCGCAACCGAGCGCTGCGACCGCGACGGCGCCTGCAGCTACCGCCGGGGCGCAGACTTTCGATACCCCTGAGCAGGCCGCCGACGCCTTCATCGCGGCAGCCGACAAGTTTGACGTCGCGGCGCTTGCCAGAATTCTCGGGCCCGGACAGGAAGATCTCGTCACAAGCGGCGATGGCGTGCAGGACCGCAAGCGGGCCGCGGAGTTTGCAGCGCACGCTCGCGAGAAGAAGGCCGTACGCATTGACCCCAAGGACCCGAATCACGGCACCCTAATCGTGGGGAAAGAGGATTGGCCGGCTCCCATCCCGATGGTGAAGCACGACGGTAAATGGTCGTTCGATGCCGCAGCCGGTCGCGACGAGCTGCTGAGGCGGCGCATCGGGGGCAACGAGCTTGATGCCATCCAGATCTGTCACGGTTTCGTGGAAGCCCAGTACGACTATGCGTTCCAAAAGCGCGACGGCTACGAGGTGAACCAGTTCGCACAGCGCGTCATCAGCACTCCCGGCAAACATGACGGACTCGCCTGGAGAAATGCCGATGGCACCTTGGGCGGTCCGATCGGTGAGCGGATTGCGGATGCCATCGAGGAGGGGTACACGACCAAAAGCCAGCCCTACCACGGCTATTACTTCAAGGTCCTGAAAGGTCAGGGACCCGCCGCTCCGCATGGCGCCATGGACTTCGTGGTGAAAGGCGTGATGATCGGGGGCTTTGCGCTGGTGGCGGCTCCTGCGGAGTACGGCAGCAGCGGCATCAAGACGTTCATAGTCAGTCACAGCGGCGTGGTCTACGAGAAAGACCTTGGACCGAATACGCTCGAGGAGTTCAAGAAGATGCAGCGCTTCAATCCGGACAAGACCTGGACGCAAGTCAAGGATTGAGAAAGCGGATATAGCCCCTGCACTTGGAGGAATCTATGAACGCGCACGATCATCGTCGCGAAAACAGGCTTTCCGCCGCGCTCGTGGCGCTGGCTGCCGCCGCGCTGACGCTCACCGGGGTCGCCTCACTTCAGGTGGCGCAGGGTCAGGCACCCGCGCAGGAACCGGCGCCGGCGCCAATTCCCCCCGATCAGCTTGATTCGCTCGTGGCACCGATCGCGCTGTATCCGGACCCGCTGCTCGCGCAGGTACTGGCTGCGTCCACTTATCCGGTTGAGATCATCCAGCTGCAGCAGTGGCTCGCGAAGAATCCCGGACTCAAAGACAAGGAGCTCGAGGATGCAGTCTCGAAACAGCCCTGGGACCCGAGCGTCAAGGGGCTGGCGGGGCTTCCCGATGTGACCAAGCGCCTGGCTGACGATATCCAGTGGACTACCGACCTTGGCAACGCCTTTCTGGCGCAGCAGAAGGACGTGATGGACGCCGTGCAACGGATGCGCTCCAAGGCGCAGGCCAAGGGCAATCTGAGTTCGAACCAGCAACAGACGGTAGAGACGAAGACGGTCGAGAACCAGCAGGTCATTGTGATCGAGCAGGCGAATCCGCAGGTAATCTCGGTGCCTTCTTACAATCCGACCGTGGTCTATGGACCACCGCCGTACCCATATCCGCCCGTGTACTACCCACCGCCCCCGCCGCCCGGATCGATGCTCATCACCTTCGGCATCGGCATGGCCATGGGCGCTGCCATGGGCGGAGGCTGGGGCTATGGATGCGGCTGGGGAAGCAACAATACGGTTGTGATCAACAACAATAACAACTACGTGCGCACGGGCGGCGGAGGCAGCGGCAACTGGCAACACAATTCCGCCCATCGCGGCGGCGCCCCTTACGCCAACCGCTCGACCGCAAACCAGTACGGCGGCCAAGGCGGTGCGGGCGGCCGCTCCGGGCAGGTGTCGGCGACCGACCGCAGCGGTGGTCAGGGCCGCGGTGGGACAAGTGCCGGTGGAAGCCCTGACCGCATTGGCAGCAGAGACCTTTCCAGCGACGCTGGCGCGGGGGGCCGCGGCGGCTCCAGAGGCGATGCGGGAGGCCGTAGTGCTCTCGGAGGCGGTAGCGATGGATTCAGCGGCTCGCGCGCGAGCGCCGCGAGCAGCCGCGGATCACGGAGCATGGGATCGAGGGGCGGCGGCGGTGGACGACGCCGGTGAGGCGCCGCTCCTAATGCAAGGAAGTGCCAGGCGCGGCGTCTTTGGCGGAGTCATAACGCGGCGCGGCTGACCAGTGCTGGCCCGAAGTGGCCGAGCTGCCGGCGACTGAACGGCTCAGGCCGCTGTCTGCAAGAGCGCAGTGAGTTCGTCCGGCATGTCCATTTGCACGAAGTGTGTGCAGGGCAGCGTGCGTACTGTCCAGTCAGCGCGCGCCCTGAGCTTCTCGTAGACGGGCGTGAAGGTGTTGGGCTCGGGGTCGTTGCAATAGACATAGGTTTTGCGGCGGATCCGGTCGATTCCTCCTGTGAGCTTCACGGATTGTGAGAAGCAAGCGGTGGGTTGCGGCATGGCCTTTCGCGCCATGAAGTCGCGCACTTGCTGGCTCACGTTGCCGAACACTTCCACGGGCAGTGGAGCCGTCAGCCAATCCGCACCTGGCGCGGCCGCGTGAGGCCTATCCGGCGGCAGCATGCTGAATAACGACTGACCATCCTCCGGGACAAATGCATCGAGGTAGATAAGTGATGCGATCTTGCCAGGGATCGCATCGGCAACCCCGGTAATGACCATTCCTCCATAGGAGTGTCCGACTAAGACGATGTCGGCCAAGCCCTCATACTCGATGACCCCGAGTACATCCCGGATATGCGTGTCCAAACCGACTTCACGGGTGAGTAGGTGCCGGCGATCGCCGAGGCCGGTGAGCGTCGGCGCATAGACCTCGTGGCCGGCTTTCCGCAGTGCGTGCGCGATGGGCCGCCAAATAAGTGCGCCCGTCCAGGCGCCGTGAACCAGGACGAACGTCGCCATGCCGTTATGCGGTTGTCAGCAACACCAGCGGGGATTATAGGCGTCGGCCAGAAGGAAGGGTGCAATAGAAACGGACGCAGCCTCTCGAGGCAGCGCCCGGCGCCTTCATCGGGATGCTCGAGGGTCAAAACTTCGGTAAGGTCGTGGAGCGAATTGCATAAGCTTATCGCCGGCGATGCCGGCCCGGAAATGTCACGCTGCAGGCGGCTGGTTGCGGGTCTATTTATCGCTCTGATCCTGGTGACCGGAGCGATGTGGCTTGCGTGCGGCCAACTCATCGCGCCCATTCCACACCCTAGCGGCCAACCGCCAGCGGATCTTGATGCTCAGAGTGTTGCATTCGCCAGCGAGTCGGGGTCAACGATTCGCGGGTGGTTCTGCCGAGGCACGGCAGGACAGGGCGCCATATTGCTTCTACACGGAGTACGCGCAAATCGCCTTGACATGGTTTCGAGAGCGGAATTTCTCCACAAGCTTCGGTACTCGGTTCTGCTGATCGATTTTCAGGCGGAGGGTGAAAGCCCCGGTGCGAAGATCACCTTTGGGTACCTGGAGTCTCGAGACGTTGTAGCAGCGCTCGGCTTTTTGCGTCGTGAACTTCCCGAAGAGAAAGTTGGCGTAATCGGCGTTTCGTTGGGTGCCGCGGCCTTTGTGCTCGCCGAGAAGCGGCCTGCGGTTGACGCGGTGATCTTGGAGTCCATGTACCCGACGATTGACCAGGCGACCAGAGATCGGCTGCGCCTGCACTTGGGCTGGATCGGGCCAGCCCTGGCTCCTCTACTGATGGTGCAACTTCAGCCCCGTTTGGGGGTTGAACCGGCGCAACTGCGTCCAATTGATCGGATCCCGACGTTGCGTGCTCCGGTCTTTCTTCTGAGCGGTACCCTAGATCGACATACTACGATCGAGGAAACTCAAGCACTGTTCCATCAGGCTCTCGAGCCGAAGAGATTCTGGGCGGTCGAGGGTGCCGGGCATGTAGATCTGCACGAATTCGCCGGTGTGGAATACGAGCGGAAAGTGTCCGCGTTTCTAGGCGAGTACCTGCGCGACGAAATGCCTTAGGCACAGACGGATCCAGCACTACGAGTGCACGACTGCGCGGCCGCAGAAGAGCGCATGCGGACCGGCGCCACGCTGCTTCGAGCAGACTATCATCGCACTAGTTCTGGGCATCGATGCCGCGGCCAAGGACCCGGATCGTACAACTGCCACCGAGGAGCAATTTAACCTCGTCGTGAGGCCTGCACTGGTCGGTTAGTCACGCGCCAGAGCCGCCGCCAGCCGACGCTCTTGGTCAACATACACGTCGTCGGCGATGTCGAAAATGACCTTGAATATCTGGCCTCCGCTGAAGGGGAAGGGCGCCGAGTACTCTTTCGATACGGGGTCACCCGTATCGCGAGCAACCGCCAAACCTTCGCCCGCGAGCGCGTAGTGGCCGGTTTGAGTCCGAAAGTCCGCGCTGCCGACGGCTTTATCATCGACATAGAGCGTCATCTTCCCCAGCGCTTCGTTAAGCTTGCTCAGCGACTGTTTCTTGAATTCAACACCGACGATGTGCTTGCCCGAGGCGGGTGCGGGACAGCTGAGCTTCTGTTCGGGGGGAATTCCAAGGAAGTTATAGATGAAATTGACCTGTCGGTCCTTAACGAAGAGCGTGTACCCGCCGAACCGAGAACCCTGAGAGACGATCACGCCTTCCGAGTCCTCATTGAACTCGACCTCGGCCAAGATCTTGAATGACACTCCAAGCGTACGTGCCGCTGAGGCCTCGGGGACTTCGGTCGTTCCCGGATAGTAGGTGTAACGGCCGTCTTTCGGTGGCGCAACCTTGTATTCGAGCGAGTGAATGCCACGGACTCCATAATCATTCAGCGGCAAAACATTATTCTTCTTCGCTTCGGCGAGCCAGAGCGCGGCGAGCTCCTTGACCTTTTCCGGGTGCTGCTCAGCCAGGTCGTGAGCCTCCGAGCGATCCGCGTCGGTGTGGAACAACTGCCAGCGATCCTTATCGAACTCACCTTTGTCGATCATGGGCCCGTGCTCGGTCGAGGCCTTCCAACCCTTATGCCAGATGCCTCGGGTGCTCAGCATCTCGTAGTACTGCGTCTCTTTGCGCGTGGGCGCGTCTTTGGCGTCGAAGCTGTAGCGCATTGACACGCCGGCGAGCGGCGTCTGCTTCACGCCATCGACGACCTCAGGCATCGCGATGCCACAACATTCGAGTATCGTGGGTACGATGTCCGTGCAGTGATGATATTGATGGCGTACCTCGCCTCGTGCCTTGAAGCCTTTAGGCCAGTGAATGACCAGGGGATCCGCCGTACCGCCGGCATATTGCGAATAGCGCTTGAACATCCGGTAGGGCGTGCTGAAGGCGACCGCCCAGCCGGTGGGATAGTGGTTATAGGTGTCCGGCGAGCCGAGCTTGTCGAGCATTGCCAGGTTCGACTTGATATCGTCCGGATAGCCGTTAAAGAACCGATCTTCGTTCACGGACCCGTTCGGACTGCCCTCGCCCGAGGCGCCGTTGTCGGCGCAGTAAAAGATGAGCGTGTTATCGAGCTGCCCTGATTCCTGCAGGTAGTCAATGACGCGCCCGATCTGTACATCGGTGTACTCGGAATAGCCGGCATACACCTCCGCCATGCGGCTGAAAAGCTTCTTCTCATCTGCCGACAGGGAGTTCCACGGGCGCACACTGTCGCCGTCGATGTAGGTACCCTCCCGCATCGGATTGAGGGGTGTGAGTTCTGTGCCTTTGGGCAGGACCCCTTTTTCAATCATTTGCTTGAGAACCCACTCGCGGTAGGCCTCGTAGCCATCATCGAACTTGCCTTTGTACTTGTCGATGTATTCCCTGGGCGCATGATGCGGCGCATGATTTGCCCCAGGGCAGTACCACAAGTACCAAGGCTTTTCGGGCCGCGACTGTTTGGTGTCGCGGATGAAGGCAATCGCCTTGTCGGCGATGTCTTTCGAGAAGTGATACCCGTCCTCTGGCTTGGCGGGTTGATCGACGAAGTGATTGTCTTCGATGAGCTCGGGATACCACTGATTGGTCTCCCCGCCGATAAAGCCGTAGAAGCGGTCATAACCGAGCCCGAGTGGCCAGTGCTTGCGGTTGGCGCCGATATCGAATGCATCGACCGGCACATTGTGATTCTTTCCCACCCAGAGGGTGCTCCATCCGGCGTCGCGCAGTACCGTGGCGAGAGTCGCGTTTTCGCGCGGGATATGGCCACTGTAGCCCGGAAACCCGGCCGCGGATTCGGCAATCGTGCCGAATCCGTTCTGATGATGGTTGCGACCGGTCAGGAAGGTCGAGCGCGTCGGCGAGCACACGGAAGTCGTATGCCACTGCGTGTACGTAAGTCCGTTCTTTGCCAGCCGGTCGAGCGTTGGCATCTGGATGCGGCCGCCGTATGTCGACCACGCCGCGCAGCCGGTATCGTCGTACAGGATCACGAGGACGTTCGGCGCGTCCTTGGCAGGTGGCTTGTCGAGGAAGAAGTCCCAATCGGGCTTGGACTTACGGATATCGAGGTCGATTTCACCCGTGAATTTCTTCGCCATCTCGGCAGCTCCCGCTTGCTTGATCAGAAGTCATCGATGCCAGCACAAGCCTACTCGCCCGGCGATCGTATTGCTGGTTGCTCCATTTGGCTGCTGCGACGCCGTAGCTTCGCATGGCCGCTTGGCAGGCACACCTCTTGCTTCCCCCTCGCCGTATCTACCGGCGCTACGGCTTGGCTTTGGGTGGTGTGTACGGGTCAGGCGTCCCGGGTGCGATGGGCGGGTAGCGTTTCAGGCTTTCCTCGAATTCAGCCAGGATCTTCAACGGCGGCCCCGCATTCCAAGTGCTGCGGATGCCGGTCTGGGGGTATTCCTCCTTGGGATCGGTGATGAGGTCGAAGGCCTTGGGCTGCCCGAGCTTGAGGGGTGGCGTCCACCAGTCGCGCTCCTCATCGTAGAAGACAATCTTCCAATTTCGCCACTTCACGCCCTCTATCCGATCGGCCACCAGCACGGGGAACCCCTCGCGAGCCGACTTGTCGCTCTTGCCCAGGAGAAAGTCGGTCTGGTCCACGCCATCGATCGCACGGTCTTTCGGTACTTGTGCGCCCGCGATTCTCGCGATGGTGCTGAAAGTGTCCACTTCGTGCACGATCTCGTTGCTGACCCTACCCGGCGCGATTCTCCCCGGCCAGCGAATGATGAACGGCACGCGCAGCGAACCCTCCATGTGCGTGAAGTAGTAGCCCCGCCACGGACCCGATGATCCCTGCCAGGGCCAGGTGGCTTCCGGGCCATTGTCACTGGTGAATATGACGATGGTGCGGTTCCGTATGCGAAGGTCATCGATCGCATCCAGGATCTCTCCCACGTGCGCGTCCATCTCCACGACTGAGTCCGCGAAGTCGCCGAACCCGGTCCTGCCAGTGAAGGCGGGATTCGGCAGGGTGGGGAAGTGTACCTGCGTAAAGGGCACGTAGACGTAGAAGGGCTTACCCGTGGAGACCGTGCGTTTCATGAAGTCGATCGTTCGACGGGTGATCTCCGCGTCGATCAGGCGGCGCTGTTGCAAGTCATAGACCTGAAGTTCGCGGCTTTTCTCTCCTCTACGACCTTCCATGATGTGCATGAACGGCACACCAATCGACTGGGCGGCGGGGTCTGTCGGCCAGAAGGCCTCGTCAGTCGTACGCGGGATGCCGTACCACTCGTCAAAGCCCTGATCATTCGGCAAACGACCTTGCTCACTCCCCAAGTGCCACTTGCCGAAACACGCGGTGGCGTAGCCGACGCCTGAGAGCAATTTGGCAGAGGTCACCTCCCAACGCGTCAGTCCGTCCAGACCACCGCCGATCGGAATCGACTGGGTGCCGGAGCGAATCGCAAAGCGCCCGGTCAGGAGCGCGGAACGGCTCGGCGTGCACTGTGCTTCCACGTTGAAATTGGTGAGGCGCATACCCTCGCTGGCCAGTTGGTCCACACGAGGCGTAGGAGCGCCGCGCGTGATGCCTCCGCCATAGACCCCCGGCTCCCCATAGCCGAGGTTGTCCATCAAAATGAAGACGATGTTGGGTTTCTCCTGGTGCGCCGTGACCGGTGTTGTCGCCCCAAGAGCGCTGACGGTCGACAAGGCGCCCAGCGTTGCGGCGACGACGGCTCTCAAGACGAGTAAGCGGGACATGCCAGAGCCTTTCTTCGATCGTTCGATCGTCTTTGACTTCCTGACATTCTGCAGGGCACGGACCGTTGGCCGCCACGGGTGGAATCGCGCGGACCAATTCGCTTGCCGATACGGTCGCCCGCGCACGGCGCTAGAGCTTTAACGCAGCAGTCAGGTAGATCGCATTCCCCTCGAGATGGTTCTGGGCGTCAAACTCGTGGTACCAACGCAGTTGCAGGTCAGCGTCCGTCTGACCGAACTTCGCCGAGTACCCGAGGACGGCCCCCACCGCGTAGATATCGGACTCGAAGGACCCTAGCGTAGCGCCGGAGCCGCTATCGCCAGTGACCTGCACAACCGCATAGCCGCCCACGCCCACCTTCCATTGCTCGGTGAGGTTCTGTCCCACGGCCAGGTCAAGATGTGCGACATCTCCGCTTTTGTAGTGCGTGCTCGGATTCTCGAAATTGACCGTATAACCGAGACAGCCGGACATATCAAAGCCCGTCTCGGTGAGGAAGCTTGCACTGTACGAGCCGTCGATCGCCCAGAAGTTCTTGGAAAGATTGATCGCCTGATTCTGATCGTACTGTCCCGTCGGCGCGAACACGCTGAGAGCGAGGTTCGTGTGCCAATTACCCGAGTGCCAACCGATTACAGCCGGCACCAGGATCGAATCACCCAGTCCGAAGGAGGAAGCCGAGCGGTCAATGCCGACCGGGTTTATTCCGACGTCCACATTGACGTATCCCACGGGTACCGCAAGTCCGAAACCGTAGTCTCCGCCAAGGAACGTTAACTTAGTGATGTAGGTAACCTCCGGTATTTCAAAGTAGACACTGGTTCTGACGTTGAGCGCCACTTTGCCATTGACGGCGACCGACGCGGTGTTTCCATTGTAGTAGTAGAGGTAATTGGCGAGGTACGTCCCGGGATCCGTCGGTAAGTAGCCCGCGGCGAATCCGGTGAACCCTCCGACATATTCGGTGCTCGCCCCTTCCGCTGCCCATCCACAAACGGGAAGCGACAGCACCAGCGTGGCAGCGAAACCCACTCCGGTCTGCTTGCGCCTATCCGACATGCCTACGCTCCTGTCTACGGTGCATCCTGCCAGTTGTCGGCATCGTTGAATGTGGGAGGCCTGACCCTGTTGGGTCACCAGACCATTGTCTCGCGGCCCAGTCGTTGCGGAAAGAACCTCCGGTCCTGCGATAATGCGGCACTTTGCCCGGAGGGCAAATGTCTGATGGAGCACGACAGCTATCCTCACCGACAACATTGACTGTCACAGGCGAGGTTAAATTGACTCCTTCGGAGCTCGCGGAACGAACCCTGCACCGACGCGCGGTCGAGGCCGTGATCTGGGGCATGCCGGCGGTCAACTACGACCTCATGAATCAGGCACTGGTGCGCGACGCAAACGGTGCCTTTAATCAGATCGCCTACTGGTCGCGGCTTCCGGACTGGAAGATCCAGACGCTGACCCCCAACCCCGATGCGATCTACTTCACGCCCTTCATCGACACGAAAGACGCGGGCCCGATGGTGCTCGAGATTCCACCCGCCGACGAGGGCTCAATCACCGGTACCGTTATGGATGTCTGGCAATGCGCGCTGGAGGACGTTGGGCCGGCGGGCATGGACAAGGGCGCGGGCGGCAGGTACCTCGTCGTGCCGCCCGGTCACCGGGAGAAGCTGCCTGAGGGCTACTTCCCGTTGCCGTCGGACACGTACCAGGGTTACGCGCTGCTGCGCTCCATCCCGAGGAGCGGCAGCGATGCCGACGTGGCGAGGGCGGTCGCCTATGGGAAGCGGATCAGGCTCTATCCACTCTCACAAGCTACTCAACCGCCACCGACGATCTTCGTTGATGCGGTCGACGTTGTGTACGACAGCACCATCCCCTACGACATGCGCTTCTTCGAAGCGCTCAACCGTGTCATACAGGCAGAGCCCTGGCTGGAACGAGACAAGGCAATGATCGATCAGCTCGCCTCGATCGGCATCGAGAAGGGCAAGCCGTTCGATCCCGACGCGAGGACACAGGACGTACTCAATGACGCTGCGCGCGAAGCGCATGCATGGCTCGTGGCCCGATACGAGGCGGCGCTCGCAACGCAACCCTTCTATGAAGATGGTCATTGGGCACGGCCGGGGTCGCGCGACCTGCTCGAAGGACAGGCGACGTTCTTTACCAAGCCGGAGGTCTACCCCGTCGACGTTCGGGGCGTCACGTTCTCCTACGCGTATTTCACGCCCAAGCATGCGGGCGCGGGTTCGTCCTATCTGCTGACGATCGCGGACCATGACGGCCGATTCCTCGACGGGGGCGACGCCTATCGCCTCTCGGTGCCGGCGAATGCGCCGGTCAAACAGTACTGGTCAGCAACCGTCTACGACCGCGCAACCCATGCGCTCATACGCAATGCCCGCTGGCCGAGCCGCTCCTCCCAGACACCGGGCCTGCAAACGAATGCTGATGGATCGGTGGACGTCTACTTCGGACCTCAAGCCCCCTCCGGAAAAGAGTCGAACTGGATTCCGACGAGCGCTGGCGGAGGGTTCGAGGTGCTCTTCCGCTTCTACGGCCCGGAGAAGCCGCTGTTCGAAAGGACCTGGCGGTTGCCGGACATCGAGAGAGTCTGAAACTCCACGCCAGGAGTACATGACCATGAGTACAGTCGAGAACGGACCACATACCATCGAGACGCGCATCGGCAGGCTCGAGTTCACACACGACTTCGCCAACGGCTATCCGACCGATGCAACTGTCCAGAAGCTCTATGACGAGCGCGACTTCCAACGCGCCTGTCAGGCCTATCTCTGGGCGCTTCCGGCCGTCGCCTTCTCGGCGTGGCAGCGCGGCGTCACGAAGGGGCTCGGTGCAAGGAATGGACAGATCGTGGCGATCCTTTCCTACGAGGCGCGACGCGGCATCCTGACCGCTAACGCTACAACGCCATATTACCTCGGCTTTGCCGATCTATCCGGTGGGCCGCTGGTGCTGGAGATGCCGGCGCGCGGCGTGCAAGGCGCGATCAACGATTCCTGGCAGAACTCCATCCCCGAGACCGACGCGGCCGGGAAGTACCTGGTACTGGCGCCAGCGCATGAGGCGCCAGATAACGTCACCGGCTACGCCGTGCGACGCGCCCCGACCGTCAACATCTTTCTCGGCGTGCGACTGACCGACGCCGATCCAGATAGCGCGAAGACGGCACTGGCACAGCTGAAGATGTATCCGTACGCGCAAAGGGAGAGACCGCCACAGATGGAGATTCTGGACGCGGGCACCAAGGCGTGGAGCGGCCTGCCGCCGCGGGGCATGGAGTACTGGGAGAGGCTCGACGACGTGTTCCAGCGTGAGCCAGTTGAGCCGCGCGACATTTTCTTCCACGCGATGCTGCGCCCGCTGGGCCTCGAGAAGGGCAGGCCCTTCGAACCAGACGCGCGGCAGCGGAAGATCCTGACCGACGCTGCCTTGGTCGGTGAAGCCATGGCAAAAGCGAATTCGGCGGACCGCCGTTTCGCGGGCGTTCAATATCGATCCGACGCGCACTGGGACTTCGCGCTGTGCCTGGACGCCGACGATCCGAGTGCTTTCTGGGACCTCCTCGACGAGCGCGCGTCCTGGTTCTACGAGGCCGTCGGCGCTGGTGCGGCCATGGCGCCCAAGCGACCGGGTCCGTCGTCCGCGTATCTCAGTGCGTACAGGGACAAAGCCGGCAAGTGGCTCGACGGCGGAAGGTCGTATCGGCTGCGCGTACCGTCGGACCCGCCCGTCAAGTTGTTCTGGTCGGTCACCGTGTACGACGTCGATACACGCGCACTCATCCTCAACGAGCAGAAGATCGCCGACCGCTCGTCGCGCATGGACCTGACCAAGAACGCGGATGGTTCGGTGGACATTTGTTGCGGACCCAAGGCACCGGCCGGCTTGGAGAAGAACTGGATTCCGACCGTGGCCGGCAGGAACTGGTTCGCCTATTTCCGCTTCTACCAGCCCACCGAGGCCTACTTCGATCGGTCCTGGCCGTTGACCGATTTCGAGGAGAGCTGATTGGGTTAACGTCGTCGTGAACTCAGCATCGCGGCCGGTGGTATGGCCCCCGCTTCGACCCCTGAATGACGGGTCCTGCGGCGGACCCCATGTCTGATGATTGTCGCAGCTGCATCTCCGGCGGCCATCGCCATCAAGGCGGCAGGGGCGGGCGACTCGCGAACTTTGTCAGGAAGGTGGCTGAGTTCAGGGTCCTGGCACACGAAATAAAGTTTGCGGCGCCGAACGTCTTCGCGTGGGCGCTGGACAATTCGCTGGACCACGTTTGATTCGATCGCGCCACCACACCTGGTCCGGGGCAGTCACGGACGGGCTGACAGTCCGCTGTTCTCGTCAGCAAGGCGTGCAGCGGCGCCGCCGACCGTGTTGGTGCGCACAACTGCCAAGAGTCGAGTCGCAACCAGTCGACAGCGCGCTGCACTAGCTTCCGATTCGGCGCTTACTTCACCGTAATCCGTCGGGGCTGAGCTTTCGCTTGCTTCGGAATCAGAATTTCCAGCACTCCGTTGCGTCCGGAGGCATTCACGTTCTCGGCGTCCGCTGTATCCGGGAGAATGAAGCGCCGGTGGAATCGGCCCATGCGCCGTTCCAAACGCTGCTGCTGGGCCTCGGACGAGTTGGATCCGACGAGGTTTTCCTCCAACCTGGTGCCGGATACCGTGAGGACGCCACTGTCCAGAGTGATCTCTACGTCCTTTGGTTCGACTCCGGGGACATCCAGTAGTAGCTGGAACCGGTCTGCATATTCTCGAACATCGACGGCGGGGCTCCAGTCTGAGGTTGCGCTATTGCTGTCAGCATCGCTCAAGTTCCCAAAGACCCGATTGATCTCGTTCTGAAGCTGCGATACGACGCTCCAGGGTTCATAACGTGAAACAGCCATGACTCTTTACCTCCTTCGCGGGCATGCTGTTGAACATCGGTCTCGGTCGAACCGCGGGGGTTCACATCGCCATATAGGGTGGGTGTTTCGGTCTTCAAGAGCACGAGTGCCTCGCAGTTCGCTGAAGCGGAGTGCACAAGCGCGCGTGCGCGGCCTGCCGAAGGCTGCGGATCCCACTGAATGCGGGCTCTCTTGCGAGAGCTGCGGGTGTTCCCATGACATGTAAGCGTGTGCGGAATGTCTTGCGCGGATCATCTGTAGTGCGCGGAAGTTAGGGCCGTAGTTGTCTAGAAGAGAGATGAATAAAGTTTTGTAACGCTTTGAAAGGTATGACAGTCTATGAGATAGAATGGAAGCAGCCCGGGCCGGATTCTACTTGTCCGGCTCCCAGGCAACCATTACGTCATCCGCGTTGGCGTACGCCTTGACCGCAATCATCGGCGGCTCCTTGCTAGTGCTGCCGCGGCGACGAACCGTTCGCTACCTAAGTCTCCTGGTCTCTATCGGGTTTATCTACCCCTGCACGTCGCCTGACTTGTCGTGTCGCCCGTATCGCGGCGCAACACGGGGCGCCGAGTCATGCGAATCACAATTGCGATTGCTCCGGGTACGGCAGTTGTGTGCGGGCGCACAAGCGAGTCCGCGGGTCAACGAAGCCGTCGATCGCAACGACTCAGGCTGCTCAACCTCCGCAATCGCTGAATGGCATTCCATGACGATCTCCCAGGTAGCGTGGCGAAGCCATATTGCCACTGGACCATAAAAAGACTATATTTGGTCCGACTATTGATGTGGAGATGCCAGTGCGCTATTCGACCCAGATCAAGCCAATCAGCTACCTAAAGGCGAATGCCGCCGATGTGCTCGAGGAGCTCGAGCAGCATCGTAAGCCTTTGATCATCACACAGAACGGTGAGGCCAAGGCGGTGATTCAGGACGTTGCCTCCTACGAGGAGACGCAAGAGACGCTTGCGCTGCTGAAGATCCTGGCTCTCGGCGGGCGACAGGTTGAACGAGGTGAGGTGACGCCCATCGGCGAGGCGGTAAAGCGTTTGCGCGCCAAGGCTGCCACGCCCTGATGACCTACGAAGTCGCGCTTACGAGGGACGCAGAGCGCGACCTCGAGGACATCTATCGCTACATCGCTGAGCACGATTCTCCCGGGAGTGCGGACAATGTTCTCGACCGACTCCTTCAAGCCACCGAAGCCCTCAGGACGCATCCGGGTCGAGGTTCGTGTCCGAAGGAGCTTCGTTCCCTCGGAATTTCCGAATACCGCCAGGTCTTCTTCAAGCCCTATGGGCTGATCTATCGCGTCCATGCGCCGCAGGTGGTTATCTACCTCATTGCGGATAGCCGCCGCGATATGCAGTCTTTGCTCGCGCGTAGATTGTTGGGGCCATAGCGGCATTTCTCGGACCTTCGCGACTGGCCGCTTCCGAGGAATGGAGGCCTGCGCTGCGGACGACCGGAGCTGACCCCCTGCGGGCGATCGCGAATGGCCGCATTGCGGCGCCCGAAGTGGTAAAGCGGCAACGAAGCGCGGCTGACTTCACCCCATCTCTCAATCCTTGCATCGGGCTCGGGGTCACCTTCGCTGAGCCACGTCTGGCGCGAAGCGCAGTTGTTGCGGTTACGACCACGGGCGTCCTCCTGAATATACCTTAGGGGGGTATACTATACGTCTAGCGTTTTGGATTGAGAGTCATGAGCCACACTATCCGCGCGAAAAACAAGCTGCTGAACCGCATACGGCGCATTCGCGGGCAGGTCGAGGCCATCGAGCGCGCGCTGGAAGCAGAAGCTGGCTGTGCCGATGTGATGCAGCGGATTACCAGTTGTCGCGGTGCGATCAATGGCCTGCTGGGCGAGGTCCTACAGGATCATGTCAGGACCCATTTTTCAAGCACACCCGCCAACGTCGAGGCCAGCGAACAGCTGCTGGACGTCGTGCATAGCTATCTCAAATAAGGGCCCGCTCATGAAGACGGTCAGCGATGCCACCGCCATGGGTGGGCACAGTCACGTGTTTCTCGGCACAGGCCATGAGAAGAACGAGCGCAAGACCTGGGGGGTAATCGCGCTGTGCGGCGTCATGATGGTGGTCGAGATCATCGGCGGTAACCTGTTCGGCTCGCTGGCGCTGGTGGCCGACGGCCTGCACATGTCGACGCACGCCGGGGCCATGCTGATAGCGGCTCTGGCTTACACCTATGCGCGGCGCCACGCCGGCGACAGCCGGTTCGTATTCGGTACAGGCAAGCTCGGGGACTTAGCCGGGTTCAGCAGCGCCATCGTGCTTGCGATGATCGCTTTGCTGATCGGCTACGAGGCCGTTTCACGCTTCCTCTCGCCGGTGCCGATCCATTTCAGAGAGGCCATTCCGATTGCCATAGTCGGCCTGCTGGTCAACATCGTCAGCGCTTGGATGTTAAGCGGCGGCGATCATCACACCCATGGACACGGGCATGGCCACGCGCACGGTGACGCGGGCGATCACCCAGGTCACGACCACGAGGGGGAAGGTAAGCGCCTGATCACGGCAACCGGCTCCGCCGACCTATCGATATTCGAAGAGGGCGTACCGCCGCACTTCCGGTTGATATTCAGCGAGCCCGAATCCGCGCGTGTGTTGAGCCTCGTGACCCTCCGACCGGACGGGCAGCGCCACGTGTTTAGCTTCGAAGATCGGGGTGACTATTGGGAATCGCGGGAAGAAATTCCAGAACCCCATGCGTTCAGGGCCGTAGTGCGGCTCGCGGACGGTGAGCACGAGGTGGTTTTCGAGGAACAGGCTCACGACCGCCACGAAGAGCCAGGTCTGGCCAGCGCCGCGCTACGTGACAACAGCATCCGCTCCGCCTACGTCCACGTAATTGCCGATGCGGTGGTGTCCATTCTGGCCATCACCGGCCTGGTGCTCGCTCGAACATTCGGCTGGCTTTGGATGGACCCGCTTGCCGGCATCGTCGGCGCATTGGTGATCGCCAATTGGTCCTACGGCCTGCTACGCGATACCGGTGGCGTCCTACTGGATATGAGTCCAGACCCGATCCTGGCCGAGAAACTGCGCAATACCGTGGAGAGCGATGGGGACCAGTTGATCGATTTGCACCTTTGGCGCCTCGGTCCCGGACACCTGGGAGCGGTCGTATCCGTCGTGACTCGCAAGCCGCGTGATGCGTCCTTCTACCGTGCGGCACTCAGCCGGTTCAAGCCGCTGTCGCATGTCACCGTGGAAGTGACACGAGCGGCTGCGTAAGGGCAGTACGATGCTCGAATCACCCTGTATCGAAGTTTGGCGTTTTGACGGCTGCACGAGTTACTGCTTTGGCGTTCTGCGAACGCTGGCGGAGGTCCGCGTTTGCGGTAGCCGAGTTTGGAACCTGTGCCTGGTTAGCCTACCGCACGGGAGATCGTGCCGGTTTTGATACGCGCCATCGCAAGTTCCGTCCAAGCAACTGGAGCTTGACAGCAGCTCCTCATTGACAGCCAGAAAATCTCGCTGGAGAGTGTGGATCCCTTTTTTTTTGGAGGCGGCCTTGCGAGAGTCGGGATGGCTCGTGCTGCCCCGCGTTTTGCATTGACCCCGCACAAAGCCAAGGAGATGTCCCATGCCGACAATCAAGACCCGTGACGGTACTGCAATCTACTATCGTGACTGGGGCTCCGGACCGCCAATAGTTTTCTCGCACGGCTGGCCATTGACCGGCGCGGCGTGGGAAGCACAGATGCTGTTTTTCAACGCCAAAGGTTTCCGTACTGTCGCCCATGACCGGCGGGGAAACGGCTCTTCCGATCAACCTGGAATCGGTAACGATGTCGATACGTGGGCCGATGATCTTGCCGAGCTCATGACCGAACTCAATCTTCGCGGCGCAGTATTGGTCGGGCATTCGACGGGCGGCGGCGAGCTGGCCCGGTACATCTCGCGCCACGGAACATCGCGGGTCGCCAAAGTAGTCCTCCTCGATTCGATCGTGCCTGTGATGATGGAACGGGAGGGCATTACCGGGGGCACGCCGAAATCGGTAATCGACAGCATTCGTGCCGGTGTGGCACGTGATCGTTCGTCGTTCTACAAGGAGCTGTCGGGACCGTTCTTCGGGGCCAATCGCCCGGGTTCGCCCGCGACGCAGGGCATGCGCGACCTGTTCTGGTTCCAGGGTTTGCTGGGCGGCGCGAAGGCCCAGTATGAAACGACCTACAGCTGGGAACTCGACTACACCGCCGACATTGCCAAGTGCACCGTACCGCTACTCGTCATTCACTGCGAAGACGACCAGATCGTGCCGATCGGTCCAACCGGCCGCCGCGTACCATCTGTCGTCCCTCACGCAATTCTGAAAGTTTACCCCGGTGGTGCTCACGGTATAGCAATCACTGACCCCGAAAAGGTAAACGCCGATCTGCTCGCCTTCGTCAAAGGTGAGATGAAAGCGTAAATGGGCTGTGGCGCCCGAGTGCGAGGCGCCGCCGCGCTAATTCCTACGTGCGTGATGAAATTCGCGGACGCAGCATGGGTATGCTCAATCGATGCGTCCTGCACACTCACGGGGTGAGCCCTTATTCGTGGGCACGTTTCTTACAGAAGGTCAAGCGGCCCGGGCGCGGGCCCGAAACGGCGCCTCGAGAGGAGGCTTCGTGATGCTGCCCGTGTAGTTCGTGATCCTCGACGCGGCGACGATCGCAATGACTGCCACCCCTAGTAGGGAAGCTCTGCGCACTCGCCTTGGGGAGATTCGGGGTCGACGCTTGGCCTGGCGCGCCACCGACGCGACCGGCGCTTTTGCGGCGGCCTCTCGTTTGTCACTTATCAACAACCCCGGAAGCCGCCGCCTTCAGCGCCTCAAGACGAACTCGTGGAGCTTCGTCGTCGCCGTCCCGTAGTTGCCGAGGTGGTAAACGGCCGCGCCGACCGGCGAGAACGTGAAGGAGTCAAACGGCTCTGCAGCCATCTTGTCGAGGTATTCCTTCCTGGCCAGGCCAGTGGTGACATGCGGCATGTAATGCTCGCCGGAATGATCTGGCACAAACACCTCAACGTATTCAACCAGGGCCGGAACAATGGAACCTTCGGCCGGGGGGACGAAAGCGGCTGCGGTTCCGTTTTTCACCACGAACGGAGTTACGGCGTCGACCACCGCCCGCTGCACCTTCAGCAACTCCGGAGTCGACTTGACGACAATACCCTGAAGGCCAAGAGGACCATCCGCAATATAGTAGTACTTGAAGGCCTCCAGCTTCAGGCTGGTGACATGGGCGCTGTCCAGAGCCTTGCCGACGGCGGCATACACCTTGTCGAGATCGCCGGTGCGGACGTATCTCTGGACCAGGGTCACGTGCGGCCGGTGGGAGGCGTCCAACGAAAAGCCCTTGGGGAAATCCT
>Ga0335085_10005129_pt1 | contig 21290 bp, 17 predicted proteins | sample Lox_Sample_45_FD_206712 | JGI IMG/M metagenome (GOLD analysis project Ga0335085, IMG submission 206712) | Soil microbial communities from Loxahatchee National Wildlife Refuge, Florida, United States - Lox_Sample_4.5 | ecosystem: Environmental > Terrestrial > Soil > Wetlands | place: USA...
TACGCCAACATCGTGTCGCTCGGCCTCCTGCAGCAGTACGACCAATCCACCAAGACGAACAGTCTGCTGGGGGCCGACGTCCAGGCGCGGATCGCCGGAACCAACGCCTTCGGCTCGCTCCTGATCGACGACATCCAGATCGACCACGGCGGCGGGGCACTCTCGGGCAACAACGAGCCGGCGTCGTACGGGTTCACGCTCGGTGCCACCCGGCCGGCCGCGGGTGGAGCCTGGACGCTCTTCTATACCCGGGTGGCGGACCTGACCTACCGGACGCCCAACCCGGCCGAGACGGTGGAGCGGCAGGGCGTGGGCCTGGCCCGCTATTTTTCGGACTACGATCAGGTCACGGTGCGGGGGTCGTACCTCGGGCCCTTCGGGGCCCTGCTCGCACCCGAGCTGACCCTCGTGCGCCAGGGACAGGGTGACTTTCATCTCACCTATCCCACGGTGGCACAGTACGGATCGACGGCGACCTTTCTCTCCGGTACCCCGGAGCGCATCGTCCGCCTGGCCCTGGGCGGGAGCCTGGACCGGGACCGCTGGGGGGTTTCGGGCAACGCGGGGGTTCACTTCGTGCACGATCTCGGGCATCTCGTCGGATCCGACGCGACGCGTTTCGTCGGGACCCTGACGGTCCAGTACCGCCTCGGCGGCAGGAGCGCCCTGCCGTGACCACCCCTACCCCCCGCCCCTCAGGCGGCGAGACGCGAATCACCCGCGAGCGTCTCGAGTCCCTGCTCCTGCGGATGGCCCAGCGGCGCATCGTCGTGGTGGGCGACGCGATCCTCGACATCTACCTGGCCGGGGACGCCGACCGTATCTCCCCCGAGGCACCGGTGCCGGTGGTGACGGTGGAGCGTCGCCGGCACGCCCTGGGGGGCGCCGCGAACGTGGCCGCCAACGTCGCGGCGATCGGCGCGGAGGGGCGCCTCGTGGCGGTGGTGGGGGACGACCAGCGGGGCGACTCACTGCGTTCGGAGCTCGCCGCCCTCCGCCTTTCGGACCAGCACCTCGTGGTGGCGCCCGCGCGCCCCACGACGTCCAAGACGCGGGTGGTGGCCCGGGGTCAGCAGCTGGTCCGCATCGACGAGGAAGTGGACGACCCCATCTCCCAGAAGACGATGGAGCAGGTGTTCGCGCGGCTGGAGCACGCGATGGCCGACGCGGACGCCCTCCTGATCGAAGACTACAACAAGGGCGCGCTCACTCCGCAGGTGATCGACCGCGCGATGACGCTCGCGCGGAAGCGCGGCGTGCCGGTCGTGGTGGACCCCAAGTTCAAGAACTTCTTCGGCTACAAGGGCGCCACGGTGTTCAAGCCCAACCGCCGCGAGCTCGAGCAGGCGATGGGGGCCGCCCTGGACCTCGATCACCCGGACGCGTTCCCGGAGACCCTGGCCCGCCTGGGCGTGGACAACCTTCTGCTGACCCTCGGCGCCGCCGGAATGGTGCTGGTGACGAAGGACCAGGCCATCACCCGCGTGCCGGCGATGGCGCGCGAGGTCTACGACGTCTCGGGGGCCGGCGACACGGTGACCGCCTGGGTGGGCACGGCGCTGGCGGCCGGCGCGTCGGTGCGCGAGGCGGCCCAGATGGCGACCTACGCCGCGGCGATCGAGGTGGGCAAGGCGGGCGTGGCGACGGTCACGCCGGCGGAGGTCCTGGGAGCGCACGAGACGGTGTTCGATCAGGTGGGGAAGTTGCGGCGCGGCGGACTGCTGTAGTGGGCGGTACAGGACTCGAACCTGTGACCTCCGGTATGTGAGACCGGCGCTCTAACCAGCTGAGCTAACCACCCTGAGTGACAGACGGTCAGTTGTCAGGTGTTAGTCGGTTAGGACAACGCGTATCCGGACTTCACCGGCCGGCTAACCGACTAACCGCCTAACAACGAGCATCGTGGGCCCTCCAGGATTTGAACCTGGGACCGACGGATTATGAGTCCGCTGCTCTAACCGCTGAGCTAAGGGCCCGTACGAAGCGCTCAATATCACCCGGCCCGGAGACCAATTCAAGCGACTGGAGTACCGTGCACAGAGTGATGCTGGTGTCGCACCGCTACGCGACGGCGCCGAACCGCGGGAAGGCCCGGGCGCTCGCCGCCCGCGGGCTCGAAGTCACGCTCGCGGTTCCCCAGGAGTGGCGCGAGCCGGCGCTCGGCCGCGTCGTGGAGACGAGCTGGGAGCGCCAGGCGGGGGTCGAGGTCTTCCCCGTGCAGGCGACCGGCGCCGGGGACGCCGCCCGCTACCGGTTCGCCCCCCGCGTGCTCGCCACCCTGCTCCGGGACAAGCGTCCCGAGCTCATCCAGATAGAGGAAGAGATCGGCGCCGTGGCCACCCGTCAGGTGGCCGGGGCCGCCGCGCGGCTCGGCATTCCGGTGGTGGCGGGGGTGGCGGACAACGTCGCCGCCCGGCGCACCGGGGGCGGCGGGCCGTTCGCGGGGTGGCGCCGCCGGCGCGTGTTGCGCTCGGTGCGCGGCGCGGTGGCGGCGAGCGAAGGCGCGGGGGCCCTGCTCCGGGAGGACCTGGAGGGTCTCCCCGTGGCGGTCATCCCGCACCTCGGCGTGCGGGTGCCCACCGCCGCCGAGCACGCGCCGCACGACGGGCTGTCGCTGGGCTTCGTCGGGCGTCTGGTGCATCGGAAGGGGCTCGATACCTTGCTGGAGGCGCTGACGCGGCACCGGGAGCTGGCCTGGGTCCTGACGGTGGTGGGCGACGGACCGGAGCGGGTGACGCTCGAGTCATTGGCGAGCGCGCGGCGTCTCGCGGCCCGGGTGCGCTGGGCCGGCGCGCTCGCGACCGCGGAGCTGGCCCGCACCTGGCCGTCCCTCGACGTCCTGATCCAGCCGTCGCGTTCGACGCCGGAGTGGAGCGAGCCGACCGGGCACACGCTGGCCGAGGCGATGGCGCACGAGATCGCGGTGATCGGCACGGCGTCGGGCGCGACGTCGGAAGTGATCGGAGAGGCGGGACTGGTGGTGCCTCCCGACGATCCCGACGCCCTGGCCGGGGCGATCGGGGCGCTGGCCGATCCCGACCGGCGACGCGGCTACGCCGAGGCGGCGCGGGCGCGGGCGATTTCCCGTTATAGTGACGAAGCCGTGGCCGAAGCGAGCCTCCAATTCTGGAAGGAGATTGTTGCGGAAGGGGCCAGAGGTCAGGGGTCACGAACCCCTGGCCCCTGATCCCTGACCCCTGACCCCTATGTCTCGCGTCCTCCTCGTTCCCGATCTGCCCCTCGAGCGTCTCGCGGCGATGGACAAGTACGCTCATCGCCTGCACGACTGGCTCGAGAGCTCCCGGCCCGGTTTCGACGTCCGGCTGGCGGCGCACATCGGGGAGCTGACACGGGAGCGGGACGACGGGGGCCGCCGGAGCTCCGGGGAGTTCCAGCGGTGGTGGAACCAGGAGGTGGATCCGTCGCGGATCGTGCTCCCGGGGCCGTTGTACGCGCCGCACCGGGTGGCGGCGCGCCACGTGTTCTATCCGATGCGGCTGCGGCGCGAGGCGCGGCGGGCGTCGGTGGTGCACATCCTGGATCATTCCTACGCGCATCTCCTGAACAGCTGCCGCCGGCGGCCGGTGGTGGTGACGGTGCACGACCTGATGCCGGTGATCGTGCTGCGGTCGCCGGAGGACGGGTGGCGCGAAGGGATCCGGAACCGGCTGTTGCGGGGGACGTTGAAGGCGCTGCGGCAGGCGCAGGCGTTCATCGTGGGCACCGAGTGGCTGCGGAAGGAGCTGGCCACCTGGCTCGGGGATGACGCGCGGATTCACGTCGTTCCGTTCGGGGTGGACCGGGCGTTCTTCCGGGAGGCGCCGGGGGGGCGGGAGCGCGGCCGCGTGGAGTGGCGCATCCCTGAGGAGGCGTTCGTGGTGCTCCACGTGGGGAGCACGGTGGAGCGGAAGAACGTGCCGCTGGTGCTGCATACGGTGGCCCGTCTGCGGAACGAGGCGGACGTGTACCTCGTCCAGGTGGGCGGCCGGTTCACGGGGGACCAGGAGCAGATGGTGGACCGGCTGGGGCTCCGCCGCTACGTACGGAGCGTCCCCGGAGCGGATGAAACCACCCTGCGGCGGGCGTACCGGGCGGCGGACGTGCTGCTCTTCCCCTCTCTCTATGAGGGATTTGGGTTCCCGGTGCTCGAGGCGTTCGCGTCGGGGTTGCCGGTGGTGACGAGCGGCGCGGGGGGGCTGAAGGAGACGGGGGGCGACGCGGCGGTGATCGTGGAAGGGCGGGATCCGGCGGCGTATGTGGAGGCGCTGACGGAGCTGGCGGGGGATCCGAACGTCCGGGAGGCGCTGATCGAGCGCGGCGCGGCGCGGGCGCGGGAGTATACGTGGCAGCGGACGGCGGATCGGACGGCGGAGGTCTATCGGGGACTGATGTAACTGCGCCGGGAGCCGGGAGCCGGGAGCCGTACGCTCCTACGAGGATCTCACCTCCGGTGCGCAACACCACGTCGCATGAGGCCCACCAAGCATCCCATCGTTGCATCCAGCTCCCTCTCCAGCATCTCCGACGTTCCTGCCGGGAAGTAGCCGAGTTCCCCCGCCATACGAACGAGGCATTCGGATTCCGCCGCCGATCCCAGGGCGATTCGCAGATGGCGACGGAAAAGGGGCCCCGTACCGAGGGCGTATCCTTCGACGATGTTGGCTTCAATGGAGACGACGGCCCGCCTCAGTTGGTCGACGATTGCCCAGTGATCGCGTGGAGCTCGGCTCGTGGCTCGGAGGGCCGCCAAAGCGGCGGTATGGGCATGCTTCCAAGTGTCGAGAGTCCGGTACTGATGCATTTGAAACGATGGCGTAGTTCGGTCAACGAAGGATCACCGTGCGAGGGAGAGTACGGCCTACGGCATACGGCTCCCGGGTTTTAACCCCTTGACCGTTCTTGTCTTAGCTCCGAACTTTCGCGCCTATGTCATCCTGCGCTGATCGGGCGGTTCGGAGACTCCGGGCCGCCGCGGTGGTCGTCGCGGCGACCCTCATGGCTGCGACGGTCGCGGCAGGGCAGCTGCCGACGTCCCTCCCGCCGCCGGGGCAGGCCGCCCAGGTCCTGCAGCAGGCGGTTCAGTCGAATCCAAGTATCGCCAACCTGATCACGGCGAAGCTACAGGCGTCTGGCATGACGCCCGACCAGATCCGGGCGCGGCTCTCGGCGGCGGGGTATTCCCCGAATCTCCTGGACGCCTACATGCCGGGCGCCACGTCGTCGACGACGGCCCCGACGCCGGGAACGAACGAGCTCTCAGCCATCCAGGCGCTCGGGTTGCCCCCGCTTGTCATCTCCGCCGGGACGCTGGCCGTGGACACGGGGGTCATCGCCCGCGCCGCCAAGCTCTCCGCTGAGTCGCTCTCCGCCGGGTCGTACGTCTTCGGCGTGGACGTGTTCGGGCGCGCCCAGTCGCTTTTCCTGCCCCTGCTCTCCGGACCGGTGCCCCCGGACTATCAAGTGGGCCCGGGGGACGAGCTGGTGCTCATCCTCACGGGCGAAGTTGAGCTCTCGTACGACCTCCCGGTCACCCGGGAGGGCTTCGTCGTGATACCACAGGTGGGCGAGATCTACGTCGCCAACCAGACGTTGGACCAGCTGCGCGACGTGCTGTATACGCGGCTGGGCCGGGTCTATTCCGGTGTGCGCCGTGGAGCGAACGCGAGAACGCAGTTCACCCTGTCGGTCGCCAACGTGCGGGCCAACCAGGTGTACGTGGTGGGCGAGGTGAACCAGCCGGGGGCCTATCAGATCAGCGCTCTGGGGACCGTGCTCTCCGCGCTGTATGCGGCGGGGGGGGTGACCACCAACGCCAACCTCCGGGACATCAAGGTTCAGCGGGCCGGCAAGACCGCCGCGACGTTCGATCTCTATGACTACCTCCTGAAGGGCGATTCGCGGAACGACATTCGGCTCCAGACAGGGGACGTGGTGTTCGTGGGCGTGCACGGGGCCCGGGCGCAGATCACGGGGAGCGTGATTCGACCGGCGATATACGAGCTAAAGGGGAGCGAGACGCTGGCGGACCTGGTGCGGGATGCAGGAGGGTTCAAGGCGGACGCGGCCCGGAAGCGGCTCGCGATCTACCGGATCCTCCCCTACCCCGCGACGCTGCCAGGGCCCCTGTACCGGACCACGATCGACGTTCCCCTCCAGGTCCGGCCCGACACCACGGTCCAGGTCCCGGCGCTGTCCCTTTCGCCCGGGGATTCGGTGGTAGTGGATTCGATCGGTTCGCTCGAGCACAACCTGTACGTCGGGATTGCGGGGATGGTGCGAAAACCGGGGGCCTACGCGTGGCATCCCGGGATGACGTTGCGAGACCTGGTGCTCTTGGCTCGCGGACCCATGGTAGGTGCCGACCTGACCCAAGCGGAGATTGCCCGCCTTCCCGCCACGCGTACGCAGGGTGAGTTGGCGACGACCATCCGGGTTGCGCTCGATTCTAGTTATCTCTACGAGCGGGATTCGGCGGGGCGCTATATCGGGGCCGCGGGCCTCCCCTTTCCGAAGCCTGGGGCACCTGAGGTCACGCTCGAGCCGTTCGACAATGTGCTGGTTTTCCGTCAGCCAGACTTCGAGCTGCAGCGGACGGTGACGGTCCTTGGGGAGGTGAAGTTTCCGGGAACCTACTCGCTAAAGTCGAAAACCGACAAGTTGGCAGACCTGGTCCGTCGCGCCGGCGGGCTCACGCCCCAGGCCTACGCCGACGGCATCCGGTTCTTCCGGGATGCCTACGCCGTCGGGCGCATCAACGTCGACCTGCGGCAAGCGATGCGGGACACTTCGTCCGACGCCAACGTCATCCTCCAGCCTGACGATTCAATCTTCGTGCCGGAGTTCGAACCGACCGTCAAGGTCATCGGCGCCGTCAACGCACCGGGCAGCGTGCTCTGGACGCCGAGTCAGAGTCTGTCCGACTACATCGGCGCGGCGGGCGGATTCAGTTACACGGCGGACGAAGGCCGCGTCAGCGTCCGGTTCGCCAACGGCGAGGTAAGGACCCGAAGCCACTTTCTGTTCTTTCACCGCAACCCCACGCCGGGGCCCGGGTCCGAGATCACCGTTCCCACAAAGGATCTTTCCCATCCGACGGACTATGTCGCCCTGTTTGGCGCCGTCGCGCAGATTCTGGCGAGTACCATCGCCATCATTGCGCTGGCCACCAAACTATGACCCTGCTTGAAGGCTGCGGCCGAGGTCAAGCATGGTGAGAATCGCGGAGCGTGTTGCAACGGCGTTGGGATGGCGAAGCCAGTGGCTGTGGTTGGTCGGTGCCCGCCGCCCTGTAATGATATCCGGGCTCGTTGGATTGGTACTTGGGTTGGCGCTTCAGTTTGTCCTGCCGAACAAGTACACAGCCACACTGGTCCTCGAGCCGTGGCAGGGGGACAACCCCCAGCTGTCGGGCAACCTGGCGGCGATCGCCTCCAAGTTTGGCATTCAGCCCAACGTCGAGAATTCGCCGCTCGATTTCTTCACTATCGTGCTGCAGAGTGATACGCTCCTTCGCACTCTCCTCACAACGCCGTTGAACGCACCGTTCCCGGACTCGGCAGGGTGGAAGACGGAAACCCTCCTCCAGTACTACAAGGTCGATGCGCCTGTGACCGCCAAGGCGCTATCAAAGGCGGTCTTGAGGCTCAACGACGATCTGGACGTAAACTCCGATATCCCATCCGGAACGATCAAGGTTGATCTCACCATCAAAGATCGCTGGCTCGTGCTCCCGGCCACCCGGGAACTCGTGACCCTCGCCAACCAGTATCTCGTACAGCTCGGCTCCGAAACCCATCGCGCGGAGCGTCTCTTCCTGCAGGCGCAGGTGCAACGGTCAGCTCAGGCCCTCGACGCGACGGAGGATTCCCTTCAGGCCTTCTACGACCGCAACCGCACCTACTCCCAGTCTTCCCTGCTTAAGGTGGAGGAGGACCGGCTGACCCGACGGATTTCATTGGCCGAGCAGGAGTATCTCACACTGGGGGGCCAGTTGTCCGACGCCCAATTGGCCGAGGCCCGCAACACGCCGGTGCTGGCCATGGCCGACCCCGGTGTGCTTCCTCCGCCCCCCGGGCTCGCGCGTAAGGCACTGAACGGCGTCCTGTTCGGAGTTCTAGCCATCCTCTGCTGGGGCGGATGGACGTACTTGAAGTCCCTACCCCTTCCCCAAGAGGGTTGACCCAGCCGGGGCACGGCCGACACTTCACGTCGGCTCTTGCAAGCGGGTTCGCGGAGGTTATCGGGCGAGCCCTCTCCTTTCTGTTCTTCGTCGTCCTCGCGCGCTGTGGTGGACCTGACCTCTTCGGCGTCATTCGTGCAGCGCTGTCTGCCGGCCAGATCGGCGCCGGCCTGGGCGTTCCATATCTCACGGCATTGAGCCGCCTCGCCGGTGCCCCGACCGATTCCAGCGCCGCGCGCGATCACGCCGGGGCAGAACTTCGCAACAGTCTGTCAGGGTGGTGGATTTCGAGCCTCGTAGGCGCAATTGTCGCCTCCGTCGCGTTTGGCTGGTCGGAGGGCGCTGGACCGGCTGTGTTTCTGGGCAGCTTGGGATTCGCCTGCAACTACTTGGGCGTCTTGCTCGCCAAGAGCCGGCGCATGCCCGGGACATTGCTGGCCATCTCCGTCTGGGGGAACCTAGGCCAACTGGCCGTCCTCTGGCCCTTAGCCGTGATGGCTCCCCGACACCTGACTCCGGGGCTCGTCATCACGATCTATTCCTGCGCCTTCATCGCCCCAGTGCTCATCGCCCCTCGGCTGCGTCCATTACTCCAAGTCCCGCACCTCGCCATTCGTTCCGTATGGGCCGGGCTTCGGCGGGCTGACTACTGGTCGTTCCTTGCCCAGCACATCTCGCACACCCTGGTCATCAACCTCGATGTGCTGGTCCTAGCCCGGGTCGCGTCCGCGAGCGCTGTAGGCGGATTTGCTGCAGTCAAGACGGTCATGGTCGTCGTCCTGCTCCCCGCCACATCGCTGTTCCATCTTCTCATCCCCGCATCGCTCCGACGCCTCCGTCATCACACGGATCCCGGAGACTGGCAGGTGCGGTGGCTTGCCATCGCGGGCGTCACCCTCGGTGCAGCCGCCACGGCGCTCTGGTCTCCTTCCCTACTGCGATTGGTTTATGGAGTCCGCTTTGCCGGGCTGGGCAGGGCGTTGCTGCTCGCCGCGATTGGGGCCTGGGGTTACGGCCTCGCCCTCATCGAAGGAGCTCGATGGATCGCCGCCGGCCGCACCGCCTCGTTCAGCGCCCTAGTAAGCCTCAGCGCCGTCGGCCAAGCGATTGCCCTGTTGACCCTGCCCGGTCTCGCCACTGCAGAGGGCGCGGCCCTGACCTGGGCCTGGTCCAATGCACTCCTCTTGGGCGTCGTACAGATCGCTCCGCTCATCCGACGGAGGGAGGCGACCGCCTAGCATCGGAGACTCGGGCGGCCGCCTCGGCGGACACGCCCATCGCGAGAACAGTTTCTCGACCGCTCGCCAGTGCCACCAGCACCCAGTAGAACTCCACGACACCCGTGTACGTGAAGAACGACTGCATGGTGGATGCAACACAGAGTGCCACAGTGAAGATCATCACCGTTTGGCCCAACAACTCTCGCAGACCCCCTTGGCGAGAGAGCACCCGCCCAAAGCGGGTCACTCGCCACATGACCACAAACCACGTCCCCAGACCGATCAACCCTCCCCGCAGCAAGAACAGGATGATCTGGCTGTCATCCGACTGGGCATTCACCACGGGCATGATCGGCCCGTACCCGAACACCAGATGGTTGCGGATGACAGGGAGATAAAGGAACGCCCAATAGTAAGCACGAACATACAGCGTGGCCGGGATTAGCGTCGTGAAGGCCGCGCCTCGGGTGTGGGCGGTGAGTGTGACGACGGCAACCACCAGCCCGATCCACACGACGACGACGCCCGTCAGGATGATGCGACGTGGGATGCGCATAGCCGCGGCCCGGTGCCACAAAAGCATCGCCACGAGTCCGAGCAAGATTACGGCTGAGGTGAGCGTGCGCACCGTCCACAGGCCGACAACGAGAAGACCCATCCCTGCGAGAAGCCAGCGGGACCGGACGACCCGTCGGGACCAAAGCTGCCACCCGACTACCAACGCCATGACGAACTGGATGCCAAGACTGTGCCAGTTCGCCGCCAGTCCCGTTGCGCGATTCGAGAGACCCGAGAGCCGCTCGAAGAGATGCGGGCTCTTGAAATAGGCAAGCAAGATCGACACTACGGGCGGGAAGTTCAGGACCTGGAGAATGGCGACGGCGGCGGACCCAACGACCGACCAGAAGGCCGCCAAGAGCACGGCGACCACCTGCCCCTCCGTCAGGTCCAGCGGCACGACCGTGACGTACAGGGCTAGTGCACGGGCAGCCCAGGCGTACGCTTGGATTGCTTCAGCGTTGATGCCGTTGCCGCGGAGCCGCCAGACCGCCAGGGGCATGGCGAGGGCACCCAACACGAGAAGTGCCATCCACCGGTTGAGAGCGTGACGCCGCAGTCGGGCGAGACTCCACGCGGGTGAGGCGATGAGGAAGAGCATGCATACGGCGAGCGCCACCTCGCCGACACGGAAGCCGGGCACCCACGCGCCGCGCTCCATCCCCCCAACGAGCACCTCGGCCGGAATTACCAACCCGAGGAGCACCCGAGGTTGCCTGGCTGCTAGAAACGCGAGAATGGGGAGGGCGATGAGGGCAAGGAGGACTGCGGTAATCACCGGGAGCCCCCACGTGGGCCCGTCCGGAGCGTAGGCGCTTCGCTGGTCACGCCGGCCACAGATACCGCCTCAGCGCCGCAATCTCGACGCTCCGTGCCGTCTCCATCTCTCCGGCAGCCTGGTCCGCGGCGGTTCTATATGTCTCATATTCACGCCGGACGCTGGCTATCGCGTCGGCCAAAGCCGGTCCCGAGTTCTGGCATAGCCGGGCGCCCCGTGTGAAGTACCGTCGAAGCACGGTCTGATCCGATACGACGACCGGGCAGCCGAGCGACGCCGCCTCCCACGCGCCCAGCTGCATTGTCGCGGGGCGGCTTGTGAGACACACAGTCATCGCCGCCGACGCCAAGAGGTCGAGATAGACCGGGCGGGGGAGGTAGCCCGTCAGGCGCACGTTGGGGGGCAGTGGCTCCTCCGCCAATCGGCGCTTGAGCGTTTCGGGTCGCCCCGTCACCAAGATGCTGAAGTCACCTCCTAACAAGCGCGCCGCGGCAGTGACCACGTCGAGAGGCTCGTCGACAGCCCCCGAGGCGGCGACGATGATGTCCCCGATAGCCGTCCGTGCCCTCCGCTTCGGCCGTTCGTGGACCGGCACGACATAATTCTTGATCACGAACACCGGACTAGGCCAGGGTCGCATCAGTTCGACGATCTCGTCATTGTGCACGACGGTGAACGTGGCCTTACGGGCGCGGTACCGCAGTACGGGGAGGAGCCACCGCCATCGACCGAGATTGACGCCTCCGGAATGCATGTCGATGCCCCACCGTGCGGCGGGACCCGTCACCACTGACCCGACGAGTGGAGCAATGGTCGGCGGGACCTGCCAGATCACGAGGTCCGGAGCGTGCGTCGCCAGTGCTTCCCGAGAGATCCTCAGGTCCCTCAGATACCGCCGCCCAAGAGACCGCGGGCGCGCTGCGTTACTGTCCGACTCTCCCGTGAAAACAGCTAGGGCTCCGAGGTCTTCCGCCAACGCCACCCCCCACGCGTTGGACCGACCCCATCCCAGGTAGAGCGAGGTCACCAGGGGAAGGCCTTTATCGCGTCTGCGACGCGGCCGACCTGATCTTGGGTCATCTCCGGAAACATCGGGAGGCTGAGAAGCGTGGCCGACGCCCGTTCAGTCACCGGGAATGCGCCCGTACCATAGCCAAGATGCTCGTAGGCGCGCTGAAGGTGGAGCGGCACCGGGTAGTGAAGACCGGTGCCGACGCCGCGTGTTTGGAGGAAGCGCTGCAGTTCCCGACGCCGCTCGGTCCGGACCACGAACAGGTGGTAGACGTGCTTGCCGTACGCGGCCTCGTCAGGAAGTCGCACTCGGTCCTGGACCCCCAGTGCATCTCGGTACCATTGAGCAACCTGCCGACGCTGCTCGGTCCACACCGCCAAGTGGGGGAGCTGGACGCGCAGAAACCCCGCCTGCAGGGCGTCGAGGCGAGCTGTGTACCCCTCCGACTCGTGTACGTACTTCTCCGATTGCCCGTGCTCGCGAAGCTGGCGAATTCTGGCCAAGATGGCAGGGTCACTCGCCGTGACAGCGCCAGCGTCACCTAGCGCGCCGAGGTTCTTTCCCGGATAGAAACTGAAGCCACCGACGACACCCATCGCTCCAACCGTCCGGTCGCGATACGTGGCACCGTGAGCCTGGCAGGCGTCCTCTACCACCCACAAGCGATGCCGCATCGCACTCTTGAGGATGGGATCCATGTCAGCCGCTTGGCCGTAGAGGTGGACCGGCACAATTCCGACCGTCCTCGGGCCGATCGCCGCCTCCAGCTGGTCCGGAGCCATCGTCATCGTCCGGTCGTCAATATCGACGAAGCGAATGCGCCCCCCTGCTTGCGTGATGGCCTCGGTGGTCGCAATGAACGTATGGGGGACGGTGATCACTTCATCCCCCGCCCGAAGTCCCAGCGCTAGGAACGCGAGCCGCAGTGCGTCAGTACCGCTGTTCAGTCCGACGGCTCCTGGAGCGCCGACCGCCGCCGCGAATTCGCGCTCGAAGGACGCCACCTCCGCTCCGCCGATGAACCGGGCACCCCGTACCGCCTCACGAAGTACTCGGCAATACTCCTCCTCCAATGGCCGGTGGTGTGCCACCAGATCGAGAAATGGAATCTGGCTCTGGGCGTTTATCTGGACCTCGCTCATCACACTCGATCTCCTGAAAGCATGGGTGGGGACACACCCTACTCAATTCGATGCAGAATGTCATCTAGGACTACGGCGAATCCTCGGGCTGGCCCACGAGGCGTGTGTCGGCGATAGGGCTCCGCCATAGCTCGCTCGAAGTCCTCGGTGCTTCGGATCCAGGTGAGCCGTCCTTCCGCCGCCAACGCTTCGTCTACCCTGGGCGACGCTCCGCAGAAGGTGCTCCAGGCGTGGGTCCCCAGGACCGCTGCCTCGCGATTCATCGTGCCGCCTCCACCCAAGACCAGGTCCGCGGCAGCAATGAGGGCAGGGCCGTCCACGGCTTCCGACAAAACCCGTAAACGAACCCCCGCCTCCGCCACACCGGCGACGCGCTGTCGTTGGAGCTCGTCGCGGGCGGTCACGACGATGGTGACGTTTGGACGCCGAGCAAGTGTGGCGGCGGCACGGACCCACCACTCCCAACTGGTCCCCGCGGCATAGTGGGCGCTGGCCGCCGGAGGTCGGGCTACGACGAGGCGCCCCTCGGGGGCGACTCCGTAACGCTCCCGTAGACCCTCACCGGCCTTGGTCACGTCGGCGTCCAAGTAGAAGTTCTCCTTGAGCCCCTCGTAGAAACTCGCCACACGCCGGGTCAACCCCGGAAGGCGCACCTCGCGGAGCAAATCCGGAAGCCACAAACGCGAACTGGCCAACGCGAGTGGCCACTGAATGGCGTGCTCGTAGTCCAGGAGGCCGACTGCGGGCACGCCCAAGGCGAGCGCCGCCAGGCTGGCGGTCCGTGAGCAGTGGAGGAGAAGGTCGGGACGCGAGCGTTGCGCCCCCACCCATCGAGCCAAAGCCCAAGCCCTGCGCCAGCCTCCCCCCACCTTGGCGCTCCAGGACCGGTGATCCCCCGCTCCGATGGCCAGGGGAGCCAAACCTCGCGCTCGGGCCACCGCGAGGGTCTGACTCTGAGGCTTGGCTGTTAGTCGGACATCGTGCCCGCGCGCGAGCAAGGCCCGCACGAAGGGCTCGAGAAACAGGACGTGGGGCGTGTTCTCGAAGTCGACCCACACGACCCGCGTACCAGTACGCCGCCGCCCGGGCACTAGGGACTGGGAGAGAAGAACGCGATTGTGCTATGAGCGAGGCGGATGCGTCCTGACCTTTTTGCCGCCGCGAGTGTGTCGAGAAACCAGTCCAACTCGCTCGGGGAGGTCAGGTTCAACGTGTGAACCAGGAATACCGTGCCGTGCCAGGGGAGGCGGGCCAATTGCCACGCGTACAAGATTGACTGCGCAGTCGCACCATCGGAGAGGGTGTAGTGGCCCAGCCCCATCCGAATCGAGTCCGTCATGGGCCACGCGCGTGGCACGGGATATACGTAGGCTTCTACGTTGGCGGTGAAGGTACGGAGCAGTGAACCCCGCCAGTTCTCGAGAGTGGCGGGGGCATCGAAATCGAGCGAGTCGTGCCAGGTTCCCGGCTGAACGAAGATCGCGGTCGGCATGTTATGAAGCGCTAGATCAGCCAGAGAACCGACGACCTCGCCCATAAAATCTTCGTCGGCCCTGGGGGCGTCACCGTGGACCCGCGAGTGTGCGACCGGAACGAACCCCTCGTCAACAAGCGTGTGCAAGGCCGACCAGTCAGGACGCCCTCCCTTTCCAACATACGCCGTGGGAACTGCGATCTCTCCGTACAGGCCTCGGGTCCTCAGTCGGGTCTCGAAATCCGGATCGGTCGGTTGATTGTCGTCGATCCGCACCACGACGATGGGCGTCGAGTCCCGGGCGGCCATTGGTTCCGAGGCCGTGCTTGGCAGGATCGTTACTGTGGGAATCCGAATGCCGACAAACGACAACGGCGTGGAATCGACCCCAGCCGCGCGCTCCGTCCACGTTCCCGACACCGTGTCTCCGGCAGCGGGGTACGCCATGGTGACCGTGTCACCAGGTTGGATCAGGATCGACCAGGAGACAATTCCGTGATCAACACTTCCCCGAGAGTCCTGAACGTCGAACAGCCCATCAGCACTGCCGTCCCAGAGCCGGGTGGGGAGGGACTCCAGACTCAGCGGCGAACTGGCGTCACCGGAGGCCCAGATGTTGACCAGCTCGACACGATCCTGGAAACGACCGCCATGGACGTGCAACAGCCACAGGCCGCTCTCGGCGGTGAGAGACTGAGGAACGGTCGGTTCCGTGCCCTGCAGGCAGGCGCTAACGAGGGCGGCGGCGATCACCCACCAAGAGCGTCCACCGCCACCCCGACGGCGCGTAGGCCGAGCGTCTAGCACCGGGCGCCCGGCCCCCAGAGAGACGTAACAAGCCTACAATAGAGCTGACGGTGCGCCGGGTCCCGCTGTTTGCTGAGCCGCGGAAGAGCCCCTGACCCTTCATAGATCACTATCGGGCCGCGGGCCAGCCCCGGAGACCGGTCCAGCGCATCCAGGTAGGGGGTCAATCGGCCTCCGAAGTCGGCGGGCCGGGTGAAGAGCCGCCCGTCCATCTCCAGTTCCAACCCCATACCGTTCCCCATCGCCCGTGCAACGGCGGAGTCCATCCGCGACAGGCCCAACTCGGGATGGAAAAAATAATTCGGCTGGAGCCAGGCCTCATCGAATCCCATGCTCCTCCAGCGATCGACTCCCCAGGCGGAAAAGAACGGGACCCAGAGGAATCGGTCCCCGAGCGCATGCACCCGACTTGCCACACCGGAAACCACGTGCTCCTCCTCGCCGTGCACCGACTCGTGCAACCAGTAGAACCCGTCGAGGGCGAGGTGGGCCACCGCGGCCGTTCGGAAGCGGGCCGCCGCGGAATCGACGTACGCTGAAGCAACCGCGATCCTGCCCGCGGTCGATGACACCGGATAGGGGGTCCCGAAGAAGGTGATGGTCTTCGCCTTGGCCTCCGGATACAGTGTGACAACGGAGGCCGCAAATGGGTGCGGCGGCGGTCCGACGGTGCGGGCCACCAGTCCGACAGCCGAATCGAGGCGCGCAACGGCGCCACCGGCATCGAACAGGGTATCGAGATAGCGCTCCCAATCGGCGCCCGTGGCAAAGGGGGCGCCCAGCCAGGTCGCGAAGTTCCTGCCGCTCGGATCGCGGATCACTACAAACATGACTCCGTCGCACAGCCAGCCTTCCGGGCGCCCGGCCGTGTCCATCACGGCAATGAGCGCCGTGAAGTCAGACACCGAGTATCGCATTCGACCCGAATCGCCTGCATAAGCAATCACCCATCGTCGCCCCACACTGTCGCGTAACGCGTCAGCGCCAGGAGGGAGGGGTCGAACGGAACTTGGACTTGCAGCCCCAGCTCCGATGCCAAGGATGGCGGCAAGAAGTCTGACGACGTTCATGGCCTCGTCCGGTGTGGGGTGTGGGCGTCGCCGCCAACCTCGCGTGCCGGGACACCCATGATGGTCGACCCCGCCGCCACGTCCTTCGTCACCACTGCCCCCGCCCCCACGACCGCCCCCTCACCAATGGTCACGCCAGGCAGAATGACCGCTCCCGTACCGATCGCCGCCCTGCGTTTGACCAACGTCTTCTCGAGGACCCAGTCCGCCTCGGTCTTCTTTGAACCGTCCGTGTTGGTGGCTGCCGGATAGCGATCGTTCAGGAAGTTCACATTATGTCCGACAAAGACCTCGTCCTCGATCGTCACGCCCTCACAGATGAAGGTGTGACTCTGAATTTTGCACCGCGCGCCGATCTTCACGCCTTTCTGAATCTCCACGAACGTCCCGACGCTCGTTTCATCGCCGATCTCGCAGCCATACAGATTCACGAAAGCAAGAATGCGCACGTCGCGGCCGAGCTTGACGTTCGGCGCGATCCGCTTCGTAAGCTCGTCCCGCTCCGCCTGCGTAACCGGCAGGCTCATGCGACTCGCACCCCGCTCCCGATCCCCACGGTCGAGCCACCGGCACCCATGGACCGCTGCGCCGCCTCCAGAATCCTGACCACCCGCAACCCGGCCCGACCGTCACAGACCAGTGGCTCCTTCCCCTCGATCGCCTTCACGATGTTGTCCGCCTCGACCGCCAGCGCCTCCCTGGTCTCCAACTGCGGCGCGTGCATGTCCCCCGACCGGTACGAGATCAACAACTGGTACTCGTTCTCCGGCGCCGGCTGCTGGGACACCGAGAACCCCTTGTCGTAGACCTTCAGCTTCTCGCTCGGCTCCATGTCGTCGTAGATCAGCATCCTCTTCGACCCGCCGAGAATGGTCCGGCGGACCTTGGCGGGTGCCAGCCAGTTCACATGCACATGCCCGATCAATGAGCCCGGATACCGCACCGTCACGTACGCGATATTCTCGGTGGGGCTCCCGCCATGCGCCGCGCCCGTCGCGGAAACCGCCAGCGGCTCCTGGTCCACCAAGAAGTCCAAGATCGAGATGTCGTGCGGCGCCAGGTCCCAGACGACGTTCACGTCGGCCTGGATGAGCCCCAGATTGATCCGCACCGAGTCGAAGTAGTAGAGGTCACCCACCTCCCCGCCCTGCACCAGCTGCCGCATCTTCCGCACGGCGCCCGAGAATACGAAGGTGTGGTCGACCGCCACCAACACACCCTGCTTCTCCGCCAGCGCGCAGAGCTCCTCGGCGTGCTCGGACTTCGTCGTGAGCGGCTTCATTACCAGCACATGCTTCCCCGCGGCGATCGCAGCCTTCCCCAAATCGTAGTGGCTGAACGACGGCGTGGCGATCACCACCAGATCGAGATCGGGCGCCTTCAAGAGCTCGTCCGGCCGATCCGTGATCGTGGGCACGCGGAACTCGGCCCCCACCCGTGTGGCCCGCTCGAATCGAGAATCACACACCCCGACAACCTCGCTGCCCGCATGCCGCGCGAAATTGCGGACCAGGTTCGGGCCCCAGTAGCCGCACCCGATTACGCCGACTCGCAGCGCCCGTCCGGCCATGTCACCATCCTGTGTACAGGAGAGTTCACGCCGCCCGACCCCGATTGAAGAGGACGACCGGCACAGTCCTAAGCAGAATGAGTACGTCCAGGAACAGCGACCAAGTGCGGACGTACTCGACGTCTAGCTCGCACATCTGGCGGTACGTCAGCAGGTTGCGCCCGGAGACCTGCCACAACCCGGTGATTCCCGGAAGCACTTGCAGCCGGTCGTACTGCCAGTGGTCGTAGGCTTCGATTTCGTAGTCGAGCGGCGGCCGCGGGCCGACCAGGCTCATCTCGCCCCGCAAGACGTTGAGCAACTGCGGCAACTCGTCCAAAGACATTCGGCGAAGGAAGGCCCCCACCCCAGTGACCCGATCGTCCTTCACCAGCTTGTAGATCTTCTGCCCGTCCGCGCCTGTGTGCGAAGTGGTATCGTCATCTCCCGCGATCATCCGCCGCACCAAGTCCCGGTGCACCGCGTCAGAGGCGCCCTGCTTCATGGTGCGGAACTTCAGCACCCGAAACCGCCGGCCCCCCGCCCCATAACGTTCCTGGCCGAACAGCACCGGCCCGGGCGAATCCAGCTTGATCGCCACCGCGGCGAAGAGTATGAGGGGAGACGCCACCAGGAGCATCGCGCTTGCGCCCACAAGGTCCACCGCCCGCTTCAAGACCAACTGCCAGGCCTTGAGCGACGGCGCCGTCAGCTCGATCAGAGGCTGACCATTCCGCCACATCAGCGTCGGCTGAACCCCGGTGAGGAGCGTCGCCCGCGGAACGGAGACCAGCTGACACCCCGAGGCGAGGGCCGTATCGACCACGTCCTGGAACCGGACGTCCGACAGGTACCCGCATACGACTACAGTCTCCGCTCGCAGGTCGTGCAAGCACCGCGCCAAATCTGGCAACGCGCCGACCGCGTCCGGTGACGGCGCGATCGACGCCTCCACGAACCCCACCACCCGAAAATCGGCAGCGGATTTGAAGGCGGGCAGCGCCATCATCTCCCTGCAGTCCGTCGCCGTCCCCACGAACAATGTCCGGGGTGCGTGGCGCTCCGGCGGTGATACCCAGCCGATGAGGCGGTCCAGAGTTCGCCGCTCGACCATCAGCCCCATCGTGACGAAGGCCGTCGTTACGAGATACTGCAGCAGGACCGTGCCGGGCCCGTGCATCCACACCACCATCCAGAACGGAAGGGCCGTGGCCACAGCGCAGGCCGCGAGAATCCGCTTCGGATCCCGGCGCATGTCTCCCCGGCCGTAATTGCCTGTGGCGAACAAACCGACCAACAAGGCGGCCGCGTATTCCCATCCCGCAAGAACTCCCCTGGGAGTCAGGCGGTCGGTCAGTGTCGCAATCCCCAGTCCGAAGACGGCGTAGTCTCGCACCGCCCTCAGGAACTCCCTCATTAGCGCGAACGCACCGAGGTCGGCGAGGAGCAGCACGACGAAGCGCCGAGCTCCGCGTGTAAGGTGCCGGCGAAGGTTGTGAGGGGCGCGCCGGTGGAGATTCAGCCGGAAGGGGATCCGCAAGGCGTCCGCGCCTGCCCCGTTTCCGACTAGCTCGGCTTGCCGCCCGGGCGCACTTGCTCGCGCCTGGGCTCCCCCCTTGGCGCTGGTGGGAGCGTTTGCTTCGAGAGGTTCGTCGCGGACGGGTTCGACGCTCACATTCCCCCGGGGCTAGCAAGAGCTATACCACTGAAGAGGGGCAATATATAGGTGCCACAATGACTTGCCTAGGTCGAGCCATCGTGAGGATGTGACGCGCGTCACGAAACGACGTTAACCGCTGTGACGGGATGTCGTGCGGGCGCAACGAGCTGCGAGCTACCCGATCCCCTCCCCTCCCACCACCACCTCGACCCCTTCCCGGCGCAGCCGGCCCAGCAGCTTCGCCTCGACGCGGACCGTCACCCGCAGCACCCCGTCCTCCTCCACCTGCTCCACCACCTCGGCATCGCGATGGAGCGCGGCGAGGAGCTTGCCGTCGGAAAGCGGCACGCGCACGTGCGCCAGCGGACGGAGGCTCTGGACGGACGTCCGGAGCGCGGCGCGGAGATTGTCGACCGAATGCGGAATGCGGAGTGCGGAATGATCTGAATGCGGAATGCGGAGTGCGGAATGCGGAATGGTCGAGGCGAGTACGGCGCGCGGGAACCGCTCACAGACTCGGACAATAAATGCGTCAGGATCCGGCAGCAGATCGGCCTTATTGAATACGTGAATCGTGTTTTCATTCCGCATTCCGAATTCCGCATTCCGCATTGCTTCCTCCACCACCTCCACCTGCTCCTCCCACGCCGGCGCCGAGGCGTCGATGACGTGCAGGAGAATGTCCGCGTCCTCGGCCTCCTCGAGCGTGGCCCGGAAGCTCGCCACCAGGTGGTGGGGAAGCTTGCGGATGAATCCCACCGTATCGGTCACCCGCACGCCGTACCCCTCGCCCACGTCCACTTCGCGGCTGAGCGTGTCGAGGGTGGCGAAGAGGCGGTCTTCGACGAACACGTCGTCGCCCGAAAGGGCGCGGAGGAGGCTCGACTTGCCGGCGTTGGTGTAGCCCACGAGCGCCGCGCTCGGCACCTCCCGCCGCTCCCGCCCCTGGCGCTGGTTGGCGCGGTGCTCGGAGACGTGGGCGAGCTTGTGCCGGAGCGCCGAGATCTTGCGGCGGATGGCCCGGCGGTCGGTCTCGAGCTGGGTTTCGCCCGGACCCCTGAGCCCCACGCCGCCGCGGATGCGGGACAGGTGGGTCCACATCCGCTGGAGGCGCGGGAGCAGATACTCCAGCTGGGCCAGCTCCACCTGGAGCCGGGCCTCGTGGCTCCGCGCCCGGGTCGCGAAGATGTCGAGAATCACCTCGCTGCGGTCCATCACCCGCACGCCCAGCGCCTTCTCGAGCCCCACGCCCTGCGCCGGCGACAGCCCCTCGTCGAAGAACACGAGCGTCGCCTGCTCGGCCGTGAGCCGCTCCTTCAGCTCCTCGACCTTCCCTTCACCGATGAAGTAGCGGGGCGTGGGCTTGTCGATGCGCTGGAGGAGCCGCCCCACCACCGTCGCGCCGGCGGTGTCGGCGAGCCGCGCCAGCTCGTCCAGGTGCTCGTCGGCCCGGTCGGCATCGGCGCTCCCCTTCCGCGGCGCGCCCACCAGAAAGGCGCGCTCGATCGGGAGCGCGATCTCGATTAGATCCTTGATGCTCGAACCTCCGTTTGCCTACTCAAATCTCTTCCCTTCACACAGTACCTCCGCAATCCGCTCACCGGCCTTGCCGTCCCACCGCTCGATCACCGGGGCGCTCCTCGGCCCGGCTGACCCCGGGGCGGCGCCCCGGGGATCCCCCAGCGCCCGCCTTGCCGCCGCCACGATCTCCCCCGGCCCCACCAGCCGGTTCGTCCCTTCGGTGACCGTGATCAGGCGCTCCGTGTTCGGGCGCACGGTGAGACACGGCACGCCCAGGAACGTGGTCTCCTCCTGCACGCCGCCCGAATCCGTCACCACCA
>Ga0335085_10005130_pt1 | contig 21287 bp, 19 predicted proteins | sample Lox_Sample_45_FD_206712 | JGI IMG/M metagenome (GOLD analysis project Ga0335085, IMG submission 206712) | Soil microbial communities from Loxahatchee National Wildlife Refuge, Florida, United States - Lox_Sample_4.5 | ecosystem: Environmental > Terrestrial > Soil > Wetlands | place: USA...
GATCGATTCCAAGAAAGATCTTCTACAACAGGTTAACGCAATGGAAAATGTTTCACTTACAGTAACCTATCGAGCAACAGAAACACCTTTTGTATCTGAACAAAAATGATCTAATCTTCTTGCAGGTAATCTTTCATTAGGGAAATGCAGTTGCTTTTACAAGATAGGGATTCAAATCTGCAATTCTGATCCTTTCTTGGTTCATCGAGTCACGATGTCGTATCGTTACAGTATCATCTGTTAATGTTTGGTGATCAACTGTGATTGCAAGAGGTGCACCAATCTCATCCAATCTTCTGTATCTCCTTCCTATTGCGCCGGAATGATCCAAAAATGCATCGTAATTCTTTTTTAATATGGAATAAATTGCCTCTGTTTTTTCTGCTAGGCCGTCTTTTTTTACAAGTGATAAAACACCCAAATGAATAGGTGAAAGATATGGTCGTAGGGAGAGAACAATTCTATCATGTTCTTTATCTTCATGGAGGCAATGTTCTAGTATTGTGTAAAGACTTCTATCTATTCCCATCGACAGTTCAAATACATGTGGTAATACCTTTACATCGTCATCTATTACTTCAAATTTCTCTCTGCTAGTACTAGCATGATTTTTCAAATCATAATCGGATCTATAGTTACATGCTACAAGTTCAAGCCATCCAATGTTGGTATAAACCTCAAAATCAAAAGCTACTGTCGCATAAAATGCCTTTTCCTTTTCACCTAACTGTCTAAATCTGCTTCTTTCAATATCAATACCAGTTTTTTGATAAAACTCAACTAGTAGACCAAGATAATAGGCCACAAGCTTATTTGGGACAATGCCAGATTCTACAGCTTGTTTACAAGTCATTTCCTTTATCTCAGTTCCAATCATTATTCTAATACTAGTACTTTCTACCTCTGAGAACTTTACTATTTCATTAAGTTTGTTAGGATTGCAAAAAACTTCAATTTCTGCCTGATAGAATTCCCTTAATCTCAGGAGACTTTGCCTTGGAGAAATCTCATTTCTAAAGCTTTTTCCAATCTGAGCAATTCCAATAGGTAGCTTTCCGCGCATTGTTTTGAATAGTCTTGGGAAATCAACAAATATTGATTGGCAGGTTTCTGGCCTAAGATAAGATGATTCTCCTTCAGGACCTATTCCAACTCTGAACATCATGTTAAATTTCTTAACATTCTCAAAATCTCCATTACACTTTGGGCATACCATTTTGTTTTCTTCTATGACCTTATCAAACTCAACAAGGTCAGCGCTTTCAGGTACAACAATTGAGGATATTTCAGCAATTAATTTATCTGCTCTGAAAATTGATTTACACTTTTTGCAAGCAATTATTGGGTCAGCAAAACTAGATAGATGGCCTGAAGCCACAAAAACATTTTGTGACATTATCTGAGAACCATCAATCTCCCACATCCTATCTCTTCGAATGAATTCTCTTCTCCAAAGTTCCAGAAATTTGTTCTTCAAACTTACTCCTGTCGGACCATATTCCCAAAAGCCCGCTTGAGCGTCAGAATATATCTCACAGCTTGGGAAATAGAAACCACGTTCTAGTGCAAGTTGTATTATTTGTTCATATTTCATAGAATCACAAACTTTTATGAATCAAGCCAATTCTCTTACTTTTTTTATGTTTCCAATATCATCACGCCTTTCATCTATAGGCGTTTCTAGAATTATTGGAATTTTTTTGGAATTAATGGATTTAATAATGAACGCAAGTCCCTTTTCCCCAATATGACCTAATCCTATATGTTCGTGTCTATCAATATTGCATCCCAACTCACCCTTCGAATCATTTAGGTGCAGAATTTTGAGATATTCAAATCCAACATCTTTATTGAATTTTTCAAGTGTGGACGCAGCGTCTTTTTCAGTTCTCATATCATATCCTGCTGCAAAGGCATGGCAAGTATCAAAGCATATACCAAATCTCTTCTGTGGCTTGAGCTGAAAGAAAATCGACGCAAGTTGTGTAAAATCTGATCCTACGCTGTTTTTTTGACCAGCAGTATTTTCAAGTAGAATGGTAACATTATCTGAAGTCTCTGTAGCAGCCTTGGTAAATGCCTTTACTAACTTTTCAATTCCTTTCTTATCTCCAGCCCCTTTATGACTACCCAAGTGAGCAACGATATAGGGAATACCAAGTTTACTACATCTTTTCACCTCATCTATGAGAGAATTTAACGATCTTGCAAATGGATCATCGTCAGGCGAGGAAAGATTTGGCAGATAAGGCATATGAGCTGCTGTGGCAAACCTATCGATTTTGCTAGCAGCAAGCTTCTCTTTGAAACTAGAAATGTCTTTTGTTGTTAGGGGTTTTGCTGCCCATCCCCTAGGATTGCGAGTAAAGATCTGAAATGCTGTACATCCCATTGAAACAGCATTATCGACCGACCTATCGATTGAACCTGCAATGGATACATGCAATCCAACCTGCATGTCAGTAATTTATTTGGGGATAATTTAAACTCGTGGGGAATTACTGATGAAAGTGCGCACAAATGGCAAACATATAGATGAATCAAAGATACAATCAAATTTTTAAGGTTTAGTAAGAACAATCAAACCATGTTAAAGCTGGGAATAAAGGATTTAGCCAAATATCCCTTTCTGACTGAAGCAGGTGAATATCTACGGAATACGGGTCTAAATCTTGAACAACTTGGTCATCCTGATTGGAAACCTATTGTAGAGAAAGCATATGGTAGAATTGTCGTAGCATCTTCTGGTCAAATCTATAATGCAGATTTAGAAACACTAGATAATGATTCTGAATTACTTTCATTTATAGTGGCAATAATATTACTCAAATCTGCTAGTATTGCTACCCTGATCAAAAGGTTTTCTCTTGCGGAAGCTAGGAGGGCTGAGAAATACCTTCAACAGGATCTGTGGATAAACAGAGATAAGAAAAATCTAGAACTTCCCTTAAAAATAATTCAAGACCTATTTGGAGTAAACGTATCTATAGCAAATAATGAATTTGTAATAAGTGTGCAGGAATACCTTCGACGTGCTGTCCATTTTCATGAAAAGGAATGGAAACTTGTAAATCGAAGAGTTGTAAACGGCCTTGTTTACTTGACTGCTCATGAAACCGTTCGACTAATACGCACTGAACTTGGAGAATACATCAATTCAAAAATTCAATCGATTAATATTGATTCTATACCTCAGAGTTTCAACCAAAGAGTTCAAGACTTGATTGCTCTTGCAAAAAAATTCTCAGATACCACTTACTTTTCCTCAGAATATCCGCCATGTGTAAAGCACGCAATCGAGGTTCTTGAAAGAGGTGAAAATCTGCCTCATTCTGGTAGATTTCTTGTAGCTACCTATCTTCTCTCTAAAGGTCAAAGCATTGATCAAATATCTCCATTGTTCAAAAATGCACCCGATTATAGTGAAAAAATAACTAGATATCAGTTAGAACATATCTCAGGTTCATCTGGTAGTGGTACAAAATACCAATGTCCCTCATGCGAAAAATTAAGGAGTGAAAATCTCTGTTTTGCTATTCCAGATTGTGATGGAATAATAAATCCTGTACAATTTGGGAAGAAGAGGAAAATTCAATGATAGAAAAAAACATCACATTGATAGAAGGCGCATTTAAGGAATACTACTTCAATCGTCATGACTTGATTCATGTACCCTCTAGACCTATTGAGCGCGAATTTGGATTTCAGAAATTTAATTCAGGAATGATTAGGCATCTAGTAGTAAGAAACGACAAGGAACTTCATCTAATGTTAATGAAAGAAACTCCTTCTGATGTATATTGTTCAAATGGATATTACTCCTTTCCAAATTTGCCAATGTCGGAGAAAGATTGGAAAGGAGCTGATTTGATTTTTGATATTGATGCCAAGGATTTACCCTTACCATGCAGAAAGGATCATACTCTCTTCAAGTGTAGTTCGTGTAATAATTCTATGATAGAACCTCAATCACAATGTTCTAAATGCGGCTTGACAAAATTTGAAACAATCTCTGTGAGCTGTAAAAATTGTATTTCTGCATCTAAAAAAGAGGTAAAGAAACTCATGGAAATACTTACGACCGACTTGGATATTAAAAAAGAGGAAATTGAAGTATATTTTTCAGGCAATGAGGGTTTTCATATCAGAGCAAAGAGTATTGAATACGAACCTTTAGGATCTCATGAAAGAGCGGATCTTGTGGATTATATCATGTTCAATGGAGCGATACCAGAATCCTTTGGGATAGGACGACAAGGTAATTCAAAGATCTCTCTTCCCAGTATTGAAGAAGGTGGGTGGCGAGGAAGAATTGCTCGCAACCTATTTGCTTTAAAAGCGAGAACCCCCAAAATGGCAAAAGAAATAATCTCAAATGGTTATGTAGCATTTCAATTAAGATTGGAGGAGATAAGAAAAACAATGGGAGTAAGAGTAGATCCAAAAGTAACCATGGATATTCACAGGATATTTAGGCTCGAGGGTACTATTAACAGCAAAAGTGGTATGTCAAAAATTTTATGTAAGGATTTGAATTCATTCGAACCATTCCTTGAGGCCTGTTTGTTGGGAGATGATATAATAGAAATAATAGCCAACTGCCCAGTACAGTTTAGGCTTAAGAACAAGAAATTTGGACCATACAATAATGAACATATTTCGGTACCAAAATATGCTGCAGTTTACATGTTGTGCAAAGGTCTAGGGAACGCAATCTAGAGAACTCGCTATTTGACTTATTAATGGTACTTTGGAAATAAAATCAGGTAGAGATTAATTTGACACAAAGGAAGGTAACCTAATTTTGTATAGCTCATCTACTCAATCTGGTCCACCACCTCGTGATACTGGAAAGTACATACGAGTAGGAATTGCAGCACTTATCGGAATTGTAATTTTTGTCATGGCAAGTAATCAAGCAGTAATTTTGTACATGAACGTAAAGGAATTTGGAACCCTGTTTACTAAACCCCTCTATTTCTCATTACTTTCCGCCTTGGTTTTAGCATCGATAGCTTTGATAAGGGTAAACATCAAAAATCGTTCCTCTATATCGTGGTATGGTCTTCACGCGGCTCTAACATTCTTCAAAAGAGGCAGCAATTATTCCATAGCCGACAGCATCCCAAGTTTTAAGGAATACAAGCTAAGTATTCCAAATTTTATAATATGGCAAATAACAAAGGTTGTTCTTTTTGGAGCATTTTTCACAAATCTAATGTTTGGATTTGCTATTGCATATTTGATTGAGGGACATGATCTAGGAACAAAAAGTATTTGGCAAATATTCTCGCTTCCCTTTGCAACCCCAGTTACTGATCCATCATATGCAATGACTAATGTAGTCCCTATGATTCCATCATTGACTATTCTTGTTCCCCCAATACTTGCAGTAATTGGACTCCGTCTTGTTCTTTACGTAGGTTTGCATAACATTGCAAGGATAATCATAAGTTATGTTCAAGATGCATCAAAAGGCAAGCCAAAATTTTTAGATTATGTGTCTACCGTTGAAGGAATAATCGGAGTTGGAATAATTTGGGCTGGAATTAACATGTTTTTTACAGACCAAATAGATTACAACACCAAATATGCTATTGGCGGAACCTTGGCAGCAGGATTTGCTCTTATAACATTTTATTTTATTGATAAAATCAAATCTAAAGTAATCATACATCCATCAAAACGTGACATTTATGTTCGAGTAATTACTCTAGTCACAATCGCTATTATTGCTGGTTCCATAATGGCTGTAAACAATAGCATAGCAGATGCAAGAAAAATAGAATTTCTTGGTCCGTATAAAGCTCAACAAATAGGGGTAAATCGCTACTTGGGGCAACTGGATCAAATCACAGTAGTACCTCACCAAATAAAGCTAAATACAGTATCTCCAAACAACATTTCAGATTATGTTTTACAAAATAATGATCTTCTAGATAAGATTAGAGTTTGGGATTGGGATGCAGCATTTGCAAAGCTAAAACCAGAAATTGGTCTTATTCCATACGTAGATTTTGAAAATAATGATATCCTTAGGTTCAACGATACCTTATACTGGACTGCATCAATGAAGCCAATATTGCCAGATTCTGTTAGCCTAGAAAACCGTTGGTACAATCAACATCTTGTGTATACTCATGTTGATAATGGATTTCTAACTCTTGACGCTCACGACGGAACAATAGTAGATAGCAGTAATATCTTCAAACAAAGAGTAATTTACTATGGGGAAGGCGGGCTATTCTCAGACACTTGGGCTGCTTATCCGGCAAACCGACAAACGTCTGCAGAATTAAACAACGCATCATATCAAGGAAGTGGAGGAATAGAGGTTTACCCTCCAGTCAGTCAGATCTTTGAACCAAATTTCTTTTTATCTTATCCTACAGAACCAATACATGTCATCCGATATAGAGACATACATGATAGGATGCAATTATTGTATCCTTATTTTCAATATGATCTATTTGGAAAGCAAGTTGACGTCCTTCCTGTTACTGATGGCCAAAAGACCTACTGGCTGGTACCATTAATAATAGGATTTGACACAAAAAACGTTCCATGGTCGGTAAGTAATCCATATTTGAGACTAGTGGGGTATGCATTAATTGATGTCTATAACGGTAACGTGACTCTGATTAAAACTGGTGATGATTTCTTTACGGATATGTTCACTAGCCAATATGGTGACAAATTTATTGAAATGCCTCAATGGCTCAGCAAACAGCTACGATATCCAGAAGAACTTTTCAACTGGAAAGTTGACATGTTCAACATTTATCACGTAACAGACACTTCAACGTTCATACAAGCAAAAGATTTCTATGAAGTACCAGACGGTCTTGGAACCTACTACGTAGAGGCAAAACCGCCAGGCTTTGATAAGACAACCTTTATTGGCTTACTATCACTTGAATTAAGAGGTTCTCAGGGAAGAAACCTGGCTGGGTTCATGATTGTGCAAAATGATCTTCCTAATCTGGGAAAAATGCAATTCTACCAAGTACCACTTGATTCCAAGACAAAACTCCTTGGCCCATCTGCAGTACGTGAAGCCCTTGCAAGGGATCCAGACTTTGCCCAGTTACAAACTTTATTGAGGAATCCAAGAGTAGGTGATAATATTCTCTACAGAATAGGAGACCAAGATGTTTACTTTATTCCGGTATACACTGCTGGCTCAGGAGGTGTAGTAACACAGCTTGGAACAATTGCAGCCGTCGGTGCAGCCTTTGACGGTGAATATTTTGTTGGTATGGGAAGTACACCGCAACAAGCATTTGCTACTTACCTAGCCAAGACTAGTGGTGTGCAATCAGCTAATATTACAAGTGCGTTGCAACTAGATGAATCTACTAGAGTGTCCACTATAAAATCAATACTTACAGATCAAAAAATTGCGGTTGTAATTCCGAATACAATCCAGTTTCCACTTACTTTCGAAGAGGGACAAGTTTCATTTAGACAACAATCAGATCTAGATAATACTAAAAATCTGATCTCAACATTTGTAAAAAACTTTGTCCACCCAAGTGGGGATAGAATAATACTTTGGCAAGAGAATTCCACCGTGAAATTAGGTACTATAGTAGTAGTAGATAACGTACCAGAGTTACATTACATCACTATAGAGGTAAGATAGTTGCTATTAGTTGTAGACAACGGATCTGTCTACACACAATCGCTTGTGGATTGTATAAGAAGGTTGGATATCGAGTTTGAATGCAAAATCTTCTCTGAGTTAGAATCTATCAATATTGATAATTATCATTCTATCATATTATCAGGAAGACGAAAGAATAATCCATTGATGAATGCAATTAATTCTAGATTGGTCAAACATGCTCTAATTGAGTATAAACCATTACTTGGTATATGTTATGGAGCTGAGATTCTAGCCCTTACCTTGGGTGGAACAATAAAAAAGATGGCGTCATCTCGTCAAGGCTTGTATGAGATAGATATAACAGGCGATAATCCCCTCTGCGAAGGTAAAATACGTGTTTTTGAAAGCCATTCATATATGGTATCAAAACTTGGTTCAGTGTTTACACAGCTAGGCACATCCACTGACTGCAAATTCGAAATGTTTCAGCATAATAACAAGAATATCTTTGGTACACAATTCCACCCTGAAATGAGTACAGATGGAAAATCTTTACTGGAAAGATTTTCTTTCATTAAATAGTATTAATAGTGTAAAGCTCAGTGTTTGTTGATGGATCCAACTCATACATTATCAGTTCCAATAGTGCATGAAGAAAATATTTGTTTACCATTAGTAGTTAGTGCTGTCTCAAAATACTGGAGCATAGATTTGCCTTTGAGAGAAGCCACAGAAATTGCAAAAAAATATTCTCATATGAAAGGAAGTATACTTATGGAGGGAGTTGAACTTGCAGAAAGGCATGGGCTAGTAGCTATTATCGCGAACTCCTCTCTAAAAGAACTTAAAAAAATGATTGACATAGGGATTCCACCAATTGTCATACTCCCTGGAATCAAAGATGTGGTACAACATGCGTCACTTATTATAGGATATGACACAACTGAAAAAACAATATTCCACTATATTCCAGACCCTGACAAAATAGGGGCTATTCCTGAAGATAGATTTGATGAACAATGGCAGGAAGATGATAGATTGATGCTTATACTTATCCCTCAAGACATAGCTGAAGATGTTAACTCATTTGATGAAAAGAAAATAAAGTCAAATAGATTGTGTTTTCTTGCGGAAAAATTGAGGCTTCAAGGAAAGGTTACTGAAGCTGAAACCACACTTAAGAATGCTCTTGAAATAAACAAATCGAATTCTACCGCCACATGTCTTCTGGCAGGGATACTAAATGATATGAATTCTAGTCAGGCATTAACTTATTATGAAAGAACCATAGAGCTTAATCCCAAGTGCTATCTGGCATATCGAGGACTTGGCAATTATTGCCTAAAGTTAAAAGACTATCAAAATGCGGAAAAATACTATACTATGGCATTGCAGATTAACTCTCAACGATTTGCACCTATTTTCAAGAATCGTGGGTTAGCAAGATATGAACAAAAAAAGTTTGATGGAGCAAAGGAAGATTTTAAAAAGTATTTGGAACAAATGCCAAATGCCTATGACAAAAATAGCATAGAGGAGATTATTACACAAATATGAAACATGTACGAAAATATTTAATGTTCTTGTTGAGGTAAGAAGGAAATGGATTGCATCTTCTGTAAAATAGCTGCTGGAAAAATCTCTGCAAGAAAAATATATGAAACTGCAAATTCGCTTGCTTTCCTAGATGCCTTTCCACTTGCAAAGGGTCATACACTTGTGATACCAAAAACTCATTATGCTAAGGTTCAAGACATGACCAAGTCTGATAGTGCAGATCTTTTTGAAGCTGTAAGAATCTTGGCAGGCAAAATGGAATCTCTCTCGTCATCTTCATTAATCGCTATCCACAATGGTAAGGAAAGTGGTCAGGAAATACCTCATGTACATGTACATGTAATACCAAGAAATATTTCTGATGGAGCTGGACCTGTTCATAGTATGTTTACAAATAAGATTACTATGAATGGTAGTGAATTTGAGACCGTGGAAAGAATTCTGAGAAATGAATAATTTTGAAATGCGGAGTGCGGGATTTGAACCCGCGGCCTTCAGCTTGGGAAGCTGACGTCGTGCCGGTCTGGACTAACTCCGCTGAATCGATTTTCGGTGCCTAACATTATATAGTTTGGTTAACAAACTAAGACATGGATGCAAAATGCCCAAATTGCGAAAAGGTTGCTATACTGGACGATGATGTAACTAAGGTGGAATGTCCTCACTGTGGATTTGAAGCAAAATACGACGAATATTTGAATTTGATGAAACAACGAGTTGGTGAGATGGCAGAAAACTTTCAGTTTGATAGGCCAGGTTTTTGATTACCAAAACGAACCCTTATCAGAACAATCAAGATGTGCTCCACAGTTTTTGCATATCATATGACAAGCTTGCATTGGAATCATTATCTTATCGCAACGAGGACATCTGATTTGATCTTTCAACATCTCCACTGAGTTTTACTTTTTTAAAAGATTTGAGTACAAAGATTAATTAATAGTCTAAAGAATTTTTTCAATGCTTGGCCATATTCAAACTAAATATATCTGATAAGAAAGGCAAGACTATAACTAAAGAAGTAAAGGAAAAGGAAGCTAGCCCATTTTTAGGTTTACAAGTTGGTGCTGAATTAGATGCCTCCATGATTGGAGAATCTGGTAAGTTGAAGATAACTGGTGGCAGTGACAAGTCTGGAGTGCCACTCAGAGAGGATATTCACGGGGGTGCAAGAAAATACATTTTGTTATCAAAGGGTGTGGGATTGAGAGATGCTGAGAAGGGACAACGTATTCGTAAACTTGTTAGAGGAAATACTATCACGGAAGAAGCCTATCAAATAAACTGCTTGTTTGATGGAGAACTTAAGATAGAAGAAAAACCAGCGGAAGAAAAAGAAAATAAGGAAACTTCCGAGAAAACTAAAAAGGCATAGGTTAACATATCCGCTTTTTTTAGCTTGTACGTGCACTGGAAAGAAACACTTCCGGATTGGTACGTAAAAAAGTATGGCTACCAACCTTGTGTGAACATTGGAACTGCAGGTCATGTTGATCATGGCAAGACTACTCTTATCCAAGCTTTGACTGGCGTTTGGACTAGCGCTCATAGTGAAGAGCTAAAAAGAGGAATTACCATTAGAGTAGGGTACGCTGATGCCGCATTTTACAAATGTAAGAGTTGTGAACCCCCATTAGGATATTCAGTAACGCCAAAGTGCAATAATTGTGGCAAAGAAAGTGAACTATCCAGAGTCGTTAGTTTTGTGGATAGTCCTGGTCATGAAAGCCTAATGGCAAATATGTTGTCTGGATCTGCTCTGATAGATGGTGCAATGCTTGTAGTTGCAGCTAACGAGAAAGTACCTCAACCACAAACTAAGGAACATCTTCTTGCTTTGCAGACACTGGGTATAAAGCAGGTAGTTTTGGTTCAAAATAAAGTGGATCTAATTTCATACGAAGAAGCAATGGAAAATTATTCAGATATTGTTAAGTTTGTTAAAGGGACCACTGCTGCTAAAGCGCCAATTATTCCAATTTCCGCCCAATCAAAATTAAATATTGATGCATTGATAGGTGCAATCGAATCCTCTATTCCCACACCTCAGCGAGACGAAAAAAAAGACACTGTAATGCATGTGCTTAGATCATTTGATGTAAACAAGCCTGGAACCAAAATTAAAGATATCAAAGGTGGTGTAATTGGAGGAAGTATCACTCAGGGGACATTTCAGATAGGTGATGAGATCGAAATAAAACCTGGTTTAACGAATGAAAAAACAGGAAAGTATGAGCCAATCATTACAGCTATAGCATCACTTGGAACTGGGGCTGGAATTGTCAAAGAAGTCAAACCGGGTGGACTGGTGGCAATAGCGACGAAACTTGATCCTTCAATGACTAGAAGTGATTCCCTTATAGGATCAGTCATAGGAAAACCAGGTACACTGCCTGAAAATTCATACAGTGCAAAAATTGATGTAAATCTATTTGATACTGCAGTTGGTTCAGGCGATGAAATTAAAGTCTCATCCATTCAGACAGGAGAATCCTTAAGATTGAGCGTAGGAACAGCCCCGCTTTTATCAAAAGTTACAAGCGTTAGGGGCAAAACAGTTGAAGTTCAATTCAAAAGACCTGTCTGTCTTTTTGAACATAGTAAGGTAGCAATAAGCAGGAGAATATCTGAAAGATGGAGATTAATTGGTGCTGGTGTGGCAATTGGTTGAAGTTATTTGTGATTCTAGCTTCTTAATGATATTGGCTTCAAGAAGAATAAAGAATATATCAAGTATAGAGACCGAGATTGGCACAATAGAATATGTCATACCAGACTTGGTAGTGAAAGAATTGGAGAGAATCTCAAACATGGATGATAAAAAAAAAGTTATGCCGATAATGCCTTAGAAATAATTAGAGGCTTTAGAACGATAAACATTTCAGGCAAATCTGTTGATGACGCGTTGGTTTCACACGTAAAAAAGAATGGGGGTATAATAGCTACAATTGACGGGGAACTTAAAAAAAGAATTAAGAAAAGTGGAGGTTCAGTACTATCTGTATCAAATGACAAGATAGTTCTCGAGTCAAGTAAGATTTAACTTTGATAAATACAAACTTGGATAATGTTCGAGCATAAGGGAATTAAGATAAGATGGTTTGGTCATGATACCTTCAGCATAGAAGGAAATCTCAAAATAATAACCGATCCCTACAGACTGGAAAAACAAGAAAAAGCAGACCTTATTACTATATCACACAATCATTTTGATCATCTTAGCATTGATGATATTAAAAAAGTAGCAACAAATGACACGATCATAGTTGCTGCAAAAGAGTGCATGGGATTGTTAGTTGGTATTCCCTGTAAATACAAGATTGGTCTTCTTCCAGGAAACGAAGAAATTGTCAAAGGAATTAAAATCAAAGCAATTCGTGCATATAATCTTGATAAGATAAATCCAGAAACCAAAAAACCATTTCATCCAAAGGAAGACAACAAAGTAGGATTTCTAATTGAAATAAACGGTGTTACCATATATCATACTGGTGACACTGACTTGATCCCAGAAATGTCAAATTTAAAACCAGAGATAGCGCTTGTCCCAGTAAGTGGCACTTATGTTATGACGCCAAAAGAAGCGGCTAAAGCCGTAGAAATGATAAAGCCAAAGATTGTAATTCCAATGCATTACGGGGCAATTGTTGGAAGTGCAAGCGACGCAGATGATCTTATGAACTTGGTAAGATCCTGTGAGGTACAAATTCTTACAAAAGAGTAATAAACAGAGTTAAATCCCATCAAATCAGGTTTGCTTCAAGATACGAAATTATTTAAAGTGGGCAGATTTGACTTTCACCTGAGACACTTACTTGTAATCGGCATTCTAATAATCTCGTTTTCTATTTCTGCTATGGTTAGATCCCAAGCAGCTGATTACGGTTTTCAACTAAATGAATTCGATCCATATTTCAATTATAGAGCAACTCAATACCTTCTAGATCACGGAATTGATGCATATGTTCACTGGCATGATACAATGAGTTGGTATCCTCAAGGAAGAGACGTTTTTCCCACTGCTCAGGTACCACTTCATTTTACAGATGCTATTCTGTATAAGATCTTTGGAAGTGGAACAAGCTTGTATGACTTCACAATAATTTTTCCTGTTGTTTTTGGTTCTCTTACGGCTATCATAATATTTGCGCTAGTCCGTGTTATTGGGGGTACTACAGCAGGCTTGTTTGCCTCACTTTTCTTTGCATTATCACCACCAATCATAGTCAGAGGAACCATAGGTTGGTTCAAATCAGAACCTCTAGGTCTGTTCTATGGACTTTTAGGGGTATACTTACTTTTGAGTGGACTCAAGTCTGATGATAAGAGGATAGCTATTGCAAAACTTGTTGGTGCTGGTATATTCTTGGCAATTGGCTTTGCCTCTTGGGGAGGAATTGAATTTTTCCTCGTTCCGTTAGGGTTGTTCTTTATAGTATTGCCTTTTGTTAGAAAAGATCACAAATTCTTACTTTGGGCTATTCCACTCTTTGTAGCTGCAACAATGGTTGTGGCTGGAGGTGTATTTGCTAGGCCGGGACCAAGTTTTGTTTTTGGCATGAGAGGATTTGTGCTAATAGGTCCTACAATACTATTGGTAATAACTATCCTCGTTCAAAAATTCAGTAAAGATCATGTCAAAATACGTAATAGCTTGTTCGTGCTTGTGGGATTAGTTGTAATTGGAATGCTAATCATTTCGTCAGGAGTTCTTCACACAGCAAGCTTTCGTTATCTAAACGCTGTAAATCCGTTTCTTACTTCCGAAGACCCATTAGTGGATTCTGTTGCCGAGCATGCAACACCTACTCTAGGCCAAAATTTCACTTACTTTTCTATACTGATGTTGTTTGCAGGTTTGGGTATATGGTTAATGTTCAGAAAGAAGAATGGTGAAAATAATCTTCTTAACTTGTCGTTAAGAAATGAAATGACGATATTTGCTTTAATCATTGGTATAGTTGGTGCCTATTCTGGATCTACATTTTCGAGATTAGAATTATTGACTGCAACTTCAGTTATTGTACTTTCATCATTAGGTTTAGCTGCACTAATATCAGATATCCTGAGAAATAATGTCGGTAAAGAAATTAAAGTAATTGAATCATCTAAAAAGGGTAGCCCGCAGAAAAAAAAATCTTACGAAATTCTTGGTCGTATACCAAAAATAGCGTTTGTTGCAGTTGTAGTTGCCTTGTTATTGGTACCAACTATGTACCCCGTAAACGCCAATTGGATCTCTATAACTAAATCTCCCCCAACAATACTCAACGGAGGATCAAATTATGCAATAGTAACAGATGACTGGCCCGCTACATTAAATTGGATTAAAACCAATACTCCAAAGGATTCTGTAGTTGCTTCTTGGTGGGATTACGGTTATTGGATACAAACCTTGGGAGATAGGACTACTCTTGCAGACAACGCTACTATTGATACAGCAAGAATAGCTAACATTGCAAAGATGTTTCTTAGCTCTCCAGATGAGGCATGGAAGATGTTGCGCGACATGGGCGCAAATTATGTTGTAGTATATGTGGTGGGTCAGAAATTTGTGTCAAATGGACAGGAATTATACATCTTGGGTGGTGGAGGGGACGAAAGCAAGAAACAATGGTTCATAAAAATCGCAGGTGAGGATACTTCTACATTTCTACAAGATGATCAATTTACACCAACTGACTATTTCTGGCAAAATACTATGTTAGGTAAAATGTTTCCTTTCACTTTAGTAACTTATTATGATCCAAACGCACATACAGAATCTGCCACTTATAACGCAGGTTACACGGCCATCTATTCAAAGACCATAAAATATCCCTCAAATGGAGATGGTCCTCTCAGATTGGCATACTCTTCGCCAAGCTTTGAGAGAAATGATTCTGGAATCTTTTCTGGAGTTTTAGTATATCAAGTAAACTCAGATTACAAATCTCAATCACAATATAATCCAGCACAAACATCTCAAACAACACCAGCTATCAATTCGAGCTCTACCAGTACGGGTTCTACAAATTCTAGTTTAACTAATGCTATTGCTACTATAGATACAAAATTTGGACAAATCAAATTTAGATTATTTGGAGATGTTGCACCAAAAACTGTAGCCAATTTTGAAAAACTTGCTAATGCTGGATTCTATGAGGGTACAATATTTCATAGAATAGTTCCGGGTTTTGTTATCCAGGGAGGAGATCCAAATACAATAAAGGGTCCAAGAAATACATGGGGTACTGGTGATGCAGGCTATACAATTCCTCCAGAATTTAGCAGCACCCTCAAATTTACAAAATACACAGTAGGGATGGCTCGCGGTTCAGATGTTAACAGTGGTAGCTGTCAATTTTTCATTACACTTGCTGATGCTTCTTGGTTGAATAATCAATATACATTATTTGGCGAGGTAATTTCTGGCCAGGATGTCGTAGATAAAATTGCTGCGTTGCCTACAAACTCTGATAGCCAACCAGTAGATGCAGATACAGCGCGCATTGCAAAAGTTACCGTAGAATCAACTAACAGTACCAAATAATTCCATTAATTATTCCTTGTATCTATCTGATATGCGGTATCTTGCATACTTGTCATCAGGTGAATATTTCCCTGGATGAACGCTAGATGTCTCATGACTACATATTGGACATTTGTCTTTTAGGGTATATCTCTTGCAATCTGAACATTTTCTCATCTGGAATCGCATTTAATTTTCACGAGTTTTTTTCGATTCTTCCCTTGTGAATTTGAAAGTGCCTCCCTTCTTCCCAATGGTATCTTCAATTGAAGAAAGAATTGGTTTTAGTTCCTTTTCAGCCTCCTTAAAATTCTGTGCAGTAATAGTTATACGATATTTTGGTGCTCCTATGTACGTTACAGATACCTCCACTTTCTTGTTATTTGTGGCTTCAAGTAAGCTTTGCTTGATAATTTCAATCCCGTTAGACTTGTTGCAAGTTAGCTCCAAGATTCCTCTTATCTCAACGTGAGGAACCTGTATTTTTGAGCCTAACTCCTCGATCACTGACAGAACTTTTGGGGAGATATTGAGGTTCTCTAGAATCGATATGCCCTTTGCAGAAACTTCAGAAAATGCGTCATATATTGAATCAAATTTTTCAACTAGTACATTTTCAATTTTATTCATCTCAGGTTCAGACAAATTAGCACGGGATTTCAGATTTTCAATCAGACCTTCTTCCTTTTCACGACGTTTTAACTCCAAAAGCTTTTTCTTTTTTTGATCAGATGATATCTGCTTTAACGATAGATCAATTTCGGATCTTCTAGGATCAACTCTCTTTACCAGAAGGACTTTCTTTTCTCCAACTTTTAGAAATTTTTCAACATTTCTTATCCACCCGGTTGCAATTTCTGATACATGTAAAAATCCCTGAACATTATTGTATTCATCAAGAGCAACATAAGCCCCTTGATCCATTATCTTAGTTACAGTAGCAACTACAATCTCTCCCACCTCGGGAAAATCCTGTACTGTCGTTGACATAACTTTCAAGCCGAAAGTACGTAATTTAATGTTGCTGATTAAAAGTCAATTCCTTTTTTTGCTCTTATTCCTGATTTGAAGGGGTGTTTTATTTCTCGCATTTCAGTTACTAGATCTGCCCTCTCGATTAATTCATCTCTAGCATGATTCCCAGTAAGCACCAAGCTAACTCTGTCAGGCTTATTTGAAATCAACTCAATAATATCTTCCAATTCTATGAGGCCAAGATTTATTGCATAATTTATTTCATCTAATATTATAATGTTGTATGCGTTAGACTGAATTTTTTCTTGCGCTACTCGAAGTGCTTCTTTTGCAATTTTTTTATGGTCTTCAATGGAACTTTTATCGTCCATTATTCCAACAAAACCTTTACCAATGGCGGTAAGTTCAAAATCAGGCTCTAATCTCCTTGAAGATGTCATTTCACCATAGTGCCATGAGCCCTTGATGAATTGTATCATGCAAACTTTTTGATTATACCCGACAGCTCGTAGAGCTATTCCAAGAGCAGCTGTTGTTTTACCCTTTCCCTTTCCTGTATAAACTATGACTAATCCTTCCTTTTCCATAAGAAGATCTTTTTGCGTGTTAGGTAAATAGATTGGCTTCAAAGCATGAGATCATAGCGTTGGTAAAGCCAGAGCTTATAATATTGAGATGAAAAAAATTAGTAACATACATGACTAAAACTCATAACTATGATGTAGTAGTAGTTGGCGGCGGGCCAGCTGGGCTTTCTGCAGCATGGGGTGCTGCAAAAAATGGTCTTAATGTAGCCATAATAGAAAGAGATGAGGGAATAGGTCAGAATGTCAGGACAAGTGGAGTAACTTGGATAAAGGAAGCCAAATCCTTTGGAATTCCATCTGATTACTATAACGAGATAAGTAACTATGGTTTTTATTCTCCTAACAATTATGTTATAAAAAAAAGCACTGTACCTCAAGCGGCAGTTTTGGATGTTAGAAGAACCTATCAATTTTTGGCTTATCAAGCGGCATCTCAAGGAGTAGACATTTTCTTAAAAACAAATGTTACTGATGTTATAAGAAATGAGACGGGAAAATTAATTGGTGTAAGAGCTACCTCGTTTAAAGAGGACCTAATTTTTCACTCTAAACTAGTAATAGATGCCAGTGGTTTCTATTCCATAGTGGGAAAATCGCTTGGTATTGTCTCTCAGTGGAAGAAATTTGGAGCTGGTGCAGAATATGAGGCATATGTGGACAGAATTGATTCTGATACGTGGTATCTCATGGTGGGTTCACAATATTCTCCCGCAGGTTATGCGTGGATATTTCCATTGGGAAAAAATAAAGTAAGAATAGGTGTAGGAGTAGGCAAACCAGAATCACAAGCAGATGCAAGCAAACTCTTAATAGAATTGTTAGAAAAAAGACCAAAACCGTTAAGCAATCTTGGTAAAATCACACCAATAGAATTTCATTATGGATTGATCCCTAATGAAGGCCTAAGAAATTCTACCATTGATGATAATCTTATTCTAGTAGGGGATTCTGCAGGGCAAGCAAATCCTCTTGTCCTTGAAGGAATAAGATATGCTATTGAATTTGGTAGAGAGGCAGGTAGGGTGGGTGCAGAAGCAGTACTCAAAGGTGATACAACCAAGGAGTTCCTCAAATCTTATGAAAATATCATGAAAAAGGCAATAGGATCAAAAATAGCTGCCGCAATTAAAGTCCAATATAGATGGTTAAACCTAAGTGACGAAGAGTGGGACAAAGAAATTAAAATCATAGATGAACTTTCTGCAGAAGAGTTTCTTGATTTTATCAAGGCCGAGTTTGGAATGTCTAACATGTTACGACTCGCAACCCATCATCCAAAGCTTGCTATCCGTCAGCTCTTTCAGATCATAAAAAATAGTAAATTTGAAGAACCATGAAAATTCCGAGAATAATTCTTGCTGGAGCTACAAGCGGAGTAGGAAAAACTACTATTACCTCTGCCATAATTCATGGCCTAAAAGATAAGGGATATTCAGTTCAACCATTCAAAGTAGGGCCTGATTTTATAGATCCTAGTTATCTCTCTTCCATATCAAATAAGGTTGCCAGAAATCTAGATGTCTGGCTTATGGGTAAAAACGGAGTTGTAAATAGTTTTGTACAAAACTCAAGATCGGATATTTCTGTAATCGAAGGAGTAATGGGATATTATGATGGGTTTAGCGGCAAGTCCAGCTTTGCAAGCACATATGATGTTGCAACCATCACGAAATCTCCTGTAATTCTAATATTGGATGCAAGTAAAACTGCACGCTCTATAGCTGCAACAGCCCTGGGATTTACAAATTTTGAAAAAAATTCTAGAATCTGTGGCTTGATACTAAATAACGTGGGAAGTAAGAAACACGAACACCTATGTAGGGAAGCACTAGACAAGCTAAAACTTCCAATATTTGGGATTATACCTAGAAACAAGGATGTGCAGCTGGAATCACGACACTTGGGTCTAATACCTGTACGAGAGAAAGCATCTCTTGACAAAAAAATAAAAAATGTAGCAAAATCTCTGTCTAATTTTATCGATATTGAAAAAATAATTCGCATATGCAAAAAAGCATCTGTAATGCAGCAAATTCCAATAAAAAAAGAGAAAAAAAATAAAATTACAATAGCTGTCGCCTTAGATGAGTCATTCAATTTTTACTACGAGGACAATTTGGATATTTTAAGAAGAATGGGAGCTGTGCTTGAATTTTTTAGTCCTGTCTCTGATAAAAAAATTCCCCAATGTGATGGAATTTATCTTGGGGGAGGTTTTCCTGAGGTAAAAGGAGAATTGCTTCAGAGAAACATGCAAATGCAGAAATTAATAAAGAAATCTGCTGAGGATGGCATTCCAATATACGCAGAATGTGGAGGTCTCATGTATCTGACAAAATCAATAACTTATAAATATAGAAAATTCAAAATGGTTGGACTTTTTGATGCTGTTACTAATATGGAACAGAAATTAAAGCTCAACTACACGAAAGCAAAGATTCGATCAAACTCTACATTCTTACCTCAAAAAGAAACCGTCAGGGGTCATGAATTTCATTACTCTCAACTAGAATCGCTATCCAAGGATTCAAGATTTGCATATGACTTGTCTCTTGGAATAGGTATTAAGAACAATAGGGATGGTTTGGTTGCATACAATACACTTGCGTCATACATGCATGTGCACTTTGCACAAAAATCTGTTGCCAATGGTTTTGTTAAAGCATGCATTTCTTATTCGAGAAGTTAACAGATTATAAAATTGATTTATTATCTGGAATTATTCCTTGATACCAGAATTTTAAAAAGAGCATTTACAATGGCAGAAGCGCATGGACTTCCACCCTTCCTACCTATATTTGTGATATATGGAACATTGGAAGTACGAAGCTCATCTTTAGATTCTGCTGCGCATACAAATCCTACAGGGATTCCGATAACAAGAGCAGGAGATACTGTTCTCTCTCTTATCATCTGTATGACCTCCAACAGTGCTGTAGGCGCATTCCCTATCGCTACAATACCTTGATTCATATCTTTTGCAGCCATTCTCATAGAAGTCTGAGCTCGAGTCTTATCCATCCTCTTTGCCTCATCAACCACTAGGGGATCAGAGATGTTACATATGACATTATTTCCAAATTTTTTCAGGTTATCCTTGTTAAGACCACCAATAACTGCACTAACATCAGAGATGATGCTGCATCCTTTTTGTAATGCTTCGATACCGCTTGTTATTGCATCTTCATGGAATACTAGCTTATTTTCTCTTGCGAAATCAAAATCAGCTGTTGAATGAATTACTCTCTTGACTATGGTCCACTCGTCTGGCGAATATGGATGAGGACCTATCTCACTGTCAATTATTTCCATGCTCTTGTCCTCAATTGACTGTCCTTTTTTTGTAATCATTTTTCTACTTCCTTTGCTCTTTCAATAATTAAATCTACTATTTTCTCATCAACCCCTATATGTTTTGTAATTACAACTTTATTCAATTTGTGATTTTCCAATGCTGGCTTGAGATCCGAATTGATGTCAGTTTTTACATGTGCTCCTTCATGCAAAAAATAAAATACAATAACTAGAACTTCGGGATCTCTCTCTTTACAGATCTGAATTCCTTGTTCTATGTTTGGTTCTTCTATCTCTAGGAAACAGTAATCTGCGTTTCGGTATGATTTGCCCAAATCATCTACGACATATTTTATAGCGATCTTTGCATGAGGATCCATACTTCCGTGGCCAATTACCAGAACATCTATTCTATTCTTAGGCAGGGAAATTTCATCTTTTTTTAACGCAGATTGTATTCTGTTTTCTACTAATTTAACCAAAGTGGGGTGCATGGACATGGGCCTAGTCACTAAAAATTTTACCTTTGTTTTATTTTGATATCTCATGGCATCTGTTACCGCAGCCTTTACTTTTTTTCCTGGATACAGAAAATATGGTACTATTGTAAGAGAATCAATTTCAGTTTTTAGGCATTTTTTAATTCCATCCTCGATAAATGGAGGTCTTACCTCTAAAAAGCAATATTCGACGGAGGAATAATCTCCCTTCTCCTTTACCATTTTACAAATATTCTCAAGTTCCTCTTCTGATT
>Ga0335085_10005131_pt1 | contig 21286 bp, 16 predicted proteins | sample Lox_Sample_45_FD_206712 | JGI IMG/M metagenome (GOLD analysis project Ga0335085, IMG submission 206712) | Soil microbial communities from Loxahatchee National Wildlife Refuge, Florida, United States - Lox_Sample_4.5 | ecosystem: Environmental > Terrestrial > Soil > Wetlands | place: USA...
GCTCGACTACGCCGTGCAGGCCAAGGAGAAGTCGCTCTACAACACGCCGCCGACCTTCGGCGTCTACATCATGCGTCTCGTCATGAAATGGCTGCTCGCGGAAGGGGGCCTTTCCGCCATCGCCGCGAAAAACGGCGAGAAGGCGAAGCTCCTCTACGACGCCCTGGACGGCTCCGGCGGCTACTACCGGCCCCACGCGAAGCCCGGCAGCCGCTCCAACATGAACGTCGTATTCCGCCTGCCCTCCGAGGAGCTCGAAGCCAAATTCGTCTCCGAGGCCAAGAAGGCGGGCCTCGACGGGTTGAAGGGCCACCGGTCGGTGGGTGGCATCCGCGCCTCGATCTACAACGCGTTTCCAAAGAAGGGGGTCGAGGCGCTGGTGTCTTTCTTGAAGGAGTTTCAGCGCGCCAACGGATGAGCGCGCCGTAACCTTCGGCCCGCCGGGACGTCTCCCCAACCCGAGGAGATCTCCGCAATGAAAAAGGTCGTTGCCCTTTCGGCCTGTGCCCTCGCCCTGGCGCTTGGCGCGCTGGCGGCGCCCGCCCCCTCTCCTTTTCCGGATACTCCGGAAGGCCGGCGCCTCGCGGCTTTCTTCGCCGCCGCCGAGAAGCAGGACGAGAAGGCCACGCGCGCCTTCATCGAGCAGAACTTTCCGCCGGAGGCCCTGAAGGAGCTGCCTCTCGAGCAGCGCCTCAAGAACATCCACGGCTTCATCAGCCGCGTCGGCCCTCTGGAGGTCGTGCGCGTGCTTCCTCCCCGGCCGGACTCGGCCGGCGCCGTGGCCCGCTCGAAGAAGACCGGCGAGACCTTCCAGATCTCTCTCGAGCTCGAGGAAGGCCCGCGCCGCGGCGTGCTGGGTCTTCGCGTCGAGCAGGGGGCCGGCGAGGAGGGCGCGGAGACCGCGGCCGAAAAGCATGCGGTAAACGACGCGGAGCTCGCCCGAACGGTCGACGCCGCCGCCACGGAGCTCTCGCAGAAGGACGCCTTCTCCGGGGTCGTCCTGCTCGCTCGGGGAGGGACCGTCTTCTTCCAGAAGGCCTGGGGAATGGCCGACAGAAGCCTGTCCGTCGCCAATCGGCCCGACACGAAATTCAACATCGGCTCGATCGGAAAAGCCTTCACGCGGGCCGCCGTCATGGACCTCGTCCGGGCCGGACGCCTCTCGCTCTCCGACACCGTGAAGAAGCTTCTGCCGGAGATCCGGATCCCGTCGGCCGAGACGATCACGGTCGAGATGCTGCTCGAGATGACCTCGGGCCTGGGCGACATCTTCGGGGAAAAGTACGACGCCACTCCCAAGGACCGCCTCCGCTCCCTCCAGGATTTCCTGCCGCTCTTCGAAACGAGCCCGCTCCGCTTTGCGCCCGGCACCGGCCGCGCGTACTCCAACGCCGGCTACGTGATCCTGGGCCTCGTCATCGAGAGAGTCTCGGGCAAGCCTTACTGGGACTTCGTGAGCGAAAGGGTCTTTGCTCCGGCCGGAATGAAGGACACCTCCCCTTCCGGCCCGGACGAGGTCGTCGCCAACCGCGCGGTCGGCTACACGAAGGCCGAAGGAGGCGCGTGGCGCGCCAACGTCTACGCCCTGCCGGGTCGGGCGAGCTCCGCAGGCGGCGTCTTCTCGACGGCCGCCGACCTGCTGGCCTTCTCGACAGCGCAGGGCGCCGCCCTCGGCATCGCAGGCGGCACGGCGGGAGCCAACGCCGTGCTCGAGTTCGGGCCAAAGGACGGCCTGACGGTCGTGGTCCTCGCCAACATGGATCCGCCCGTAGCCGAGCGGCTCGCTCGGAGGATTCGCGCCTGGGCGCCCCCACGGCCTTGAGGGCGGCCGCTTCCTCTAGCTCGCCTGGGCGAAGTGGTTGGCTCGGCGGACCAGCTCGTCGAGGGCCTCCAGAGCGCTGATCACGTCGACCGGTCCGTCGTCCGCCAAGCGCAGGAAGGAGACGCGGGAGACCCTGGGGTCGAGCACGAAGCGTGCGTAGGATCTCGAGTCCGACTGCACTCCGCGGAAGGACCGGATCCACGAACCGGCCAGACGGCCGACGAGGCCCACCGAATAGCCGGTGCCATGAGCGCCCATGTCCACGACCCGGAGCGTCGCGGGATCGACCTCCATCGCGTCACCGCGGTCGTCGCCTTCGGCAACCCCGGCCGCTTCCCCTTCGAAACCCGCCCTCGACATCTCGAACCTCCCGAGGCCGTCGGCCTCAGCGGTAGGGAGTGCAAGGAAAGAGCCCGGAACGCCAAACTATTGAAAGAGAAGGAGGAGGAAGGGCCGCAGGCCGCGGCACGGAACCCGGCACGTCACCTTTCGTAACGCTCTATCTTTCGGCGTTGCGCGGAGGCTCGATGCCCAGGGCAGCCGCGACCCGGGCGGCGATCTGCCAGGAGTTGATCGAGTCCGCGTGCCCTTTCGCGATGCCGGGGCCGGCCGCGAGATAGCAGGCCTGGATCTCGGGGTACACGTTGCGGTAGCCGTGCGCGCCGTACTCGCTCGGAAGGCCGACGGGCGTCGCCGGATCGGGCATGCGGCGGGAGAGATGGTACCCGGGCCTGGCCAGGGCGATGATGTCGCCGGACTCGGGAGCGTCGAGGCCGAGCGAGCCGGCTTCGCTGCGCTTCACGATCCGTTCCCAGGGCGACTCGCCGCGGACCTTGAGCTCGCGCAGGGCGGACGCGATCTGCTCGAGCAGGGCCGGATCGGAGTTTCCGTTCACGTAGACATGCGCGATCGCGCCATCCACGACGGCCACGGCCCGCGAGGACGTGTCGGTCCGGCCGCGGGCGTCGAGCCGGACGAGCCCGGCCCGCCGCAGGAGCTCGTTGGGAAAAATCTCCGTCCAGATCGGCGTCATGCCGTGGTCGGACGTCACGAAAATCGTGTCCTCGGGCGTGAGCGCGCGGTCGATCACGTCGAGAGCGCGATCGGCGATCGCGTAGGCGTGGTCCACGAAATCGGCGAAGCGCGAGGCCCGCTCCCAGGTGAACCCCGGCTGGCCGGGATCGACGAGCAGGAACTCGTGCGAGAGCGAGTCCACCTCGGACTGGTAGCAGAGGAGCAGATCCCAATCCGGCCGGGCGATCGCCCAGACCTGAACGCGCGTCGCGAACGCCGCCAGCCGCTCGAGCTGCTCGACGTAGAGCTCGGGGTGCTCCGAGCCGGCGCCGAAGGTCTCCTTGTCCCCGACGCCCGGCCAGAAGCCGAACTTCTCGTCCACTTCGCGGACGAACTCCTTCGGGTAGCCCGTGTTGTGCCCGAGCGGTCCCAGGTAAACCTCGACCTTCGAGAGGTCCGGCGCCAGTGCCATGAGCCGGCACCAGGCGCCCGTGCGACTCTCCGGCGACCGCACCTCCACCGGGAACCAGTCGCCGGTCCGGACCTCCTGTGCGGCTCCCGTCTCGGACTCGACGCGCAGGTGGTCGTAGTTGACGGCGCCGTCGTCCGTCGCGTCCACGGCCGTGAGGGTCAGGGAGTGGCCGCTCTGGCCCATGAGCAGCACGGCCCGGCGCGCGGGTGAGTAGGTCGTCTCGGGCGAGTCTCCGACGGGCTGCCACGCCGACAGAGGCACGCCCTGGAGGCGGCCTCTCGTGGCCGGGGTGCCCGGCCAGGTCAGGGCCCAGTCGGCCGTGCGGGCCGGAGAGGTGCCGTCGGCTCCCGGAAAGTAGACGACGCCCACCCGCTTGCCCTGGCGCCGGGAGGCTTCCCAGAGCGTCTCGGCGCGGATGGGCGCGTCGAACCCGGACATCGTCGCGCCGAAGGGCTTCGACCGGTCGAGCATGGTGTTCGCGACGATGCCGGTCGACTGGGGCAGCGCGCCCGTCGCGATCGTGATGTGCGACACGGCCGTCAGGGCCGGTGTGGGCGGCACCGACCGCGACGCCGAAAAGCCCCGGGCCGCGATGCGGCGGAAGCCGCCGGCCGTGAGCTTGCCCGGCTCGGCGAGCAGCCGCTCGAGCCGCTGGCCGGAGACGCCGTCGAAGGAGAGGAGCACGACGCGGCGGCGAGGCTCGGCGGGAGCGGCGGGCAACGACGCGACGCAGAGCGCGGCGAGCGCGCAAGAGCCCGCCGCCTGCAGGAGCCGGGACCGCCGAAGCATGTGCGGCTGATTATAGGGAAAGCAGACAGACGTCTTTTGTCCGAGGTCCGCCGTAAGCTTGCTCCGTGACGCGACATCGCCTGGTGGCCGGCCCGTTCTCTGCTCTGGCGCCGCGTCTCTTCGATGCGATCGAGGAGCTGCAGCGGCGAGACCCGCTGGCGCGTGTCGACGTGCTCGTCGGCGGAAACCTCCTCGGCCTCGACTTGCGACGGCGCCTCGCGGAACGGATCGCCGCCTCGGGCACGCGTGCCGGGCACGCCAACGTTCGTTTCCTCACGTTTCTTGACCTCGCTCGGGAGATCGCCGGGCCCGTGCCCGGCCGCCCGGCGCCTCCGGCCCTGCTCTTCGCGCTCGTGGCCGCAGCAGTGCCGCGCACCCCGGAAGCCCGGCGCTTCGGCGAGCTGCGTCACCGCGTGGGCTTCGTACGCGCCCTGGAGGCGACGGTGCGCGACCTCCTGGATGCGGGCGTGTCCTCGGACGCGGCGCGGGCCTGGGCCGATGCCTATCCGGACGCAGACCGCCGCGGCTCGCTCGCGGCGCTCGCGGCGCTTTACGGGGACGTCTCCTCGGCACTCTCGGCGTTCGCGCACGACGCCGCGGTCTTCGGCGAAGCCGCTCGCCGCAGCGCCGCGGAGCCCGGCGCTCCCCTGCTGGTATACGGCTTCTACGACTTCACGGGCCTGCAGCGGGACCTGCTCGCAGCCCTGGCGAAGGGACGCGCGCTCACGGTATTTCTGCCCCGCTACGGCGCGGACCTGAGCGACTTCGGCGAACCGACCGAAGAGTTCCTGTCGCAGACTCTGGAGTGCGCAGCGGAGGCCACGGAGAAGCCTGGCGACGGCTCGGCGCGCTCCCTCTTCCTTCCGGCATTCGCAAGCCGGGCGGCGGGCCAGCCTCTGCCCGACGATGGCACCCTCGCGATCGTCTCGGCGGCGGACGACGCCGGCGAGGCGCGCGAGGCGGCCCGGGAGATCCTGATCGGCCGAGAGGCCGGCCTTCCGCTTTCCGGCAGCGCGATCCTGGTTCGCCAGGAGCGGGACGCCGCTCGGTTTGTGGCGGCTCTCGGACGCGCGGGCATTCCGTTCTTTCGCCGGCCCGCGGACACGTGGGCCGACACACCTGTCGGCCGCGCTCTCGTCCTCTGGCTGCGCCTCGAGGAAGAGGACTTCCGCCGCGACGACGTGCTCGACGTCCTGGAGCTCTCGAATGCCGGGATTTCGGACCCGCACGCCGCGCATTTCCGGGGCCTCGCCCGGCAGGCCGGGCTCGTGCGCGGCGCCGCGGCATGGGATGCCGCCGTGGCGCGACTGGCCGGCGCCGCGGCCGACGACGACTCGGACGACGAGGGCCGGAACCGGCTCGCCACGCAACTGCCCGGCGGGCCAGAGGCCGTGCGGCGTCTGGCCGAGCGCTGGCGGGCGCTCCGCGATTCGGCATCGGGTTGGCCGGAGGAGCCGAAGACCTGGCAGGAGTGGGCCCGGGAGGCGAGGCGCCGGCTCGAGCGCCTTTTCGAAGGAACCGCACTGCCGGAGGCCGCGGAGGCGGCCTGCGCGACTCTGGACTCTCTCGCGGAGGGCGGCGGCTCGGTCGGCAGGGAGGTCGCCTTCGAGATGTTTCTCTCAGGCCTCGCCTCATGCTCGGCCGAACCCGGCCGCCTCGGACGCGACGGGGTCGCGATCCTGGCCGTGATGGAGGCGCGCGGCCTGTCTTTCGATCACGTCGTCGTGCCGGGCCTCGTCGAGAAGAGCTTCCCCGCTCGAGCCGGGCCCGACCCGCTCCTCTTCGACGACGAGCGGGAGAACCTGGCGGACTTCACGGGGAGACCTCTCGCGCCCCGCACGCTCCACCGGCCCGCCGAAGAGCGCCTTCTTTTCGCGATCGCGGCGGACGGCGCCCGCCGGCGTCTCGCTCTCATCGCCTCGCGCCGAGATTCGGCTCTGGACCGAGAGCGCACGCCGTCGCAGTTCTTCACGCGGGCGAGCGACGCCGCCGGGCCGGTCCGCAGGACTCTCCTCGGGACCCCAACGACGTTCGGGCCAGCGGTGTCCCTGGCCGAAGCGAGGCGCCGCGCTCTCGACTCCGCCGGCGCCGCGCCCCTGGCCGCCGTGTTTCCGGCGCTCAAGGCCTCTATGGCGCGGCGCGCCCGGCGCGCGGAGCGGGTTTACGGCCCGTTCGAAGGCCGGCTTGCGAGCCCGGACCTTGCAGCGGCGCTCGCCGCGCACGTGCCTGGCCCCGGCAAGCCCATATCGCCCTCCGCGCTCGAACGATTCTGCAAGTGCGCCTACCAGTACTTCCTGAGGCAGGTCATCGGCCTCCGCCCGGTCGAGGACTCCGACGAGCCTGCGGACCTCCACCCCCTGGAGCTCGGCACGCTCGTCCACGACGCGGCGCGTAGAGCGGCTCTCTCGCGCCGAGGCCTGCCCTTCTCCGAGCTTTCGGCGGGAGCGGCCAGGCGACTCGCCGCCGCCTCCGCTGCCGAGGCTCTTGCGGCGTTCGAGTCCGGGAGCGGCCTTTCGATCACGCCACCCCTGATGCGCGAGATCGCGCTGGACCGCGTCCGCGACCATGTCTGGGCCTGGCTTCTCTTCGAGCGGCAGGAGCCCCGCGCGGCCTTCGCGCCAGCGGGAGCCGAGGTTCGCTTCGGCCCGGCCACGGGGCATCGCGCGGACTCGGACCCCGTCCTGTCCACCGACGAGGCGGCCCTATCCGGCAACGGCGTGCCGCTGCGGGGCCAGATCGACCTCGTCGCAACGGATCGCGCGGACGAGACGCGCGTGACCGACTTCAAGGTGAAGCTCTCGCTCGCAGCAGCCGAGAAAATCGCAAAGCAGCGTCGGGACGGCTCAGTCCTCTGGTCCGGCGAGATGCTGCAGCTACCCGTCTATGCGCTGGCCGCGGCCGGACCTCTCGCCGGTAGCCTCACCCCGGGCGCTGTCACGTCCGAGTATCTCCTCCTGGCGCCGGACCCCGACCGCGAGGAACCCCGAGTGCGGGTCGAGCGTGCCGGGCTCGACGCGGCCGCGACCGAGGGAGCCGCGCGGTCGCTCGAGGTCGTTCTGCAGGCGATCCGAACCGCGATCGCGGCCGGCGCGTTCCGGCCGCGCCCCGCGGGCACCCTGCGGCCGGACCAGTGCGAGCTGTGCGACGTCAATGCCGTGTGCGGCCCGGGCCACGAGCGTCTCTACGCCCGAAAAGCGCAGGATCCCGATCCCGACATCCGCCTCCTCGCCGCCCTGGAGCAGATCAAGTGACCGACGATCTTCCGCCGCCCCCGGACCAGCGGGAACGAGAGACCATCGTGAGGAGCCGGGAGCGATCGATACTGGTCGAGGCCTCAGCAGGCACGGGCAAGACGCACACGCTCGTCCAGGCGCTGCTCTATGCGGCGCTCGACGCGAGCCCCGGAATCCCGCTCTCGCAGATCGCGGCCGTGACCTTCACCGAGAAGGCTGCCGGAGAGTTGAAGGCGCGCCTTTCGTCCCTCCTGCTCGAAGTCGCGCGCCACGGCGAAGGGGAAAGGAGTCGGCGCGCCCGCGCGGCGCTGGACGACGTTGAGCGCGCGGAGGTCTCGACGATCCACGCCTTCTGCCAGACGCTCCTGAAGGAGCGCCCGGTGGACGCCGGTGTGGATCCGGGTTTCATTCCGATCGACGAGGTCGCTTCGCGAGCTCTAGCGGCCCGCGTCTGGCACGACTGGTGGCGTCGCGAGGTGGAGCAGTCGCCGGAAGGTCCGGTTGCCGAAGCGCTCAGAGCGGGAGCCTCCGTGGGCCGGCCCGAGGAGGACCGCCCGTCGCTCTCCCTGCTTGCTTTCGCCCTCTACAAGGAGCGCGCCCGGCTCGACGGCGCGCCTCCGGCCGAGGAGGCGCCGCGGCGGCTCGCCGACTGCCTGCGCGAGTGGTCCAACGAGCTCGCCCGTGCGGCCTCCGAGGCGAGGATCCCGAGAGGACCGATCGTCGAGCGGCTGCGCGAGATCGCCGCCTGGCTGGGTGAGCTCGCAAGGCTCGCGGGCCGGCCGAAGTTTACCGAGAGGGCGGCCGAAATGCCGGGCGGTGATTTTCGTGGAGGAAAGGGACTCTGGTCCGAGGGCCGGTACCAGGAGATCAAGGACCTGGTCGCCACGATCACGAAGCGGACGAAGCGCGCCACCGAGCAGGCCGAGCACTGGCCCCTGCTCGCCGGCGTGCTCGCGCGCCTCCGGGATCCTGAAAGCGGATTCTTCGGAGCTGTCGCCGAAGAGAAGACCCGCCGAGGCCTCGTGGACTTCGACGACCTGCTGCTCCTCGCCAGGGATCTGCTCCGCCGCTCGTCTCCGGCCCGCGCACACTTCCGGAGGCGATTCCGCCTGATCGCCGTGGACGAATTCCAGGACACGGATCCCCTCCAGATGGAGATCGTGGCGAGGCTGGCCGGAGCCGAAGGCGGCGAAGAGGACTGGCGGTCGATCGCCCCCGAGCCCGGCAGGCTCCTGCTCGTCGGCGACCCCAAGCAGTCCATCTACCGGTTCCGGCGGGCGGACGTCGAGTCCTATCGTCGAATCGCGGGCGGCCTCGATCGCTGCACGCTGTCCGCCAACCGCCGCAGCCTCCCGGCCATGCTGACGTGGATCAACACAGCCTTCGAGCAGCTTCTCGAGGGACATCGCGAAAAGCCGTGGGAGATCGGGTACGAGCCCTTCCTGCCATGGCGGCGGGAGGACGAAGGCGAGGGCGCACCTGTCGTCTATCTCGAGCCGCCCCCGGGATGGACCGGCAAGACAGGCGCCCGCGACGCCGCCGAGGCCGAGGCGGTCGCCGAATTCCTGTTCCGCTCGATCCAGCAGAAGCGATTCCAACCGGGCGACGCCGCGATCCTCGTCCGCACCAACGAGCGCGTGGCGGACTTCCAGGAGGCCCTGGACCGCTACGAGATCCCCTGCGTCCTCGAGGGCGGTCGCGACTTCTTTCAGCGCGAAGAGACCGCTGCGGTGCTGGCGGCGCTGACCGCACTCGAAGACCCGCGCGACGCCGTCAGCCTGTACGCCCTCCTCAAGTCCTCCTTCTTCTCGTTCTCGGACGAGGACCTCTTCCGAGCCCGCGCCGCCGGAGTCCGCTTCGACTACACCGACACGCGCCGGCGGCCGGCCGACCCCCGGCTTGCTGAAGCCTTCGCCCTGCTCGCGAGGCTGCGGCACGACCGCCACGCGCGGCCGGCAGCCGAGACGCTGGCGGAACTCTATGAAGCGACCGGCGCCGTCGAGGCCGCCGCGTCGCTGCGCGTGGGAGGCCTGCAGGCGCAGGCCAATCTGGAGCGCATCCTGGTCGCCGCCCGCGGGCTCTCGGAGAGCGGCCTGTCCTTCGGCGGTCTCGTGCGGGCTCTGAAGGACCGCACGGGTGGCGAGGCGGGAGAGCCCCGCGCCTTCGAAGAAGACGTCGAAGCCGTACGCATCCTGACGATGCACAAGGCCAAGGGGCTGGAGTTTCCAGTGACGATCGTGACCGGACTCGGGTCCGACAGCGGCGCGCGCTCGTCGCCGACCGTGGTCTTCGGCGGCCCCGAGGCCTGGGGTGCCTCGCTCGGCATCGGCGGCGTCCGGATCGAGACGCCAGACTTCGGCGTCGTCGCCGACGAGAACCGCGAGCGGGAGCTGGCCGAGGAGAAGCGCCTCTTCTACGTCTGCTGCACGCGGGCGCAGAACCTGCTGGTCATCTCGCACTTCCGGGACATCCACGAGACGAAGACCAAAGGCCTCTCTGACGCGGGCGACCGGTCCTCGACGCCCTTCGGGCGCTTCCGCGGCCACCTCGACCGCGCCGCCGCGAGGCCGGGCCTCGTGGAGCGGCTGGCTCTACGTCCGGGACCCCGCGCCGTTCCCGTCGAGGAGGCGCCCGAGGCGATCCCGGCGCCCGCGTTGGCACGGGAACTCACGGATCTCTCACGCCGGCCCGAGGCGCTCTCCCGCGAGCGATCTGCGAAACTGCGGCGTCCGGGCCTGCCCACCGGGGGCGAAGAGGTCCCCGAGGACATGCCGGCAGGAGAGCGCGAGCGTTTCGCTGTCTCCGACAAGGCTGCGCGCCTGGGGTCGGCCGTCCACGAGGTGATGCAGGCCGTCGTCGAGCGGGGCCTGGCCGTCGGCCAGGCCTGCGCCGAGGCGGCCACCGCGTGGGAGCTTTCCCCCGAGGGGCGCCGGGAGGTCGAGGATCTTGCAGAACGCCTCGTGCGGTCTCCGCTCTTTGTCCGCTCGGCCGCCGCGCGGCGCCGGTTCTCCGAACTGCCGGTTCTTTACCGCGACGGCTCGGGATTCCTCGTGGACGGCAAGATCGACCTTCTATTCGAAGAGGACGCGGGCTTCGTCCTCGTGGACTACAAGACCGACCGGGACCTGTCGGTGCGCATGCCCGAATACCGGGCCCAGCTCAGCGACTACGCCGCCGCCCTCTCCGCGCTCGGGCTCGGCAAACCGGTCACGCAGGCCTACCTGCTCGCGGCGCGCTCCGGGGAAGCGGTGGAGGTTCCCCTCGACGCTGCCGGCTAGAACAAACGGGCCGGCTTCCGCGTCTAAACAGCCAGAGGAGGGTGCCGGAATGAACCGCCGCCTGCTGCCGTGTCTTCTTGTCACACTGGGCTTCGCCTCGACGGCCGCCCTTGCCGAGTCCCGCGTCGAAAAGACCCTGAAGATCGAGCCCAACGGGCGCCTCGAGGTGGACACCGAGATCGGGGCGGTCTCGGTCACCGGCACCTCCCGGAGCGACGTGCACGTGCTCGTCACGTCGCGGGGCCGCGACCTCGACGAGATCCTGACGCTGCGCTTCGACGAGGGCGGCAAGACCGTTCGGATCACGGGCAAGAAGAAGGAGCGCCACCTCTTCGGGTGGTCCGACGGCGGCCGGGTCAAGTTCGAAATCGAGGTGCCCACCGCAACCGCGCTCGACCTGGACACGTCGGGCGGCGGCATCATCGTGGAGTCGATCCACGGTCCGGTCAAGCTGCACACGTCCGGCGGCTCGATCGATGTCCGGGACGTCGTCGGCGACGTCGACGGCCACACCTCGGGCGGCGGCGTCGTGGTCAAGAGCATCAAGGGCAAGACGCGCGTCGAGACCTCGGGGGGCTCGATCGACGGATCCGACCTCGACGGGCCCGTCACCGGGGACACGTCCGGCGGCGGCATCACCATGCGCCACGTGACCGGCGATCTCAAGGTCCACAGCTCGGGCGGCTCGATCCGCATCGACGAGGCCGCGGGTCTGGTCGAGGCCGACACCTCCGGCGGCGGCATCCGTGCCAACTTCGCTCGAGGCAACTCGAAGGGCGGGCGGCTCGAGTCCTCGGGCGGCTCGATCGAGCTCGCCCTCGATCCCAACGCCGATCTCGAGATCGACGCCTCGGCGAGCCATGTCACCTCGGACCTGCCCCTGACCGTGCGCGGCGAGATCTCGCGCAGCCGCCTCCACGGGACACTGAACAAGGGCGGGGCGTCCCTTCGGGTCCACACGAGCGGCGGGGGCATCCGCATCGAGAAGCTTTAGACCCGAACGGCCCGGGCCCGGAACGCGACATCCGGGCCCCGCCGGCCGTAGACTCGGAGGCCGTGTACGAGGAGTTCTACGGCCTCTCCGAGGCCCCGTTCAACATCACCCCGGATCCCCGGTTTCTGTTCTTCTCGGACCAGCACCGCGAGGCCTTCAACCACGTCCTCTTCGGCATCCGGGAGCGCAAGGGCTTCATCCAGCTCACGGGCGAGGTCGGCGCGGGCAAGACCACCGTCTGCCGGGCGATCCTGTCCGAGCTCGGCGAGAAATGCCGGACCGCTCTCATCCTGAACCCGACCATGACCGCGCCGCAGCTCTTCCGGGCGATCCTGGTCGAGCTCGGCATCACGCCGCGCCGCGCGGACAAGACGGCGTACCTCGAACAGCTCAACGCCTACCTGCTCGACCAGGTTGCGGCCGGCAACGACGTCGTCCTGTTCATCGACGAGGCGCAGGACCTCGATTTCGATCTCCTGGAGCAGGTCCGGCTTCTTTCCAACCTCGAGACCGATCAGCGCAAGCTCCTCCAGATCGTTCTCATCGGCCAGCCGGAGCTGCGTCAGAAGTTGGATGACCGGGGCCTCAAGCAGCTCCGTCAGCGGATCACCGTGCGCTTCCACCTGCGCCCGCTCTCGCGCGAGGACACCGAGCGCTACATCGCGCACCGGCTGCGCGTGGCGGGCGCCGGCAACGGCCTGCCGCGCTTCACGCCGTGGGCGATCCGTACAGTCCACCGGTACTCCGGAGGCGTGCCGCGCCTGATCAACGCCGTTTGCGACAAGGCGCTGCTCTATGGCTACGTCAACGGGACCCAGGAGCTGCCGGCGCGCGCCGTGCGGCTGGCCATCCGGGAGCTCGAAGGGAAAGTCGCATGAGCCTCATCGACGACGCCCTGAAGCGGGCGCAGGAGGCTCACGGCAGAGAGACCGACGCGGCGCGTCGGCGGCCCTGGACGCCCGCCCCGCTGCCTGACCGTGGCCGGGGGCGGGGAAGGCTCGCGGCGGGCGCGGCGGGGGCGATTGCGGCCCTCGCGCTTGCAGCCGCCGGAGCCTTGTTTCTGCGCAGGCCCGCGGAAACGAAGCCGGCGACACCCGCAAGTGTGCGGGCGACCGTCGCGACGCCCGTTCCTCCGACCCCGCTCCCTCTCGAAGAGGTTCAGGTCGCTCCCCCTCCCCGGGGCATCGGCGCGGCTCCCGCTGCAAAGCCCGCGACCGGGCAGCGGCAGCCCCCAGCAGCACAGGCCGCCTCGCCGGTGGCTCCTGCCGGCCCCGCTGCGGCCCCCGGGCCGCCCGCCGCGGGCCCCGCCGAACGCCCCGGAAGCCTCGTCTCCGGCAGGAGTTACGCGGGACCGGTCGTCCTGCCGGGAGGCGGACGGCTCGAGCTGGAGGGCATCGTCTACTCCGAGACGAACGCCACGGCCGTGATCAACGGACGCATCGTCGGCGAGGGCGCCAGCGTGGAAGGCTTCACCGTGGCCCGAATCGAGGAGAACCGGGTGATGCTCTCGGGAAACGGCGTGACGATCTATCTCACGGTCCGCTGACCCCATCTTCGCAACCTTCCTCCCGGCTGGTGTGTTCTCTCGTCTATGAGCAGTCCATGCGCCGAGGCGCCCGGCCCCGCGGCCGGCGATAGGCTTGCCGGGCAGCACGGGCTCCGCCTCGTGGGAGCTCGGGCGAGGGAGGGGATGGTGGAGATCGGGCGCGGCGCCCCGGACCCGCTGGCCGAAGCTCTGGCGCGGGACCTCGACGGGGCCTTCGAGAGCGTGGTGCGCGAGTACCAGGACCGCCTCTACTCCTTTGCGCTGCGCCTGACCGGCCGGCCTGAGGACGCCGAGGACGTCGCCCAGGATTCCTTCGTCCGGGCCTACCGGGCTCTCCAGAGCTACGGCGCGGAGCGCGTGCGCTCGCTCGCGCTCAAAGCGTGGCTCTATCGGATCACGCTGAACGTCGCTCGCAACCGGTTCCGCGGAAAGAAGCGCCTGTTCGTCCCTCTCGAGAACTGGAACGCGTCGGACGACCCGTCGGACCGTCCGGACGCCCGGGCCGAGAGACGCCGCGAGCGCGCCGACCTCGCCACGCTCGTCGCGGGCCTCCCGGAGCGGTACAAGAGCGCCATCGTCCTGCGCTACGTCGAAGGGCTGCGCGTCGAAGAGGTCGCCGCGGTCCTGAAGCAACCCCTGGGCACCACCAAGTCGAATCTGCACCGCGCGGTCAACGCGCTGCGCGACGCGATCTCGGAGTCGCGGCGCAATCGGAGGCAAGCCTCATGACTCGACAGAGCAAGCGCATCGGCCAGGCCTTCCTGGCCCGACAGCTCGCCGGAGCGGGCCGGTACCGTGCTCCGGCCACTCTGCTGCCGGCCGTCCTGCGCCGCGTGGGTCTCGCGGACACTTACTGGCGGCTCTCTTCGCCCCTGGGGCCGGTGTACGTGGCCCACAGCAAGGCCGGCATCTCGATGGTCTCCCGGGCGTCCTCGCCCGCTGACTTCGAGCGGGCCTTTGCGCGGCGACACGGCCGCCCGGTGGCGCGCGAGCGCGGCGTGGCGCCTTCCTCGATCGCAGCCCTCGTCCGGCGATTGACGAGCCCCGAGCGCCGCAAGCTGCACTACGACCTGCGCAGCCTCTCGGAGTTCGAGCGCGCGGTCCTGCTGAAGGCGCTCGAGATCCCCGACGGCGAGGTGCGGCCCTACGGCTGGATCGCGAGGGAGATCGGCCACCCGGACGCCGTGCGCGCGGTCGGGACGGCTCTGGCCAAGAACCCGGTGCCGCTCCTGATCCCCTGCCACCGCGTCGTCCGCAGCGACGGGACGATCGGCCGCTACTCGATGGGGGGCTCCCGCGCCAAGCGCACGCTGCTTTCTCTCGAGGGCGCTCACCCGGAGACCATCGAGCGGCTGGCCTCGCGGGGCATCCGCTACCTCGGCAACCCCGAGGGGGGGTATTACTGCTACCCGACTTGCGGCGGCGACATCGAGCGCGTGGTTCGGGAGTACAGGCTTCCCCTCCACGACGAGCGCGAGGCTCACAGCGCGGGCCTTGCCCCCTGCGGATCCTGCCGCCCGCCCGCCCTGGCCGCCTGAGCCGGCACGATCCGGTCGGGCAGGACGAATGTCCGGCGGGCGAACTCGGATGAGAGCGTCTCCTCCGTGTAGTAGCTCGCGAGAACGGACGGCCTCCAGAGGAGCAGATCCGGGTTGGCTGCAGCAAAGTCTTCGAACGAGCGCTCCCGCCCGAAGCGCTCCATGCGCTCGTTGATGAGCAGCAGATAGGCCCACGTGATCGTCTCGTGATACAGGCCGGCCTTGCCCTTGGCGGCGGCAAAACGCCTCAAGCCCTCGGTGAAGCGTCGGAGCGCTTCGGGCGCAGGCTCCCGGCGCAGATAGATCCACGCCAGCCGCACATGATCGCGGTGGCGCAGGCAGTCTTCGGGCAGGCTGCCATCCTCGAAGGACGCGACGAATTCGTCTTCCGTCATCGTTGCGTATTGCCCTCTTCCATCAGGCGGTGACTCGCGCGCGCGTCGAGGTCCAGCCGGTACACGCGCTTCAAGTCCGCGATCTGCTTGAGCGTCTGCTCGGTGAAGGGAGAGGGCTTCCCGTCGAAGGCGTGGAGCACGATGCCCTCGAGCAGGTCGCCGAGCGTCAGGTCCTTCAGCTCGGCGAGGGCCTTCAGGACTTTGAGCAGCCGCTTCTCCATGCGAAGCCCGGTCTGGACTCTCTCGACGACGATCCGGCCCGATTCCCTGTGCCGCCCGCCCGGGCCGCCGCGTTTTGTTACCATGGTACTACTATACCAAAGGGAAAGACCCGGCCGCAAGCCCGTCTCTGGTACCCTGAACGCGTGGCGCCGCCCGAAAAGCCCGATGAGCACGGAAAGCGCGTCGCCGCCTCGTTCGAGGCGCTGCACGCGTCGATCGGCGAAAAGCTCGACCCCGCGGCCCGGGCCGCGATGGAGAAGCTCCGCGACGCGGCCGCCCAGAAGGACGGCGCCGCGGTGCGCAAACAGCTGACCGAAGTGCGCAACCGCCACGGCTGGCTCTACCGCGAGCTCGTGGCCCATCCGCGTGTGGCCGCCCTGCTCGACGAGCTCGCCCTCCTGGGTCTCTGAGCCGACCCCCTCCGGGCCGCGCGCGGCCGGGTGCTAGGCTACCCGCGCCCGATCCATGCATCTGACCAGTCTCGACTGGACGATCGTCGCGGCGTCCATCGTCGTCTCGTTTCTCCCCGCGATCTTCTTCGCGCGGCGGGCAAGCCGAAACACCGCCGAGTTCTTCACGTCCGGCCGCGCGGCCCCGTGGTGGCTGGTCGGGATCTCGATGGTCGCCACGACCTTCTCGACCGACACGCCGAACCTCGTCACCAACATGGTCCGCGAGCGAGGCGTCTCCGACAACTGGCTGTGGTGGGCGTTTCTCCTGACCGGAATGCTGACGGTCTTCTTCTACGCCCGCATGTGGCGCCGCTCGGGAGTCCTGACGGACCTCGAGTTCTACGAGCTGCGGTACTCGGGGCGGGCCGCGAGCTTTGTGCGAGGCTTCCGCGCCGTCTACCTGGGCCTCTTCTTCAACTGCGTGATCATGGCGACCGTCAACCTCGCGGCCGCCAAGATCGGCAACATCGTGCTGGGCTGGCCGATCGGCCGGACCCTTCTCTTCTGCTCCGTCATCACCATTTTCTTCGCGTCGGTCTCGGGGCTGTGGGGGGTCCTCGTGACGGACTCGATCCAGTTTTCGATCACGATGACGGGCACGTTCGCCGTCGCCTGGTTCGCGGTCCAGCACCCCAGGGTCGGGGGCCTTACGGGCCTCCTCTCGAAGACCGACCCGAAGACGCTCTCGCTGCTTCCGGACTTTTCCGACTGGCCGACCGCGCTCTCGGTTCTCGTCATCCCGATCACGATCCAGTGGTGGTCGGTCTGGTACCCGGGCGCCGAGCCCGGCGGCGGAAGCTACATCGCCCAGCGGATGCTGGCCTCGAAGAGCGAAAAGGACGCCCTGACCGGCACGCTCTTCTTCAACGCCATGCACTACGCCCTGCGTCCCTGGCCGTGGATCGTGGTGGCCCTCGCTTCGATCCTGGTCTTCCCGTCGCTGTCCGACATCCGGACGGCCTTCCCCTACGTGGACCCGAAGCTCGTCGGCAACGACATGGCGTACCCGGCGATGCTGAAGTTCTTGCCGGCCGGCTTCCTCGGCCTCATGGTGGCGGGGCTGCTCGCCGCCTACCGATCCACGATCGAGACGCACCTGAACTGGGGCACGTCCTACCTCGTGCACGACCTGTACCGCCGCTTTCTCAAGCGAGACGCTTCCGAAAAGCACTACGTGCTCATGGGCCGCGTCGTGACGGCGCTCCTCATGGTCTGCGCCGCCTCGCTCACCTTCGCTCTCGACACGGCCAAGGAGAGCTTCCAGCTCATCCTGTCCGTGGGCGCCGGCACGGGCCTCATCTATCTCCTGCGCTGGTTCTGGTGGCGGATCAACGCCTGGAGCGAAGTGGCGGCGATGGCGAGCTCCTTCCTCGTGGCGGTGGGATTCTTCGTGGCCGGCAAGCTCGGCAGCAGGGTCGCCGCGCACGTGTCGCTTCTCGCGACCGTGGCCGTCACGACCGTCGTGTGGGTCGCCGTGACGTACCTGACGCGGCCCACGGACCGCCGCACGCTCGTCGCCTTCTACCGACTGGTGCGGCCCGCCGGCCCGGGCTGGGGGCCCGTGCGCGAGGAGGCCGGGACCGGCCCCTCGCCCGACAGCCTGCCGCAGAACCTGCTGGGCTGGGTTCTCGGCTGCCTCTTCGTCTACGCGGCGCTTTTCGGCGCGGGCAGCTTCCTCTACGGACGGACCGGCCTCGGCCTCGCGTGGCTCGTCGTCTTCCTCTCGGCCGGCGCCGGCCTTCTCTACCTCGTGCCGCGGCTCTGGACGCGCTCACACGCCTCACCGGGCGCTCGATGAGCAGGGCGCCGCGCAAGGCTGTCGTCCTCGCTGCCGGCCGGGGCTCGCGGATGCGCCGGCCGGATGCCGGCGCCTCGCTCGACGCCTCGCAGCAGGCCGCCGCCGACGCCGGCGCCAAGGGCCTGATGCCCTTTGCCAGGCCGTTCCTGGACTACGTCCTCTCGGGCCTCGCCGACGCCGGGATCGAGCACGTGTGCCTCGTCGTGGCCCCCGGGCAGGGAGCGATCCGCGACCGCTATGCGCGCCTGGCGAGGCCCGAGCGGCTCTCCGTCTCCTTCGCCGTCCAGGAGCAGCCTCTGGGCACCGCCGATGCGCTCTCGGCCGCAGAGCGCTTTGCGGGCGGCGACCACTTCCTCGTCTTGAACGCCGACAACCTCTATCCGCTGTCCGCGTATCGGTCGCTACGCGCGCTCCCCGGCGCCGGGCTGCCGGTCTTCCGCAAGGCGACCCTCGTCGAGAAAGGAGGCATTCCCGAGGAGCGCGTCCTTCAATACGCTCTGGCCGTGGTGGATCGGGACGGCCTCCTGCGCCACGTCGTCGAGAAGCCGGACCGCGCGGCCCTCGAGGCCGCCGGCGGCGAGGCCTGGATCAGCATGAACCTCTGGAGGTTCTCGCCGGCCATCTTCGACGCCTGCCGGGAGATCGGGCCGTCGCCGCGGGGAGAGCTGGAGCTGCCGCGCGCCGTCGACCACGCCGTGGTCGTTCTCGGCCAGAAGCTCCGCGCCGTGCCGTGTGCCGACGGCGTGCTCGACCTCTCGACCCGGGCCGACGTCACGGCCGTGGCGGCGCGCCTCGAGGGCCTGGACCCCCGGCCATGAGCGTCGCCCCGATGCTGCGCGCGGCCGGCCTCTCGGAGACCGAGGCCTCGGCCAAGGCCACCCTCCTCGCCCGCGTGGAGCAGGGCCTCGCGGCCCTGGGCGGGCGCACGCCAACCACGCGGCTCTTCGCGCCCGGGCGGATCGAGGTCCTGGGCAAGCACACGGACTACGCCGGCGGCCGCAGTCTCCTCTGCGCGGTCGAGCGCGGCTTCTGCCTGGCGGCTTCCCCTCGCGAGGACCGCCGCATCCGCCTTTCCGACGTCGGACGCGGCCTCCAGGCCGAGGTCGCCCTGGATCCCGAGACCGGTCCCCCGGCGGAGGATTGGACGATCTACGCCGCGACCGTGGCGCGCCGCCTGGCCCGGAACTTTCCCGAAGCGCGGACCGGAGCGGACATCGTCTTCGCATCGGACCTGCCGCGTTCCTCGGGGCTCTCGTCCTCGAGCGCCCTCGTGGTCGCTCTCTTTGCGGCCCTCTCCGACGTGAACCGCCTCCCGGAAAGACCGGAGTACCGGGCCGCGATCGCCAGCCTCGAAGACCTCGGCGGCTACCTCGGATGCCTCGAGAACGGGCGGACGTTCAAGAACCTCCCCGGCGACTTCGGCGTCGGCACCTTCGGAGGCAGCGAGGACCAGACCGCGATCCTCTGCTGCCGGCCGGGCGAGATCGCGCAGTACGCCTTCTGCCCCGTCCGCCACGAGCGCTCGGTCAAGCTTCCAGAGGGATTCACGTTCGTCGTGGCGTCGAGCGGGATCGCGGCCGACAAGGCCGGCAGCGCCCGGGACCGATACAACCGGCTGTCGCTCGCAGCCTCGGCGCTCGTGGACCTCTGGAACCGGCGCACGGGCCGCTCCGACGCAACGCTCGCGGACGCCGCAGCCTCCTCGCCGAAAGCGCCGGAAGAGATCCTGGCCTTCGCCAACGACTCGCCCTATCCCACGTTTGATCCGGCGTTCCTGGCCGGCCGGTTCAGGCAATTCCTGGAGGAAACGACCCGCCTGATCCCTGCGGCGGCCGACTCTCTTGCGGCGTGCAACCTCGCGGCGTTTGGATCGCTCGTCGAGCGCTCGCAGGATCTGGCCGAGCGGTACCTCGGCAACCAGGTCCCCGAGACGGTCGCGCTCGTGAGCGAGGCCCGGCGGCTCAAAGCCGTCGCCGCTTCGGCCTTCGGCGCGGGCTTCGGCGGAAGTGTCTGGGCTCTCGTGGATCTGCCCTCCGCGGACACGTTTCTCGAAGGCTGGAAGGCCGCCTACGCGGGGGCCTTCCCCGAACCGGCCCGCCAGGCCTCGTTCTTTCCGACGCAGGCGGGGCCTGCCCTCACGAGGTTCTAGAAAGAGAGACCGCCTCGAGCGTCGCGACCTCGAAGGGCGCGAGCCTGAGCGGCGCCAAACGGCCGGCTTCGAGGTCGAGGCCGGGCTTTGCGGCGTCGCTTGCCCAGGGGCTCTTCGCCCGGAAGCGACCCGCGGCGTTGCCGGGCAGCTCGAAGACCGGCGCCGGATCGAGCGCGAACTCCTGGGGCCGGTCGGAGGGGTTGCGCAGCGTCAGGATGGCTTTCCGGTCCGACCACGCCGCCCACCCGTAGACCTCGAGCCGCGCGGGGTCGCCTCCGACCCAGTGCGTGTCGGAAAGCGTGGCGGCGTTTTTCCGGGACCAGTTCGCTGCTTCCGCGAGGGCGTCCCATCCCGCGTCGGAGACGAGCTCGCGCGAGACGTACATCTCCTGGAGCTGCGTGCCCGATCCGAAGTAGGACCGGATCTCGGCCGGGAAGTCCCCGCCCGGGTCCTGGTCGAGGTGCTTCGCGTGCTTTGCCAGGATCAGGCCGTGGAGCATCAGGGAGTTCAGCGGATAGAGGGGGCCCTTCTGGACGACCCCGGCGAAGGTGTCGGCGTCGCGATACGTGATCCAGCGCTGCCGGTCGGAGCCGACGCCCGCAAAATCGTGGTCCTCGCCTCCCCGCCAGATCGAGTCGGCGTGCAGGAGCCAGAAGGGAGAGGCGTAGGTTCCGGTCGTCAGGTTGACGTAGAGATCCGGCTTCTGCCCGCGCAGGTCGGCGATCAGCGCGATGGCGGCCTCGAAGTCGCTGCCGAACGCGCTGCCCGGCACGACCGTCGAAGAGCTGCCTGTGCCGTCGAGCTTGAACTGGTTGACGCCGTACCGGCGGATCATCTCCAGGCAGACCTCTCGAAAACGCTTGTAGTAGACGGGCCCCGAGAGGGCCAGGCCGTCCGCATTGGACTCGAAGCCCTGCTCCTTGCCGAAGGCCAGCCGTTCCTGCCGGGGCTTGCCGTAGCCGCCCCAGGGGGAGAGCCACACGCCGGGCGCGGCGCCGTACCGAGCCGCGGCCTCCGCCACGCGGGCGAAACCGTTCGGGAAGCCCGAGTGGAAGCCCCAGAGCCGGTGGTCGTCCCACCCGTCGTCGAAGAGGAAACTGTCGAGGCGGACGCTCCGTTTGGCGTGGAGCTCCTGCCCGAACGTCTCGATGACGCCGAGGGCAGCCGCCTCGTCGAACGGGGTGAAGTAGCCGAGGTCGTACCACGAGTTGTAGTGGAGGAAGGGACGGTAGGGATGCGCCCGCTCGCGCTCCACATACCGAGCGAAATCGCGCCGCATCTGGCCCGGGGCGGCCACGCCGATCACCGAGGAGCAGGAGACCGAGCGGCCGGCCGGCAGGGGCAGGGCTCTCTCGAGAGAGCAGCGCACGCGCCGCCCGACGTTCGAGGCGGCCAGGGGATGCTCGAAGGCGAAGAACCAGGAGCCGGCCACGGCCGGCGACCCGCGGACGGTGCCGCGCACCGAGGCGGCCTCGGCGTCGAGGTCCACCAGGCAGATCTCCTCGACCGGCGCGTCTCCCGCGAGAGCCGTCAGGGCGATTTCCTGCCGAACGTAGTGGGAGCCTTCGCGCAGGATCGCGCGCC
>Ga0335085_10005132_pt1 | contig 21284 bp, 20 predicted proteins | sample Lox_Sample_45_FD_206712 | JGI IMG/M metagenome (GOLD analysis project Ga0335085, IMG submission 206712) | Soil microbial communities from Loxahatchee National Wildlife Refuge, Florida, United States - Lox_Sample_4.5 | ecosystem: Environmental > Terrestrial > Soil > Wetlands | place: USA...
CGGCGCGCGGCGGGCCAGTGCCGCGAAACCCCCCGCCCCGAGCGGCGGCCCGGCATCGGACTTATGCGAAGTGGCGAAACACGGGCCAATGCTCCAGTAATCGGCCGGCCAATGCGCGACGCGAGCAACCTCGTCCGCTGAGCCGACCGATATGCCAAGCAGGAAACCGGGCGGCACGAGAGACCGCATGACGTCGAGCGGCGGATCGTCCTGCCCCAGATGCGCGCCGGCCGCCCCGATCGCCAGGGCCACGTCCACCCGATCGTTGATCAGTACGGGAACGGGCAGAGCCGCGACAAGTGAGCGGCCCAGCTCGGCGAGCTCGAGCGGGGAGGCGGGTTTGACGCGAACCTGGATGGCGGTTGCCCCTCCAGACACCGCCGCCCGGCACAACTCGACCGCATCACGCCCCTTCCATAACAAGGCGTCCGTGAGCACCATCAAGCGCACCTGATCCCGGATTCCCATGACCAAGGTCCTGCGTGGGTTGCGCGGCGCGACGACCGCCGCGGCGAACACTTCGGAAGCAATCCTCGAGGCAACTGAGGAATTGATCCGCGCGCTCCAGGACGCGAACGGCTTCGAGCCGGACGACGTGGAGAGCGCAATCTTTACGTCTTCGCCCGATCTGACGGCGGAGTATCCTGCCCGCGCCGCGCGCCGCCTCGGCTGGGATTCGGTTCCGCTGCTCGGCGCAAGCGAAGTGGGCGTGCCGAGCGGGTTACCCCGCTGCGTCCGCCTGCTGCTGCATCTCTACACATCGAAGCCGCCGCGCGACCTGAAACATATCTATCTCCGCGGCGCGGCCCAGCTCAGACCCGATCGCAGCCGGTGAAACGGACCGCCGTCGTCTCGGCACGAGGCGCGGCACGGTGGAACGCAGGCCATCCGTGGATCTACCGCTCGGACGTCTATGCCGAGCCCCGCGACCAGGCTGGGTTGGTTCACGTCACGGACCGACGCGGCAAACTGCTGGGACAGGCGCTCTATTCGCCCAAGTCGGAAATCCGCCTGCGTCTCCTCACGCGGGGCGACGAGCCAATCGACGCCGAATGGTGGACGGCGCGTATCGCTGCCGCGCTCGCACGGCGCGGTACGATTCCCGACTCCGCGTACCGCGTCGTCCACGCGGAAGGCGACGGGCTGCCGTCCCTGATCGTCGATCGCTATGGCCCCTGGGTCGTGGCACAGCTGCTCTCCGCCGGGCTCGACGCACTGCGCAACGACGTGACGGCGGCGATCCGCGCGGCGCTTAAGGCCGAAGGGGTACTGCTTCGCAATGACGCAGCGATCCGCCGGCACGAGCGTCTCCCGCTCGAAGTCGTGGCGGCGTACGGATCCGTGCCCGAGACTGTCGAAGTGCGCGAAGGCGGGGTGCGGTATGTCGCGGCACCCTGGACCGGGCAGAAGACCGGCGCGTTTCTCGATCAGCGTGTGAATCGCCAAATCGCGGGGGAGCGCATGCGCCCCGAGGGCCGCGCGCTCGATGCGTTCACCTACCATGGCTCGTTTGCCATGCATCTCGCGCGACACGCCGCCAGCGTCCTGGCCGTGGATTCGAGCGCCGAGGCGCTCGCCCGGGGCCGCGACAACGCGGCGCTGAACGGTCTGGAAAACATTGTGTGGCGCGAAGCGAACGCGTTCGATCTACTGCGCGAGTTGGAACGTCAGGACGAGCGGTTCGACTTGATTGTGCTTGATCCGCCCGCGTTCGCGAAGACGAAAGACAACGTCACGCGGGCCGTCGCCGGATACAAGGAGATCAATCTCCGGGCGATGCGGCTGCTCGCTCCCGGCGGGCTGTTGTTCACGTTCTCCTGCTCGTATCACGTGAACCGGGCGGTATTCGGAGACATGCTGGCGGATGCCGCGCACGACAGCGGGCGCCGCATGCAGCTAGTGGATTGGACCGGCGCTGCACCGGACCACCCGGAGATCCTCAATGTTCCGGAAAGCGGCTACCTCAAGGGGGTGTCGCTCCGAGCCGTTGACTAAAGCCCTGTCTTTCACAAGCTTGCACTCATGAGCACGGCGAGCGCCCCCGTCCCTCAGTCCTCGCAACCGCTCGAACGCTTCATCCTCGTCCGCCGGGTCCTCTTGAGCCTGCTGGCGGCGAACCTCGCCGTTGTGGCCGTCAAACTGGCCATCGGCATCTCCGCGAATTCGCTCGCCATCATGGGCGGCGCCCTCGATTCGGCGGTCGACGCGCTCAACAACGGGCTCGGAATGTTTCTGGTGCGCATTGCGTCCAAGGCACCCGACGAGGACCACCCGTATGGTCACGACAAATTCGAAACGCTGGGGATGATCGCGGTGGTCGCGTTTCTATTCGTGAGCTGCTTCGAGCTGCTGCGCGACGCGATCCACCATCTCATCACCGGCGGCCATCCCGTTGTCGCCAGCGACCTGCAGCTCGCGGTGTTGACACTGACCCTCGGCGTGGGGGGCGTGGTGGCCTGGTACGAGCAACGCCGTGGCCGCGAACTGTCCAGCCAGCTGCTGATCGCGGACGCCGCCCACACGCGGGTCGACGCGTTCGTAATGGTCGGCATCATCGCCGGCGTGCTGCTGGCGCGGCATGGCTGGTGGTGGGCCGATCCTGTTGTGGCAATCGTTGTGGCTCTCCTCATTCTCCGCGTCGCTTGGGGGACTCTGTCGCGTGCCGTGCCCGTGCTCGTGGACCAGCGCGCACTCCCACCCCGCACGATCCAGGAGCGCGCGGAGGCGGTGAGCGGGGTGAGGAGCGCCTACGGCATCCGCTCTCGCGGAACGATCCCGGTTCGGTACGCCGAGGTCACAATTGCCGTGGATCGCGGCGCCAACGTCGCCGACGCGCACGCGATCGCGGACGAGGTCGAGGAACGCCTAAAACAGGATCTCCACCTCCGGGAAGTGGTCGTGCACGTGGAACCATGCTGAGCGCCGCTCCTCCGCCCCTGTCCGATGCGGCCGCGGCGCCGCGCGGCGTCCGGCGCCCGCCACGCTCCCTGAAGCAGGAATACGAAGAGTTCATGCTCCAGCGGATCGAGGCGTACAAGAACTCCCTTTCGCGCGGAGAGCTGCTCGAGATCGGCGACGAGGCCGTGCGCGAGCTCGAGACGAACGCCGCGGGACAGTATTTCCTGACGGAAGTGTTGCTGCTCGAGCACGTCGATCGGGTGATCGCGCGGCGGTTGCGGTTGCCGGCGTTCCCCCGTTGGCGCCAGCGCTACCGCAATCTCCGGATCTCGCAGCGCGAGGCTGCGCACTGGGGACTCGACCGCGACGCGCCGCTAGCGACCCTGGCGCGGCGGGTAGAGCCGGGCGATACGGTCGTGATCGTGGGAGCGGGCGCGCTTGCGGGCGCCCTGTTCCTTGCGGCGCACGACGCCGAGGTGCTGTTCCTCGATCAGAACCTCGGGGCCATCGAAGCGGCCGAAAGCCGCGCGGTTTCGGAACAGCTCGCCGGCCGGTTTCACGCGCTCGTGATACAGCTGGGCGGCTGGCTTCCCGACGTCGCGCCCGATCTGGCGGTGATCGACCCGGCGGCGCTGGCGCCGCTCGCGGGCCGCGATCGGAGCAGCGTCATCACCGGTCTCCAGATGCGGACACCGCCGGGCGGCGTGCACCTCGTTCTGCCGACGAATGCAAATCCCGAAGTCATTCCGCTGGCCGCGGAAACGCTGCAGACGCAGTACGCGGACTGGGAAATCGTGCGGCGCAAGCGAGCACGCCGCGGTGATGGGTTCGTCGCGACAAAGCCAGCGCGTCATATCGACACACAAGCGAACGTGTCGGACTAGCTAATTCGACGTAGTTCGCGCCGCAGGCGCACTTATAAACCAGCTAAATACAAGTACTTGCATGCGATCACTAACTGGCAGGTGTTTTGCCTGACTCAAGCCTCGTCTCCTGTCTTGGAATCGTCATGACGAGCCTGCCCTTGGTACTCGACGAAGAACCGCTCGGCATTATCCTGAGCGCCGGTCGTAAGCTGCTGCGGCCCGCGCGCATTTGGGCGTATTGCTGGTGCGCCGACGAGGATGACGCCGGTGCGCCGCCGCATCTCGCGCTGCCAATCGATCCCCATCCAGCCTGAGGCAGATCCGGCCGGCCGGGAGCTATCTTCCAGCCGGCCTCATGCAAGCCATCCGCAAAGAACGCCGGGCCAAAGGCCTCGCGGTAACCGCCGTCGCGGAACCCGGCCCGGGACCGGGCGAAGTACTGATCGCCGTCCGGCACGCCGGTGTGTGCGGAACCGACCTCCATATCGCGGACTGGAACAGCTGGGCCGAGGGCCGCGTCTGTCCACCGCTCACGATCGGACACGAGTTCGCCGGTGAAGTTGTAGCCGTCGGCGAGCGTGTGACCGAAATCAAGCCGGGTCAGCTGGTCACGGCGGAGGGTCACATCGTGTGCGGACATTGCCTGCAATGCCGCACGGGCAACGGGCATATCTGCCGCCGGACGCAGATCATCGGCGTGGACCGCGATGGAGCGTTCGCAGAGTTCATCGTCATGCCCGAAACGAATGTCCTTCCGCTGGACGGTATTCCCACTGTGATCGGCGCCATCATGGACCCCATGGGAAACGCGTTCCACACGGTGCTCACCGCTGACATTCCCGGTTCGACGGTCTTTATCGTGGGTTGTGGCCCGATCGGTTGCTTTGCCGTCGGGATCGCCCGCGCGGCAGGCGCGGTCAAGGTGATCGCCTCAGACGTGAATCCCAAGCGATTGGCTCTCGCGGAACGGATGGGTGCGCACGTCCTGATCGACGCGGCACGGGAAGACGTGGTCGCCGCCGTCCGGCGGGAAACCGCCGGTGAAGGCGCCGACGTGGTGTGCGAGATGTCCGGTGTGCCGTCGGCGCTGCACCAGGCGTTCGCATCGGTGCGATTAGGCGGCAGGCTCCAGCTGCTCGGCATTCCCGACGGTGAGGTCCCGATCGACTTCGCACGGGACATCATCTTCAAGGGAATCACGGTGTACGGCGTGATCGGGCGGCGAATGTACGAAACCTGGAATCAGATGCGACGCTATCTCTCGGCTGGGTTGTTCGACCCCCGTCCCGTGATCACGCACGAATTTCCCCTGCAGGAGATCGACCAGGCACTCACGGTGATTCGCTCGGGCGATGCCGGGAAAGTCATTCTGGAAATCGCGTGAGCCTGGACGATCGGCTGCGCCGCGAACTCCAGCAGTTTCGCGCGGAAGGCGTGTACAAGCGGCTCAATTATCTCGCCTCCCCGCAGGGGCCCCGCGTCCAAATGGAAGGGCGCGGCGAAGTCGTGATTCTCTCATCCAACAATTATCTGGGGCTCGCCAACGCCCCTGACGTGGTTGCCGCGGGAAAACGCGCCCTCGACCGCTACGGTGCCGGCACGGCGTCGGTCCGATTCATCTGCGGGACCTTCACGATTCATCGCGAGCTCGAAGCAGCGCTGGCCCGCTTGGTAGGGTGCGAGGCGGCGCTCAGCTACGTGAGCTGCTGGAACGCGAACGAGGGATTGTGCGCGACACTGCTCGGCGAATCGGACATCGTTATTTCCGATCAGCTGAATCATGCCTCGATTATCGACTCGATCCGACTGGCCAAGAGCATTGGCAAGTGCCAGTCGGCGGTGTACCGGCACTCGGACATGAAAGACCTGGAGGACAAACTGCGGGCCTCGCAGGACTCGAGGCTCCGGCTAATCTTCACGGACGGGGTGTTCTCGATGGAAGGGGATATCGCTAACCTCCCGGACATCATAGCACTATCGAAACAGTATGACGCCATCGTCGCGGTCGACGATTCACACGCCACCGGAGTCTTGGGGGAGCATGGGCGCGGAACCGCAGAGCACTTTGGCTTGCTCGGCGAGGTCCAGATCATCACCTCGACATTGGGAAAGGCGTTGGGCGGCGCCGCCGGGGGTTTCACCGCCGGATCGGCGCTGCTTACCGATTACCTGACCCAGCGCTCCCGGCCGCAGCTGTTCAGCAACGCCCTTCCTCCTACTGTTGCCGCGAGCGCGCTCGCGTCGGTCGAGCATCTCGAGTCGCATCCCGAGCTGGTTGGCACGCTGCGCGACAACGCCCGATACTTCCGAGACGCGTTGCGTGGGTTGGGGTTCAAACCGCTTCCGGGCGAGACGCCAATCATCCCCGTGATCCTCGGCGACACGGCCAAGGCGATCGAGATGAGTGATCTCTTGCTCGCTCAGGGAGTGTTCGTCACTGGATTTGGCTATCCAGTTGTCCCACAAGGACATGCGAGAGTGCGCTGCCAAATATCCGCCGCGCATACGCGGGCTGACCTGGATTTCGCGCTGCGCGGCTTCCAGGACGTGGGTAGAAAGCTGCGGCTGATCTAGCGTTTATCGGTGTTCTTTCGGGGTTTCCGGCGTCCACCTCAAGTAATTTCAAGGCGCAGTGGCTTAAATCCCTGCCACCAAGAAGTTTCAGCTATCGCCTTTTTTGCCATCATTTCCTATTTTCGGTGCGTTTCGGGAGCCTCCTGGTCGGTCTGGTCTCCATCGAGGAGTAGTCGATGCGGGTTCTCACGATTTGCGCCGTGGCGCTCTGTGGCGCCGCACAAGCTCTCAGCGCCCAGCACGCTCATAACTTCGAGCTGGGTCTGTTCGGACAGTATACGCGGTTCGATCCATATTGGAACCTGAAGGATGGAGTGGGTTGGGGCGGCCGGTTCGGGTATTTCCTGAACGACTATTTCGGCATCGAAGTCTCAGGGGGCCAGACCACCGCAACGCCGAAGGCCGGCGCGCCCACGACGGCTACGACGCCGGTCCGGCCGGGCGACATCAATCTGATCCTGAACTCCGGCGGGGAGCACAACATTCTTTACGTGCTCGGCGGATATTCCCGACTCAGTATGGGATCGGCGAGTCCCTATGCGATCGGGCTCAACGCGGTGCATGGCGCCATCGGGGACCGGATCTTCTTCAACGATTTTCTCGCGCTGCGGCTCGAAGCAGGCGTGTACTACGCGCCGACAAGCCCGGGTACTACGACCCATCCTCTCAATTACGTTGGCAACGCAGGTCTCTCGATCGTGATGGGAAACCACGGTCACAAAACCCAAGCCGCGCCGGAACTCACCAAGGAACAGCGTGACTCGATTCTGGCCGCCGGGGGGACGGTGCCCCAGCCGGCGTCCAACAAGCAGTTTGTCGAAAGTGGAGCCGGTTGGGCACAGCAGTGGTTCTGGGGAGCGCAGGGCGGGGTCATGGTCATGAACACCGACGACGGCATCTCGGCTGAGCCCGTGCTCGGCGGCCATTGGCTCATTACGCGCAAGCGGACGGCAATGTACATCGCCTACGACCAGGTATTCGCGTTGACCGACCGGCACGCGACGATCGCGCATCCCGACGGCACTATCGAGCCCAGCAACGTCGCATTCAAAGACATCCGCCGCATCATGGCCGGCTTGGTCGCGTTCCCCGTACAGAAACCCGTGCAACCGTTTGCTGGCGCCGGGTTCTCGATCATGGAGATCCTGCATCCCACCGTGACCTGCACCGGCTGCACCGCGTCTGACGCGCAGATTCTCCAGCAGGCAACGTTCTCCGCGGCGACCAAAGCGTTCTTCTGGCTCATGGGCGGGATCGAAGCTCGCCAGGGACGGCTGACGCTGTATGGGCACTACATCCTGCAGTCGGGAGCCTCGGGGTACCTGATCAACGGCGTGACGCACACGATCCAGGGTGGCCTACGGTACAGCTTCGGCAGCTCGCGCGAGGATATTACCGAGCAACACTGAGGCGCCGCGACGGTCGGGACGCCCAGCGGGTCTGCGCGACGACATAGCGTAACGGCCAGTCGCGCGCGGCCGTGACGCCGATGCGCGGGGTGCGAACCACCCGGATCTTCCCCGCCCCGCCCCCCCCACTCCGGACAATGCGGAGCGGTCCGCGCTGCAAGGGCACGCCATTCCACTTCCCCGTGATCCCCAGGGCCTCGCACAATCGTCCCGGGCCCGCGCAGAGCTCCGTATCAGGCACGTCACCACGGCGCCGCCGCATGACCGGCAACCCGTCGAGCGGTTCGAGTGCGCGGATTAGCACCGCGGCCGGATAGCCTTCGCGGCAGGTGACCGCGTTCAGGCACCAATGCATCCCGTACGTGAAATAGACGTAGGCAATGCCTGGCGGCCCATACAGGCACCGCGTCCGCTCGGTGCGCCGATCGCCGAAGGCGTGGCACGCCGGGTCATGCGGGCCCACGTATGCCTCGGTCTCGACGATGCGGCCTGACACTCGCTGCCCGCCGATGGTGCTGATCACGATATGGCCCAAAAGCCGACGCGCGACCGTTTCAGCCGGTCGCGCGTAGAACGAAGCAGCGAGCGAAGTCAGGCGCCGCTCCCTCCCGTCAGCCCGCGTTTGACCCTGGACCAGAACGACTCCCCGGTGCCACCGTCATCCTGCGCCGCCTCGGAGGGAGACGGGGAGGGAGGGCGTTGGGAATGTTCGGGTCGTCGCGATTCGTTATCGACGCGCTCGCCCGGCTCATGCGCTGGTGACACCGCGGCGGGCGTGGCCGGCGTGACATGAGTCGCGTGGGATTCGTGGCGCTGCGGGTCGCGTGCTTCGAAGCGCTCGCTCCCCTCGGGCCGGCGCGATCGGCCACCGCGACCGCGACCGCCACGGCGCGAGCGGCGCGGGCCAGCTTCGCCGCCGCCGTTACGCTCGCCCCGATCGCCACCGTTACGCTCGCGCGAGCCGGTACCGCGACCCTCGCCACGTTCGTTACGCTGTCCACCGCGACCACCGCGCCCTCTCGACGGCCGTTCGTCATGGCGCTCCTCGTGCGCCGGAGCATCGGCCTCGGCCGCTATCGGCTCGGCTGGCGGCGGGGTGGGCGCAGGCTCGGCCCGGGGCCGGAAATTGGGGTCCATCTCGACGATCCCGATTCTCGGGATGTCCGGGGCAGCCACGCGCGGACCCCGCGAGCCACGGCGGAAGCGCGCGCTGCGCGACGGGGCGGAAGCCGCTCTGGATGCCTCTCCACTGCTCGAACTGGGTACGGCGCTCGCGGAGGCATGCGCTGCGGAGTGCGTCGCTTCATGCGAGGGTGTTTCCGCCGACTCGTGTAGCTTGACGTACGCGCCACCACTCTCCTGCGATACATCGATCACGTTCGCGTCCTGCGCCTCGCGCAGCAGCTTGGGGAAGCGATCGGGCTCGAGCTCGCCGGTTTCACCCCCGGCCATGTTCGCCATCGTCTCACGCACTTCTTCCGCATCTACCGGGCGATCGGCCGCGCCTAGCCGGCTCAGCGCCTGCCTCATCGCGCCAAAGGCATCGCTCAAGGAGAAACCGCTATTCGCCGCGGCCGGGGCGGGAGGGGTTGCCTGCGCAGCCGCGGGAGCCGCAGGCGAGATCGCCGGCGGTGCACCGCGACGCCGGTCGCTGTGCCGCTCCCGGTGCGGTTCGGACTCACGGACGGCCGGAGCCGTGCGCGACGCGGGCTGCGCCGCCGCGCCCGCGACCTGAGGTCCGAGCGCGATCTCGTATTGCCCGTTGTCGAGCTTGGTCAGCGTGACGAGGCCGCGATGGGCAGCCTCGGTCACGAACTTGCTGAAGCGCGAGTAGCCCGAGTCCTTCTCGTTGAACGAGGGATCGATTTCCTGCATTACCTGCTTCAGGCGATCGGACCGCATCACGTCGTTGTGCGCCGTCATCTGCTTCACCGCTTCGACCACGAGCTCCCACGGATCACGCGTTTCGTAGACGGCCTCGGACTCCTTCGTGAGGCCCGCAAGCTCGTTGTAGGAGTAGTACTCGTCGCAATTCTGAATCAGCAGATCGCTCGACGATTCGCGGATTCCGACGCCGATGATGTACTTCCCGTACTCCTTGAGCTTGAGCACGAGCGAGGAGAAATCCGAGTCGCCCGACAGCAGAATGAACGTGCCGATTTCCGGCCGGGTGAATACCAGCTCGAGCGCATCGATCGCGAGGCGAATATCGGTGGCGTTTTTCTTGTTGGCGCCGTACGCTGGGGCGAAGATCAGGTCGATCGATGATTCGGAGAGCGGGACGATGTACTGGGGATAGCGACGCCAATCGGCGTAGGCGCGTTGCACCGCGACTTTGCCGCGAATAATCTCCGACTGCAGCAATCGTTTGAGCTCCGTTTGCAGGTCGGACCGGATGGCCATCGTGACATTGTCGAAGTCGATCAGCAGGGCGGCGTTGGGGGCATGGGCGGGCGGCTCCTTGTAGGCTGGCCGGACCAAATGACCCTGCGGCGGTTGGATCATGTGTTATGCTCGATTCGGAGTGCGCAAACAGAGCAGACCCCGACCTCGCTCCAGCTGTGTACGACAGCCGGAGAACGGCGGGAGCCCGTCAGTTCGGGCAAGTTGTGAATGGCGACTGCTTTCGCGTTGGAACGCGTTTCAATTACTTGTCGCCCATCTCGTTGTGTGCGGCAGGGACTGCGGGCAGGACGCCGATCTCACCGCGGCGCGCCACGACATCATCCGGCTCCATGCCGGTGGGCCAAGCGCTGCCTGATGTTGAAGCTCCAGCCATGCAACCCCGCATCTTCAGTACCTTGATAATAAACAACTTGCAGTCAAATGAACAAGGGGGTTAGTCGCCCAACACCTTGATTATCAAGCGCTTCTTGCGCTGGCCATCCCATTCGCCATAGAACACCCGCTGCCAGGGGCCGAGGTCGAGGTTGCCCTTGGTGATCGGGACGATCACTTCGTGACCGATCGTCAGGCTGCGGAGGTGTGCCGCGGCGTTGTCCTCGCCGGTCTCGTTGTGGCGGTACCGACCGGGGTCCCATGGGGCGATCGTCTGCTCGAGCCAGCGCAGGATATCACTCCACAAGCCTGACTCGTGGTCGTTCACGAACACCGATGCGGTGATGTGCATGGCGGAGACGAGCACGAATCCCTCGGCCACGCCGCTGTGCCGCACCTGCTCCTCGACGCTCTCTGTAACGTCAATGATTTCCTGACGTTGCTTCGTTGTGAACCAGAGATAGTGCGTATGCGACTTCATCCTGTGCCCCCTGTGTCGAATTGTCGCACCCTGACTTTAACCCTAGATTGATGGCCACAATATGCCGCTCTCGTTCCGCCAGCGGATTTTCCTCGTGCTTGCGGCGGTGACGGCGGTGCCAACCCTCCTTGCCGTCATCGGATGGGCGCTGGCCGCCCGAGTCAATGCGCCCGCGGCAGGTGCCCGCGCTTCTCTGGAAGAAGTCGCGGGCTCCACGCGACGGATGCTGCAGCACGTAGACACGACCGCGCTCGATGCGAGCGGCCGGGCGGCTGTGCGCGCGCATCTGGATCTGGTGTCGAATTCACTCAGTCTCGCGCGCCGGGCGGAAACGTACTTTCGCTATTACGCCGGCGGCTTCCTCGCGGTCATCGTACTGCTGGGGGCCATGATGTTGTTCGCCGCCGTGCGGCTCGCCGGACACCTCTCGCGCCAGCTGTCGCGCCCGATCGATGGACTCGTGGGCTGGACCCGGCTGATCAGACGACGCCTTCCACTGCCCGAGGGCCCGCCACCGCGTGGCGCGCCGGAATTCGAAGCGTTGCGCCAAGCGCTGCGCGACCTCGCCTCCGCGATCGAGACCGCTCGTGTCCGGGAACTTGAAGCGGAGCGCCTCAAGGCGTTTCGCGAGGTGGCGCGGCGGGTCGCGCATGAGATCAAGAATCCGCTGACGGCGATGCGGATCGCGGTGGATCAGCTCGGGCGGAGCGGTGGACCGGCCGACCAGCGCACCGAGGTGGCAATCGAGGTGCTCGGGGCAGAGACGGAACGACTGGAACGCATGGCGCGTGAATTCGCGGATTTCGGGCGGCTGGCCGAGGGACCGCGGAGTGAGGTTGATGTGGTCGAGCTGCTGCTCGAGCTGGGACAGACAGCGGTGCCCGACGGCGTGAAGGTCAACGTGCAGGCGCAGGGCGCTCGCCGTTCGCTTCTGGGTCACTACGATCCGTTGCGGCGCGCGTTCTCGAATCTGCTGCGTAACGCGTCTGAAGCCATGCATGGCCAGGGAGCTATCGACATCACCGTGACTGGCAACGGAACCCCGGGAGGGATCTCCACGCATCCGCTGATCGTGACGATCTCCGATCACGGTGAGGGCATCCCCTCCGATCTGCGCCAACGGGTATTCGAGCCATACTTCACCACGAAAACCGACGGGACGGGGCTGGGGCTCGCGCTGGTGCGGCAGACCCTCGAGGCGCATGGCGCGTCGATCGACGCGGGCGAAACGCCGGGCGGCGGCGCGACGTTCACCCTCACTTTTCCTGCATGAGTCCGCGCGTCCTCGTGGTTGATGATGAACCCAATATCCGGCGCATGCTGAGCGCACTGCTCGGCGCCGAAGGGTTCGAAACCGACCTGGCCGCGAATGGAACCGCCGCGCTGCATGCGGTGGCCGACCGCCCGCCGGACGCTGTCCTGCTCGACCTCCTGATGCCACCGGGACCGGATGGCATGCAGACCCTCGAATCGCTGCGGCAGCGGGCGCCCGACATTCCGGTCGTGATGATGAGCGGCAAGGCGACGTTGAACGACGCCGTGCGCGCGACGAGGCTCGGCGCGTTTCAGTTTCTCGAGAAGCCACTCACGCCTGAAGGGGTGCTCGTGGCGCTGCGAGGCGCCCTCGAGCTGGCCAGAACCCGCGCGGAGAATCGACGGTTGCACGATGCGCTCGGCCATGGCGACCCGCTCGTCGGCGCGAGCCCCGCGATCGAGCGGCTGCGCGCGCTGATCGCGCGCATTGCCCCGACTGAAGCGCGCGTGCTCATCACCGGCGAATCGGGCACCGGCAAGGAGCTCGTGGCTTCCGCCATTCACCGCCACAGCGCCCGCGCCCGGGGACCGTTCGTGTGCGTGAACAGCGCCGCCATCCCGAAGGACCTCGTGGAATCGGAGATGTTCGGCCACGAGCGCGGCGCCTTCACGGGCGCGACGGAGCGGCGGCTGGGCCGGTTCGAGCTGGCGGACGGCGGGACGCTGCTCCTCGACGAAGTCGGCGATCTTGGCCCGGACGCGCAGGCCAAGCTGCTCCGCGCGCTCGAAACCGGCGTGATCGAGCGGCTGGGAAGCGAGAAGGTGACAACCGTGGACGTCCGGGTGATTGCCGCGACCAACAAGGACTTGCTGCGCGCCGCCCACCAGGGGCAATTCCGCGAGGACCTGCTGTTCCGTCTCAACGTCATCCCGATCAGCATCCCGCCGCTGCGCGAGCGACCCGAAGATGTGGCGCCGCTGGTCGAGCACTTCGTGGCCAAACAGGAAGCGCGGCTCGGCCGCGAAGTGCGCTTCGATACCGGCGCGCTCGAGCTGCTGGTCTCCTACCCATGGCCCGGCAACGTCCGCGAGCTGGCCAATGTGGTCGAGCGCATGGCTATCCTCGCGATCGCCCCCGTGATTGGCGCGGATGACGTGGCCCGCGTACTGCCGCACAACGGGCGCCTTCAGGCCGAGGGCAACCCGGAGCAAGAGTGGCAGGATACCGAATTGACCAGCGCGCTCGACCAGTACGAGCGCATCCTGATTGCCCGGGCACTGTCCGCCGCGCGTGGCAACGTGGCGGAAGCCGCGCGCAAGCTCGCGACCGATCGGGCGAATCTGTACCGCCGCATGCGCCGGCTGGGACTCGAGCCGCCGCGCGCGATCTCGGAATGACCATGCGTGCGCCCGCGTTGCTGCTGCTCGCGCTCGTGCCCGCCGTGGCGCGCGCGCAGGATACGGCGATCGTCATCAACCCGGACAGCTTCGCCGCGACCGCCACCACGGGGCTTGCCGAAGCGACCGCCGAAGAAGCCATCCGTCTTTTCAATGCGCCCAGCACCACGCGGCTCGTGGGCCGCACCTCGCTGCCGCGGGGCAATGAATGGCGCGGCGATGTGGCCATCCGCAACGGCTCGGTCACGCTCGCGGGTCGCGTGCAGGGAAGTCTGCTCGTGATCAACGGCGATGCGACGCTCGATTCGTCGGCCCAGGTGTCCGGCGATCTCACGGTCATCGGCGGGAGCCTCGTGCAGGCGCCCGGCGCCCGCGTCGGCGGGCAAGTGCGGCATTACAGGGATCTGCTGGCGTATACCACGAACGGCGAGGAAATCGGGCTCGATCGCTCGTTTCGCCGCCACCTGCCGTTCTTCGGCGCTCACAAGAGCTGGCAGAACGCCGAGTCGCGTTCCACGCTGACGATCGCGACGGGCGGGACGTTCAATCGCGTGGAAGGCCTCCCGATCGTGCTGGGGCCGCAGTTCGACTGGGGCGTGAACGGCGACATGCGGCTGCGTCTCGACGCCCTCGGGGTCGCGCGCACCGTGGGCGACGTGGGCGGGGAACCAGGGAACCTGGGCTACATCGTTCGGACCGAGCTCCGGACCGGGGCCCGGTCCGGCGTCGGTGTCGGATTGAACGGATATAGCGTGGTCTCACCGGTCGAGCGGTGGGGCCTCCACGACGATGAAGTCGGGTGGGCCAGCTTCCTGTTCCAGCGCGATTACCGCGACTACTACATGAATCGCGGGATCGGCGGGCGGCTCTTCGCGCAGCCCACGCGGCCGCTGGGCCTGTCGCTCGACCTGTCGCGCGAATGGCAGACAAGCGTGCCGGCCCGCGACCCGTGGACCGTGTTCCGCAATACGGTGCCCTGGCGGCCCAATCCCCCGATTGATCAGGGGCACTATACGACGCTGCTTGGCAGCGTCACGTTCGACACCCGCAACGATCACGATCAGCCCACCTCCGGCTGGCTGGTGCATGCCGAGGTGTCGCAGAGCTGGAGCGACGACGTGTCGCCACAGACCCTCCCAGCGTCGGTGCGGCGCGCCATTCCCATCGACGGCTCGTACGCATTCAGCCGCATGATGTTCGACGTGCGGCGCTACACGCGTGTGAGCATGTCGGGGCGCGTCAACCTGCGATTTCTCGCGGGTGGCTGGCTGGGCGGTGATCCGTTGCCGCTGCAGCAGCGGCTCTCGATGGGCGGACCCGATCCGCTTCCGGGTTACGGCTTCCGCGCCACGTCGTGCAGCGCCGACATCGTTGATTCGGCGTTTGCGCACACGCGGGTGGCGGCGTGCGATCGCGTGATCCTGACCCAGGTCGAGTATCGCGGCCATCTATCGCTGCACTGGGCGTACGGGGCCTCACACCCGGAGGATGAAGGCTCGAAATCGATCTTCGCCTCGCTCGCGGGTCCGGATTTCGTGGTCCTCGGGGACGCCGGGCAGGGCTGGCTCGTGGGGCACGGACCCGGACACATCCCAAGCGACAAGCTGCCGACACTCGGGAGCTGGATCGGCGACCTGGGGTTCGGAATCGACTGGGGTGGGTTCGGGATCTATGTCGCGAAGGCCGTGACGTCGGGCGAGCCGGTTCGCGTCACGCTGCGCCTCGACCATCGGTTCTGAAGTGCGGACGCGGCTCGCGTTTCTCGTCTCGCTCGGGTTCGCGATCCCGTCGGCCGGTATGCTTGCGGCGGCCCCCGCGGCCACGCTCTCGATCACAATCCAGGCGGGCGTGCCGCGCGTGCAGGCGAGCGATCTCCTCGCGGACGGAAAATTTCTCGCGCTTTTGCGCTCGGGGTTTCCGCTGCGGCTGCACTACCGGCTCGAGCTGTGGCGCAGCCGCCCCACGTGGTTCGACGAGCACGTCAGCGAAACCGCGTGGGACGTCGTGGCGCACTACGATCCGCTCGCCGACGATTTCGTCCTGATTCGCACCGGGGGGGTGAGCCGGCGTTACGCCACGGGGGACGAGCTGGCGCAGGCCCTCGCGATTCCGTTCAAGGTGAGTCTTCCGGTACGTGGCTCGGGGACGTTCTACTACCTGGTCCGACTCGAGGTCTCCACGCTGAACGATACGGACCTGCAGGAGATCGAGCACTGGTTGAAAGGCGACGTCTCACCCGCAGCCGCGGGAAAAGGCGACCTGGGTGATGCGGTCGTGCGGGGTGCTCAACGAGTGCTGGTACGGATTGCCGGGCTGCCGCGGCTCACGCTCGAAGCGCGATCCGGATCCCTCGAGGGAAGCTAACTGCCGAACTGCGCGTCGATCGCTTGACGGATCTGGGCGAGAGAGTTGCCGCGGGCGGCGAGCTGGGTCGCGAGAATCGCCTCACCCATACAGATGTCGCAGTTCCCGCCGTGATTCGACTCGAAGCAGGTCAACAGTGAACGATGCCCGAAGTACTTGCTGCACTCGCAGTGACAGTAGAGCCCGTCGAGCAGCTGGGGATTGCGACGCGCGGCCTCGTACGCCTCGAGCGCCTGCGAGGCATGAGGCACCATTCCCGACGGCAGCACGTGGTCGCTCGTGACCCCGGGCCGAGGCTCGGGATGGACGACGGTGTGGCCGGTTTTCGGGCGCAGCAACAAGAATCCGAGTGCGAGCGCGGCTACGCCCGCGACCACCCAGGGAGTCCGGTTTTTCACAGCGTTTCGAGCGTGGCCAGCACGTCCGCGCCGTAGAACGTGCGGATGTACTTCGACTGAATCGACGTCAGCCGGCGCACGGCCCACGCGAGATGCACGAAGTGCGGCTCGACCGGCGCACGCAACGGATGCATGCCCGCTTCTTCGGGCAGCAGATTACCCTTGCGCGTGTTGCAGCTCGAGCACGCCGTGAGCACGTTGGTCCACGCGTTCGTCCCGCCGCGCGAGAGCGGCACCAAATGGTCGCGCGTAAGGCACTCACGGGTCTTGAGCTCGGCTTGCGTGCGGCCGCAGAACTGGCAGCGGTAGTTGTCGCGGGCGAAGAGGAATGTGTTGGTGACTTGACGGCGGAAACGACGGGGAACGTGCACGAACTTGACGAGCCGAATGACCGCAGGTCGCGGTATTTGCATTCGTTCGCTGTGCACGAGCGAGCCGTCGGCCTCGACGATTTCGGCCTTGCGGTCGATCACGAGGCGAAGGGCCCGGCGCACGGGCACCATGGTCAGCGGCTCGAAGGACGCGTTGAGTGCGAGGCAGCGCACGAGGGTATGATACTTAGCGGGACATGACGACGTCAAGAAAAAGACGTCAAGAAGACCGTAAACTCGCGCTAGGCTAACACTCCCGGCGCAAACGCCTTCCGCAACTCCTCCAGCTGATCCTCCACCGACTGCCGGGACGAGCCGCCGGCCGTAGCGCGGCTCTCGACCGAGTCTTCCCAGCTCCCGAGCTGGGTCAGGGCGGGCACGAGAGCCGGGTGGATCTGTCCCGCAATGACGGTCGAAACCCGATCGAGCGGGACGCGGGTCCGTTCCGCCTCACGCACCAGGCGTCCGACAACCGTGTGGCTCTCGCGGAACGGCACGCCGGCTTCGACCAGCAAATCGGCCAGATCCGTCGCGCGCAGCGAGGAATCGAGCGCGGCGCGCATCCGCGCGCCATCGACTGTGAGCGTGGCGACGGCTCCGGTGAGCGCGGGCAGCACGAGGGTGAGCGTGTCAAAGGCGTCGAACAGCAGTGATTTGTCTTCCTGCATGTCCTTGCTGTAACCCGCCGGCAGACCCTTCAAGGTCGCGAGCAGCGCCACCAGATCGCCCAGCACCCGCGCCGATTTGGCGCGCGTCAGCTCGAACACGTCGGGATTGCGTTTCTGCGGCAGCAGGCTCGAGCCGGTCGAGAACTCATCCGCCAGCTTTACGAACCCGAACTCGGCGCTCGCGTAGGTCACGATCTCGGCGGCGAGCCGGGAGAGATGCACTCCGACCAGCGTGAGCGCGAACAGCATTTCGGCCACGAAGTCGCGATCACCCGTCACGTCCAGCGCATTGGCCGAGACCGCGCGGAACCCGAGCGCTTCCTTCAGGAGCACGCGGTCGACCGGGAACCCGGAGCCCGCGAGCGCGCCGGAGCCGAGCGGCAACTCGGCGACGCGCCGCCGGGCGTCGGCGAGGCGTTGGCGGTCGCGCACGAGCGGCCAGGCGTGGGCCAGGAGCACGTAGCCCCAGCGAACCGGTTGCGCGCGCTGCAAATGCGTGTAGCCGGGCAAGAGCTCGTCAATGCCTTCGCGCGCGCGCGCGACGAGCATGCGTCCGAACGCAGCGAGGTCGGCGTCGATCTGATCGATTGCCTCGAGTGTCCAGAGCCGCAGATCCGTCGCGACCTGATCATTGCGCGAGCGACCGGTATGCAGCTTTCCCGCGACCGGACCGACTTCCTCGTACAGCAGCCGTTCTACCAGCGTGTGCACGTCCTCGTCCGGCGCGCCGACGGCCGCGCCGTCCGCCAGTCGTTCGGCCACACGGTCGAGCCCTTCGAGCAGTTGACTCTCTTCTGTGGGATTCAGCACGCCCACCCGGCCGAGCGCGTGGACCCAGGCTTTACTGGCGGCGACATCCTGCGGCCAGAGCCGGTGGTCCACGGGCAGGCTGCGGTTCAGAGCATCGAGCGCTTCGTTGGGGCCGAGGGCGAACCGCCCGCCCCACATTTGGTGTGTGGGGGATTCTACGCGCGGCTCGCTCATTTACTCGACTCCCGCCTCGAACTCGCGCTGGCGCGCGGCCTCGAGCCCAGCCCCGATCTTGATGCCGAGGCCATAGAGATGGATGAAGCCTTCGGCGTCCTTCTGGTTGTAGACGTTGTCCTTGCCGAAGGTGGCGTACGACGGCTGATACAGCGCGAACGGACTCTCGCGCCCCGCGACCGTGATCCCGCCTTTGTACAGCTTGAGCCTGACTGCTCCGGTCACGCGCTTCTGTGTCGCGGTGACGAGCGCATCGAGCGCTTCGCGTTCCGGCGTCCACCAGCGGCCGTCGTACACGAGATCGGCGTACCGCAGGGCCAGCTCGTCCTTGAGTGAAAGAGTACGGCGATCGAGCACTAGCTGCTCGAGCTCGCGATGCGCCGCGTGCAGCAGCGTGCCACCTGGCGTCTCGTAGACGCCGCGGGACTTCATGCCCACGAGCCGATCTTCCACTACGTCGGCGCGGCCAACGCCATGGTCGCCCGCGACCGCATTCAGCGTTTCGAGCAACTCGACGGGCCCCGTCGGCACGTGATCGACCGAGACGGGCGTGCCTTCGTCGAAGCCAATGGTGACGATCACGGGCTTGTTCGGCGCTGCGACCGGGTCCTTGGTCATCAAGAAGATGTGTTCCGGTGCTTCTAGCCCCGGGTCTTCGAGAATTCCGCCCTCGTGCGAACAATGCCAGATGTTGCGATCCGTCGAATACGGCTTCTCCGCCGTCGCCTGGACGGGGACGCCTTTCGCTTTGACGTAGGCGATCAACTCTTCGCGACCCTTGAACTCCCACTCGCGCCAGGGCGCGATCACCTGGAGATCGGGCGCGAGTGCGGCGTAGGTGAGCTCGAAGCGAACCTGATCGTTGCCCTTGCCGGTGCAGCCATGGGCGAGCGCCGTGGCACCGACCTTTTGCGCGAGCGCCACCTGGCGCGCGGCCGTGAGGGGCCGGGCCATGGCGGTGCCGAGCAAATAGGTGCGCGCGTAGACCGCGCCGGCTCTCAGCGAGGGGAAGACAAAGTCGCGAATGAACTCTTCGCGCAGGTCTTCGACAATGCAGTCGGTCGCGCCCGAGCGCTTGGCCTTGGAGGAGAGATTGCCGAGCTCACCGTTCCCCTGCCCCAGGTCGGCGGCGAAGCACAGCACCTTTGCGCCGTACTTTTCCTTGAGCCAGGGAACGATCGCGGAAGTATCGAGACCACCCGAGTACGCCAAGACGACGAACGGCCCCATGTTGGTCCTGTACCTTTATGCAAGAGGATGCATAAAAATACAAAGGCCGGGCGGCGTGTCAATGGGGAGCACGACCGTGGACTACGACGCGCCGAGTCCCGCCAGCTCCTTGAGACGAACTTCCACCGCCCGTCGCGCCCGCTCGCTGCGCGTAATCACGAGCACCGCGTCATCCCCCGCAATCGTGCCGATGATCTCACTCCACCCGGCTCCGTCCACCGCGACCCCGAGCGACTGCGCCGCCCCGGCCGGCGTCTTGAGCACGACGAGCGGTCCCACACTGTCGACCGCGACCAGCATGGAAGGAAGCAGCTGCTCCAAGTTCGGCCGGATCGCACGGCCGCCATCCGCGGGAGCCTCGTAATGCGAGCCGCCCTCCGGGACGGCCACCTTGGCCAGACCGAGCTCGCGGATGTCGCGCGACAGCGTGGCCTGCGTCACATCGATCCCCTCGGCCCGGAGCAGCTCGCGCAACTGCTCCTGATTCGCCACATGTGCCTGGCGAATGATGCGGAGAATGGCAGCGTGCCGCTGGGTCTTCATGCGGTTCCAATGTAGCGGTGGACGATGCGACCGGCGACGACTGTCACAGCGGCTGATGGTAAAGCGGCGGATCGAAACACGGCGAGATCCGCCTGCTTCCCCACCTCGATCGAACCAATCTTGGAGTCGAGTCCGAGCGCGCGCGCGCCCGCGAGCGTCAGCATCTGGAGCGCCGCTTCACCACTCAGGCCCGCCGCTGCGGCTTCGCGCCCCAGGTCGAGATCGCCGGTCGAGACGATCGAGTCGGTGCCCAAGCCGACCGGAATTCCGCCGGCGCGGAATTTCGCGAGTGGGGCGCGGCCGTGGGCGTGCGCCGTGTTCGACCGGGGACAGTGCGCGACCGTGGCGCCCGAATGCTTCAGCAGGTCGATGTCGCGGTCATTCACCTGCACACAGTGAATGCAGAGGAGGTCACGTTGCAAGACGCCAAGTTGCGCGAGGTACTCGACCGGCGTTACGCCGTGCGGCTCGATCGGAATGCCACGGGCACGGAGGGCATCGGCGAATGGACCGGTGCCGTCGCGCACGAAGTCGGTTTCGGCGGGTGATTCGGCGATATGGACGGCGAGTGGCAGCCCTTCGGTACGGGCAAACTCCGCGACCGCGCGATACAACGGCGCGCTCACGGTGTATGGCGCATGCGGCGAGACACCGAGTCGCACGTCCTCGGTTGCGCGGGGTCCGAGGCGCGAGATTGCCCGCTTGAGCTCCGCCAGGCTCGCGTCGCGGATGGTGGGATCCGGCCCGAACACTTCCTGGTAGTAGACGCCGCGACCGCCGAGTGCATGCAGCGCTTCGAACGCCGCGCCCGTGCTGCCCGTCTCGGCGACACATGTCACGCCGCTGGCCCAAGACAGCCTCAGGCCCTGCTCCGCCGCCCGGCAGAACTGCTCTGGCATCATTCCGTCCTTCAGCGTGCGGATTTGCCTGATCCACGCCGCGAAGTCCGGTTCCTGCACCTGGCCGGCGAGGTCCGTCAGCTCGAGATGCGTATGACAGTTGACGAGCCCGGGCACGAGTGCGTCAGATGGAAAGCTCAACTGCTCGATGCCTTCGGGCGACGGAACG
>Ga0335085_10005133_pt1 | contig 21279 bp, 17 predicted proteins | sample Lox_Sample_45_FD_206712 | JGI IMG/M metagenome (GOLD analysis project Ga0335085, IMG submission 206712) | Soil microbial communities from Loxahatchee National Wildlife Refuge, Florida, United States - Lox_Sample_4.5 | ecosystem: Environmental > Terrestrial > Soil > Wetlands | place: USA...
GAATTTCAGGTTCTGCTCCTTCATGATGGCTTCGATGCGCGAGCGATCCATGACTTCATACTGGCCGCTTTCGGTCAGCGGGCTGAGCAGCATCTCGGCGGCGTTGTGACCGATGTTCGAATCGGCGCCCAGGCTTTTCACCACCTCTGACTTTACGCTGGAATAGTCGAAATCGTATATTGCGATGCGGCGCTTGTCCGTCTGCGCCTGGAGGCCCATCAACCCGCCCGTCGCAAGTGCGGCTACAACGAGCCTACGCATCACAAAACCCTTCCGCATAGCGCCCCCTTCAAGGTTTGCCTATCGAGTATACAAACTCGATTCTGCGATTGCAATTTCAGGGGCGCGCGCCGAAAGTGGTCCAGACGCCGGCGGCAAATCCGGGGTTGAGGATCCGCGCCGGCACCGCTCGCCGGCGGACTAATCCGAAACCGTGATGGCAGGAACCGGAGTCGAATCCGTCGCAATGACGCACCTTCGCCGAGGCCCTCCGCACCGGGTATTACAATGGAATCCAAGAGAAGTCATACTCACAGCCAATGACCCCGCGCGAATTGTTCAATGAAATCGCCACTGCCCCTGAAGTGAAAAAGCGTGCCATCACGGCGTCATCCGTGTTGAACGAGGCCTACCACTATCCCAAGCCGAGCTCCTTTTCGCGCGGCCTGCGCATCGATTTGGGTGCGGTCGCGATTCTCCTGATTTCCGGCACGGCCAGCATCGATGAAAACGGGCAGACGGTTCACGTCGGCGACTTCCGCGCGCAACTGTGGCGGACGTACCGCAACATTACCGGCCTCCTGGCAGCGGAAGGCGCCACCTGGAAGGACGTGGTTCGGACCACCTGTTACCTGCGCGATATCGAGCGCGATTACGAGGCGTTCAACGAAAGCCGCACCGAATTCTTCCGCGAGCAGGGGCTGAACCCGCTACCCGCATCGACCGGCATCCAGGCGATTCTGTGCCGCCCCGAACTGCTCGTGGAAATCGAAGCCATCGCGATCTTCACACCCGCGCCGGGCGATGCGTCGAAGAACGGAAGCCGTTAGCAGCAGGCAAGTAGACGAAGCTCGCTCCCTACGGGTCGCGGCTCGGAAAGGCGACATCCGAACGAGCACTCCGTAAACTGAGTCGCGACTGGAAGGAGCGGTCGCGTCTCACACCGCTGTGTTTTTTCTATTGCCGAGCCCCCTGCTCGTAGCTCGCCAACCTGGCGCGTAAACTACGCACCAAGTCCGCGTTCTGAGCCGAACCAGCCAGTTCGATGGCTTTCTGCAACTGCGCGACCGCATCCGGCAACCGTCCGGCCTGCGCCAGCGCGCCCGCGAGGCTCACGCGATACTCCACCGTTTCCGGGGCCAGTTTCACGGCCGCTTCCCAGTGTGCCGTTGCTTCGCCCGTATGGCCCATCTTCAGCAGCGCCGTCGCAAGTTTGCTTTGTACCGCCGCCGATTGCGGTTTCAATTCGACCGCCTTCCGCAGATGTTGCAGCCCCTCCTCGGTCTTACCGGTTTCGACCAACAGCGCGCCCAGGTCGGCTTGCACTCCGGCGTTGAAGCTGTCCAGCGCCAGGGACTTCCGGTACTCGGCAATGGCCTCCTCCGGCTGGCCATTTTGCCGCAAGGCGAGCGCAAATTCGGCGAACGGCAGCGGATCCTCCGGACTCAGTTCGCAGGCCTTGCGGTACTCCGTCATCGCCTCGCGCGGCTGCGCAGTTTGCAGCAACGCAAAGGCGAGGTTCAGGTGCGCCTTGCCTTCACCGGGGTCCTTCGCCAGCGCCGTGCGCCACACTGGAATCGATTCGGCAAACTGACTCTTGGTCATCAGTTCGATCGCGGTGGTCTCCAGTTTGTAATATTCGTTGGCCAGCGGGTCGATCTTCTCCAGGCCGCCTTTCGGAATGTTGGCGAACTCCGGCAGATTCACCGCGCGATTGGCCGCCGTGGTGTTGTTCACCAGGATGGGCGGCGTATCGTTTCCGTTCGCGTCCACATGCGTCAAGTACAACTGCGTGTAGGGCGACCGGGCCTTCGAGGAGAAGGCCAGCCAGCGGCCGTTCGGCGAAAAGGTGTGCCACGAATTCATCAGCGGCGTGTTGCACTTCATCAACCGCGCTTCGCCGCCTTCGAATGGCACGATGTAGAGCTTGCCGTCTGGCCGCATGACCATGCCGTTCTTGGCCTGCACGAATACGATCCAGCGCCCGTCGGGAGAAACCTTCGGAAAGCTGTTGCTCATGCCGTTCTCGGAGGCTCCGCGCACGCGTTCCGGCTTTCCACCTTTGCCATCGTTGAAGGGAATCCGGTACAGGTCGTATCGGATCTGCGTTTCATTCGGGTCATTGGCGTAGAGTGCCAGCGGCACGCCGGGCGGATACGGAGTCTTCGCCTCCGCCCGCACGAACACGATGTACTTTCCGTCCCGGCTCCATACGCCGCCGCCTTGCACATATTTCGGATCGTCGGCGCCCGGCAGTCTCTGCAGGCGGTTGGTCTTGCGATCGTACCAGGCCAGCGTCCCGCGCGTCGGATAGAACACCTGTAGAAAGCGGTAATCGAGAAAATTGGCGACGTAATACTTGTCTTCCAGCGTGCGCCCGCTCATGCGCTGAGCCGCCTCGGCATCGTCAATCGTCGAGAGTACGTAGCGTCCGTCCGGCGACACCTGCGACATGAACGCAGCCCTCAGCCGCGGAATGTTGGGATCGCGCACCGTGGGCCACTGGATGACATCCCGGGTGCGGATGGCGGTCTGCTTCGCGATCGGAATGAGCGCGTATAAACCGTGTTCGTTCTGCGGGCCGTCCACATCCAGCCCCAGCGTTTTGCCGTCCGCCGAAAACGAATGGCAGTTGGCGCAGGTGGAGATCTTCTCCATCACCACGCGGCTCTTGGGTTCGTCCAGGTAGCGCAGCCGCCACTTGATCAGTCCGATGGCTTCGGGCGCCAGCGGCCGGATCACGCCCTTCGCTCCTTGAGCGGGCATCAGGGGCACATCGCGATAGAACACTGGCGCACCGGCCGGATCTTGCGAAGTCGTGATCTTGACTTGTCCTCGCGAAACCGCTTGGGCCGTGTCGCCGCCGCGAAATCCGGCAATCGTGATACTGGCCGGCGATTCCACAGAGCGCTTCTTGATTGCCGCCCAGGTTGCGGCATCCGGTGTCCAGGTGTGCGCCGCCGCCTGCTCGGGAGTGAGTTTGGGAGGCTGGTTGGTGGCCGAAACCGCTTCCGGATCGATCTCGCCGATGCGCATCGGTTCGCCGGCAGATTTTGCATGAATGCCGGCGGCTCCATCGCCAAACGCAATGTCGATCGTCCAGGAAGCTGCGTTGGGCGCCGCATCGTGCCAGAGAAGTGTCGGAGCGGTGATTTCGGGAGGAAACACCGAGCCGTCAGCAGGATAATCAATGGTAATGCCCGCGGTGCTGCCGGAAGCCTGCGGCGGGGATCCTCGCAGCAGGAGCAACGAACCCGTGCCCAATCCGGCCAACAACAGACCGGCGGCGCACACCCGGCCGGGCCTCCGGAGCGCGCTCTGTAGATGCCTCATTGCCTTCGACCCTCTAATGGCAGTTATTATATCCCCCGCACGAGCATAGAATGGACTCGATGACGGTCACGGTCGCGGTAGTGCAAGCCGGCGCGGTGATGTTCGATAGCGAGGCCTCGGTCGCCAAAGCGTCCGAGCTGACCGCCGATGCCGCCCATCGCGGCGCCCGCCTGGTGGTCTTCCCAGAGGCATTCGCCGGGGGCTATCCCAAGGGCGAGGACTTCGGCGCGCGCGTCGGCTCCCGCACGCCCGAGGGCCGCAAGCTGTTCCGCCGATACTTCGAAGGGGCGATGGAAGTGCCCTCAGCCGCCACCGAAGCGCTCGGCCAGACCGCCAAAACCCATGGAGTGTGGATGGTCATCGGGGTCATCGAACGGGACGGCGGCACGCTCTACTGCACGGCGCTGTTCTTCGCGCCCGATGGCCGGCTGGCCGGCAAGCATCGCAAGGTCATGCCCACGGCCATGGAACGCGTGATTTGGGGCTTTGGCGACGGCACCACCATGCCGGTGCTCGAGACCGGCTTCGGACGCATCGGCGCGGTGATCTGCTGGGAAAATTACATGCCGCTGTTGCGGGCGGCCATGTACCGCCAGGGCATCCAGATCTACTGCGCACCCACGGTGGACGACCGCGACACTTGGCCTATCACCATGCGGCACGTTGCACTCGAGGGCCGCTGCTTCGTGCTTTCCGCCTGCCAGTACACCGACCGCATCCGCGGCGGCAGCCTGATCGTCGGGCCGCTGGGCGGACTGATCGCTGGCCCGAGCTACGGCAGCGAATGCATCCTCACCGCGGACATCGATCTGGGGGAAATCGCGGAAGGCAAGTTCGACCTGGACGTGGCCGGACACTACGCCCGCCCGGACATCTTCCGTCTGGAAGTGACGGGGATGCCAGTCGAGTCACGCCCTGCCGCAAGGCCCGGGCGCACGCGAAAGATCGGGCGCTAGGTCGCGGACTCGTAGACGTATCGCTCCTGCCGCAGGGACCGCGCACTCACGGTCGCGACTCCCATCGCAGGGTGCGCCGCATAGCAGGGCCAGCCGCGAATTGGAATGAGGAACGAGGTCAGCCGAACCAGGGGTCCGGCGGACCAGGGACCCGCCCCACTAACTAAGCGGGGCTAAGCGCGCTGCTTCGACGACGGCCTGCCGTACGCGAAACGCGATGCGCTAAGACCGCGGCGCGTGCACACCCGCGCTATACCCGGTGTCGCCGGGGATCCATCGGACCTCCAGCGTTTCGCCCGGCCGCAGCGCGACTCCAAACGCGTCAATGGTGACGTAGTCCGTGGCCGTGTACCGGAGGCGGCTGCCCACCGGTTGCCATTGAATGGCAAAACTACGCCCGACTGCCCTGGCCTGGCATCCCGCGGCTTTGAGCGCGGCGGCCCAAATCGAGGGTCCGGCGCCCGGCCGGCCTTGCTCGCCTTCTGCGTCCCGGCCTGATCCGCCGCAATCCGAAAGCCCCGATCTGCTCATAGTGCTAAAGGTCCCTAAGGTGAATCTCTAAGAAATATTAGAATCGCACCTATTGGATATCGCTACAATTCCTTCGAAGGGGGGATAGGGGTGGTTAGTAGAGGGTATCAGGGTTATGGTACTCCCCTGCGGCCACCGGAGGACTATGGTCGGCCGCTCGGCGTGGTTCGTCCTCTAACGCACAATCGACAGCCGAATTGTGCGCTCTTCCGGCCCCTCTCCCTTTTCGGTATACTGAGGATCATTTATCCCCATTGTTTAACGGCACGAAAGGAAGGTGTCTGGTGAGCTCAAAGAAAGACCCCGAACTTCCCGAGCAGCCGAAGTCCGGTTTCTCGCGGCGCGGATTTATCCGCGGCGTCGGAATCGGCAGCGGCGCGCTCGGTACGGGCTTGTTGACGAAGGATGCCGCCGCCGCTCCGCCCAGTGTGATCGGGCCCGGACCGGTGGAAATGACCCTCAATATCAACGGAAAAGCGGTCAAACTCACGGCCGAACCGCGCGTCACCCTGCTCGACGCGCTGCGCAACTATCTCGATATGACCGGCGCCAAGCGGGTCTGCGACCGCGGCACCTGCGGCGCCTGCACCGTGCTCATCAACGGCAAATCGGTCTATAGTTGCACCACCCTGGCCATCGACGCGCAGGGCAAGAAGATTGAGACGATCGAGAACTTCCCGGTCACGCACCCGGTCTCGGTGGCGTTCGTAAACAACGATGCCCAGCAGTGCGGCTACTGCACGCCGGGCTTCGTGATGGCCACGCACAGTTTGCTGCGGGAGAATCCCCATCCGACCGAAGCGGAAGCAGAGCACGGGCTGTGCGGCAATCTCTGCCGCTGCGGCACCTACATGGGGCTGCGCAAGGCCGTGATCGAGGCCTCCAAAGGGATGAAAGGAGCGAGCAATGGCTGATACACCCAACTATAGCTGGCCGCCGATGGAGAAACGCAAGGTCATCGGCACGTCGCCGCTGCGCCTGGATGGTCCGCAGAAGTCCTCCGGACGCGCCAAGTATTCGTCCGACATGAACGTGAAGGACATGCTCTTCGGGGTCTACCTGACCAGCCCCCACGCGCATGCCCGCATCACCAGCATCGATACCAGCGAAGCCGAACGCAGCCCCGGCGTGAAAGCCGTGTACGTGGCTGCCAAAGCCGGCACCGAGTTGCAGTGGCAAGGCTTTGAAATCGCCGCTGTGGCCGCCACCACCGAGGAACAGGCTCGCGACGGTGTGCGCAAAATCAAAATCCAGTACGAACTCCTTTCACACCTGGTGAAGGACGACGATATCGCCAAAGCCGGCACGCGCGCCCGCCAAGGCGGCGAAACCGTCACCGGCGATCCCGACGCGGCGTTAAAGAGCGCCGAAGCGGTTTCCGAGGGCCAGTACAATTTCGCCGTGGTGACGCACTGCTGCCTCGAGCCGCATGGGCAAGTCATCCAGTGGCTCCCCGGCAGCGATCCTTCGGGCGCCAACGATTCGATCAACGTGTGGCCCTCCACGCAGAACGTGCCGCAGTATGCCGACAACCTCGGCAACACGCTAAAGGTCCCGGCCACCAACATCAAGGTCCGCATGGATTTCATCGGCGGCGGCTTCGGCAGCAAGTTCACGCCGGATGCCTGGGCCACTGTGGGCGCCAACCTCTCCAAGATGGCCGGCGGCAAGCCTGTAAAGCTTTATCTCGAACGCGCCGACGAATTGATGATCGCCGGCAACCGGCCCTCGGCTTACGGAAAGATCCAGGTGGCCGGCAAGAAGGACGGCACCATCACCGCCTGGACGTACCAGGGATGGGGCAGCGGCGGCTTCGCTCCGGTGAATCCGCCCGATCAACCGTACATCTTCACCAACGTGCCGAACACGCGCCGCGTGCGCACGGCGATTGCGTTGAACGGCGGCTCGCAGCGTGCCTGGCGCGCGCCCGGCAACCAGGCGGCCTCGTATCTCACCTGCTGCGCGATCGACGATTTCGCTCATAAGATCGGCAAAGATCCGCTGGACGTTTTCAAGATCAACGCGCAGTACGCTCCACAGGCTCGTGTGGACACCTACCGCTTCCAATTGGATAAGGCTGCCGAACTGGCGGACTGGAAGAGGCTGTGGCGTCCGCGCGGACAGAACGGCTCTGGCTCGGTGAAGCGCGGACTGGGCATCGGCGTGGCGGCCTGGAACGGCCTCGGACACGCCAGCCAGTGCCGCACGGTCATCAACACCGATGGTTCGGTCTCGATCGAAATCGGCTCCCAGGACCTCGGCACCGGCACCAAGACGATCATTACGCAGGTCGCTGCTGAGACTCTTGGCCTGCCGATGAACCAGGTGAAGCTCAAAATCGGCACCAATGACCTACCTCCGGATGGCGGCTCGGGCGGGTCGACCACCGTGGGCGGCGTCTCCACTTCCACACGCAAGTCGACGGTGAACGCGCTCGACAAGCTTTTCGCGGCAGTAGCGCCCGATCTGGGCGTGCAGCCCAATCAACTGGAGGCCCTCGACGGCCACATCCGGGTGAAGGACAATCCCAACAAGAGCATCGCCTGGTCGGCTGCGTGCCGCAAACTCACCAGCCCGATCTCGGAGATGGGTACTTACAATGGCCGCCAGCAGGATACGGCCGGGCTGGCCACCGGCGGCGCGGCGGGCGCCCAGATCGCGGATGTTTCGGTGGACACCGAAACCGGCATCGTCAAAATCAACAAGTACGTGGCTGTGCAGGATTGCGGCATGGTGATCAACCCGCGGCTGGCCGAAAGCCAGGTGTTCGGCGCGGTCATCATGGGCATCAGCACGGCGCTCTACGAAGAGCGCATCATGGATCAGCAAACCGGCAAGTACCTGAACTCCGACATGGAGTTCTACAAACTGGCGGGGATCGCGGATATCGGCAACATCGTGGTGCACATGGATATCCGGCCGGAGAACGACAAGCGCGGCGTGATCGGCTTGGGCGAACCGCCGGCGGTGCCCATCTGCGCCGCGGTCGCCAATGCCGTGGCCAACGCTATTGGAGTGCGCGTGCCGCATATTCCGCTTACCCCGGATCGGGTGCTGGCCGCGCTGGAAGGGAGGAACGGCTGATGCAAGCCTTTGAGTACGCCAATCCCACCACGTTGCAGGAAGCCACTGGCCTGTTGGGCCAGCACTGGGGCGACGCCGACGTTCTGGCCGGCGGAACCGACCTGCTGAGCCTGATGAAGCAGGACCTCCACCAGCCCAAGCGCGTGGTGAACATCAAAAACATCAAGGAACTGGAAGGCATCCACCGCACCGCGGCGGGCCTGCGCATCGGGGCGCTGGTGACCATCGACGAGTTGGCCAAGAGCCCCGAGGCCAAGGGTCCGTACAAAGCTTTGGCCGAAGCCGCGGCCGGCGTTCCCAGCCCGCAGATCCGGCACATGGGCACGGTCGGCGGCGACCTGTGCCAGCGACCACGCTGCTGGTATTACCGGCAGGGCATGGGCCTGCTCGGCATGAAGGACGGCAAGTCGCTGATCCCCGGCGGCGAGAATCGCTACCACTCGATTTTCGGCAACGGGCCGGCTTACTTCGTCAGCGCTTCCAGCCTGGGACCCGCGCTGATCGCCTTGAACGCGCGCGTCAAGCTGGTTTCCGCCAAGGGACCTCGTGAAGTGCCGGTGGCCGAATTCTTCGTTTCGCCGGCCAACGAGAGTACCCGCGAAATCGTGCTGCGGCCCGACGAAATCCTCACCGAAATCGTGGTGCCCACGGCAACCGTTAAAACCGCCACTTACGAAGTGCGGCAAAAGGAGGCGCTCGATTGGCCTCTGGCCGCCGCGTCGGTCGCCCTCACGATGAACGGCAGCACCGTCACCGCCGCCAAGGTAGTGCTGGGGCACGTCGCCCCAACGCCCTATATGGCTGCGGGCGCCGAAGCCGCCATCAAAGGCAAGACGATCACCGAAGCTACCGCCGAAGCCTGCGGTAAGGCCGCCGTGGCAGGAGCGAAACCGCTCAGCCAGAACGCTTATAAGGTCACTCTGGCGAAGGTGGCGGTGAAGCGCGCCTTGCTCGACGCGGCCAAGGCGTAAGGCCATGGAACCGATCGGGTCCGCGCGCAAGGTCAGCCGGAATCGCTGCGCCAATTTGCGCTGGAAGGGGTTGTACATCAACGCCGAGTGCGACCCCGAAAATCACTATAGCTACGACACCGCCCTGTGGTGCCGCCACACCGACAAATGCGTCGGCCCGGACGGCAAACTGGTGGATGAATTCGAGTGCAGCCCCGCGCGGGACTGCTACGAACAGTTGTGATTTGACGCGGAGACGAGAAGCAACGGCGAGGAGTCCTTCTCTGTGTTTTCCTCGCCGTTCCGCGTTTCGCCAGAGAAGTTATTCTAGTAAAAGTGCGCCATTTCTGAGACTCTGGGACGCCCCGCGCGCCCCTTCATCGTTTCCGGCGGCCGGAGCCCGGCCACCCGCGGTTCCTCCGCGTTCTGCATGGCTCTCTCGAGAATCTCTTCTTCTCATTCTTGCTTTCCCCGCGCCTTTCGCGCCTCCGAGGTGAAGCACTGCGGGGCCGAACCGCCCATTCTCATCGTGGGAGTGCGGCCGCGCCCCACGCACCGTGGTGAAAACAGGGCCCACCACCGCCGGTTCCTCCGGTAATCCCTGCTGCGAAAACTGTTCTTCTTCCTCAGCCTTCTGCCTAATCTCTTCGGATAGCCCTCCCCTCCTAACTAAAATCCGAATGTGCTCGCCCCCTGCGCTCCGCTAGGATCATAGGGGATGCATGAGGCGCCTTTTCTCGATCTGGCATCGCCCGATGGAATCGAGCAGGAACTCGTGGAGCTTTACTGCAAGCATTCCGCGGCGCTGCTGAAGTACGGCTCCTTATTCGCACCCGCCCAGGAAGCCGCCCACGATGCCGTCCAGGAGGCCTTCCTGCGCTACTTCGTGGAGCGCCGTTCGGGACGCGCAATTGCCAACCCCGCGGGCTGGCTCTACGCGGTTCTGCGCAATTACCTGCTGGGGCGCCTCAAGCACGATCTGATGGCCAACGAAGTGGACGATGCGCAGATTGAGCATCTGGCTGCCCCGCAGCGCGATCCCGAGGCCATGTGCGTGCAGTCTGAATGGGTCCGGCGCCTGTCCGATCTGCTGACGGTCCGAGAGATGGAATGCCTCACCTTACGCGCCGGCGGTTTGAGTTACCAGGAAATCGCCGACGTAATGGATGTGCGCCCCGGCACCGTTGGCGCCGTGCTCTCCCGCGTACAGAAGAAACTGCGGCCCACCGCGCGCCTCAAGATCGGCTGAGCCGGATTAGGCGGTGCGCAAAACAACCCTACGCGTCTTCCTCGAGCAACTCGCGCCCGCCCAGCGAACGCCAGAACGCGAACACCGAAATCCCGATCAGCAGCAGCAGCGTCGCCAGGCTGGCCGGGACGAACCACGCGCGCCAATCGCCGCCCAACGCCATCCCGTCGAAAGCACTCAGGAAAAACATGGCCGAGATGGTCGCCACCAGGCCGACGCGCAGCAGCACAAAAATCAAGACCGTGAATGCGCCGCAATACAGTAATCCGATGAGCCACCACTCCGGCCCGGCCACCTCGGGCTGCAGCAGCGTGTAGAGCGTCGCCGCGGCTACGGCGGTAAGCCACTCCCTTCGGAAGAGGTGGCGCAGCGCGAAAATCGTGAGAAACACAAACAGCCCCAGTCCCAGCGACCCGGCAGCGCTGGCCGAATGCGCCCCGATCCAGTGGCGCGCCCCCATCAGGTAGCGCAGGGAAACATCCCAGTTGGTGGGTTGATTGTTGTGGAAGAGGAATACCGTAACGCCTTTAAAAAACACCCAGATCGCCGACCCAACCGCCGCGCCAATCAGGATATGCGAGCCCACCTGCGCATCCAGCCAGCTTCCGCGCAGCACGCGATTCCAGGTGACGATGGCGTGTGGCCAGCGCGCCCGCACTTCCGGCTCGAGCGCCAAGTAGGCGAACCATAGCACGGCCGCATCCATCAGCCAGCCGGCGACGGCGGCGAGAAACAGGTCGAACACCTGCATATCGGCCGCTGCATGAAAACTGCCGGTCCAGGCGACGCCGTGCAATAGGAAACTGGCCAGGGCGATTCGAAACGCGCCCGCGCGATCGGCCCGCGCCTTGCGCCAGTTGTGACGCGCCCGCAGGATGACGCCCAGCGACCCGATTGCAATCAGGGTCGTTATGGCAATTTCCCGCGCACCGGTCTTCTGGTCCACCGGAGCCGCCGGGGGACGCTGCTCGCGTGGATACAGCAGCCGCGCCCACACTACGCGCCCTTTCCACCAGGCCGCCTCCAACTGCAATTGCACATCGGGAAATCTGGGATGCGGTCCCTTCCAGGCGCGCCACTGATCGAACGCGACCGACGGAGTCCGCAGGGGCGTGACTTCGCTGAAACCCTTCATCTCGAGCCGTGCAGCGTGGAACACCACGTCGGGCACGATCGGCGGTGCGAGCGGCGCGGCGGCGGCGAGCGGCACCGCTGTGAACGACAGCAGACGACCGTTGCCATCCACCATGGTGGAAGACATTCCCGCCACGGTGAGCGGAGGGTGGGTGTTGTCCACGTGCCCCGAAGGTTCGGCGATCAGGGGCAGCGGGCTTTCGCGATAGACTGCTTCGAGCGCCGGCTCCCAACCTAGCCATTCGTCCCAACGGCGCGGCTTCGGCCGTTCCCACAGGAAGGCGAAAACCGATGTGCGATGCTGCAGAAACACGGCGCTGTCCACTGGCTTTTCGACGTAGCCGAAGGACGCGGCAATCTCGCGCCCGTCGTGCGCCAGCACGTCGGGGGATTGATCGAGCCCACCATGCACCAGACCCGTGCGTGCGCGCCGCAGCGGGATGGTGGTCAGCAGGCAAACCACCACCAGCGCCAGGCACGGCACCGAATAGCGCCGCGGCATGCCTTCGACTTTGCCGGCGGCCGCCACCATGTCCGGCGACGGCGTCTCCCCCGCTGCCAGCGCCGCGGCCAGTGGATCGCCGCCCGGCAGCGCCGCCATCACCGACAGCGCCGATGCCGGCCGTTTGGCGGGGTCGGGATCGAGGCAGCGCCGAATGACTTTCTCAACCGCCGGGTCGATATCAGCGGCGATCGTCGTCATGTTGGCCAGCTGCACCTGGGATTGCATGTCCATCAGTTGCTGCAGCGTTTGCGCGTCGTAAGGGCGCTTGCCCGTAAAGAGCTCGTACAACACCAGGCCGAGCGCGTAGATGTCGCTCTTGATGGTCACTCCGGTACCGTGGATCTGCTCCGGCGACATGTAGGCCGGAGTGCCGTTGCGTGCCTCGGAGCCGCTCAACTCGCCGGCGATGGCGGCCAGGCCGAAATCCATGATCACCACTTCGCCGCGCTTGTTGATCATGATGTTCTGCGGCTTCAGGTCGCGGTGGATGATGCCGCGGTCGTGGGCGGCGGCCAAGCCGGCGCAGAGCCTGCGGGCGGTGTCGACGGCTTTATCGGCAGGCAGACGGCCGATGCGCAGCAGCAGCGAGCCGAGATCTTCGCCGTCCACATACTCCATCGAAATGAAGGGCGCCCCCTCCACTTCGCCGATGTCGAACACCCGGCAGACGTTGGGATGCGAAACCAGCCGCGCTACCCGGACCTCGCCGTGAAACCGCTCCAGCAGTCGTTGGTTGTGGCAGGCCGATTCCGGCAGAAATTTCAGCGCCACGGACTGCCCGAGCGTCAGGTCCATCGCGCGATAGACTTCGCCCATGCCGCCGCGGCCCAGCAACGTGAGAATGCGGTAGCGCCCGCCCAGCAACGTCCCCGGAAGGAAGCGGCCTTCCTCTTCCGCGGCAGTCGCTCCGGTGACGCGCGAAATCTCCGGGTCGCCCGCGCCCATGAGGTTGGTCGAAGCCACCGTCTCGGCGAAGGTTGCATCGGGCTTCGGTCCCATAGCTTTTGATTGTAACCGTGAAAGCGGTGCGCTATCAGCCATCAGCTATCCGCCGTCAACTTGTCAGCCATCGGCCGTCAGCTTGTCGGCCAGGGCCGAGCGGAAGGTGCGCGTGGTTCGGCGGGACCGGCAAAACCGCCAGCCGTCAGCCAAACCCGGAGCAGATGTTCACCGGCGAAAGCGCTCAGCCATCAGCAGTCAGCTAGACCCCCCGCAGGGTTTCACTGAAAGCTGATGGCTGAAAGCTGATGGCTGAAAGCTGAGAGCTGATGGCTCAAAGCTGCCGGACGCCCCTACAACGACCGCAGGAAAGTCAAAAGATCCTGCTGCTGCTGGTTGCTCAGTTGATTGAATGCGCGAATTACCTGGTTGGCCTCCGACCCGCCGCAAGCCTGGCTGTCGGGACTGTTGGTGGACGTGGTGGGCGCCGTGGTAGTCGTCGATCCGCACACCTGGCCTTGCGTGAAGTGCGCCAGGATCGCCGTCATCAGGTCGGACGTGCGTCCGTCGTGCAGGAAGAAGAGCCGCTGTCCGAGGCCCCATAACGGCGCGGTGCGAAACTCGTCCGCCGTTGCAATGCCCTGCACGATTCCATCCGCCAGATTCGACCCCATGTGGTGCAGCGCGAAATCCGAGTACGGATGGTAAGTGTAAGTCGTCAGCGCAGGGTAATTCGACTTACCGGTAGTTAGGGTATTCGAGTGGCACAAGTTACAACCGACCTGGTTGAATAACCTCTGCCCGTTTTGCTCCGCGTTAGAGTTCGTCGTCGGCGTGGGGGGAGCCAGCAGCGAAGCGAACATCGCGAAGTTAATCACGTCCGAAACCATCTGCGACAGCGTCCCGGTAGTAGAACCGGCCACGTCCGGATTCATGATGTTCATCGGATCTTCGGGCGTCGCATTGTAAGTGCAGTTCGCAATCGCCTGCGCCGACATACCCGCGGGGAAGCGTTCGTTCGGGAAGACGTCGTTGCTGACGCCCTGCTCCACGTTATAGGCCTCACCGGAGAAAATCACCAGCGACTTATTCTGCGCCTTCCAGCCGAAGCGTGTGATGGTGCCGTCGTTGCCGGTGGTGTTGAAACGGCCGCCGATGCCCATTTGCGAGCGCTGCTGCGCCGTCGCGGCCAGATTGGCCTGCAGCGCCGCATCGCTGGTATTCTGCACCAGGCCCAGCCCGAACAGCGGCGTGGGAATACGGAAGATCACGTTATTGGCCGAAAGCTGCTGAGCGAAATTCGTCTGTTGCAGGTTGCAGCCCGAGGCATCGGATCGTCCCGCAATGGTGTACAGCCCGTGCACGCCGCCATCGGAAACGAAGCGCGCCTCGCGCACCGGCCCGTTTGCCGTAATAAACGAAGGCGGCGTGTTGTTGGCGCCGTGCAGCGTGGCTAGCGCCACCTGCGGGTTCGGCACGGGATTCTGTTTGCTGGCGAGTCCCGGACTGCTGCCTCCAATGGCTGGTTGCGCATGACACATCGCGCAACTGTTACCGTTGAAAGTCGGACCGAGACCGGAGCCCGATTCGAGACTGCCGGTCACCGAATCCACTTCCTGAAAGACCTGCGCGGCCGACGTGAATAAGGCCTTGGCGGCCGCATCCTTCGTGGCGTTGGGGAAGAGCGTGGGAAAGGTTCCGCCCGCGCCCGCAGGCCCCCCGCGCGGTCCGGGATCGGATTGGCCAAAACAAACTGCACCGGCCAGTAATACAGATGCGGTCAATCGCCACGCCTGCCCTGGCCACAAATTAGTCGTCATCCTCATGGACACACTCCTGGGTTGGCGCGCTCGCTGGGGGCGGGCGCGGTTGACAAGTGGAGAGGGTGCCGATGTGCCGGATATCAGATAGAATGCAGATGTACCCGGATGCCACTCACCTGGTATCCGAACGGGCCCGTCCGCGCCCCTCAAGCGCGGACGGGCCTACCGCGACCCACCCAATTGGTTTTGGTAATACGGGTTCAATATTCGCACCACAAGGTCCAGAGCGCAACTTATAATTTGTTAGCTTCTCCACCTTCCCGCAGTGCAGCAAAGGACCTAACAAACCTGCCGCCATTGACTTAGGGACAGCCCGCTAAAACGGACGGCTAACTTCCCTGCCCGGTGTAACTTGTCTGTTGCATTGCATTTAATTCGGACGCGCCATTTCGCCGCCGCCAGACCGCGACAATTTGTCTGGGCTGCTGCCGGCCCCTCGACATACGCGGCTGAGCGTGTGTGCACCAGAATGCCGCCTGTAAACGGAGCCGCGACGGACGGAGCGGTTTGCGTCCCCCACGGCATGCCGCCTTCAGGTCTGTGCTCCTTCCCGCGTTTCCCGGGATGTTGCGCGGCTCTCCGGGAAGTTCGTCTCGTTTTTCTCTGCGCTTCCTCCGCGAGCTCCGTGGTTCCGCGGTGAAAACAGAGCCCAACGGACCGGAATGTTTCGGGTCCCACAGACGGCGACGCCGCTCGGGATTCGCGGTGAACCTACGGCCTCGCGCATTCCCCCCACGGCGAACGTGAATACCCCCACAAGGGGCGCGCTTTCACCGCGCATTACCCGCGGCGCCGCGGCCAGTTTTGTAGATACTGAGCATATGAAACTCAGTAACACTCCGATGAAGACGTCGTGCAGGCCCATCACCGCCGCTCGCACGCCATTCTCCACGCCTCGGATGCCGCGCGCCGCCAAACGCTGCCAGTGCGGACAATGCGCCAGTTGCCACGACAATGCGCGATGGGAGCGCATCTTTCAGGAAAAGTTCGCCGACCCCACCTACTACTCCCGCGGTTTTTCGCGCCAGCGATCGTCCCTCTCCGGCTGGAGCGAATAAGCCCACCCAGGCGTTACTGTGTCTGGACCGGCTTGATGCGCGGTTTCGACCGGCGGGGCGGGCGCGGAGCGAGGCCAGTCCACATGCAGTCGATGGTGGCCTGGACGATCTGCGGATCGAACTTGCCGCCATGTGCCCCTAACCGCTCGAAGAAGGCAATCGCCTGGGCCAGCGACCATACCAGCAGCGACGCCGCCGCGGGATTCACGGGGCCCAATCTTCCGGCATCGCGCTCCCGCATCAGAAACGGACCAATTTCTCGACGTAGGGCAAACAGCGGCGAATCCGGATGCCGCGCCGCCAGATCTTCCAGCCGGAACCCGGGATGCATCATTAGCGGCACCAGCACGGGCAGCGACTGGCGGCTGAATTCGAGCATCGCCATGGTCAGTTCCTCAATCAGGCGGCGGCCCTTCAGCCGCGACCCTTGGAAAATCTTGTGGACATCGGCGGGCGGCGGAATCATGGCGGCGAAGAACAGTTCGTCCTTGGTGGCGAAGCGCTGGTAGATCACCCCCTCGGAAACGCCCGCGCGCCGCGCGATTTCCTTGGTGGAAGCGCCCATGCCCTCCGTCACGAAGACGGACCGCGCCGCCTCCAACAGGTCCGCATCCGATACGGTTTTTTTTCTGCCCATCCTCCTTCATAGTGGCATCAGCGGACGACGGCTGTCTTGCGAGCCAACACATATTTCGTCACCGGCTGGGTGCCCTGCTCCTGAATTTCGAATCCGGCTTCGCGCAGTTTGGCCGGCCAGAAATCCGCCGCGATCATCTTGGCATGCGCCAGCAACGGGCCGAAGGTGAACTCCATGTAGCGGTCCTTGGCGATCACCATCAGTAGAAACTGCCCACCGGGTTTCAAAACGCGGTTGGCTTCGCCGAGCGCCTCGGCGATGCCCTGGCGGTTGAGATGGTCGATGGCATAAGCGCTCACCACGCCATCGAACGACTCCGATTCGACCGGCATGTGGCGCATGTCGCCGGGCTGGATGGTGACGCGGTCGGCCACACCCGCCGCGCGCATATTGCGCATCAGCGCGGCGCGTCCCTGGTCGAGCGTCGAGGCGGCGTCATCCGTTTTGCCGAAGTGCCCCTCGTAGGATTCGCCGAACAGGTCGAGCGCCACGACGGTGGTTTGCGGCCGCGCTTCCAGCACCATCAGGGTGCTCCGTCCGGTACCCGCGCCCATATCCAGCACGCGCCCGCCGCCGGAGGGGAGAAATGCCCTGGTCGGCATGCTGGCGCGTCCGTTGATGTCGATCACGAAGCGCACGATCAAGCCGGCCGCAAGGGACCAGAGCAACAACAGACCGAGGATCGCCAGCACCATGCGGCGCCAGTGGAAGAACCATCCGGCTCCGAAAAGGGCGGCGATCCCGGCCGCCAGGACCAGGTGGCCATAGCTGATCATCCAGGGATAGCCGAAATTTATTTGTGAGTGCATACTTATATATACCCTGAGCCGCACAGGCCGTCAAGCCTTTCCGCGCTCCCAACGAAGTTGGCCTGACGCGCGCCGTGCTTTCCGTAACCGGCTCCCTCGGAGTGCCCACGGAGGGCGGCCATAGTGCGCGAAGACGCGGGTAGACCGCTTGCTTCGATCACGGCTCGGAACGGCAAGCGCACACATACCACCTTGCGTTCCGCCGGCCGGTCCTCGGCCAGTTGCAGCATTTTGCGCAGTCGAACAGAGCTGCGGCCAAGCGAGCGGTCCGGCTGGCGAGGTGCCTCGTCGACAGGAATCTAAGCCCCGCCCGCCGTGCGACCGCGCATTTCGGAACGGAGTGCCGGAGTCTGCATCTGCCCCGCACGGCCGCGCGGCGCTCCGTTACAATCGCAGTAGTGAGGAATGCGGTAGCACTCATCCTGACAGCATCCCTGATACGGGCCGCGGCGCTCCCGATGACGCTGGTCTCGGAAGATGAGGCCGAACCCATCCACAGCGCCATCATCCGCAAAGAGGCCTGGACACAGGACTCCGTGCGCCGCCTGCGCGCCGAAGCCGAAAAGCGCCTCAAGGACGGCCCCTGGAGCGTCACCTCCGACCGGCCCAAAGGCATCGAGATCGATACGCACGAGTATTACAGCGAGGCCCCCGACTGGTGGCCCGATCCGCTCAATCCCACCGGCCCTTACATCCGCCACGAAGGACAGATCAATCCCATCCGCTTCGCCGCCAATCACACCGCGCTCGACGCCATGTGCGAGGCCGTCTTCACGCTGGGCACGGCCGCCTTTCTGCTGGATGACCCGCGCTACGCGCAGCGCGCCGCGCGGATCATCAACGTCTGGTTCGTGAATCCCAAAACGCGCATGAATCCCTCGCTCGATCACGCGCGCGCCGTTCCCGGAGTCAACACCGGGGCCGCCACCGGCGTACTCGATGGCCGCGCCTTCATCCGCGCGATTCAGGGAATGGAGTTCCTCGCCCAGACGCCTTCCTGGGACCCCAAGGAACAGGCCGCCGTGCGCAAATGGTTCGGCGAGTATCTGCAGTGGCTGCTGCACAGCGCCAATGCCGATGAAGAACGCCGCAGCGGCAATAATCACGCGTCCTGGTGGGCCGCCCAGACTGCCGCGGTGGCTACCTTCGTTGACGATCCCGCCGCCCGCCAGAATACCTTCGCCTTCTACCGCGACCGCATTTTCCCCTGGCAGATCCGCGCCAACGGCAGCGCCCCGCGTGAGGAAGCCCGAACCCGTTCGCTCACCAACTCGGTCTTCAACCTGGAAGCCTTTGCGATGCTCTGCCGCGTCGCCCAGGTGAACGGCACGGACCTCTGGGACGTGCGCGCACGCAACGGCGCCACTATCGCCACGGTGATCGATTACCTCGCGCCGTACCTCTCCGATCCGCACAAGTGGACCATGGAGCAGATCGGCGATTTTCAGGCCGAGGGACTCTATGCGCTGGCCTTCGCCGGCATGGGGCTGAAGAAGCCGGAGTACGTGGCGCTCTACCACAAACTCGAAAAACCGGAGGGCGCCTGGCTCAGCCTGGTGGACCTGATGGTCTTTCGTTGGGAGGCGGCCGGGCATCAGACGCGCCACTGAGCCGCGCCGTCACAAAATGTCCCTGAGAATCGTTATTCCGGTTGTGCAGCGCGCCGGGGAACTCGCCTTGACCGAAGCCGATGGCAGCGATGGCTTTGAGGGGGTCTTCCAGGAGCACTATCCTCGAATCGTGGGAATGCTCACCCGGCTGACCAACGACCGCGCGCAGGCCGAAGAGATCGCGGCAGATGTCTTCTGCAAGCTGTCCAAACGCCCGGCACTGTTCCGGCGGGGCGAGGCGTGGCCGCCGTGGATTTATCGCGTGGCCACCAACGCCGGCCTGGATGCCTGGCGAGCCAATACCCGGCGGCGGCGGCGCGAGGAATCCGCGCATAACGAGAATCTGCGGTTGGTGTCGCCGGGCGGCGCGCTCGAGGACATGCTGCGCGAAGAGCGCTGTATGCGGGTGCGTTCGGTGCTGGCGGAGTTAAAGCCGCGCGAGGCTCAGTTGTTGCTGTTGCGCTCGAGCGGCCTGTCGTATCGCGAATTGGCCGGCACACTGGGCATCCACCCGAATTCGGTGGGCACCCTGCTGGCGCGCGCCGAAGCCGAGTTCGAGAAGAAATTCCGCGCCCGGTATGGAGACGATTTATGAACCGTTGTTGGCCAGAAGGAACGCTGCGGGCGTATCTGGATCGGGAATTGCCGGCCGGCGACCTCACTGCCATGGCAGCGCATCTCGACGAATGCGGCTCCTGCACCGAGCGCCTCCGCGACCTGGCCGCGCGCGCCGATCGCGTTTCGGCGATGATGGCGCCGCTGGCCGAGCCGACCGCTCCCTTTGGTCACGGCTCGAAACTGGTCTCGAACAGAGCCGCGACCAAAGAGAGCGCTCCACGCCCGGCTCGGTTTCGTAAGAGTACCCGTCAGCCAGCGGTGATTGTCGCTGGCCTGGTGGCTGCGGCGGCGTGGGCCGCCTTCGCGCTGCTGTCGCCCAAGCCGGTGCATGCGCCGGTTCGCCCCGGCACACCCGCGCCGGTTGTGGCTGCCGCGCCGCCCGCGGTCGAACTGCCGGCGCCGCCCGTGCCCGCCCCCATTCAGGCGCAGCATCGCATTCCCGCGCGGCCGCCGCGACGCACTTTCGTATCCCCTGCCCCGCGGGTCAATACCGCCGGATTCGTGGCGCTCGACGACGACCCGATCGACGCCGGGGTCGTCATGCGGGTCGCGCTGGCGCAGGGGCAAATGCAGGCCGATGTGATTTACAGCCCGGATGGGCGCCCCCGCGCCTTCCGGCTGATCAATGTTGCAACTGGAAAATGAGGAGACGGGCCATGAAACTCGCAATCGCCATCGCCTTCGCGGCCGCCGCCGTGGGTGCCTCCGCGCAGGAGACCAAGACCATCGACGACCGCATCGTCATCAAGAAGATGCTCTCCGAAGCCGAAATGATCGGCGCGACCGGCGGCTTCATGGGGAAGCCGGTGAAGGGCGCACCATACTCCGGCGAAGAGGTCCACGAAAACACGCAGGTGCTGGCCGATGGCACGCACATCCACAACGAGGTCCGCACGACCGTCTACCGCGACAGTGAAGGCCGCGTGCGCCGCGAGACCGGCGACTCGGTCACCATCTGGGATCCGGTAGCCAATGCCAGCTACTTCCTGAACACCAAGAATCAGACGTACGGTCAGATGCCGCTGGCCGTCCAGTTTCTCTCGGCGACCGCCTCCAAAGACGGAGTATTCGCCGTAAGGACGGGCGGGGCTATGGCAGGCCCCATGCCCACCATCGTCCCAGCCCCACCTCCGCTGCCGCTGTCCGGCGGCGGAACCTTCGTCTACACGATGAAGGCCACCCACGCCGGCGGACCCGAGCCGCCCGCCGAATCTATCGGCCACCAGATCATGGAGGGAGTTTCCGCGGATGGGACCCGCCGCGTCGAGACCATCGAGGCAGGCACGATCGGCAACGACCGTCCGATTCAGATCACTACCGAGCGCTGGTATTCGCCCGATCTCCAGACCGTCATGATGACGCGCCATAACGATCCGCGAACCGGTGAGGAAGTCTTCCGCCTCACCGGCGTGAACCGCACCGAGCCGCCCACGAATCTCTTCACCGTGCCGCCGGGCTATCAGAAATTAGAGGGCAAGTAGTCGAGTAGGGCGGCAAGCGTTCCAGCGCCCTACTCTCCCTCGACTTTGCTCCAGCTTTTGTCCGGATTGAAACGCGTCATCTGGCGTGCCACGGCGCCGGTAGTGGGGCCCAGGTCCTTGTCGTATACGATGCCCTGGTGATTCACGATGAACGTCTTCACGCCCGAGACGCCGTACTCGGCGGGCCACGCCACCAGGGCGAATCCGCCGATCATTTTGCCCTTGACCAGGTAGTCCATGGCGCCGCCCGATGCGTCCGGACCCTGCGCTTTGAGGATGTGAAAGAAGTAGCCGTGATATGGCACAGCTTTCTTGCCCTGCGCCTGCAAGAGCGCGGCGGCGG
>Ga0335085_10005134_pt1 | contig 21277 bp, 23 predicted proteins | sample Lox_Sample_45_FD_206712 | JGI IMG/M metagenome (GOLD analysis project Ga0335085, IMG submission 206712) | Soil microbial communities from Loxahatchee National Wildlife Refuge, Florida, United States - Lox_Sample_4.5 | ecosystem: Environmental > Terrestrial > Soil > Wetlands | place: USA...
GGTTTTCGAGGTGACTATTAAGGCTTGTTTATTGGGCATAATGATTTAAGAATTTGGCGTCCGCTGGCCGGTTTGTAATCTGACATGCTTGTCAGATTATTGTTTTCTGAGTTGCATGCCGGGTGCATCTTCAGCTCTCGCTTCAAAGCCGTTCTTTTCGTAAAATGCTCTCTTGCCTTTTGCGCAAAATAGCTGAATATCTCTTATGCCTTGATCATTGCACTTTTTCACCAGCGTCTCTATTATCATTGTGCCAATTCCCTTCCCTTGATAGTCGGGCAGAACGATCATGTCAAAGATCATCGCATGTAAAACAAAATCTGTTACCACCCGACCGAAGCCTACCAATCTATTTTCATCGTAAGCTGAGAGAGCAAGCCAGCTGTTCTTGTTCGCCCTTTCAAGCTCACTTGGAGTTGCATTGTAGGTTTTGTTCCAGCCCGTGGTAAGAAAAAGTGAAAAGTACTCATCCTTGTCTGGAAGTTGCTCACTCAATCTAATTGTCATCTTTGTTTCACCTGGCGTCTAACTTTGCGGTTGAGAATTTTTGAGGAATGCGCGGGTCGCGCTGATTTTATTGGAAGGAACCTTCCCCGTCTTTTCCCAATAATCCAGCAGTTGACTGATGGTCAGCACCGCATGCAGGGAGTAACCTTCCTTCTCCAGCGACTCCTTCGCGCCGGATTGGCGGTCCACCAGCACGACGATATCCTTCACAACGAGTCCCGCGCCGGTCAGTTTTTCGATGGCCTCGAATTTGCTCCCGCCGGTCGTGGCAAGGTCGTCAATGACAACAACTGTCTCGCCCGCGTGGCTTTCGCCTTCGATTTCGGCCTTGGTACCATAAGTCTTTGCTTCCTTACGCGGGTAGATCATCGGGTAGTTGCCAGCCAGTGAAATAGCAGTTGCGATGGGAATGGCCGCATAGGGCAAGCCGGCGATGCGATCGAACTTCAATTTCTTGAGCAGCGGGAGATAGGCCGCCCCAATTTGCTCCAACAGTTTGGGATATGAAACGATCTGCCGCAGGTCTATGTAGATGGGAGACTTGAGCCCCGACTTGAGGGTGAACTCCCCGAACTTGATGCAGCCGGCCGACAACAAACCGTCGGAGAGAGCAGAGAGCAGAGGATCGGAAAGTGATGACTGCATATTGTTATCCTTGACTGCGAAACTGTCTTCTACTCACTAATATCTGGTCCCTGAATTCTGCCGCAGCCAGGGCTGGATTCTTTGCCCGCGAAATTCCGCGTGAGACCGGCAGCAATATGCCTTTGCCGTCCTTGCGCAGGCCAGCCTTGAGCGCGGACTCCAGTTCTCCACCCTGGGCACCGACGCCGGGCGCGAGGAACCACATCGTCGGCACCGCCGCGCGGACGCGCGTCAATGCCTCGGGCTGGGTCGCACCGACCACGAGGCCGATGTTGTTTTTGGCGTTCCAGGATTGAGCCAGTTTGGCGACGTGCTCATAGAGCAAATCACCGTCTGGCAAAGCGATGTCTTGAAGGTCAACCGAACCGGGATTGGATGTCTTGCACAGCAGAAAGACACCTTTCTCGGAATTCCGGATAAACGGGTCAAGCGAGTCCTTTCCCAAATACGGACTGAGCGTAGTGCAGTGCGCTCCCAGCGTCTCAAACGCGGACTGGGCATAGGCCTCGGCGGTGGATGAGATGTCCCCGCGCTTGGCATCCAGGATGACGGGGATCATCGAACCCATCCGTGCGGATTCCTCGGCGATGGCGGTGATGACCTGTTTAAGCACCGTCCAGCCCTCCGCGCCAAATTGCTCGAAGAAGGCCGCGTTGGGTTTGAATGCTGCGGCGTAAGGGGCGGTCTGTTTGACCAGGCTCAGGCAGAAGGTAAGCGCGCCCGCGGCGGTCGGCTCGGGGAGGTCGGGAATGTGCGGGTCGAGTCCCACGCATAAGAGCGATGAACAATCATCAACGCGTTTTTCGAGAAACGAGAAAAAGGATTCCATATCTTCCTTTACCATACCCCCGCTGAAGAACGCGGGGCAAAGGTCACAAAGTTTTTCTGCGTGCACTTTGTGCCTCTGTGGTGAATGAATTTATGCTTTACCCAGCACCATTGCCAGCAGCGCCATCCTCACATACAGACCATATTCCATCTGGCGGAAGTAAGCGGCGCGGGGGTCATCGTCGAAATCCACGCTGATCTCGCCGACGCGCGGTAATGGGTGCATCACAATCATATCCTTTTTCGCGGCTTTCATGATTTCAGGATCAATGACATACGCACCCTTGACCTTTTCGTAGTCGGCGGGGTCTTCGAAGCGTTCCTTCTGGACGCGCGTGACGTACAGCACATCGGTTTCGGGCAGCACCTTTTCGAGCGAACCGAATTCCTTTTGCGGCACCTTTTTCTCCGCGACCTCGTCCATCACCTCCCTGGGCATCTTCAAAATATCGGGCGAGACGTAGTTCAACTTGATGTTGCTGAAGCTCGAGAGCAGGCGCGACAGCGAGTGGACCGTGCGTCCATACTTCAGATCGCCGAGCATGGTGACGTTGAGGTTGTCGAGCCGGCCGAGTTCCTCCATGATGGTGAAGGTATCGAGCAGCGCCTGGGTGGGATGTTCGCCCACACCGTCGCCGGCGTTAATGACGGGTTTGCGCGCCGCCTTGGCCGCGATCGCCGCCGAGCCGGTCTCGGGATGACGCAGCACGATCACGTCCGCATAACACTCGAGCGTGCGGACCGTATCCGGCAGGCTCTCACCCTTCGACACGGACGAGTATTTCACTTCGTTGATCGGGATGACCGAGCCGCCGAGGCGTTCCATTGCAGCGGTAAAGGATGACGAGGTGCGCGTGGATGGTTCATAGAACAGGTTGGCAAGGATCTTCCCTTTGAGCAGGTCGAACGTGCCGATGCGCTCGACCATGCCGCGCATCTCGTGCGCCACGCCGAAGATGTACTCCAGGTCTTCGCGCTTGAATTGCTTGACGGATATGATGTCCTTGCCGTACCACTCGGCGTTCTTATTCTCGCCAAAGGGCAGGTGAGGGGATGAGGATTGGGTTGGCATAAATTAGTCTCCTTTTTGGTTTGTTTTTATATTTCTATGAAGATAATTGCGGCATGTTGCCAAAAGGCACACAAAGTGCTAGAATTGGAACATGAAGTATTTTTTCTGGAGTGAAGAGAAAAACGAACTGCTGAAGACGGAAAGACAAATTTCATTCGAGGACATCGTTTTTTATGTTGAAATGGGATTTTTGCTCGACATATTGGAAAATCCCAATCAAGAAAAATACAAAGGACAAAAGATATTCGTAGTGCAAATTGAAAACTATGTTTACTTGGTGCCATTTATAGAGGATGAGCATGGAATATCCCTGAAAACCATTATCCCAAGCCGAAAGGCGACCAAGGCTTACTTGAAAGGTAGCGAAAAATGAGCAAACTGAAACTCCAGCAGGATGAACTTGAGTTGCTTGCCTCTTACGAAGCGGACGAATGGGCTTCTGTCAAAAAGCTCAAAGAGCAAAAGGAACAATACGGCACCTATGCCCGTGCCACCTTCAGAAAAGACAGACGGGTGAACATCCGCATCTCCGAGAAGGACCTGCTTGACCTGCAAAAACGAGCCATACGGCAGGGGATTCCTTATCAAACGCTGATTTCCAGCGTTCTGCATAAATATGTCAACGGCGGGTTGACCGAAAAATAACATTTTTAGATCGCTCCAGACAGTCTGCCTCTTTTGTGGGTAGCCTGTTTTGATTTTCATTCTTCCCATAATCTTGTTCTGCTTCGATGAAGGAGTCATCGGGGTGGTTGATAGCGGTAAATTGCTGAGGCAGAACCAATCCAAATTGTTCCATCCGGTTCAGCTATTGCTGATGAGACCCAATTGCTCGTCAATCCATCTTCGGTTGTAAAAGTTCTCCAAAGTTTTCCGTCAAAACGTGAAATACCCTTATCCGTACAAAGCCAGATTGAACCATCGCGTGCGGCAAGGACGCAGAAAATGGAATCGCTCGGCAGGCCGTCTTTCATACTGTAATTCACCCAACTGTTTTCGAACAAACGAAAAACCCCATACTTCTCAGATGCGAACCATAATGCCCCATCGGGAGCAGAGGCAATATCGAAGACATAAGTTTTTGTAAGATTGCCGGATGTGGGAAAAGTCGTCCATTCTTTCCCATCAAAATGATTCAGGCCTGTCAGCCCCCTACCATTGCTGACACTAAAAAGCAACGACTGATCTTGAAGCACTGCGATGTGCCCAACGAAATTTGCCAGTAAACCATTCATCTGGGTGTACGTGACCCAGCTTTTTCCGTCGAAGCGCGATACTCCATTGTCGGCTGTTCCAAACCATACCGAACCATCGGATGCTACCGCGCTCGAACGGGTGTCGTTTTCCACCAATCCATTTGCAGTGGTGTACGTGGTCCAGGCTTTTCCGTCGAACCGCGCAACACCACAACAAAAGGTCGTAAACCAAATGGAACCGTCCGGGCCTGTCGCGATAGACGAAACCTCGTCAGCAGGCAGGCCGCTATTACTGGTCGTGTAATGGGCCCATGAATTCCCATCAAAACGATAGACCCCTGTTCCGACAGAAGCCGGCCCGCCTGCGGTGCCAAACCAGAGTGTTCCATCAGAAGCAATCGCTAGGGAAGTAATCGTTATTGGTTCTTTTTGCTGTTTCCATTCCGGCGCAGAGTAAATAGTCCAATCTCCCAAATGGGTGACTTCCATTCTCACGCCCGGGATTTGTGGGTTTGTAGTACATGCGGAAAGCAAAACAATTGAAATCAAACAAAAACTTAATGACTTCATTGCTTCCTTACGTTTCTTCCATAACCTTGTTCCGCCAATACTTTTCCATCTTCATATGCAGTCTTTCCGCGCAAAACGACTTTCTTCACTTTGCCTTTCACCTTCCAGCCCTCGAAGGGAATCCAGCCGCAGCGGGAGTGGAGATCAGCAGCCTTGAGTTCATATTCGACGTTCTCGTCCACCTCGACCCAGGTCTGGGGCTGCTCAGGAAGTTTGAATATCCTGCGCGGATTGACCACCGATCTCCGGAGGATGTCGTCGATGGTCAGGCGGCCATCGGAGACGGCGGTGAGCAGCAGCGGCAGCATCGTCTCCACGCCGGGAAAGCCGGGCGGCGGATTCTCGCCATCCTTTTCCTCGAGGGTGTGCGGTGCGTGGTCAGTGGCAAAACAATCGATGACGGCGAGGTTCTGCCACAGAGCGTCGACATCTTCCTTGGTGGCAAGGCGGGGACGGACTTCACCGCGACCGGTGTGACCCTTTGAAATAGCGGGAATGTCATCCTTTGATAAGAACAAATGGTGCGGGCACACCTCGCAGGTGACCTTCACGCCGTGCGCCTTGGCTTCCTTAATCAGCAGCACTTCCTCGCGCAGGGAAATATGCGCGAGGTGGATCGGCTTATCGAACATCTGCGCCATCCACAATGCGGCGGCCATGCTGCGGCTTTCGGAGTGGGTCACGATGGGCGTCTCGCCCGGCCACTGGCGGAAGTGTTCCATCCACAGCGTCATGTCGTCGAGGCGCAACTGCCCGAAGGTCGAGTCGAGGTACATCTTCAGCGCGGCGGCTTTGGGAGCGAGGCGGGCGACCTCCGCGGCATTGTCGGGACCGGCGCCGAGGTATTGTCCGTAATCGCAGCGCGCTTTCTGCCTGGCGGCCCCGAGCGCGAGGCCGAGAGTCTCCGCGTCGAAGATGGGAGGCTTGGTATTCGGCATGGCGAGGATCATCGTGACGCCGCCCGCCAGCGCGGAAGCGGTGGCGGTATCCCAGTCCTCCTTGTTTGTCTGGCCGGGTTCGCGCACATGGACATGCGGGTCGATTAAGCCTGGGAGTTTGATCATGATTGTTTGGCGGTATCAGGAAAAGGGACGCATGTACCGGGCACGGTAAGGGGATTGGGACTACCCCTGCTTCCCAATCCCCATCATACACCCTTGGGTGTTGTTTTTTCCAGCTATTCTTCGTTCCTGACCTCGGGTGTCCTGAAGAGGACGAAGATCAGGTTGATGAAAATGCCGACGATGGCGGCGAAGACGATGGCCGGGATCCCGCTGGGGAACAGGTAGGGGATCGCGAACGGGAACAGGCCGTTGGGCAGGGCCAGGTTGCCTCCGATGCCGAGCACCAGGATGGTGGCGCCGACCGCCAGATTCTTGGGATCGAACAGGTTGACTTTCTCCGATTGGATCAGCGCGACGCCTTGCATGCCGATCACGCCGAACAGATAGATGCTCAGGCCGCCGATCACCGCCCCCGGCATGGTGTTCACCGCTGCCACCAACTTGCCGAAAAATCCCATGGCGATGGCCATGACACCGGCTGTCATCAACACAGAAGTGGAGTAGTTGCGGGTGATGGCCATGAGCGAGTTGTTCTCACCATAGTTTGTCCCTGCGCAGCCGCCGAGGAGCCCGTTGACCACGTCGTCCGAGCCATCCGCCACCAGGTTGAGGCCGATCAGGTTCTTGATGCTGGTTGGTTGCCGTTTCAAATCCGTCGCGAGCCTGTCGATGTAGAGGCTCATCTGGTAGAGGTGGGCAGTGGATTCGGGTACCGTGGCGATGAAGATGAGTGCCACGCTTAATGCCATGCCCCAGGCAGCCGGGTTGGTGAACGCCGGGAAGGTGAACGGAGGCACATCGAACCAGGGGGCGCTGACCACGTGTCCAAATTGCACCAGGCCAAACGGGATGGAAACAAAGTAACCGAAGATCGCACCGAGCAAGATGGGCAGCATGCCGATGAGACCTTTCCCTTGCAGGTAGACCGAGAATACAATGGTTGCGATCAGGGTAATGAAAGCCACCGCCCAGTTGCTGCTGGCATTGCCGAGCGCCGCACCGGCCAGGGCGATGCCGATGACCATGGCCATCGAGCCGGTGACGATGGGAGGCAAAACCTTGTCCAGGGAAGCCTTGCCGATGCGCATGATCAAAAAGCCGACCAGGATCTCGAACACCGCCGTCAGGAGGATGCCGACCTGTGCAATCCGGACGCCTTCGGGGCAGTAGACCTGATTGGGGCTATTGAAGCAGGCCGGGGCAAATTTGCTCATGACGGTGATGATCACGGCAATGTACGAAAATGACGAGCCATAATACATTGGAATCTTGCGTTTGGCCACCAGCAGGGCGACGATCGTCCCGAGGCCGGACGCCACCAGGGTGACGCCTACATCGAACTTGGTCAGGAGGGCAACCAGCACGGTGGCGGGGAACATCGTCAGGAATTGCTGGAAGCCAAGCGAGAGCATCGCTCCCGCTTTCGGGGTGTCTTCCGGCAGGTAGCCGAAGACTTTGGGTTGGGCTTGTTGGGTTTCTGCAGCCATTACATTCTCCTCTCTGGGTGGTTTGGGGTGAGTATGGGCAAAAAAAGAGAGCCGCTAAAAGCGACTCTCTAATTTCTAAAATATGGAACACCTGCCCCAAAGAAGTGCGTTCGTAGTTTCAGGCGCGGTGGGCTTTGTCTGTACATTTCGCCTAATTTTATTCATCCGAGGAATTTTGTCAAGAGGGGTAGCCGGGGTGGCGCAAAATTTTAAGGTACAATAATCGGGCTTTTCATTCAATTTAGGGACAGGATAGCACTTGTTTGAAATCCTTTTTTTGGGGACATCCGCATCCGCGCCATCGGCAAAGCGCGGACTTTCAGCGCAAATCGTCAAGCACGACGAATACCGCTTCCTGATCGATTGCGGCGAAGGGACGCAGCGCCAGATCCTGCAGTCGGGCGCTGGCTTCAAACACCTCAACCGCATCCTGCTCACACACGGACACCTCGACCATATCCTCGGGCTGGCGGGCCTGCTGTCCACCTTCATGCGCTGGGAGGCGATCGACCAGCTTGAGATTTACGGCGGAAAAGGGACGCTCGAGCGAGTCCGCACATTGTTGTATGATGTCGTGCTGCGTGGAATCCAGCCGCCCATGCCGCTTCATCTGCGCGAGATCACACCCGGCGCCTTCTTCGATGGCGAGGACTTCACCCTCTCGGCCTTTCCCGTCACCCACCGCGGGCCGGATTGTTTCGGCTTCCTTTTCGAGAGCAAGGCGCGCCGGCCGTTCCTCGATGAAAAGGCGACCGAGCTGGGCGTGCCGTTCGGACCCGAGCGCCGCGACCTCGTGGATGGGAAGTCCATCACGCTGGCGGGCGGCCGCGTCGTCACGCCGGACGATGTGCTGGGTCCGCTGCAAAAGGGAGTGAAGTTCGTCGTGGTGGGTGATACCGGCAGGACGGAGGACCTGCTCGAGGTCTGCCGCGAGGCTGATGCGCTGGTCATCGAGGCGACCTATCTCGATGCCGAGGCGGACATGGCCAAGCAGTTCTCGCACAACACCGCCAGGCGCGCCGCCGAGCTGGCGCGAGATGCCGGCGTGAAGAAGTTGATACTCACCCACATCTCGCGCCGCTACCGCGAGAAGGATGTGCTGGCCGAGGCACAGGTCATCTTCCCCAATACTGTTGTTGCGCGCGATTTCGATTCGTTCCAGATCAAGCGTGAAGCAAACCCTGAAGGATAAATGCAAAAACTCGCTGGACACGAGTCTCCCGCCGAAACACGGGTCTACTTAACCCATGCAACAAACACGCGAAATTCAAAAGGTTGTCACCAGGGAAAAACTTTCCGACAGGAAAAATGATGCCGCTTTCTGGCGAAATCAGCCTTGTCAGGCGCGGATGACCGCCTTGGAGGAGTTACGCCAGGAGCACCATCGCTGGAGGTACGGTGCTGAACCGGGATTTCAAAGAGTTTATTCAGCCGTTAAACGATAACGCGGTTCGGTACCTTCTGGTGGGGGATATGCGGTCGCGCTGCACGGTTATCCTCGCTATGCCAAAATTTGTATATCTTAACTTTGGCCGGTGATTTCAAACCCTCGGCCCAATCTCCGCTCTTATATCCATGTCGGTTCTTCGTAGGTGCCGAAGGTTTCCTTCATCACGCCGATGATCTCGCCCAGCGTGGCATAGGCACGCACGGCGTCCAGGATGTACGGCATGGTGTTCTCTGCCCCCTGGCAGGCAATCCGCAGCCGGTCGAGCGCCTGACCGGCCCGACCCGCGTCACGCGACTTGCGCACCTCGCTCAACCGCCTGGCCTGGCGCTGGTACCCCTGCGGGTCCATCTCCAAAATGGGGATGGTGGGCGGCTTGTCCTCGGCATAGGCGTTCACGCCCACGATGCGGCGCACGTCCGAGTCGATCTCGCGCTGGTAGCGGTAGGCGGCGTCCGAGATCTCGCTCTGGAAGAAGCCCTTCTCGATGGCGGGAATCACGCCGCCGAGGGTTTCAATCCGCTTGAAGTAATCATAGGCTTGCTGCTCGATCCGGTCGGTCTGGGCTTCGACGAAGAAGGAGCCGCCCAGCGGGTCGATGGTGTTGGCCACGCCCGATTCCTCGGCGATGATCTGCTGGGTGCGCAGCGCGATAGTCACGGCGTGCTCGGAGGGCAGCGCCAGCGCCTCGTCGAGGCTGTTGGTGTGCAGGGACTGCGTGCCGCCCAGCACCGCCGCCAGCGCCTGGAGCGCCACACGGACGACATTGTTCTCCGGCTGCTGGGCGGTCAGCGAGACGCCGGCGGTCTGCGTGTGGAAGCGCAGCAGCCACGAGCGCGGACTCTTTGCCTTGAACGTGTTCTTCATTTCCCTAGCCCAAATTCTTCGGGCGGCGCGGTATTTAGCTATTTCCTCGAAGAAGTCGTTGTGCGCGTTGAAGAAGAACGACAGGCGCGGCGCGAACTCGTCCACGTCCATGCCGCGCGCGATGCCCCAGCGAACGTATTCCATGCCGTCCGCGAGAGTGAACGCCAATTCCTGCGCGGCGGTCGAGCCGGCCTCGCGGATGTGGTAGCCACTGATCGAGATGGTGTTCCACTGCGGGACCGTGTCCGAGCCGAACTGCATCGTGTCCACCACCAGCCGCATCGACGGCTCAGGCGGGAAGATGTACTCCTTCTGCGCGATGAACTCCTTGAGGATGTCGTTCTGGATGGTGCCGCGCAACTGGTCGGGGCGGGCACCCTGCTTTTCAGCGGCGGCAATGTACATGGCCCAGATGATAGCAGCAGGCGAGTTGATGGTCATGCTGGTGGAGACCTTGTCGAGCGGAATCCCCTCCAGCAGGATTTCCATGTCCTTGAGCGAGGAGACCGCCACGCCGCACTTGCCGAATTCGCCCAGCGATTCGGGCGCGTCGGTGTCGTAGCCCATCAGCGTCGGCAGGTCGAAGGCGATGCTCAGGCCGGTCTGCCCCTGCTCGAGCAGGTACTTGAAGCGGCGGTTGGTCTCCTCGGCCGTGCCGAAGCCGGCGAACATGCGCATGGTCCATAGTTTGCCGCGGTGCAGCGTCGGGTGGACGCCGCGCGTGTAGGGATACTCGCCCGGCAGGCCCAGGTCCTCGAGGTAATCAGTACCGGCTATGTCCAGCGGGGTATAGAGTCGGTTGATCGGTTCGGATGAGGTGGTGATGAACTTTTCCTGGCGCTCTGGCATGGACGCCAGTGTTTTTTTCAGGCCGGTCTGCTCCCATTTTTCCAGCGAATCGCGCAGCTGATCCAGTTTTTGGCGGTCGTACATTCGGCCTCCTTTTGGGCGATGGAGGCATTATAGCACCATGAAGTTTAATAGTTAGCCCCATCCCATGCCCCCTCCCCGATTCAGGGAGCCCCCCTGCGGGGACAGGCCGCGAGGGTCGGGGGTGGGACTGGGAAATGGCGGTTGCCAACCCGTATAATTTGCGTTTAATGAATTCTGGTATACTCTTTCCAACTTTTATTGGAAGTGACTTATGCCCCGATTTGAGATTGACGTCGACCCCTCCGACCATATCACAGCAGATGCAATCGGCGTGCCCGGACAGCGGACCTTTTACCTTCAGGCCTGGCAGGGCACCCGCACCATCACGGTGCTGATCGAAAAAATCCAGCTCCAATCGATGTCGGTGGCGATCGAACAGTTCCTGGCGCAGCTATCCCGCCAGAACCCCGACCTGTCCGAAGCCTCCTCCGATTATTCCGAGGAGCATATGAAGATCAACCCGCCGGTCGAGCCCATCTTCCGCGTCGGCGAGGTGGGCCTTGGCTACGACAAGGAACGCGACCTGGTGGTGCTGATCACCCGCGAGATCCTGATGGAAAACGATGAGCCGGAGGCAGCCGCCGTCATCCGCTTCTGGTGCAGCCGTTCGCAGGCGCGCGCCCTGGCCCGCTGGGGCATGGAGGTCGTCAACCGCGGCCGGCCCATCTGCCCGCAGTGCGGCGAGCCGATGGAGCCCGAGGGGCATTTCTGCCCCAAGAAGAACGGGCACAAGCACTAACCCATCCCATGTCAGCCATATCGGAAGAGGCCTTGCAGGCTGCCCTTCACCTCGGGGAGATTTCCCTGCAGGGGCAGTTCATGCTGGGCTCGAATTACACCTTCCTGGTCAACGTAGCGCACGAAGGGCAATCCGTGCCGGCGGTATACAAACCCTCCAAAGGCGAGCAGCCGCTGTGGGATTTCCCGGAGAGTTCACTCGCCGGCCGGGAGGCCGCCGCCTATTTGGTCAGTGAGGCCATTGGCTGGTGCTTCGTCCCCTACACCATCCTGCGCGACGACGGCCCCTTCGGTCCCGGTTCGCTCCAACAGTTCATCGAGTACGATCCTGACTACCACTATTTCACTTTCAACGGCAAGGACAAGGAGCGCCTGCGCCCGGTCGTGCTGTTCGACCTGCTGGTCAACAATGCCGACCGCAAGGGCAGCCACGTCATCTTCCAGAAGCGCACCCGCAAGATGTTCCTGATCGACCACGGGCTGTGCTTCCACGAAGAGGACAAACTGCGGACGGTGATCTGGGACTTCGCCGGGCAGCCCATCCCGCCGGAGTTGATCGCGGACCTCGCGAAGTTTCGCGAAGCGCTCACCACCCCTGAGTTACGTACAGCCCTTGAACCCTACCTTTCATCCGTCGAAATAACCGCGCTCGATGCGCGAGCCGGCGGATTGATGGCGAGGGGTGTTTTCCCCCTCCCGCCACGAGGCCGGCGTGCCTTTCCCTACCCGCCGTTATAATCGACCGACAACCCATTTACTGGAGAATCCCATGCATTACAAACTGGCACTTCTTGGCTTTGGAAACGTCGGGCGCTGCCTGGCGGAGCTCCTGCTGCGCAAGCAGGCGGAGCTTAAAAAACAATACGGTATCACTTTTTCAGTCACCGGAATCGGCACCGGCCGGCATGGCCTGGCAGTGGACTCAAAGGGTCTCGACCTGCCGCGGGTGCTGGAGGCCTTGAATGCGGGCGAGTCCCTCGATCAGTTCAGCAAGAAGAAGGTGAAGGACTCCTTTGATTTGATCCACAAGTCGGGTGCCGAGGTGTTGTTCGAGAACACGCCGGTCAACCACAAGACCGGGCAGCCTGCGCTGGACCACGTCCGGACGGCGCTCGAACTCGGCATGCACGTCGCGACCGCCAACAAGGGGACGGTCGTGCACGGGTACAAAAAATTAACCAAACTGGCGCAGTCGAAGGGCAAAAAATTCTTTTTCGAGTCCACGGTCATGGATGGCGCGCCCATCTTTTCGTTGTTCCGGTCGGCACTGCCGGCCGCCCGGCTGCTGGCGCTCCGCGGGGTACTGAACTCCACGACCAACATCATCCTGACCCGCATGGAGGAGGGCGACTCGTTCGACGCGGCGGTCAAATACTGCCAGCAGATCGGCATCGCCGAGACCGACCCCTCCGCCGACGTGGACGGCTGGGACGCCGCCATCAAGGTGGCCGCGCTGGTGACGGTGCTGATGGACATCCCCCTCAAGCCGCAGGAGGTGGAGCGCGAGGGCATCCGCGGAATCACTCCCAAGATGATCGCCTCCGCCCGTGCGGCGAGCAGCCGCTACAAGCTGGTGTGCTCCGCCGAGCGCGACGGGGACGGAGTCAAGGCGCGCGTCGCCCCCGAGCTGGTCCCCTACACCTCGCTGATGTTCAACATGGAAGGGTCGAGCTCCATCGTCGAGTTCAAGACCGACGTGCTCGGCGATCTTTCAGTCGTTGAGACCAACCCCGGTCCGGGCACCACCGCCTATGGGCTGCTGGCGGATTTCATCAATGCGGTGAAGTGAGTCTCCCATGCCCGAAGTCACCCGCGAACAAACACTCTCCGACCTGCAGGATGGATGGGCAACCTACGTCGAACGATTCCATAAACTGTCTCCTGAGGCACAGGTGCAATTTCTCAAGGAACAGGGATATGCCCGCTTCGCCGACCTGCTGGGTCATGTCACTGCCTGGTGGGAGGAGGGGGAGAAGGCCATCCAGGGAGTGGTGAAGGATCCCGGTTACCGTTGGGAGTCGTATGACATCGACGCCTTCAATGCCCGGGCGGTCGAACGCTTCAGCGGCCTCGATGAACCGACAGTGGTCAATTCATTTGAGCTAGCGCGCATCAGTTTCACGGCTCTGGTCTCCAGCCTGTCAGATGAAGCCTTTAATAATAAAAAGATTTCAGGCTGGCTTTACGCAGATGTTATCGAACACTTACAAGATCATGACATCGCCTGATTCGAATGCCGCACCGTGGAACTGGAGACAGGGTTATAATTTCATAATATAAACACTGCCAAGGTAAATATCCGGGAGGATAAAAAATCATGGATACCACCTTCGTGCTGGCATTTGTTCTACCGTTTGTCCTGGGGGCAGCCATCCTTGTGACGGGGGGTGTTTTGTTTCTGTTGAACTCCCGCCGGTCCCAAAAAGCTGGGGCAGTCGAAACTGAGGATTGGCACACGACAGGTGGAAAGATTCTCGCCGCGCGCCTGGGCGAGCATGAAAATCGCCACAATGACAAGCAAGGCACCCATATCGACATCACCTATGAACCGGTGGTCGAGTACATCTACACGGTCGACAATACAGAGTATCATGGAAGCAAGGTTTTTCCCAGCGGCGATTCCGATTTTGGCCAGGCGGAAGCACAAGCATTCATTGACAAATATCCCGTAAATTCTTTTGCTCCAGTCCGCTATGACCCGCAAAGCCCCTCGGTTTCATCCCTGGAGTCACATTCTCCTCATGCCACGCATCGTCTGCTTGTGGCGGCACAGTCCCTGACCGCGCTCGGGATTGGGGTATGCTGTTTCACGGTTTTCATGATGTTCATCCTGGTTGGCAGGATACGATAAATTTCTTTCTGCAGAATAACAAACCGCCGCAAAGTGATACTCGCGGCGGTTTGTTATTTAAGAATGTGCTTGAATGAATCAATTATCGGGAACGCCGGCATTGATCCAGTTGACGATAATATCAATCTCATCCTGTGACAGCCTGCCGGTGGGGGGCATGAACACGCCATTGGTCGCTTGAAGGAGCTGAACCAGATGGCTGTTGGCCGCATCGCCCGCGACGATTTCGGGAGCGGTGTTTCCGGTTGTCATGACCGATTTGTAAGAGCTGCCATCCCAGCCACCGTAAGTCGTGGATGTGCCATGGCACATGGTGCAGCGGGCCTGGAAGATCGGGAGTACCTGCTCCGAAAAACTGACCGGCTCTGCTGTCGGCTTGACTGCTCCTCCGCCCGTACCGGTGCTTTGACCAGCAACCAGCGTGACAAGCTCCTTGACCTGCTTCTCCGAGAACATGTGACCGACACCTGGCATGGCAACCTTGAGAATACCGTCGTTGATCATGCTGAACAGCTGCTGGTCATCGTACTTCGCGCGCAGGTCCTTTGCTATCAGTGCCGGAGCAGTGCTCGTCCCTTCAAGATTCGCACCATGACATTGGGCGCACATGCCGTCGTAAAGTTGTTTGGCGGTCAGCTCAGGCGGCTGGAACGACGCCGGCGGCGGCGCGGGTGGGCTCGAAGCTGGCGGGTTGGCTTCCCAACTGCGGATGTAGGCCACGACGGCGTCAATCTGCTCGTTTGAAAGCGGCCCGCCGTATGACGAGCCAAACGGGACCATGCCATAATCGGGTTGTCCATGGGAAATGATGGAGCGAAGGGTCGCATCGTCGCGCGTCTTCAGGAATTCGGCGGAGCTGATGGGGAAGATCATGTCGCCTGGGAAGGAAGGGTTGGGGCCGCCTTCGCCGTATTTTCCATGGCAGCCGCGGCAATTGCTGGCAAAAAGTTTCTCGCCGGAGGTGATGCCGATTCCCTGGCTGGTCTCCCAGGTGTAGGTGGTCAGTGCGTCAATTTGCTCCGGCGTGAGCACATCACCCCAGACCGGCATGGTGACGTGGGCTCCGCCCAGCGCGATCATTTTGAGGGCACTTTCCTTGTCGGGGACGGAGGGCACTTTGTTCCCGTGGCAGGAGGCACAATACTTTCCGAACAAGTCGGAACCGCCCGGGGAGGATTTCGGGTCTACCACATAAGCTACCAGCTTATCCAGTTCCTCGGTGGAGAGGGTGTTCTTCCAGGCCGGCATCTTGAGTTCATGGCCGCCCTTGGCGATCATGGCCTGGAGTTCATCCTTCGTGCCGCTGAATGCGACGCCTTGTCCGTGGCATCCCGAACAATTGACCGTGAAGAGGCGCTGCCCGTCCGGCGCTGCCAGGAAGTTCAGCAACGCATTTTGTTCATCCGCCGTCAGGGTGGTCTTCCAGTCGGGAGTGTTCAATCCCTTATGGGGGGGGAAGTCTGTGCCTTCGTCAAAGACTTGCTGGAGTTTCAATGGATTGCCGGATGCCAGCACGGGAGTCTTGTGGCAGTTGGCGCATTCCCGCGTGAAGAGAGTGCTGCCGTTGGGGGACACGATGAACCCGGCCAGCATGTCAATTTCGTCTGCGCTCAAGTCACCGCCCCAGGCCGGCATCCCGTTGTGATTGCCCGAGGCGATCAGCGCGTGCAGATCCGTGCCCGGTGGGACGTCAATGTTCGGGCCGTGGCAGTTGGCGCAGTTCTTGGCGTATAAGTCGGCGGCCTTGTCCACTGCCACCACTTCCTTGGGTGGAGGCGCCTCGTTGGTTGCCAGGAAGGTCAACCCGCCAATCCCGAGAACCACCACAATTGCTGAAATGCTCGCAATGGGACGGCTGAAGGGGTGGCGCTTCGCGCTCCTGTCAAGGAATGGCAGAAGGAAGAGCATACCGATAAATAGGCCCGGCAGCAGCATGGCGCCGATCACTTCCAATCGGCCGGGGAAATACTTCAGCATTTGGAACAGGAAAAGGAAATACCATTCAGGGCGCGGGGTGTAGCTGGTGTCGTTGGGATTGGCGCGCGCCTCCAACGGCGCGCCAAAAAAGTAAGCCAGCGACACCAGTGCCACAAAGACGATGAGAACGACGATGGTGTCCTTGAAGATGATATCCGGGAAAAAAGGAACCCCTTTTTCCTTTTGTTTCTTATATTTCTCCCGATATTCCTTCTTCTCTTGTTCGTTCATGGCTCACTCACCCTTCTCCGGCACGGCGGAGATGCCGATGCGGATCACCAGGAACAGGTGAAGGCTGACTGACAAGAGAAACAATGTGGGCAGCACCCAGACGTGCGTCCCGAAGAAACGCGCGAGGGTCACGGCCGACAATTCCTGGCCTCCGCGCGCGATGCTCAACACCCAACTCCCCACGAACGGGGCAACGCCGGCAATGCGCGTCCCTACGGTGGTGGCCCAATAGGCTTTCTGATCCCAGGGGAGCAGGTAGCCGGTAAACCCGAAGCCGATCACCACCAGCAGGAGCACCATGCCGGTCATCCACGTGACCTCGCGCGGATATTTGTACGCCCCGTAGAAGAACACCCGCAGGAGGTGGGCCACTGTCAGAATTACCATGGCGCTGGCCCCCCAGTGATGCAGCCCGCGGATGAGCCAGCCCGCCGGCAGCTGGGTGGTGATGTACACCACACTGTCGTAGGCGTGATCGGGGGTTGGCACATAATACAGGGTGAGAAGGATTCCCGTGATGGCCTGGTTGACAGCCACGAAGAGCGTCGCGCTCCCCAGGGTATAGAACCAGTTCACGTGGGGAATCTTCCGCTTGAAGATGGTATCCCAAACGCCCCGCCAGCCGAATCGTTCATCCATCCAGTTGCCAATATCTCTCAACATGTCCCTACCCTCTCTTTACATATAGAATGTCATTCTCCACCTTGCTCTCGTAGCGGTCAAGCGGACGGGGAGGCGGACCGCTGACGACGGCACCGTTCTTGGAAAAGACTCCATTGTGACAGGGGCAATAGAAATTGCCCTTCTCTTCGATCCAGCGCACCCGGCAGCCGAGATGCGTGCAAACGTTGGACATGACAATATAGGTCTGCCCGTCTTCCGTCAGCACGTAGGCGGAGAACTCCTCCTCGTTGGAGATCCACCCGGTCTGGGTCTGGATGGTCGTTTTGAATAGGGTGGGGACGCCCGTCTCGACCTTGCCTACCGACCCCAGCGGTATCCACTCGCTGGTGGCCTTCTGCAGCGCCGGCCCCAGGACATAGGCAATCGAGGGAATGGTATAGGCGAGGCCGATCAGCCCTCCGATGCCGGCGATGGTCATCTTCATGAAATTGCCGCGGCTTACTTTCTCTCCTGCCTCTTTCGGTTCTTCGGGCATGTCATCCTCCTTTGGCAGATCTGGGATAAAACGAAACAACCCTGTATGGGCATACAGGGTGGAACAGACTGAGCAAAAGGGTTATGTTACCAGCGTATCAAAAAGGGAAAAGCGTAAGGGATCAAGTAGAACAACATGCAATGGACACCTCTCCGGTTCCAAATGGTTGGGCGCTTTGGCGAACGCCCAATTAAGTCTATCATATAAAACACGGAGACCGCCGTTTCGTTCCAGCGGTCTCCTTACTGTATTGTTAGGCTAGCGGAGCACCAGCCCCAGGTAATAGGGCCAGATGATGATACCGACGATCGCCTGCCACCAGATGAGATGCGCAAACCCGATGGTGAACATCCAGCCGATGGCCCAGATGCCGCCAACCAGGCCCGATTCAACCTTGATGGTCCTTTGCTTAGATTCAGACATGAGAATCTCCTCTCTTTTACTTTACTCTACGTCATTTTGATGGAGGAGTTGCGCCTTGCGTGCGGGAGGTTTCTTTGAGAAGTTGCATGGGGAAGAGTTGAAGTGGTTTGAAAAAAGAGCACCCGTCAAACTCAAGCGGATTGCTGTGTGACAGGCGCCAGGTGTGCTTTGAGAAATTGGGCAATGTCGCCGAGCGATTGAACAGCTTGCGGCAATGCCAGATTTATTTGCCATACGTGCCACATGCACGGGTAAATCTCCAGCCGCACATCAACATCTGCGGATTTTGCCAAACTAGCGATCCGAACAGCGTCGTCGCGCAAAATCTCGTCTTCCCCCGCATGCACCAGCAATGGCGGCAGGCCGCGCCAATCGCCAAACACCGGCGAAATCAAGGGGTTTCGAGCGTCGTTATGCCCCAAATAAGACACAGTGTAGAATCTCGTTGCTTTGGAAGGCAACAGCGGATCTTTGAACTCCTTATCCAAGTTGTCCCTATCAGTAAGGTCTGCCACAGGCGAGAGGCATGCTGCCGCTGCGGGTAGTGGGTCCCCGTTGTCGCGCAGCTTCATCAGCGATGTGATCGTCAGGTTTCCGCCCGCCGAATCACCGGCCACCACAATATTCTGCGCTGAAAGGCCCTGCCTCAATAACCAGCGATAAACCATTACGCAATCGTCCAATGCGGCAGGAAATGGATGGTCAGGCGCGACGCGATAATCCACCATCAGGATGCGAATGCCCATCTTTTTCGCCAAATACGCCCCCATCTGAAGGTGTGGAGGGTTCATTCCGAGGACAAAACCGCCTCCGTGCAGATAGAGCAGCACCTGGTCCGTCGGACTGTTTAGGGGAATGACCCATTCACACGGCACGCCGTCTGCGGACACTGCCTCACGTGTCACCTCATCATCCAGCCGCACGCGTGCCATGCCTTGTTTCAGCAGCCAGCGTGATACTGAAAGAGGCAGGTAGGTTTGCGTGAAACGGATTACCGGTAAACCCGCCCGGGCTTTTCGTTCAGCAGGAGAGATTGTCATTGGCTATCCTTATCACTGGTGCGCCTAAACTTACCTCCCACGCGGAAGATTTCTTTAAGGAGTTGCCTTGAGTGGAATTTATAAGCAGGGCCCCAGCCGTCGGTGCATGCGGTAGGCAGCGCACTGGCTAAACGAGCCCCGCTTTGCTCAATGGATTCTCGAAATGCTCAAGCTTCTCCCAGTTATCGCGAATGATATTGCGTATTCGCGTCCGGGTCACTATTTCCAGCTCTATTCCGTCTGGGTCTTTGAAGTAGATAGCATAGTAATCCGCTCCATATTCTGGGTAGATGCGGGGCTCACTGACTACGATGCCCAGTTTTCTTAGACCTTGAGTTGCGTCATCTACTGCTCTCATATCGGCAACCTGAAAGCACAAATGATGTAAGCCCGGTGCAAGCGGGTCGTGCGCTACTGCGTCTGGTTTGGCTGGTCGCAAAGTGTATTGTAGGGCACGATTAAAATAATGAACGTGGGGTTCTCCGCCAACTGGGTCTGTGCCTTTGCGAAATCCCAATAGTTTCATTACGCCATCATAGAAAGCGCTGGACCGTGCCAGATCCGAGACGGCAATATATATGTGGTCAATTCCTAAGACTTCAAGTGTCATCAGTGAACCTGTTCGAGTGTATCTTTGATAGATTGTGAGCCGCCCATCGGAGTGCGGCCTGCCCCACGCTTTGTTGGGCAACCTTGCGCCTACCAGAACTATGATTCAAAGAAGGCACCACTGCCAGCACGCAAAATTTTTTCACCCAACTTAATCTATGGCAATCGCCAATAACAGCCCACCAAAACGCTGACCAAAGACATTAAGCCAATTTATGTTCTTTCCGCAGCGCGCTTCAAACGTGCGAGCGAATCGGCGACGCTGTCATGCAGCTGCTTTGATCCGAAGTGTTCCCATATCCAACCCCACCATACAGGTGAGAAGGCAAAGTCTCAGCCAAACGAAACTTGCGTGGTTGAATTGGGAAGTGCCGTGCAGGTAAGGTGATTGAAGCCCGTGATGCCAAAGGGAAATTTCGTCGTGAAATCAATCTTATGTTTCGATTCGTCCACAGTATCGACCGTAAGAAGGATATTGAATCCGCCCGCTTTGGCATTGACTCTTTGTCCCACTCGTGCGCGCCCTTCGGGAACGATGGAACGTGTTTTTGCGTCCCACCATAAATCATAGTTGGCGGGCACAGCTAATAATTCCCACACGCGTTCGATGGGTGCATTGATGGTGGCAATGGGACATGTGCTAAGAGTCATATTTGAATTATAACCTTTGCCGAAGAAGAGGTTGCCCAACGGTTTGCGTTCGCGAAGCATGGCGCTGGGGCGGGCGTGGACTCTGTTTGAGAGCAGAAAAAACTCGAAGCCAGAAAAATGCTTGTAAATCGCGCAGAATCCCCAGCGTCCAGTGCACGCTATGTTGGGCATGAATGGACATCAGAACTCCCGATTAAGAATCCGCTTCACTTAGAATATCATAGAAACTGAGTAACAATTTTCTCGCCTTTTGGGCGCCAGTAAATGTTAGGTGTCCGATCATGTCGCTGAAATCTTCGTTTCCCAATTGAACAACAGATCCTATCCGTAATAGGCTGAGGGACGAATCACTTACAACGTTTTGGATTGCTTCAACTATTTTAGGTTGATTCTTAACCGCCCTCACATTCGAGTTTTCATCAACTCCGCCGATAATCGGTTGCAGGTATAGCTCTTGCAAACTCAGATACTTGCTGAGCAATATTTCAACTACCGTCTCAATATCTGATTTCCATTCGTTGACTTTTCTTGGTTCTCCAGAGACGTTGAAAATGAGTCTGGTTATTTCGTTTCTATCTTTGGTGATGTTATGGCTGATATGTCCTTCATAGCCTATAAAACTTAGATCCTTCCATTTGGTGAGATCGCCGCCAAAGCCAAAACGAGCCTGACAGTTAGAAGTACCCTTGTAAGTGGCAAGGAACATTTTCTCAAGCTTGAATGTTGGATCGGAAGGTGGAAACTCGATTGGCTGACCTGCATACCATTGATAACTCTGACTAAAGCCAAGTACTTCTGTAAAAGAGATTGGTGTATTCATAAATTGATATTCCTATGAGATAGTTGGTTCATGCCCAACGGCTTGCGTTACCCGCTGGTGGGTGGGACGAGAAAAGGCTGATTTGACGGGAATGCCTTGAGCGTAGTTTACTCCTGTTTAGCGCGGCGACTCCCACCAGTCGGGTGCACGCTGTGTTAGGCC
>Ga0335085_10005135_pt1 | contig 21273 bp, 23 predicted proteins | sample Lox_Sample_45_FD_206712 | JGI IMG/M metagenome (GOLD analysis project Ga0335085, IMG submission 206712) | Soil microbial communities from Loxahatchee National Wildlife Refuge, Florida, United States - Lox_Sample_4.5 | ecosystem: Environmental > Terrestrial > Soil > Wetlands | place: USA...
CACCTACGAGATCCACGTGCAGGCGGCCGACCCCGATGCCCGGCTGCGCCTCGCCCGTTGCCCGCAGGCGCTCACCGCGGCAATCCCGGGCAGCACGCTGCTCGGGGCGCACGTCTCGGTGCGGGTGAGCTGCGACAGTGCGCACACGCGCTGGGCCATCTTCGTGCCCGTGAACATCGAGGCCGCGGTGCCGGTCCTGGTCCTGCGCCAGACCCAGATCCGGGGCGCGCGCCTGAAGCCGGCCGACGTGACGACGGAAATCCGTCGCGTGCCGGGGGTGGGCGCGGCCTACCTGAGTGATCCCGGGACGCTCGCGCGCCGCACCCTGGCCCGCAACCTGCCCGCCGGAACCGCCCTGAGTGCGGACCAGTTCGACGCGGACTTCCTGGTGCGCCAGGGACAATCCGTGACGCTGGTCGCGGCCCTGCCGGGCATCGAGGTGCGGGCGCCGGGCCGGGTGCTCGAGGATGCCCGGGAGGGTGCGCACGTCCACGTGCAGAACCTGGCTTCGCAGCGGGTTGTGCTGGGCGTCGTAGACGCGAGTGGACTTATCTATGCCACGCCCTAAAGATCCGGCGTGCGCCGCCGTTAACCCGATTCGAGGACTGGAAGGAGAGCGACGTGTCCCACAAGATCAATGAGTTAAACGGGAACGGCCCTGCGGCCGGCACGTCCCTGGGCGCTTCCCGCACCAAGGGGACCGCCGCCGTGGCCAGCCCCGAGGTCCCGACCAACACGGAAACCGCCGGTGGCGCGGGTGATGTCCACATCACCGATACCGCGACCTGGCTTGCGACCCTGGAATCAGGGCTGCGCGACTCCCCGGCCGTGGACCCGGCCCGCGTGGCCGCGACCCGCTCGCTCCTGGAGCAGGGCAAGTACACGGTCCAGCCCGAGCACGTGGCCGCTTCGCTGATGCAGGTGGAGCAGGCGCTGGGTGGCCTGGCGGCCAAGGTCCCCGCCGCCGGCTCCGCCGACGAGTCCTGATCGCCCCCCATGGATGCCACCCTGTGCCGGGAGCACTTCGCGGAACTGACCCGCGAGGAGCTCACGCTGCTTTCCCAGCTCCAGAAGCTGCTCGAGGACGAGCGCGCCGTGATCGCCTCGGGCGACCTGAAGGCGCTGCAGCGTTCCACCGAGCAGCGCCAGCAGCGCCTGGCGGCGCTGGCCGAGACTGACTCCCAGCGCCGCTCGCTGTGCACGCTGCACGGGCAGGTGGCGGATGCGGCCGGCATCGGCCGGCTGCTTAAGTGGTGTGACCCGACCGGGAGCCTCGCGCCCCTGGTGGCCGAAACCCGCGCGCGGGCCCTCAAGTGCCGCGAACTCAACGACCGCAACGGCCTGATGGTGGGCCTGAAGCTGAAGCGGGTGGACGAGCGGCTGCAGGTGCTGCGGGGCCGCAACGACCGGGCGTCGACCTACGGACCACGCGGCGCGTTGACGCGTGCCGCGGGCGGGCGGGTACTCGGAGCGGTCTAGGAAACCACCGCCGCGGCTGCGGCGGTGTGCGCGCCTACATTCCCAGCGCCTGGCGCAGCGCCTCGAACTCGGAGTCGGACTCGCTGATCAGCCGCTCGTAGGCGGGCTGGTCCATCTGCATGCGGCCGCAGGCACTGACGTCCTGCAGGTTCAGCTCGATCGATTCCGGCCACTGCTTGAACACGGCCAGCATGGCGCCGATCGTCAGCACGTCGGTCAGGTCGGGCGCGCCGTCGTGCTGGCGCGCGTGGTCCTCGAACTCGCTGACGGCGGTCACGATTTCCGGTGGCATCGCCCAGTTCTCCAGCAGCGCCTTGGCGATCGGCGCGCTCCAGTCGCGGATGATCTCGTTGAGGCTCGCCGGGTCCTTGAACAGGGCAGCGTGCCGGGCCGAGCGGGTGAGGATGTACAGGCGGCCGATGCCGTGCAGCATGCCCGCCAGCAGCGCGGTGTCGGGGTTGACCCGCGAATGGCGCCGCGCCACGACGTAGCTCATGGCGGCGACGGCGGCGCTGCGCTGCCACAGCTCATCGAGCGGCTGCTCGAGGCCCTTCAGACCTTCGACCTTCTTCAGCTGCGACATGGCGAAGCTGATCGCGGCGCTGCGCACCATGTTGAAGCCCATGCGGGCGACCGCCGTGCGCAGGTCGGTGTAGGCCTTGCCGGTGGCATTCATGGAGCGCGAGTTCGAGATGCGCAGCAGCTGGGCCGCGAGCGCCGGCTCTGAATTGATGACGCGCACCACCTGCTCGGTCGGGACGTAGTCGTCGGCCAGCACCTGGCGGACCCGCAGCGCGATGTCCGGGAAGCTCGGCAGGTCGATCTTCCCGCGGTTGAGCTCGGCAGCCAGGTCCTGCACGAAGGCGAAGGCCTCCTGGTTGACGGCGGGGCTCGGGGTCGTGGCGGCGGGCTTCATGGGAACTTCCTGTATACGGCTTCGATTGGGAATCTGGGGCGATTGCCCGCGCGCCCGCGGCTCAGGCGGTCAGGGCGGCGCGGGGCGCACCGTGCAGGCGGCACACGAGCTCCGCCTCGTTGTGGGAGATGCCGCAGGTCTCGACCAGCTCCTGCGCGGAGGCGCCGCCGCGCGCCAGCCGGATGGCGATCGGGTAGCCCGACAGGGCGCGGCTGCTGGCCGCATCGGCACGCAGCGAGCGCTCCAGGGTCTCCGACAGCTGGGCGATGAGGTTGCGGTTCGCCACCAGCCGGGCATCCAGCCCGTCGAGGCGCTTGAGCACTTCGGCCGCCTGCGCGACGCCTTCCTGGGTCTGGCGCACCGCGGCGCGCCGCCAGGCGGCGAACGTGACGCTCGCCAGCACGAAGCAGAACACCAGGAACACCGCCCGACCTGCGAGCAGCCATTCCTCCAGCGACAGCGACGGCAACAGATTCATGGACAGCACTCCTGTGACCTGCGTCACACCGGGACCGCGGCCAGCGACGTCGGAATGTCGTCGCGCCGCGGGTCCCCTGGGGGGTCAAGTTGCATGTTCCGTGCCACTGTTGACGGGGCCGGGCGGGGTCGCCGGGGCCGGGACCGCGGCGGGGGCAACCTGCTCGCGCGGGCTGCCGAGCAGCGTCGAGCCGGCATCGGTGAGCTCGGTCGAGAGGATTACCACCGTCACGCGGCGGTTGGCATTGCGGCCCTGCGGGGTGTCGTTGGTCTGTATCGGGTGCTCCTCGCCCAGGCCCACCACCGCCAGGCGCTGCGGCGCCACGCCGTGCGCGGCGAGCATGCGTACGACGCTGCCGGCGCGGGCGGCCGACAGCTCCCAGTTCGAGTAGAACACCGCCGTGCGGATCGGCACGTTGTCCGTGTGCCCCTCGACCCGGATCGCGTTGGGGAGCGGGGCGAGCACGCCAGCCACCTGCTCGATGACGCCGGCGGCGTTCGGGGACAGCTGCGCCACGCCGCTCGGGAACAGGATGTCCGCGCGGATCTCGACCGCGACCCACAGGTCGTTGCGGTGGATGGACACCAGCTTGCGTGCCACCAGGTCGCTCATGGCCTGCTCGAGCTGGTCGGCCACCTTGCCCAGGGTGGCGGAGGCCTGCGTGAGGGCCTGGCCGCGCGCGGCGACCTCCTGCGGTACCGCCGGCGGCTGCGGTGCCGCCTTGTTCGGCTGGGGCAGAACGAGCGAGCGCGACTGTCCCTGCATCATCTGCAGGCGGCTGTCGCTGCCGGAGCCGACCTCCTTCTCGCCGGTCTGGATCGGCTGCAGCGTGCGCGGCGTGCCGCGGAAGGCGGTGTAGAGCGAGTCCGAGAGCACGCGGTACTTGCCGGCGTTCACCGACGAGATCGCGTACATGACGACGAAGAAGGCCAGGAGCAGCGTGATCAGGTCCCCGTAGGGGATGGCCCAGCTCTCGTGGTTGGTGTGCTCCTCGTGGCGGTGTGCGCGGCGGCCCATGGTGCGTTCCTAGTGGAGGTATCCCTGCAGCTTGGCCTCGATGGCACGCGGGTTCTCGCCCTGGGCGATCGAGAGCATGCCGTCGATCACCATCTCGCGCAGCTGGCTCTGGTGCTGGATGATGAGCTTGAGTTTGGCGGCCACGGGCAGGAAGAACAGGTTGGCGAGCCCGATGCCGTAGACGGTCGCGGTGAAGGCCGCGGCGATGCCGTGCCCGAGGCGGCTGGGGTCGGCGAGGTTCTGCAGCACCGCCATGAGTCCCAGCACGGCGCCGATGATGCCGAGCGTCGGGGCGTACACGCCCATGCCCTCGAACACCTTGGCGGCGGTGATGTCGGCGTGCTCGCGGGTCTGCAGTTCCACGGTCATCACGGTGCTGATGCTGTCCGGCTCGCTGCCGTCCACCACCAGCTGCAGCACCTTCTTGAGGAAGTCATCCGGCTCGCGCGCGATCTGCGGCTCGAGTCCCAGCAGGCCCTGCTTGCGGGCGGTGTTGCTCCACTCGACCATCTTGGTGATCAGCGAGCGGCCATCGCGGGCCGGCGGCCGTACCACCCACGGGAAGATGGCGAGTGCGCGCTGCATCACCGTCCAGGGCGTCTGGATGCAGATGGCGGCGACCGTGCCCACCACCACGATCATGAAGGCGGCAGCGGACACCAGCGCCATGATGCCGGCGCCCTTGAGCACGGCCCCCACCAGGATCGCGAACAGGGCAAGTACCAGCCCGGTGATGCTCAGTATGTCCACGAGGCTCCGTCCGTGGCTTGCTCGGCGCTGTGGGTACGATCCATGGCAGTTCTCATGAGTCGGCCTGCTGTGCGACCTCGCGCCAGTCCGCCAGGCGCGCGCGCAGGCGCGTGAGCGCCTGCCCGTGCAGCTGACAGGCCCGCGATTCGGTCACTTCCAGCACCGCGCCGATCTCCTTCAGGTTCAGTCCGTCGCTGTAGTACATCGACATCACCAGGCGCTCGCGCTCCGGCAGGTTCGCAATCGCCTGCGCCAGGGCGCCGCGGAACTGCTCGTTGGCCGCGTCCTGGAACGGGTCGGCTTCGTCGGTGCAGCTCTCGCCGCTCGAGTCATCCAGGCTCGCCAGCTGGCAGCTGGCGGCATCCTGCAGGGCACGGTGGTAGTCCTCCAGCGACAGCCCCATGTGGGCCGCGACCTCCGTGTCGCGTGCATCCCGGCCGGTGCGCTGCTCGATGTCGCGCACCGCGGCCGCGACCGCGCGCGCCTGGCGATGCACCGAGCGCGGCGCCCAGTCCAGCTTGCGCAGGGCGTCGATCATCGACCCCCGGATGCGGATGCCCGCGTATGTCTCAAAGCTCGCGCCGCGATTCATAGACCAGTTGGACGCCGCCTCCATCAAACCCAGCATGCCCGCCTGGATCAGGTCATCCACGGCGACCGAGGGCGGCAGGCGCCCGGCCAGGTGATACGCGATGCGCTTCACCAGCTCCGCATGCCGCACGATCAGCTCATCGGTCGCTCCCCGCGTGCCAGGCGCGGCATAACGGTTGACCGCGTTCACGACACGGCCACCGGGCGGGCGCGGCCGACTCGCACCAGACGCTCCACGAAGAACTCGATGTTCCCGCGCGGGCCTTCTGGTATCGGCCATGTATCGGCCGCGCTAGCTAATTTCTTGAATGCCCGCGCGGCGGGGCTGCCCGGGAAGGCATCCAGCACCGTGCGCTGCTCGCGGACCGAGCGGCGAACGGCCTCGTCCGCGGGGATTTCGCCCGCGAATTCCAGGGTAACGTCGAGGAACCGCGCGGTGACCCGGGCGAAGCGCTCGAACAGGCCGGCGCCGGACTGGCCGCCGCGCACCTGGTTGGTCAGCACCCGGAAGCGGTCCACGCCGTAGCTGCGACTCAGTACCTTGACGAGTGCGTAGGCATCGGTCAGGGAGGCCGGCTCGTCGCACAGCACGATCAGTACGTGCTGGGACGCCTGGCAGAACTGCAGCACCCCGTGCGCAAGCCCGGGCGCCGTGTCGACCACGAGGGTGTCCAGCTGCATCGGCAGCGTGCTCAGTGCCCGCACCAGGCCGAGGTGCTCCTCGGGGCCGAGCTGCGCGAGCCCCTGCGAGCCCTGCGCGGCCGGCAGCAGGTAGAAGCCCTGGGGGGCCTCCACCAGCACCTCCTCGAGCGTGCGCTCACCGGCGAGCACGTGCTCGAGCGTGTACGCGGGGGAGAGCCCGAGCATCACGTCCGCATTGGCGAGCCCGAGGTCGCCATCGAACAGCACCACGCGCCGCCCGCGGTGGCTGAGTCCGGTGGCGAGGTTCACCGCCACGCTGGTCTTGCCGACGCCCCCCTTGCCGCCGGCGACCGCGATCACGCGCACCGGGCGCGTCAGGCTCTCGAGGCGGTTGTTGCGGATCAGGCTGAGCTCAGGCGCTGACATGGGACACCTTTCCGAAGCGGCGGCGCAGCAGGTCCTCGTCGGCGTGCGTGGCGTTCTCCTTGGCCAGGGCAACCGCGCGCGAGACCAGGTCGAGCGCCCGCGCCGGGCGCAAGTCCTCCGGTACACGCTGGCCCTCGCTGATGTAGGACAGCCGCAGCTGCGCACGGATGAGGACGGACAGCGAGCCGCCGAGGCTCGTGGCCTCGTCGAGCTTGGTGAGCAGGGCCGTGGCCGGGTGCGCGGGCTCGAAGCGGCGCACGACCTCCTCCAGGGCACCCGCCTGGGTGCTGGCCGAGAGCACCAGCACGGACTCGAGCTGGGAGGCGCTGCCGGCGAGCACGCTCAGGTTGGCGGCGAACTTCGGGTCGCGCAGGTTCGCCCCGGGCGTGTCGATGAGGATCATGCGGTACCTGTCGAGGCGACCGACGAGCTCGGGGACGTCCGCGAAGCGCTCCGGCACGTAGACGGCGGCGCCGAGCAGCTGGCCGAGGGCGCGCAGCTCGTCGTGCGCCCCCATGCGTGCGGAGTCGGAGGCCACGAGCGCGAGCTCGCGGGCGCCATGCCGCAGCGTCCAGCGCACCGCGAGCTTGGCGAGCGTCGTCGTCTTGCCGACGCCGGTGGCGCCGATGAGGGCGAGACGGCCGCCTTGTTCGGCCCAGCGCTCGCCGGTGACCGGCAGGTACTGGGCGAGTGCCGTGAAGGCGAAGCGGCGTCCATAGGTCAGATCGCAGTCCTGGGGCAGCTGCGCGCTGATGCGCTCGGCCAGGTCGCGGGCGATCCCCATCTCGCTCAGCTCGCGCAGCAGCTGCGTGTGCACCGGCAGTCGCCGGGTGAGGTCGGTCCAGGCCAGGGTTGCGAGCTGCGTCTCGAGCATGCAGCGCAGCGTCTTCAGCTCCTGGCCGACGGTATCGCTGGTCGCCGGGGCAGCCGCCTCGGGTACCGTGGCCTCCGCGGTCGTGGCCGCGGGGGCCTGCCGGACGGCCACCGCTGCGGTGGCGGGCGCGGCGGCGACCGGGGCGGGGCCCGGCACACTCGCCGGCGTGACCGCTTCCGCGGCGATCTCGGGCACCACCGTGCCCCCGGCCACGTCGGCTCCCGCCGTGATCTCCACCCCTTCCGGGATGCGCCGCGAAGAGAGGATCACGGCGTTGTCCCCGAGGCGCTCGCGCACCAGGCGCATCGCCTGGCGGGTGGTCGGGGCAACCTGACGAATGATTCTCATCTCATCTCTCCCACATGAATCTCATTTAACGTCCCACGGTGCCGACCAGCCGCACCTTGCGGTTGTCCGGGATCTCGTTCCAGGCAAGCACGTTCAGGCCGGGCACGCTGGCGCGCACGAAGCTCGCCAGTGCCGGCCGCAGCGCCGGCGGCACCAGCAGCACGGCCGGCTCGCCGGCGACCTCGCGGCGCTGGGTGGAGTCGAGCAGGCGCTGCCGAAGTTTCTCGGCAAGGCCGGGCTCGAGGGAAGCGCCAGCACCGGCGGCGAGCGCGCTGGTGAGCAGCCGTTCCAGTTCGGCGTCCAGCGACATGACCGGTACTTCGGTCGCAGCTCCCGCGATGTCGGCGAGGATCTGGCGGCCGAGGGCGATGCGCACCTGGCTCTGGAGCGAGGCGGGGTCGGCGGCGCGCGGCGCCTGCTCGGCGACCGACTCGAGGATGGTGCGCATGTTGCGCAGGGGCACGCGCTCGGCGAGCAGGCCCTGCAGCACGCGCACCAGGGTCGCGAGCGACACCACGCGCGGCACCAGGTCCTCGACCAGCTTCGGGGCCGACTTGGCCACCGCGTTCAGCAGGTGCTGCACTTCCTCGTGGCCGAGCAGCTCGTGCGCATGGCTCTGCAGCAGTGCACTCAGGTGCGTGGCGATGACGGTGCTCGGGTCGACGACCGTGTAGCCGAGCGTCTGGGCGTGGTCACGCGCCGTCGGCTCGATCCAGATCGCCTCCATGCCGAAGGCCGGGTCGCGCGCCGCAATGCCCTGCAGCGGACCGAAGACGCGCCCCGGGTTCAGGGCCAGCTCGCGCTCGGGATAGATGACGCCCTCGCCGAGCGGCACGCCACCCAGGGTGATGCGGTAGGCATTCGGCGGCAGGTCCAGGTTATCGCGGATGTGCACCGCCGGAATCAGGAACCCGAGCTCCTGGGAGAGCTTGCGGCGCACACCGCGGACCCGCGCCAGCAGGTCGCCGCGCGGCTGCGAGTCGACCAGCGGCACCAGGCGGTAGCCGACCTCGAGCCCGACGCGGTCCACCGGTGGCACGTCGTCCCAGGTCAGCTCCTTGTTCTCGGCGGGGGCGGCCGCCGCGGGGGCCGCTGCCGGCGCGGGGGCCGGGGTGGTGGCGCGGCGCCGCACCAGGTAGTAAGCGGTGCCGCCGCAGATGGCGGCGATGAGCAGGAACACCCCGTTCGGCATGCCGGGGATCAGCCCCATGACGCCGAGCATCGCGGCGGCGACGCTCAGCGACTTGGCGTTGCCGAACAGCTGGCGCTTGAGCTCGCCGCCGACGTCCTGCGGACGCGACATGCGGGTGACGATTATGGCGACCGCAGTGGAGAGCAGCAGCGCCGGGATCTGGGCGGCCAGCCCGTCGCCGATGGTGAGCAGCGTGTAAGTGCGGCCCGCGGCCGCGACCCCCATGCCGTGGCCGAGGGTGCCGATGGCGAGCCCACCGACCATGTTGATGACCAGGATGAGGATGCCGGCAAGCGCGTCGCCGCGCACGAACTTGCTGGCACCGTCCATGGCGCCGTAGAAGTCCGCCTCCGAGCGGACCTCGGTGCGGCGCACGCGCGCCTCGTCCTGGGTGATCAGGCCGCTGTTGAGGTCCGCATCGATGGCCATCTGCTTGCCGGGCATGGCATCGAGGGTAAAGCGCGCACTCACCTCGGAGATGCGTCCCGAGCCCTTGGTCACCACCACGAAGTTGATGATGGTGAGGATGACGAAGACCACGACGCCGACGGCGAAGTTGCCGCCAATGACGAACTCGCCGAAGGACTTGATGACGTGGCCGGCGGCCTGGGCACCGGTGTGGCCGTTGAGCAGCACCACGCGGGTGGAGGCGACGTTCAGCGCCAGACGCAGCAGGGTCGCCAGGAGCAGCACCGTCGGGAAGGTGCCGAACTCGATCGGGCGCGCCACGTAGAACACCGCCATGACGACCACGATCGAGAGCGCGATGTTGAAGGTGAACAGCAGGTCGAGGGCCAGCGGCGGCAGCGGCAGGACGATCATCGCCAGTACCGCGAGCACGCCGGCCGGCACGCCGATGCCCTGGCGCAGCAGGTCGATGAGGTTCACGTTGGCGGTGGTGGTGGGGTTGCTCACGCTTCGGCCCCGCCTTCAAGCTCGATCGTCGGCAGCACCGGCGCCGCCTGGCCGTAGCGCACGGCGGCGCGCAGCTGCGCGAGGTAGGTCAGGACCTGCGCCACCGCCACGTACAGGGAGGCGGGGATCTCCGCGCCGATCTCGACGTGGCGGAACAGCGTCCGCGCCAGCGGCGGTGCCTCGAAGATCGGCACCCGGTGCTCCTCGGCGACCGCACGGATGCGGGCCGCGACCAGGTCTGCGCCCTTGGCGACCACGGCGGGCGCGCGCATGCGCGACTCGACGTAGCGCAGCGCCACGGCATAGTGGGTCGGGTTGACCACGACCACGTCGGCCTTGGGCACGTCGGCCATCATGCGGCGGCGCGCCAGCTCGCGCTGGATGCTGCGGATGCGGCCCTTGGTCTCCGGCGAGCCCTCGGTCTCGCGCATCTCCTCGCGCACCTCGGTGCGCGTCATGCGCAGGCGCCGTGCATGCTGCCACAGCTGCCAGGGGACGTCGGCGCCTGCCAGCACGGCCACCGTGCCCGACAGGACCAGGAAGGCATCGCCGACGATCACCGCGGCCTGCGCCAGGGCGGTCTCGGGGCCGGCGCTGCTCAGTGCCGCGATCTGCGGCGCGTGCTTCCACAGCACCGCGGCGGCGACCACCGCGATCAGCAGGAACTTGAGGAACGCCTTGAGCAGCTCCACCAGGCCGCGGGTGGAGAACATGCGCCCGAAGCCGGTGATGGGGTTGAGGCGGTTGGGATCGGGCACCAGCGCCTGCAGGGTGAAGTTCCAGCCGCCGACGGCGAGCGGGGCCGCAACGGCGGCCACCAGGCACACGCCCCACAGCGGCGCGCAGGCGAGCAGGCCGTGGGCGGCGGTGGCGAGCGCACTGGCGATCGCCCGCGACTCGTCCGTGGCCGCGGCGCGCGGCAGGTCGAGGCCGGCGCTCAGCATGCCGCGCAGCTGGCCGCTGCAGTAGGGACCGAGCCACTTCAGGGCCATGGCGCTCAGGAACAGCACCGCCGCCGCACTCAGGTCGCGCGAACGCGGGACCTGGCCGGCCTCGCGGGCACGCTCCTGGCGCCGTTGAGTGGCTTGTTCGGTACCGCCCTGTTCGTTCTCGGCCACGGCCTACCCCCGCGCACCGACGAGTGCGCCGAGCATGCGGAACGCCTGCTCGAGCGAGCCGACGAAAGTTGACTGGACGGCGAGCAGGCCTGCCATGACGATCACCAGGCCGCACAGGAGCGCGACCGGCAGGCCGACGGCGAACAGGTTGAGGGCCGGCGCCGCACGGCTCACGACACCGAATGCCAGGTGGACGATCAGCAGCGCGGTGATCCCGGGCAGCGCGATGGCGAGTGCGTTGGCGAACAGCTGGCTGCCCCACAGCACCACGGTTTGCAGACCGGGGTTGCCGAATCCGGTGGCATCGACCGGGAGCGAGGTGAAGCTCTGCACCAGGGTGCGCACCAGCGTCAGGTGGCCGTCGAGCGCGAGGAAGGTGAGCGTGACCAGGAGCGTGAACAGCTGCCCCAGCGCGGGCGTGCTGGCCGAGCCGCCGCGCTGCGGGTCCAGGTTGAAGGCAAACGACAGGCCCATGCTGTTGGCGAGCATCTGGCCGCCGAGGGTGACCGCGTCGAAGGTGAGCTGCAGGCAGAAGCCCAGCGCCGCACCGACCAGCATCTGCTGCACGGTGATCAGGAGTCCGGCGCCGGACAGTGGCGCGACCTGCGGCAGCGGCGGCAGGAGCGGGGCGACCAATGCAGCCACGGTGGCGGCGAGGATGACCCGCACGCGGCCCGGCACGATGGCGGCCCCGAACACCGGGGCGATCATGAAGCAGGTCCCGATGCGCACGAACGGCCAGAACAGCTGCAGCAGCCAGTGTTGGAGCTGATCGGTGTCGAGGTTGATCATGCGGGCGGTCGTCGGTGCTGCTTCAGTTGATCAGGCCCGGGATGCTCTCGATGAGCTCGCGCGTGTAGCTAACCAGCACCTTGAGCATCCATGGCCCCGTGATCACCAGCGTGGCGGCGACCGCCAGCAGCTTGGGGATGAAGGACAGCGTGGTCTCGTTGATCTGGGTGGCCGCCTGGAAGGCCCCGACCACCAGTCCGGTCAGCAGTGCGACCAGCAGCAGGGGTGCGGCGAGCAGCAGCGTGACCTCCAGGGCGCGGCTGCCGACGCTGAGAACGGTTTCCGGGGTCATGGGCGCACCTCTAGGTGAAGAAGCTGGACGCGAGCGTGCCCATGACCAGGGACCAGCCGTCCACCAGCACGAACAGCATCAGTTTGAAAGGCAGCGAGATCAGCACCGGCGACAGCATCATCATGCCCATCGACATGAGAACGCTGGCCACCACCAGGTCGATGATCACGAACGGGATGTACAGCAGGAAGCCGATCAGGAACGCGGTCTTCAGCTCGCTGGTGAGGAAGGCCGGGGCCAGCACCGCGAGCGGTACGTCATCGGGGGTGGCGAAGCCGGTGCCGCCGGAGATGCGCACGAAGGTCGCGATGTCGCTCTCGCGCGTCTGGCCGAGCATGAACTTCTTCAGCGGCACCACGGCGCGCTCGAGCGCCACGCTGGCCTCGATGGTGCCGGCGGAGTAGGGCTGCACCGCGACCTCGTTGATCCTGCTCACCACCGGGCTCATCACGAAGAAGGTGAGGAACAGGGCGAGTCCGAGCAGCACCTGGTTGGGCGGGGTCTGACCCGCGCCGAGCGCCTGGCGCAGGATCCCGAGCACGATGACGATGCGGGTGAAGGCGGTCATCGTCAGCAGCAGCGCCGGCAACAGCGTCAGTGCCGTCATCAGCGCCAGCAGCTGCAGGCTCAGGCTGTAGCTCTGGCCGCCGCCGGCCGCGGCGTGCACGGTGAGGGCCGGGAGGCCCGGAAGATTCGGCAGGCCCGCCGCAGCCGGGTCGGCGAGCGCGATGCCCGGCAGCAGCAGCGCCGGCAGTACCAGCAGCATGAGCCACCTGCGGTTCACAACCCGAGGCTCCGGCGCAGGATCGACTGGAAGGTGGGCGGCGGGGTGGCCGGGTTCGTGGGGGCTGCCGGTGAGAGCGGCTCGGCCAGCACGTGCAGGGCGCTCACGCGTCCCGGGGCGACCCCGAGCAGCAGCTGTACCCCGCCGACCCGCATCAGCACGGCGCGTTCCTTGGCGCCGAGGGGCACGTCCGCCACCACCTCCAGCAGCTGCGAGCCGCGGGCGCTGAAGCCACGCATGCGGCGCACCACCGCGGCGAGCACGAACACCACGGTGAGCACCAGCACGAGCGCCAGCATCACGTGAGCCAGTTCGCTCACGCCGCCGGCATGCGCCGCAGGCACGCTCTGGGGGGCCGCGAACATCCCGGTCACTTCAGCTTGCGCAGCCGCTCGGCGGGACTGACGACGTCGGTGAGGCGGATGCCGAACTTCTCGTTCACGACCACCACCTCGCCATGGGCGATGAGCGTGCCGTTGACAAACACGTCGAGCGGCTCGCCGGCGCCGCGGTCGAACTCGACCACGGAACCCTGGTTGAGCTTGAGCAGGTTGCGGATCGGGATGCGCGTGCGGCCGACCTCCATGGACAACGTGACGGGCACGTCCAGGATGACTTCGAGGTTGACGTCGCGGGCGGCGGGTGTGCCGTCGTCCTTGACCTGCTCGAACTCCGCCGCGCGGGCGACTTCTGCGGGGGCATTCATGATTGACCTCAGATCTTTACGCTCGGGGCTTCAAGGGCGGGAAGGGAGGGGCGGCGCAGGCGCTCTTCGATCTTCACGGCCTGCTGGCCGCGCGACAGCCCGAAGCTGCCGCGGAACACGGGTACGTCCTCGGCGCACAGCGTCACCTTGCCGGTGAAGTCGCAGGGCAGCACGTCGTCGGGCTTGAGGTTGAGCAGCGCTTCGAGCGTCAGCGAGGTGCTGCCCAGCAGCATGCGCAGCTCGACGTCGGCATCCTCGATCTCCTCGCGCAGGCTGCCGCTCCAGCGCGGGTCGCGCTCGGTGCGGGTGGTCGGAGCGGCGCCCGCGTCCATGGCGTCGCGCAGCGGCTCGAGCATCGAGTAGGGGAGCGTGATGTGCATCTCGCCGCCGCCGCCGGCCAGCTCGATGCGGTGTGCACTCACCAGCACCGGCTCGCTCGGCGACTCGATCGGGGCGAACTGGGGGTTGACCTCGGACTGCAGGTATTCGAGCTCGATGCTCGCCACCGGGGCCCAGGCGTCGCGCAGGTCGGCGAACACATTGCGCAGCAGCATGTGGATGATGCGCTGCTCGGTGGCGGTAAATTCCCGCCCCTCGATCTTCCAGATGCGCCCGTTGCCACCGAAGAACTGGTCGACGATGGCGAACACCAGGCTCGGCTCGAGGACCACGAGCCCGGTGCCGCGCAGCGGGGTGACGCGCACCAGGTTCAGGCTGGTGGGCGTGGGCAGGGTCTGCACGTAGTCGCTGAACTTCTCGATCTTCAGCGGCTTGACGGTGATGTCGGCCGAGCGGCGCAGCAGGTTGTAGAGGCTGACGCGGAAGGCGCGCGCGAAGCGCTCGTTGATCATCTCCAGCGCCGGCAGGCGACCGTGCACCGTGCGGCGCGGTTCGCGGAAGTCGTAGCTCTGCACCTCCCCGGGTGTGGCGCCGGGCTGGGTGCTGACCTCGCCCTTGTCGACGGCGTTCATCAGCGCGTCGATCTCGGCGGGCTCCAGGATCTTGTCGGCGGCCATGGCTGGGAGCTTTCGGGGCTACTGCATCACGAAGCTGGTGAAGTACACCGCTTCCAGATGCTCGGGATGGCCGCCGGCGCCGGCGATGACCGCGCGCACGCTGTCGAGTGCCTGCTTGCGCAGGACCTCCTTGCCCTCGCGTGTCGAGAGCACCGTGTACTTCTGGTTGCCGAACAGCATGAGCAGCTGGTCGCGCACCACCGGATCGTTGGCCTTGAGCAGCTCGACTGTCTGCGGGTCGCGCGACATCAGTTGCACGGTGACCTGCAGGAAGCGCACCTGCTGGTCGGACTCGAAGTTGACGACGAACGGCGGATCGAGCGGCAGGTAAACCGGCGGCAGGACGACCGGCTTCGGCGGCGTCTTGGGCGCGGCGTGCTGGGTGGTCCACCACCAGGCGCCCCCGCCGCCGCCGCCGAGCACCAGCAGGCCGAGCACCAGAAAGATTGCGAGCTTGCCCTTGCCCTTCTTGGCGGCGGGCGCCTGGCCCGCGGCGGCAGTTGCTTCGGCCATCGTCGGAACTCTCCACAGAAGCCGGCACCGGTGCCGGCCAGAGGTCCTGTTGCAACGTGCATGCCAGCGCGATTTTCGTGAACTGTCACACGCTTGGGGGTGTCGACAGCTGAGGCGCGCGTGTGCACCGAAGCCCGCGCGGGCAGCAGCGGCGCGGGCGACGACGGATTCTTGACGGGTGCGGGCCGCCGGGGCGCGCGGCGCCCCCGCGGCAGCGATCAGGCGGAGGCGGCGACGAGCCCGCGGCGCGTGACCGAGACTGAGACGGACGTCGCGTTTTCAGCGCCGGGCGCGGCGCTGCCGGCGCCTGCCGCAGTCGCGGAGCGCTGCCCGTGCTGGGTATCCCGCGCGGACTGCCCGGAGACCCCGGCGTCCGTGAGCGTCATGCCCTGAGCCGAGAACATCTCGCGCAGCTGGGGGAGTGCCTGCTGGAGTGCCGCGCGGGTCTCCGCGGCGCTGGCCCCGAACCACACGCTGGCCGAGTCATCGTGCACGGAGATCTTCACTTCCACCGGCCCCAGGTGCTCGGGCTCGAGTCGCAGGGACGCCGAGCTGACCCCCTGGTGCGCCATCCACACGACGTGGGTGCCGATCTGGTCCGCCCAGCCGCTGGTGCCCACCGGGCTGTGAACCGGGAGCGAGGGGCCGGCGGCGGTGGCCGCGGCGGCCGCATCCGATCGGGCGCTGGTGGGGTCGCTCAGCACCGCGCTCAGATCCGCGGGCGCCGCGGAACTCGTCCCTGCGGTGTCGGCGCCGGCACCGCCGCCAGAGTCCTGCGAGGGGCTGTCCTGGCCGCCGGCATCCCCGCTCGCCGTTGCCTTGGCGCCGTTCGCCGATGCGCCGAGCGCAGTCGCGATCGTCGCGAAGAGCGGCCCGGACGATGCGTCCGCGGCCGGCGCGTCGGCCTCGTCCTCCGGGCCGCTCGCGGCAGTTGCGGGGGAGGTGACCTGCGCCTGCGGCAGCGGCGGGCGGGCCAGCTCGACGCCGAGTGCCGCAGCTTTGAGCGGGTCCCCGCCGGAGGCCGCGGCATCGGGCGCATCGGGGGCGGTCGTGATCGTCGCGGACGCCTGCGTGCCGCCACCAGCCAGCGCGGCACCCAGGACCGGCTGCAGCTGCGCGGCGAGCGCGGGGTCTGCGGTCTGCGGAACCGTGGTGCCCTTGAGCCGCGTGCGCGGGGAACTCGTCGTGGGCTTCGCATCCTGGGCGGGGGTGACGGTCGGGGTTGATGCGGGTGTCGCGATGGTGCCCGGTTGAGCCAGGGTGACCTTCGGCTGCAGTGCGCGGGGGTCCGCGGTCGCGGGAGTGGGCGCCGCAGCGGGCCCGGCGGCCGGGGGCGTGGCTGGCGCGGCGCCCCTGGTCAGCGCGGTGATCCCCTCCGGCGGCCAGGCGGGAGTGCCCGGCGCGGTGGCCGGCAGCTTGCCGCTCGTCGCGGCGCCGGGGGCGACCTTGGCAGTGAGCAGGGCGGCGGCGTTGGGCGGGGAGGCGGAGTTAATGGCCACGGGGATTTCCTTTGTCGGTCCAGGTGCGCTGGGCATGGGCATCGGCGGTGGCCTGCTCGGCCTTTTCGGCCCGCTGCTTCTCGGCCAGGTCGTGCCGCCCCACGATGCGGTTGAGGGCGGTGCTGCGCCGCGCGGCGCTGCGCCACTTGCGCAGCTCCTCGGCGTGATGGGTGCGGGCGCGCGCGAGCACGTCACGCTGTTCGTTGATGGCCTCGACGATGCGCGCGATGAAATTCTGGTGGTTCAGGGCCTGGCCCGCGGTGAGGCCCTGCTGGGCACGCTGGTCGAAGTCGCGCAGGTAGCCCACGCGGTAGCGCTCGAGCTCGGCCAGCTTGGCCTCGCCCTCGCGTACCTGCCGCTCGCTGGCGGCCAGCGAGACGGCGTGCCGCTGCTCGTGGCGCTCGAGGATCTGGCGTGCGCTCTTCAGCAGTCGTGAACGGGCCACGATTCACCCCACCGCGCGGCGGCACCGGCATGCGCTCGGTGTCACGTCGGCGTGCCGTCCGGGAAGAGGCTCCCCAGGGCCCTGAGGCTGCTGGCGAGGTCCACGCGCTCGCCCATGTCCTGCTGCAGGAACTGCTGGACCTGCGGCCACAGGGTGATGGCCGCGTCGACCCGCGGGTCGCTGCCGCGCTGATAGGCACCGAGGTTGATCAGCTCGTGGCTGTCCTCGTAGGCGGACAGCGTGCGGCGGAACTGGCGCGCGAGGCGCTGCTGGGCGGCCGGGGTGATCTCGTGCATGGCGCGGCTGATCGAGGCGGTGACGTCGATCGCCGGGTATAACCCGGCCTCGGCGATGCGCCGCGACAGCACCACGTGGCCGTCGAGGATCGCGCGGGCGGCATCGGCGATGGGATCCTCCAGCGAGTCGCTCTCGGTGAGCACGGTGTAGAAGGCGGTTATGGAGCCGCCGCCGGGCGGCCCGTTGCCGGCGCGCTCGACCAGCTGCGGCAGCCGGGCGAACACCGAGGGCGGGTAGCCCTTGGTGGCCGGGGCCTCGCCGATCGCGAGCCCGATCTCGCGCTGCGCCTGGGCGACGCGCGTCAGGGAATCCATGAGCAGCAGCACGTTCAGGCCGCGATCGCGGAAGTACTCGGCGACCGCGGTGGCAACCCAGGCGCCGTGCAGGCGCATCAGCGGGGGACTGTCGGCGGGGGCGGCGACCACCACCGCGCGCCTGCGGTCCTGCGGGCCGAGGATGCGCTCGACGAATTCCTGCACCTCGCGGCCGCGCTCGCCGATGAGCCCGACGACGATGACGTCGGCGCCGGTATAGCGCGCCATCATGCCGAGCAGCACGCTCTTGCCGACGCCGCTGCCGGCAAACAGGCCGATGCGCTGTCCGCGGCCCACGGTCAGGAGCGAGTTGATGGAGCGGATGCCGACGTCCAGCGGGCTGGTGATCGGCGCGCGCGCCAGGGGATTGATCGGAACGCCGGTGAGGCGCACCCGCGCGTCGCACTCCAGCGGCCCGAGCCCGTCCAGGGGCTGCGCGGCCCCATCGATGATGCGCCCCAGCAGCGCTTCGCCCGCCGGGATGCTCCCGGCGCCGGCGCGCGGGATCACGCGGGCTTCCGGGCCCAGGCCATGGCTGTCGCCGGTAGGCATGAGAAACAGGCGGCCGCCGGCGAACCCGACGACTTCCGCCTCGATGGCGGAGCCGTCGCGCGCGCTCAGCTGGCAGTGGTCACCGATGGAGGCCTGGCAGCCTACCGCTTCGAGCGTCAGGCCCACCATGCGGGTCAGGGTACCCTGCAGCGGCGGGGCAGGGGCGCGCTCGACGCGCTGCGTCATGCGGCGCAGGCGCTCGCTCCACAGCGCCGGCCGCGTCGTCGGGGCGCTCATGCGGCGGATCCCGGGGCCGCAGGCGTGCCGGAGCGGGTGCCGGCGCGCTCCTCGCCGAGGGCGCTGGCGAGCAGGGCGTTGATGCGACTCTCCAGGCGCGCGTCCAGCCGTGAATGTTCGGTGTGCACGAGGCAGCCACCGCGGGTAAGAGTGGGGTCCTCCACCAGCCGCCAGGCGCCGTCGCCCGAAGGCGGGGTGAGCTTCTCGCGCACCACGGCGGCGTCCTGCGGATGCAGGTGCACGCGCACCTCGCGCGCGCCGATCGGCAGCTGCTGCAGGCAGTCGCGCACGATGGCGATGATCTGGGCAGGTTCCGCACTGAGCTCGCGCCGCGCCAGCTGGGCGCCGATGGCGAGTGCCAGCCTGAGGAGCGATTCCTCCACCTCGGCGTCCAGCAGGCGCAGGGGGTTGGCGAGCTGGCGCACCAGGGCGTCGAACTGTTCGAGGCGCGCGCCGAGCTCGGCAAGCTTCGCCTGGATCTCGCCCTGCGCACGCGCCAGGCCCGCCGCGTAGCCGGCGGCCTCCGCCTGCTGTGCCGCGGTGGGCGCGGCGGGCTGCGCCCGCTCGTCGCGGCGGCGCCCGACGTGGGGACCCTCCACCCGCGGCGGCGACCAGCGCTCCACCACGCGGGCGCTGCCCGGGGCGCGCTCAGACATACTCGTCGCCCTTGCTGGCGAGCGCGATGGTGCCGGCCTCGGCGAGCTTGCGCGCCTGCTGCAGGATGCTCTTCTGCGCGGTCTCGACCTCGGCGAGCTTCACCGGCCCCTTGGCGGCGAGGTCGTCCTTGAGCAGGTCGCCGGCGCGCTGTGACATGTTCTTGAAGATCTTCTCCTTGAGCGGGTCGTCGGCGCCCTTGAGCGCCAGCAGCAGCTCCTCGCCAGGCACCTGGCGCAGCAGCTCCTGCATGCCGCGGTCGTCGAGATCGATGAGGTCATCGAACACGAAGATCAGGTCCTGGATGGTGGTCGCGAGGCTCTGATCGGTCTTGCCGATCTCCTCCATGATCGCGCCCTCGGCACCGGCATCCAGGCCCGCGAGGATCCCGGCGGCGGCCTTGGCGCCGCCGAGCACCGTGGAGGTGGAACGGGCGGACTGGCCGGTGCACTGCTTCTCGATGATGTCGTCGAGCTCGGAGAGCGCACTGGGCTGCACGCCATCCAGGGTCGCGATGCGCACCACGACGTCGGCGCGGATGCCGGGCGGCAACAGCGCCAGGATCTCGCCGGCCTGGTCCGGGTCCAGGTACGCCAGCACGATGGCGATCATCTGCGGGTGCTCGAAGCGGATGAGTTCCGCCACCGCGCGCGGTTCCATCCACTTCAGGGCCTCGAGTCCCTTGGTGGAGCGCGCGATGCTGATGCGGTCGATGATGCCGGCGGCGCGGTCCTCGCCGAGCGCGTGCACGAGGGCCTTGCGGACGAACTCATCGGCGCCGACCCCTACCGAGGTCTGGGTCTCGACGTTGGCGGTGAACTGCTTCAGCACGTCCTCGACGTCGGTGCGCGAGACGTTGCTCATGCGCGCCATCGCCACGCCGACGCGCTGCACCTCCTTCGCCCCCATGTGCCTGAGGATCTGGGCCGCCTCCTGCTCGCCCAGGGTGAGCAGCAGGATCGCGGCACGCTCGGTGCCGCTGCGGGCCGGGGCAGCCGCGCTCGGCGGGGCGGCCGCCGGCGCTGCTGCGGGCGCCGGGGCGGTCTTGGCCGGCTCAGCCATCTTGTTCCACCCACCCGCGCACCACCTGCGCGACGCGCTTGGGGTCCTGGCTCACGAGCGTGCGCGCCTGGGTCAGCTGCTGGGCCGGATCCAGCAGGCCTGCCGGTGCAGCCACCTGGGCCTGCAGCGCCGTGCCCGGGCCGGCCATGGCCAGCGCCGGCGCCCGCTCGATCCGCGGGGCGGTCAGCAGGTTGCGCACCAGCGGCCGCAACACGGCCAGCACCAGCACGATGAGCACGAGAGCTCCCGAGACGATGCGGATCAGGTCGCGGAACAACGGTCGCTCCCAGATCGCCGGGGCCTGGATCTCCCCCTCGGGCGCCGGCGCCTCGGCCGTGAAGGAGGAATTGACGACGCTGACGGTGTCGCCGCGGGCCTGGTCGAAGCCCACCGCGTCCTTCACCAGCTGCGTGATGTGATCGATCTGCGCCGGCGTGAGCGCCGTGCTGGTCGGCTTGCCGGCCTTGTCGGTGCCGTGCATGTCATCGACCAGGACTGCGACCGTGAGGCGCTTGAGGCGTCCGCCGGGCTCGTGGGTATAGGCGAGCGTGCGGTCGATCTCGTAGTTCTTGGTGCTCTCGCGCGTGGTGTCCGCGGGCGCCGGCGGCGCGGCTGGGGGCGCGTTCGCGCCCGCGGCCGGCTTGGCGCCGCCCGGGGTGGCGGGGGCGGCGGCCGCGGCCGGCGCCGGCGCCGGCGGCGGGGCAGCGACCCCGCCGGCGGGGGGCTGGTTGGAGAGCGCCCCGGGCACGCCCTGGGCTCCGCCCCCCTCGTGAGTGGTCTGCTCGGAGGTCTGCTCGCTGCGCACGATCTGGCTGTCGGGACGGTACTGCTCGCGCGCCTCCTCGCTCGTGGACATGTCCATCTGCGCCACGACCTGCGCACGCACGTGGCCGGCGCCCACCAGCGGGGTCAGCAGCGCCTCGACCCGCTGGCGGTAGTCCTCCTCCAGCCGATGCACCATGTCGAACTGCTCCTCGCGCAGCGCGAACTCGTCGTGGCCCGGGGGCTGCGAGAGCAGGCGGCCCTGCTGGTCGACCACCGTCACCTGGTTGGCCTCGAGCTCGGGGATGCTGGAGGCCACCAGGTTCACGATCGCCTGCACCTGCTCCTGCTCGAGTCTCTGGCCGGCCTTGAGCTGCACGAACACCGAGGCGCTGGCGGCATGGTGGTCGCGCACGAACGCCGACTGGCGCGCGAGCGCAATGTGCACGCGCGCGCCCTCGACCGGGCGCAGGTTTGCGATGGTGCGCCCGAGCTCGGTCTCCAGCGCATGCTGGTAGCGTGCACTCTCGACGAACTGGCTGACCCCGAAGCCGGGGTCCTTGTCCAGGGTGGCAAAGCCGCCGCCGCCCTCGGGCAACCCC
>Ga0335085_10005136_pt1 | contig 21271 bp, 18 predicted proteins | sample Lox_Sample_45_FD_206712 | JGI IMG/M metagenome (GOLD analysis project Ga0335085, IMG submission 206712) | Soil microbial communities from Loxahatchee National Wildlife Refuge, Florida, United States - Lox_Sample_4.5 | ecosystem: Environmental > Terrestrial > Soil > Wetlands | place: USA...
TAGCTGCTGTTAACCATACTGACCATGATCCTCTGGAGCGCTTGCGCTTCGGTCGGACCGCCGCTACCACCATCACTGAAACTTCCCGCCCCTGTTACGGACCTCCGTGCGCTGCGCAAAGGCGATCACGTTTATCTCGCCTGGACACCTCCTCAAAAAACAACCGATCAGGAAAATATCCGCCAGCCTGGCCCAACTTTGATCTGCCGCAGCCGCCTGCCAGAGATGAAAACCTGCGGCGCCCCCGCCGGCCAGGCACCCCCGCTTGGAATTCCGGCGTCTCAGCCAACGTCCGCGCCAGCCACGGAAACCTACGTGGACCAGCTTCCGGCGATCCCGGACGTCAAGCCGGAAGACGAGATCACCTATGCCGTCGAAGTCCTGAACGACCAAAACCGTGGTGGTGGGCTTTCCAATCGCGTGCAGGTGCCCTTGTTGCCAGCCACACGGCCGCCGCAGGACTTTCAGGCGCAAATCACCGCCGAAGGCGTGAAGATTACCTGGGCGTGCCCGGAAAATCCTCCATCCTCCTTGCCAAACGTTGAGTACCATCTGGGAATTTACCGTCGGCAGGAGGGCAGCCGCGCGGAAGAGAAAATTGCCGAACCCGATCTGATGGACTGCCGGCAGCCGGTGCTCGATGAAAGCTTCCAGTGGGAGAAAACTTACGACTATTTCGCGGCAGCAGTGACGCTGGTTGCCCGTGCGAGCAAGCCTCCGCTGGCAATCGAAGGCGACGACACTCCTTCCGCGCGCGTCTTCGCGCATGACATTTTCCCACCCGCTGTGCCCACGGGGCTGCAGGCAGTTTTTTCGGGGCCGGGACAAAAGCCCTTTGTGGACCTGATCTGGTCGCCGGACACGACCGCGGATTTGGCGGGATACAACATTTACCGGCATGAAGAGAACGGCCAACTGGAAAAGCTCAATGCGCAGCCGGTTAAAACACCAGCGTACCGGGATACAACCGTGCAACCCGGTAAGAAGTACTTTTACGCAGTCACGGCGGTGGATGTGCGCGGCAACGAGAGCGCGAAATCGGAAGAGGCCAGCGAGAGCGTTCCCTGAAGATTCAGACGATAAATGTGGAGGAACCGGGCGGGTGTGGCCGGAAGAGGATGCCCTACGATACGGTGACTTAAGGTTTCGGGAACCCCAGCGCGACGAGGGTTTGAGCCGCCGCTTCCCGTCCAGAGCGCACACAGTCCGGCACGCCTATGCCACGATAGCCGTTCCCTGCAAGAGCAAGATTCGGTAACTGGCAGCGCAGTTTTTCGATGCGCTCGAGGCGATCGAGATGGCCGACGGTGTATTGCGCCATCGCTGCCCTCCATTTAAAAACCCGTGTGAAACTCGGCGCCGCCTGCAAACCAAGAATCTGCCGTAGCTCTGCCCGAACGGTGCTCACGGTTTCTTCATCGGGGGGGCCAAGGATCCGCTCCGGCTGTGCGCTTCCCAGGAAACAGCGAATCAAAGCACGGTCCGCGGGCGAGCGGAACGGGAATTTATTGTGCACGAAAGTTGCGGCCAGAATGCTCTTGCCCTCGCTTCGAGGCACCAGAAATCCGAATCCGGGCGGCAGAAGCGAGCGCACCTCCTTCGGATAACTCAAGGTCACGGTCACGGAGGAAGTGTAAGGAATGGCTTGCAACTCGCAGGCGAGGTCCGGGTTGGTGCTTTGCAGCATCGCACCCGCGGACCGCGCGGAAATGGCCAGGATCGCAGCGTCAAAGGGCTCGCAACCGACGCCTGCATTCACCAGCCAGCCATTTCCTTCCGGCCTTATCTCGCGGACGCAGCAGTCAGCGCGTTGTGACGAAGGCTCAAGACGCGCTATCAGCGAATCGGCTAATTCCTGCATCCCGTTGCGGAGCGACGTAAAGAGCGGACGCGGATCCCTGGCGGGAGGCATTTTCTTGCGGGCGGCCAGCATTCCCTTGCTTAAGCTTCCGTACTCGGCTTCCAACTGTGCGAAACGAGGCAGAACCGCGCGGACGCCCAGTTGTGAGGCATCGCCGCCGTACACACCCGAGAGCAGCGGTTCGGCCAGGCGTTCCACCATTTCCGCCCCGTAGTGCCGCTCGACCAGGGCGGCGACGGACTCGTCCGGGCGAACCTCAGGTTTGGTGAACCACTCGCTCGCCATGCGCAGTTTGGTGCGGAGCGAAAACAACGAAGAAAAAACTACCGGCAGGATCCTGGTCGGGACCATGAACATCAATCCGTCCGGCAGGGCAACCAGTTTGCCTTTCAGCAGGATATAGGTTTTACGCTCGGCATCGTTGGAGCCGATGAGTTGGTCCCCAAGGCCGATTTGCCGGCAAAGGTCGGCAGCCCAGGGCTTTTCCGTGAGGAAAGAATCGGGGCCAGCCTCTACCACACAACCGTCGACATGTTCGGTCCGGAGAACGCCCCCAAGCCGCGTACCCGCTTCGAACAGCACATATTCCAACGGTGCGCCCGCGCGGCGATGCTGCTCCAGAGCGAACGCGGCAGAAAGGCCCGAAGTGCCGCCGCCGACGATAGCAATGCGCTTCACGAATTCCCGTTCCGCAGAATAGCCGCCCCGGGACTAACCTCCGCGCAGGCCCGGGGCCTCAAATGCGAATGCCCATGGGCACCAATCGTTCGCGAACGATCTCCGCGATTGCCGCGGCCAGCAGCGGCGACGAATTCAGCGAGTCCGCGCGCCACAACTGCATGCCCTGTTTCTCAGCAAACTGCTTGAAGGCGATATCAATGTCGTAAAGCACTTCGATGTGATCGCAGAGGAAGCCGATCGGCTGGATGAAGACACGGCTCTCGCCCTTCGCTTTTAGCGCCAGAAGCGTGTCTTCTACCGTCGGTCCCAGCCAAGGACCGCCGGACATACCCTGGCTTTGGAAAGCAAAGGTCCATTGGTCGGGCGCCAACGGAGTTGCGCTGGCTACCAGTGCGGCGGTTTCTTTGGCTTGCTTCTCATAAGGATCACCCTCGGCGATCGTCCGCTGGGGAACGCTGTGCGCCGTGAAGATGACCGGAATATTGGCGCGAGTTTTGCGCCGCACCTGGTCGCGGCCGACGCGCAGCCTTTGCGCGAAGGCTTTGATGAGCAGCGGATGGTCGTGCCAGGACTCCACGAAATCCACGGTGAAGGGAACCACATCGGCGGTGAGCGCGGAGCGATAAAGCCCGACGCTGGTGCGGGAATTTTGCGGCGCCAGGCAGATAACTACCGCGTGCCGTATTTGGTCGGCCATCATGGTGCGGACGGTCTCTCCAATGAAGGGCTTCCAGTTGCGCATCCCGACATAGACCGGCAGGCGCAGCTCACGGGAGACGAGTTCCGCCTGCTTCATGGTGATTTCCGTAAGCGGGGAGCGGCCAATCAGGCTGTAACGGTGCTTGACTTCTTCGAGTACCTCGGCGGGAAGAGGGCGGCCGCGGGTAATCTGCAGCAGGAATTCCGGAATCTCATCCACGGAATCGGGGCTGCCGTGGGCCAGAAGAAGAACTGCGAGTTTGTCCGTATCCACCAATCTCTGCCTCTTAACGGGTTGCAGCTGACAGGCTGGCCGAATGCTCCCGCACAAACTGCACCAGCGCCTTGACGTTCTCGACCGGCGTCTCCGGCAGGATGCCATGGCCGAGATTAAAGATATGCCCCGGACGTCCAGCCGCCCGGCGCAGAATATCATCCGCCCGCGATTGCAGTAGTTTGCGCTCGGCGAACAGCATAACCGGGTCGAGATTGCCTTGCACCGCCCCCTGGAAATTCAGGCTGCGCCAGCCCTCATCCAGTGGAACCCGCCAGTCGAGACCGATGACTTCGGCTCCCGTTTCCTTCATCGCGGAGAGCAGAGCGGTGGTCTCCGTGCCGAAATAAATGACCGGTGCGCCGCTCTTCTGTACGGCGCGTATCAGTTCCGTGGTGCGCGGAAGAATGTAGGAGCGGTAATCTTCCACGCTCAAGCAACCCACCCAGCTATCGAAGATCTGGATGACATCGGCTCCGGCGTGCACCTGCTCGAGGGCATATTCGGAAGTGACTGCCACCAGCTTGGCGAGAAGCGCATCCCAGGCGGCCGGGGAGTTGTACATCATCGTTTTGGTGTTGACGTAGTTCCGCGAGCCTCCGCCTTCGATCATGTAGCTGGCGAGGGTGAAGGGGGCGCCACAGAAACCGATTACGGGCAGGCGCCCGGCGAAATGTTTGCAGACGAGTCGCACGGCTTCCGAAACATAGCCGAGTTCGCAGGCGCGGTCGGTTCGCAATGCACTAATGTCTTCTTTGTCCCGCACCGGCTTTTCGATTACCGGTCCTTCACCCGCGGTGAAGTGAAAAGGCAGGCCCATGACTTCGAGGGGCAACAACAGGTCGGCAAAGATGATGGCGGCATCTACGTTCAATGTTTCGGCCGCGGTAACCGTCACCTCGGCCGCGACTTCGGGCTTTTTGCAGATCTCAATGAGCGAGTATTGCTTACGAACGGCGCGGTATTCCGGCATGTAGCGCCCGGCCTGACGCATGAACCAAACGGGGGTGCGGTCTACGGGCTGCGCTTTGCAGGCTTTGACGAAGCGGGATTCGGGGGCCGGCATGAATGACAAATGTAGCATTTTTTTCGGGAAGGCCGGGCGAAGCGGCCGCACGCTGGTTCATCCGCCCTTCCGGCGCGGCCAGGCATCAAGAGAGTACCCTGTGGGGGAGGCTGCCTTGGCATATCATTTTCGAAGATTGTTTGTGGAGGTAGCTATGGCGGCGAACCAGGTAGTTCTTTATTTCGATAATCAGGAAGACGCTGTGCTCTTTACGCTGGCCGCCAGTTCGGTGATTTCGGCGGACAAAACCCACTCCAGCGAAGCGGTGATGAAGGTCGCGCAGAAGATCTCCAAGGCCAGCCGGATCAAGACGGAAGGTGAGTTGGCTGCCGTTCCAGCGGGCGACTAGACTATCCGCTAAGACGCTACTGCACTTGGACGCTGCGGTTCACCGCCCCCAGATGGTGGTCTTCTGAATCCTGCACCACCGCCCGCAACGGATACGTTCCCAGTTTGAACTGTTCTCATACCATCTCCTTTGGCTGGGCATTTTCCGGCCCATCGATCTTTGCGGCGCTGGAAGGACAGCTGGGACTAAAATCGGAGGCACGCAAAGCGCCGGTGGAGACGCTGGTCATCGAGAGCATCGAGAAACCTTCGGAGAACTAGCAAGAGGAGGCAAACGCGGTGTATGTCATGCGGTCGGTTTGCTTCGGGCTGATAATCTGCGGTGTTTCTGCCCTCTGCGAAAATTCGCCGCCCCCGCCCAGTCCCACGGCCGTCTTTCAGCGCGCCCGCGCCCGCCTGATCGCCGACACCAGGCGCATGCCTCGCTACACCTGCGAGCAGGACATCACTCGCTATTTCTACCGGGCAGGATCTTCCGAGCCGCAAAGCTGTGCCACCATTCTGGCCAAGCGGGAAAAGCGCAAGCACGATCTAAAGCCAACCTCCTGGGACCGCTTACAGTTGGATGTCGCCATCGGCGATGACAGCGAAATTCACTCCTGGCCCGGGGCGCCCCGGTTCAACGAGGAAGAGATCCGCAAGCTGGTCAACAACGGGCCTTTTGGCAGCGGCGATTTCAGCGCATTTGTTTCCGGTATTTTCGCCGGGGGGGCCACGATCAAGTTCGACGGCTCGCGCCCGCTGAGCGGACGCACCCTTTTCGCCTACACATTCGCCGTTCCTAAAAACTTCAGCCATTACCGAATCGCCACCGGGGAAGGGAGCCTGATTACTGCCTACGATGGCTCGTTTCTGCTCGACCCGCAAACCGCCGACCTGACGCAACTCACGGTGCGTACCGCGGAACTGCCGGAGGCTACGAGGTCCTGCCAGGCGCTTAGCCAGATGGATTACGGAAGAATTGATATTCATGGTCGCGACGTGCTCATTCCGAGCCGGACCGATTTACGCATGATTTATCGCGATGGGCGTGAGGCGGTGGCCACCACCTCCTACTCGAACTGCCATGAATACACCAGCAAGGCCGTGCTGCGTTTCGACGAACCGGCCGCCAGGGAGGCGGCAAGCCGAACGGAAACCTCCGCCCATATTCCCGCGGCGAGTCCGTTACCCGAGGGGATTGCTTTTGATTGCCGCATCATAACGCCGATTGATTCCGACACGCCGGCTGGGCGTCCGATTGAGGCCATCTTTCGTGCGCCTCTGCGCGACAGAAACAAGACGCTCCTTGCGCCGCAAGGAGCGCACATTCACGGCCGGCTGGTTCGCCTGGCGGATCACAAAGGCGCATTGGATTACTTCGAGGTGGGAGTGCGGCTCGAGTCCATCGAGCTGAAAGGGGCTGAGGTGCCGCTGCACGCCAGACTAGCGGACCAGGCGGCGCCGCCCATCAATTACCTGAGTTGGGATGACCGCAAAGAGATGCTAGCCGATTTTCCGGCGGCTCCCCCACGAAATGTGGGCATTTTCTTTTTTGTGCGGGAAAAGCTTCATGTGCGGCAAATTGATTCGGCGTGGATCACAACGCTGCCAGAAGCCGGCAACGGGAGTCGAGCTACTTCCCCTTCACAGCAACAGCTCTCTTCGTTGAAGAATTTCGTTCTCGCAGTCAACTACCGCACCAGGCGACGGACCTGCTGTGGGCGGACGAGCACAAGGCGCCTGCATCAGACAACGTATTGCTTTTCGACAGGTATGCGCAGTATCCAGATCTTCCAGACATCTTGTCCTATCGCCGGAGAGCGATCGACGCTGGGGCAACCGCCGACCGGAGCGTCCTCAATAATCTCTATCCCGGTCTTGGGGAGAAGTTCAAAGACAAATTTCTCGCATCTCTGTCGTTGTTTGTTCATGGCTGTGAGATGCAGATGAAGTTGGCGGGCACTGCGGAGGGACAACTGTTTCAAAGCGGAGTTCTCAGCGGCGAGTGGGCCGACTGGTACGGTACGCACCGTAAAGCTATCGAAGGCGCGATCAATATCCGTCAACTAGGTTCCGCTTGGGTTATGCCCCCTCCCGAAGCCAATCTACTGAGCCAAGCTGCACCGCCGGCGGTTGCTGCTGCCAAAACACCACAGGTTGCCGCACCCGAAGTTGCGCCCAAGAGCGCGAGCGATGCAAACGCCCCTGTCGTGTTGACGCCAGGCGATGGCCCGCGGTCTCTCACGCCAAAGCCACAAAGCGCGGCGCCAGCGTTGTCTTCTGCCCCAATTGCCTCGATGCCGCCTCAAGCCGCAAGACCGCTGTCCGCGTTTCCCGGCGGCATGGCGATTGTGGCTGCGCTGGCGAAGTCTCTGGATGCGAAGAAGAGCAAGATCGGCGACAAGGTGGAGGCAACAACCATAACGGATATGGTTCTCCCCGGACATATCGAACTTGCACGCGGCACCCGCATCCAGGGTCACGTCAGCAACGTAAAGACGAAGAGCAAGGGCTCGCCGGGTTCGATGGTGGAGTTGGTTTTCGATCGTGCGCTGACCAGCGACGGCCGCGAGTTTCCTTTGCAAGCTACTTTGCAAGCCATAGGCAGGCCGCTGGTAAGAGCGCCTGCGGCGATGGACAACTCGATCGTTTCGCCGGGCCCTAACATGCCTGTGAGCTCGGCGCCAAGTGGTGATGGGACCCGCAGCATGGCGCCGCCTCCGAGCGAGCCGCCACAAGTTTCCAATCCCGACGCGGGGCTGGCGATGCCGGGGGAGTCGGACGGCGGAGCCCTCACTGCCAACAGTCAAGGCATCATTGGATTGCCGGGGCTTTCGGTGAGCGTATCGCCGCAGGTTTCCATCATCCGTTCCGTGAAAGGCAACGTGCACCTGGATAGCGGCACGCAGTTGGTCCTGCGGACGCAATAGACGGCCACTCGGGCGGCCGCTTGCTGCGCCTCATGACCTTCTCTATCATCGAGCCAGCAGCGATTCGATGACCACAATCAACAAACCGCCCGGCAGAGATGCGCGCGAAAAGCCTATTGGCGCACCCACCGGCGTCAATCTTGACGAGCACGGGCGGGCGCGGTTCACCACGATTTCGGGCGTTCCCATCGACCAGCTCTACACGCCAGACGATCTGCCGGAAGACTGGAACTACGATCACTACCTGGGTGGTCCCGGCCACCCCCCCTTCACGCGTGGCATTCATCCCAGCGGCTATCGCGGCAAGCTGTTCACCATGCGCCAGTTCTCGGGTTTTGCCTCGCCTGAGGAGACCAACCACCGCTACAAATATCTGCTCGAGCACGGCGGTGATGGCCTTTCGGTCGCTTTCGACCTGCCCACGCTCATGGGCTATGACTCGGATGATCCGGCTAGCGAAGGCGAAGTCGGCAAATGCGGCGTGGCCATCGATTCGCTCGAAGACATGGAGATCCTCTTCAGCGGGATCGATCTGGAGAGGACCACTGTCTCCATGACGATTAACTCGCCCGCTTCCGTGCTGTGGGCGATGTACCTGGTGGTGGCGGAGAAGCAGGGCACCGACTGGAAGAAGATTTCCGGGACGATTCAGAACGACATCCTCAAGGAATACATCGCGCAGAAGGAGTTCATCTATCCGCCCGAGCCTTCCATGCGGCTGGTGGTGGACACTTTCGAGTTCGGTTCGAGATTTACCCCGCGCTTCAACACCATTTCGATCAGCGGATACCACATCCGTGAGGCCGGTTCGACGGCGCTGCAGGAACTGGCGTTCACCTTGTATGACGGTATTGAGTATGTCGAGTGGGCGTTGCGGCGGGGGCTGGATGTGGATGAATTCGGACCGCGGCTCAGCTTCTTTTTCAATGCGCATAACGATTTCTTTGAGGAAATTGCCAAATACCGTGCCGCCCGCAAGGTTTGGGGCAAGGTGATGCAGGAGCGCTTCGGCGCGCAGAATCCGCGCACCCGGTTGATGCGCTTTCACGCCCAGACCGCGGGTGTCTCGCTGCCCGCCCAGCAGCCCATGAACAATATTGCTCGGGTGGCGCTGCAAGCGATGGCGGCGGTGCTGGGCGGGACGCAATCTCTGCACTGCGACGCTTACGATGAAGCTCTGGCGCTGCCCACCGAAGAGGCCGCCCGCATCGCTTTACGCACACAGCAGATCGTCGCGTATGAATCCGGCGTGACGCAAACCGCCGACCCGCTCGGCGGTTCGTACTTCCTGGAGGATCTGACTTTGCAGATGGAGCAGGGCGCTTTCGATTACTTCGGCAAGCTGGATGCCATGGGAGGCATGGTCAAGGCCATCGAGCGCGGATATCCGCAAAAGGAAATTGCCGAGGCAGCTTACCAGTATCAGCGCGCGGTGGAGGCGAAAGAAAAAATCATCGTGGGCGTCACCGAGTTCACGGTGGAGGAGAAAGCTCCAGCGACTTTATACATTGACGAAAGTGTGGCGCAGCACCAGGCCGCCAAGTTGAAGGCGCTGCGCAGCCGCCGGTCTAATCATGACGTACAACGCAGCTTGGACGCGCTGAAGAGGGCCGCTGCACGGGAACCACAGTCCACGCCGGGTGACGAGATTTCGTCGGCAAACACGATGCCCTACATTCTTGGTGCAGTGCGTGCCTACGCGACCGTTGGTGAGATTTGCGAGGCGCTGCGGGCGGTCTATGGGACGTATCGGGAGGCAAGTATCAGCTGAGAGAGCCGAGCTATGGGCGCGCCCTTCGTATTCGTGCTTGCAGAGTAGTTCTCGTGAGCCCGTGCCCACTGAAATAGGCTTCTGCGGGTGCAGCGTCTGAGAAGTGAACAAGCAAGTTGTCGCGTAGGATCTTTAATAAGCTTTTACGGATTATGAAGCTCTGGGCTTCGAATAGAACCTTAAAGGTGTCGAGAGGTCCGTTAAACCCTCCGCGCAACGTATCGGTTAGGAAGGGGTCGGGAATCCTGTCGCCGTGCGCAATGTAGTTTCGTACTTCATACATGGGTTCCACGACACTCGCCACTGAGATCTGCGGATCTGTTATTAAGTCCGAAAGCTCACCATCGGGATAGATCGAAGTATTTTCGCCGAGAAACCATTTGATTCTCTCCTTCGCGACTACGCTACCTTTATGTTCGGAACCGTGAGAGGTGTAAATCGCCTCTATCGCAGACGCCCATAACAGATAGCGCGCCTTCGGGCTCCGGTGCGCCCAATAGCCCAGTTCGTAGAAACTGGACCGCCATTCGAAACTTCCAAAGCTCGCCCTGCATTGCGTGTAGAAACAGCGGAGCGTAGAACCGCATATTGTCTGCATCTTCATCCCGAAGGCTGAATAGCTTTTGATTTTCCGGCACTTCCGTTAGGTCGACCGGATGATCAAAACCCATTACGTCGAACGTGCCAGTCGAAAGAGGTCCTCGGGATTAAAGGCGAAATGTCTTCGATCCGAACGTTGTCGAGAATGTCAAAGGGTAACGGCCTGGTGAAGTGTTCTAAATCTGCGCCCACTCCGGCTAGCGCGTAGATCGCATATAGGGTGAAATTCATTGCCGGCCGTGACCGAGAAGCCAATAGCGCTACTTTAACACTCGCCGAAAACCCCGATTGTGATGCCGATTGTGGGAAAATATCTGTCGTGATCAAGCGTGCCACAGGCAAGAAGCGGCGAACGAAGACCGGCGTCTGGAAAGCCATCCGCGAGCCCCAGACCGCTAACCGCCGCATTCCTCAGAAAGAAATCGAACGCACTGTGACCAAAGCGGTGGCCGCTGTTCGGAGGAAGCGACGTATCCTAGAAGCGCGTGACCGGGCGGGTTACTTGCGACAGCCGCAAACGCCGGATGAATTTCTGCCCTGGGAAGAAGCCGCTCTCTGGCCAGAAGAGTAAGGCCCTAGTACTCTGCCAATTCCTTCATCGCCCGGTACAGATCCTCCACCTGCGGCAGAATGGCGTCTTCGAGAAGAGGTTGGTAGGCCACAAAGGTGTCCATGGCGGCCACGCGGCGCACGGGGGCGTCGAGAGACTGGAACAGTTCGTCGGCGATGCGGGCGGCGATTTCCGCGCCGTACCCCCAGCTAAGCGTGTCTTCGTAGGCGACGATCACGCGGCTGGTTTTTTTTACTGACGAGGCGATGGCTTCCCAGTCGAAGGGGCTGAGCGTCCGCAAGTCGATGACTTCCACTTTAACGCCGTGTTCCCGCGCCAGCTTTTGCGCCGCCTGCAAGGCGCGCGGCACGACGGCGCCATATGTGATGAGAGAAACATCCGTGCCCGGGTGCACGATCTTGGCTTTACCAAAGGGAATCATGTACTCCGGTCCGGGATACGGGGCGCGGCCGTAAGACTCGCGGTAGAGACGCTTGTGTTCCAGGAAAAGAACCGGATCGTCGCAGCGGATCGCGGTGCGCAGCAGGCCGGCGGCATCGAGCGAATTCGACGGGAACACCACGCGCAGGCCCGGAATGTGCGTAAATACGCTCTCTCCGCACTGCGAGTGGTAGATCGCGCCACCGGTTAGGTATCCGCCAATTGGCACGCGAATTACTGCCGGGGCGGAAAAGCCGTTGTTCGAGCGCCAGCGCAGCACCGAAAGTTCGTTGCGAATCTGCATCATGGCGGGCCAGATGTAGTCGAAGAACTGAATCTCTGCGACCGGTTTCAACCCGCGGGTGGCCATGCCGGTGGCGCGGCCCACGATGTTGGCTTCCGCGATGGGCGAATTGAACACCCGGTCGGAGCCGAACTCCATCTGCAGGCCAGCCGTCAGCTTGAAGACGCCGCCTTTGCCCTTGACCATCTTCTGCTTGAGATATTGCTCGCGGGTGCAGTCGGCCACGTCCTCGCCGAAGACCACGATGCGGGGATCGCGGCGCATCTCGTCGCGCAGCGTCGCATTGATCATGTCGGCCATGGTCTTGCTGTGGGTGCTCTTCTTCCCTTCGGCGGGCGCGACTTCGGGCTGCGTCTGCTGCTGAGTTTCGAAGGCGGAAGACGTGGGATCGAGATCCTCCGAGTACACGTGGCGTTTGATCGTATCCGGGGTGGGCGGGACGGCCTGCAGGGCGTGATCGACCGCCGCTTGCAGATCGTCGTCTACCTGTTTCTCCAGCCGGTTGATGCCCTTCTCGTCGAGAATGCCCTCACGCAGCAGAAACATTTGCATGCGCGAAACCGGATCGCGCGCCGCATCGCGCTGACGCTCGGCATCCGGCCGGTAGTTCCGCTCGTCGTCCGAAAGCGAATGCGAATAGGGCCGGATCACGTGGGCATGAATAAAGCCCGGCCCCTCGCGAGCGCGGCAATAGGCCACGGTGCGGGCGAAGGCCGCATAGGTCGCCGGCAAATCAGTGCCGTCCACTTCTTCGAAATGAAAATTGGGGAAGCCGCTCACCAGCCGCGAGATGTTGCCACCCGGCATCTGCGCCTCGACCGGCACAGAAATGGCGTACTCATTGTCTTCGACCACAAAAATAAAAGGCAGGCGCTTATTGGAGACGGTGTTCATCGCCTCCCAGAACTCGCCTTCGCTGCTGGCGCCCTCGCCGAGGGTGGTCAGCGTGACTTCGTCTCCCTGGAAGGTGACATCTTTGAACTGGCGGTAATCGCCGGTCGCCTTCTTGGCTGCCTCGGGATGAGCCGCAAAGTAAACTCCCGCCTCCGAGCAGCCCACCGCCTGCAGGACCTGCGAACCGGTCGGCGACGAGCCCGCCACAATGTTCAAACTGGGATGGCTCCAGTGCGAGGGCATCTGCCGCCCGCCGGAACTGGGGTCGTCTGCGGCCCCCACGCCTTGCAGAAACATTCCGTAGGGTGTCGCGCCCAGAGTCAAGGCCAGAGCCCGGTCGCGGTAATAAGGAAAGAACCAGTCGTAGCCTGCTTTCAGGGCCAGGCCCGCCGCCACGCCGACCGCCTCATGCCCGGCTCCTGAGATCTGGAAGAAGATCTTCTGCTGGCGCTTCAGGCCGATTTCGCGGTCGTCAATCCGCCGGGAGGTGTACATAAGCCGGTAACTATCAATAAGTTGCTGTGAACTCAGCCCTTGATAGGTCTTGCTGGCCGGAGCGGGCTTTCCGTTGGCGGTCGCGCCCTTCGATATGGTCTTGAGAGGAGCCATGAGGTTGCCCGACGGTGCATTGTAAATCGGAAGGCCGAGCTAAACCAGACGGAAGATCACCGAGCTGATACTCCCCGGTACCCATAGCCTTGCATAAAAGGGTGGCCTGAATCGTTTATTCTTAAAGCAGATGATCCGCGTCCACCGGCAATTCGACCCCCATTCCATCCGCCTGTTCATTTTCGATCTGGACGGCACCCTCATTGATTCGCGCCTGGACCTGGTGCATTCGGTGAACGCGTCGCTCCGGCATCTCGGACGGCCCGAGCTCCCTGAGGACCAGATCGCCAGTTACGTCGGCGATGGCGCGCCCATGCTGATCCGCAGGACCCTGGGAGCCGACGCCGAGAACGAAGCCCTGGTGCGGCAGGGGCTGGAGTATTTCCTTGCCTATTACAAAGAACACAAGCTGGACCACACAACCATCTATGACGGAATGAAGGAAGCGCTGCTGGCGATTCGAAAATCGCAGAATGGCAGCCCGCGCAAGATGGCCGTGCTGTCGAATAAGCCAGTGAACCCCTCGCGCGCGATTGTGGAGGCCTTGGGCATGGGGGAGTTCTTCTTCAGCGTTTACGGAGGCAACAGCTTCGCGACTAAGAAGCCGGACCCGGAGGGAGCGCAGACTATCATGCAGGAGGCCGAGGCCAGTCCCGAAGAAACGGTGATCGTCGGTGACTCGGCTGTGGACGTGACCACCGGCCGTAATGCCGGCGCCTGGACCTGTGCGGTAACCTACGGCTTCGCGCCGCATACCCTGGAAGCGGTGCAGCCGGATGTGGTGCTGGACGCGCCGAAGGAATTAGCGGAAGTGTTTGGCCGGCAGTAAAGCCCAGGTTCTGCGCTATAGTACATCCAACTCAATGAACCTTGACCACCTCGGATTCACTCCCAAAGAACTGCGTAAATTGCGCAGCCTCAAGACTCCGCACGGCATTCAGCGTTATCTCGATGATATGCCTTACCACCTGGAAGATACCTCCTGGGCGCCCCGGCGGGTGCTGCGCGAGAACACCTCGCACTGTTTCGAAGGCGCGATCTTTGCGGCGGCGGCCCTGCGGGCCAACGGCTTTCCGCCATTGATCATGGATTTGGAGGCCGAGCACGATACCGACCATGTGATCGCGATCTACCGCCTGGACGGCCATTGGGGTGCGGTCGCCAAATCCAACTACACTGGCTGCCGCTACCGCGAGCCGGTCTACCGCTCCCTGCGCGAGCTGGCCATGAGCTACTTCAATTTGTATTTCAATCTGCGGCGGGAGCGCACGCTGCGCCGCTTCTCGCGCCCGGTGAATCTCCGACGCTTCGATGATCAGAATTGGATGACCACGGAAAAGCCTCTGTGGTTCATCGTGAATTATCTATTCACTATCCGGCATTATCCGCTGCTGCGCCCGGGGATGGTGAAGAAGCTGAACCGGGTGGATGAGCGCCTGTTCCAGGCGGAGTGCTTGGGGAAAGAGATGAAGAAGTAGCGAAGCGGTTGCATTTCGAGCGAAGCTGGGAATCTGCTCGTTGCTATTTAGGTCGCCGGTTCCCAATCCGGAACATCCTAAAAGCTGGACTATATCGCGATATAGCTCACGGTTCTATACATATGATATATGCCACGAACCGCTAAACTCTTTCGCAATGGGCGCAGCCAGGCTGTCCGGCTGCCTGCGGAGTTCCGCTTTGAAGGGGTGGAAGTTTTCGTACGCCGAGATCCCGCTACCGGGGATGTCATTCTTTCGCGAAGGCCTGAATCCTGGGGCGACTTTTTTGATCTGATGAAGACCGTGGACGTGCGCAACGGTTTTCTGGCGAAGCGCCGCGATGCGCCGCCGCAAAAGCGAAGACTATTCTGATGGCGGTGCCCTATCTGCTCGATACCAACACAGCCAGCTACATAATCAAAGGCAACGTGCCGCAGGTGCGCGAGCGTTTGCTCGCCGTGCCCATGGCCGAGGTAGGGGTGTCGGCCGTCACTGAGGCGGAATTACGGTTCGCCGTGGCAAGGCTAGAGCACGCCGCCAAGCTGGCGCTGGCGGTGGACGAATTCCTGCTCAGGCTCGAGGTGCTGCCTTGGGATTCAACGTCGTCGATGGTCTTACATTCGACCGCCAGCGGCTGGCTCACATACCTGCCCATGGGAAGTGAAGGGCGAAGGCCCCGCCTGCGGCCCGGGGACGTAGTCTTGCGCCCGATAGCGTCGTACGCTCCGGGGATGATCTCCGCAATCACTCGATTAGCACAATATCTGAAGTAGATTGCTAAAACCAAGCCGAGAGCCAGAAAGTTCAAGCCCCGCCGAGGGTTCCGAGACCCGTCCCCACATCCCCATTCCGCCTTCAAACAAAAAGCCGCCAGCATGAGCTGACGGCTAAAGGCTAAAAGCTAAAAGCTAAAACTCAATTCTCGTACAACAGCACACCCTCGGCTGATTTCTCCGAATCCACTGGACGGTAGAACAGCTTGTTGCCGTCGAGGAAGACTTCGATGAACGCCGGCCGGGTGGTGATCGTTCCCTGGATCAGCGCCTCGGACAGCGGGTCTTCGATGTACTTCTGCAGCGCCCGGCGTAACGGACGAGCTCCGTAGCTGCGGTCGGTGAGCGTCTGGTTCAGAATCCACTTCTTGGCTTCGTCGGTTACGGTGACGGTGATCGATTTCTGCGCAAGGTTCTGATTCAGCTGCGTGACCATCAGTTCGAGGATCTGGATAAGATCCTGTTCGCTGAGAGCCATGAACAGAATAATCTCGTCCAGGCGGTTGAGGAACTCGGGGTTGAAGGTGCGTTTGACCTCACCCTTTACCAGATCCTCCACCTTGCCGGAAATCATTTCATCATTGGTCGACTGGAAGCCCAGGCCCTCGCGCTTCTGCAAATGCCGCGCCCCAATGTTCGACGTCATGATGATGATCGTGTTCTTGAAGTCCACCGTGTTGCCCAGACCGTCGGTGAGCTGGCCGTCTTCAAAGACCTGCAACAGGATGTTGAAGACATCCGGGTGCGCTTTCTCGATTTCGTCGAGCAGAACCACGGAATACGGCGCGCGCTTCACCCGTTCGGTGAGCTGGCCACCTTCTTCGTAGCCCACATATCCCGGAGGTGAGCCGATCAACTTCGAGACTGAATGCTTCTCCATGAATTCGGACATATCGAAGCGGACCAGCGACTTGTCGCTGCCGAACATGAACTGCGCCAGGGTGCGGGCCACTTCGGTTTTGCCGACACCGGTCGGTCCTAAGAACAAGAATGAGCCAATCGGCCGGTTCGGGCTCTTGAGGCCGGCACGGCTGCGGCGGATGGCACGGGCCAAGGCCACAATGGCTTTGTCCTGCGAGATGATGCGCTTGTGCAGCTCTTCTTCGATGCGCAGCAGTTTCTGCGTCTCTTCTTCTTTGATGGAGGTGATGGGAACGCCGGTCCAGCGTGATACCACGTCCTCGATGTCCTCCCGACCGACAACGCCGGTGGAGGATTCATCGAGGTGGTATTTTTCGCGAAGGGCGCGCAGGTTCTCGCGCTCCTTGCGTTCCTCGTCCGAGTAGAAGCGCGCCTTCTCGAACTCGTGATTCGCGATGGCGTTCTCCATACGGTGGACGATGAACTTGATGCGCTTCTGGACTTCGGTGATCTCTTCGGGCAGCGAAGTCTGGCGCAGTTTTACGCGCGCGCCGGCTTCGTCGACCAGGTCAATGGCTTTATCCGGAAGGAAACGATCCGGAATATAGCGGTTCGAATGCGACACCGCAAAATTGATGGCCTCGTCGGTGTAAGTAACCGCATGGAACTTCTCGTAACGGTCCTTGATCCCGAACAGAACCTTGACCGCATCAGCCTCGTTCGGAGGCGGAACTTTCACAGCCTGGAAACGCCGCTCGAGCGAACGATCTTTTTCGATGGACTTGCGATATTCGCCCGGCGTGGTGGCGCCGATGCACTGAATTTCGCCGCGCGAGAGCGCCGGCTTCAGAATGTTGGCCGCATCAAGCGAGCCTTCTGCGGAACCGGCCCCGACCAGGGTGTGCAGCTCATCGATGAAGATAATAGAATTCTGAGATTCCATTAATTCTTTCATGATGGTCTTGAGCCGCTCTTCGAACTGGCCGCGGTATTTGGTGCCAGCGACAATTAATGACAAGTCGAGCGCCAAAATCCGTTTGTCGGCAAGGAATGACGGAACTTCGCCATCGGCGATGCGTTGCGCCAGGCCTTCCACGATGGCAGTTTTGCCTACGCCTGGCTCGCCGATGAGCACCGGATTGTTTTTGGTGCGGCGGCAGAGAATCTGGACCACCCGCTCCAGTTCGCCTTCACGCCCGACCAGGGGATCCAATTGACTGTCCATGGCGGCCTGTGTCAGGTCGCGGGAGAACTCACTGAGTAACGAAGACTCGCGCTGCCGCTGGGGTTGCGCTTTTTCCTGGCTGGTGCGGGCAAGCTCCTCCCGGATGGTGGAGAGCCGCAAACCGCGCTCGTGCAGAATTTCCGCAGCAAAGCACTTTTCTTCTCTCAGTAAACCCAACAACAAGTGCTCCGTGCCAATGTGTTTGTGCGAAAGGCGTTCCGCTTCTTCCGCCGCATAAGCCAAAACCCGCTTGCACTCGTTGCTCAGAGGAAGATCGACCGAGGTGGAAACCTTCTCCCGGATGGTGGTGTGCCCTTCAATCTGCTTGCGGATGGACTCCACCGAGGCATGCGACCGCAGGAACCGGTTGGTCAGGGCCTTGTCTTCGCGCAGAAGCCCGAGCAGCAAGTGCTCCGTCTCAATGTACGGAGAACCGAACTGGCTGGCTTCGTAGCGCGCAAAAAATATGACGCGCCTTGCTTTTTCCGTATAACGCTCAAACATATGACCCTTTTCTCCCTGAAATCTGCCTGAAACCGGGGGTCAACCGTGCGGCCCTCGTCCTTGGGAACTCCCTCCCCACTTGCTCCTGCTTCTTCTTTGCAATCACGCTACCACCGACTCTTGCTACCTATCTTATAACTTACCACTCAAGACCCTGTTACTAAAGGCACCATAGTGCCAAATTGTTGCAACTTCAAGTAATACTATTCCCGAAGTGCTTCCGGTGCGACCTCCTCCACCCGGCCGCGAGCCAGCCGGAAAACTCGGTCGCAACCCCGGGCAAACGCGAAATTGTGGGTTGCAATAATAGAAGTTAAGCGATGCTCGCGATGCAACCGGGAGATCAATTCAAACACCAAGTCAGCGGTTCGGCTGTCCAGGTCGCCCGTTGGCTCATCCGCCAGTAGAATTCTTGGCTGAACAATCAACGCTCTGGCCAGCGCCACCCGCTGCTGTTCTCCACCAGAGAGTTCGCCGGAGCGGTGGTGCGAACGTTGCTCCAACCCCACCTCGCGCAGCCAGCGCAAAGCCTGGCCTTCGGCTTGGCTACGCTCCATTCCTCGCAACAGGAGCGGCATCGCCACATTCTCCAGCGCCGTAAACTCCGGCAGCAGGTAATGGAACTGCCAAACGAAGCCGACCTCACGATTACGAAAGTCAGCCGCTTTGTCCTGTGAGAGCGAACCTAACTGCAAGTGGGCGCAGTATACGTCACCTGCGGAAGGCCGATCAAGTGCGCCAAGGATGTGCAGCAACGTGCTTTTCCCCGACCCTGATTCGCCCACAATGCCCAGCATCTCTCCCTGAGCCACTTCGAATGACAGGTTTTCAAAGAGCACCAGATCCGAACCACCCGAACGGAAGACCTTCTTAAGGCCTTCTACTCTCAATAATGGTTCTCCTGTTAGATGCAACTGAAACGCCCTCCGGACCAAAACCCAGCAGACCCAAAGTTCAGGGAAATCTGCTGTAGCTGTCGCCTTAGATTACAGTACTCAGTTTCTTTCCGGAATCGGCCATTTGCATCTGCGGACATCTACGAGTCTAGCTTGCCCCGGGATCTGGGCCGTGTGATCTCTGTCACCCTCGGCTGTGCGGCCCGCTATTCGTACCGCAGGGCTTCCGCCGGTAGAATGCGCGCCGCCGACCAGGACGGATAAATCGTCGCCAGCAGCGAGATTCCGATGGCAACGGCCGCGATCCAGATGCCATCCAGAGCGCGTGGGGCGAACGGAACATAATCGATGGAATACACTTCCGGGGCCAGCGCAAACAAGCGGTAGTGTCCGCCCGCCCAGGCCAGCCCATAACCAACAACCAGTCCGATGGCAGTGCCGAGAATTCCGATTAGCAAGCCCTGGGCGATGAACACCCGCCGTATCTGGGACTTTCTCGTCCCCATGGACATCAGCACCGCAATATCGCGCGTCTTCTCCATGACCATCATAATGAGAGAAATGAGAATGTTTAATGCCGCCACGAAAACGATCAGGCCAATCGTGATGAAGGTGACCAGCCGCTCCATATTGAGGGCGTGAAACAGCGATTTATTCTGCTCGATCCAGTTTGTCGACATGAAGCCGGCTCCGGCTGCCTGCTCCAGTTGCTTCCCAATCTGGGGGGCCCTATCAATCTCATCTACTTTGAATTCCAGTTCGGTGATCTGGTCGCCGGCGCCTTCCAATCGCTGTCCTTCCGACAGGCTGGTGAATGCCCATGAGCTGTCGTAATCATAGAAATTCGAATTAAAGATTCCCACCACCCGGAACCGCGTATACGAGGGCACCAACCCATAGGGAGTAAGCTCGCCTTGCGGGCTGGTGACCAGAACCTCCGAACCCACCTCTGCTCCCATGTAATCGGCCATATCTTTGCCGAGAATGATCGGCGGCATAGCGGCCAGGCGGTCACGAACGGCCTGCAGGTCGTCCGGGGAAGTGCCCGGTGTGTGGCCCGCCGGGCTCTGGGCCGTGGAAGGATTTAGTTCCTCCACCGAGCCGCTCTTCACCGTGCTCAGCAGATCGCTCACCTTGCGTTCATCGGCCGGAATGATTCCTTTAAGAATCGCCCCGCGCGCCCGCGGCCCGCGCGAAATCAGAACCTGGTCATAGATGGAGGGGGAAACCGCCACCACATGCGGCTGCCTGGCCAGCCGCGACATCAGGCTGCGCCAGTCTTTGATGCCGTCTTCCCGCACGCGCAGCAGGTCCACGTGCGCCGTCGAGCCGATCAGACGGTCCTGCAAGTCCTGGCGGAAACCATTGTTGATGGCCAAAGCGATCACCAGGGAAGCGACTCCGGCCGTCACCCCGGCGATCGAAATGGCCGTGATGACGCCGATGAAAGCCTGCCGTCTTTTGGCACGCAGGTAGCGCGAGGCGACGAAGAGTTCAAAGCGCATGGGAAGCGTTCAGCTGTCAGCAATCAGCTGTCAGCCATGAATACGGATTATACGGTGTAGCCTCGGGTTCCAATCACTTGCACGCGGCCAGTAGAATGGGGGACGCCTGGAGCGAAATATCTTCCACAGCAGATTGGCGATGCTTTTGTGGGAAAATTTTCCAATGACGTTTTCGTGTTGCGCCGGCCTCGACCCGAGGATCGGGATTGGGTCATCCAACAGCATCGAGCCGTTTATGGACAGGAATATGCTCCCGATCCCGCTTTTGAGGCTGTGGTGGAACACGTGGTGAACGGATTCTTCCGTTCGCATGATTCCGGCCGTGAACGCGGCTGGATCGCAGAGTTAGAGGGAAAACCCGTGGGGTGCATCTTCGTTATGCAAGATGCGGGAATGGGGGATACCGCAAAGCTTCGTCTTCTCCTCATTGACCCTGCAAGTAGAGGCCTGGGCTTGGGGAAACGTCTGGTACACGAGTGCACGCTCTTTGCGCGAGCCAGCGGATACCGCCGAATTATTCTTTGGACCTATAACATTCTTATAGCCGCAAGATGCCTTTACGAGAGGGAAGGGTATCGGCTGATCAAAGAAGAGCCGGACCACAGCCTGGGCCGAGATCTTGTGAGCGAAACTTGGGAACTCATCCTCTGAGCTACCTATGGAACGGTGTTCGTTGCGTGATGGGCGCAGGCCAGGTCCGTCGTGCCCGCTCTGTAAAACCGGCAAAGCTGGGCAAGCTTCTCGTGCTGAGGCTCACGAAAAATAAAAGGCGGCTGGGCCCCACCGTCCGTCATGCCTTCATCCGAGGCAGCACGGCCGGCACGCGCTTACGGTAGGCGCCGTACTCGGAGCCGAACCTTTGCTCTAATTCCGCATCCTCCATCCGAATCATCACCGCACCTGTCAGCAGTGCAAACGCCGTCAGGCCATAGCAAACCGCCAGCCCCGTCCCCACGCTCCACGCCACCATCTCGCAGAGATGCCCCAGATAGACCGGATGCCGCACGCGTGAGCGTATT
>Ga0335085_10005137_pt1 | contig 21270 bp, 22 predicted proteins | sample Lox_Sample_45_FD_206712 | JGI IMG/M metagenome (GOLD analysis project Ga0335085, IMG submission 206712) | Soil microbial communities from Loxahatchee National Wildlife Refuge, Florida, United States - Lox_Sample_4.5 | ecosystem: Environmental > Terrestrial > Soil > Wetlands | place: USA...
CTTCGCCGAGCCTTATGGTTTTGGTGGCTTTGGGGATGCTTACCCTTTGGCTGGGTTCCTATCGATATTCCCCGCTGGCGTTTTCCAGGGAAAGCACTTTGCGCGGTTTTCAAATCACCCGGCGGGGGCGTAACGACGAATTCATCCCTTCGGGCGCGATCCTCGTTCTCCAGGCAGGTATTCCGGTGGGTATCAACGTGGTTGCTTCTGCACCGAACGCAGGATGCTTGTGGAGCTCACTGAACGGGGGAGCTTTGGATGGCCCGGACAGTTGCGATACAATCTATTCAGCCCCAATGGCAGAATTCGACTTTTTGACCGTGCGCCTCAACCCGGGCTGCGATTTGCCCCCGGCACGGGGATATATCAAAATCAGCATCCTGCCCTGACCCACTGCTTCTACAAACCGTTCCCATCGAAATCACTTTTCATAGAGCATTTTCCTTTCACATTCTCATAAAAAACCCTTGACTTGGAGTCGACTCCAGGTGTTACACTATTTCCGTGAGGTGAAGCTATGAAGATTGCCGAAGTCAGTGAACAATATGACATTTCGTCGGATACGCTGCGCTACTATGAGCGCATCGGGCTCATCCCGCCTGTGAATCGGACCGAAAGCGGCATTCGGGATTACAACGAACTCGACATCCGGCGGGTGGAATTCATCAAGTGCATGAGGAGCGCGGGGCTCCCCCTCGAAGTGCTGATCGAATACATGGGGCTGGTCCAACAGGGCGATAAGACCATCGAGGCCAGGAAGGAAATCCTGATCGAGCAGCGCGGTCTCCTTGAGAACCGGATCAAGGAAATGCAAGCAACGCTGGAGCTGTTGGATCACAAAATTCAAGTGTACGAAAAAGCAATTCTAACTAAAGAACAAGCCATCGTTCAAGAAGAATAAAAAAGGAGTTCCAAATGGAAAAGCGCAAACTTGGAAAAAGCGGCCTGGAAGTTTCAACCCTTGGACTGGGCTGCATGAGGATGAGTTTTGGCGACACGCCGACCGACAAACAGGAGATGATCGCTTTCCTCCACAAGGCGGTCGAGCGCGGCATCACCTTCTTCGACACCGCAGAAGTGTACGGACCGTTCACGAACGAGGAGCTGGTGGGCGAGGCTCTGGAGCCATTCAAGGGAAAGGTGATCATCGCCACCAAATTCGGGTGGAAGCACGGAGAGAAGGGGCCGCATCCCAGCGTGGGTCCTGACAGCCGGCCGGAACAGATCAAGCGGGTGGCGGAGGCTTCGCTCAAGCGCCTGCGGGTCGAGGTCATCGACCTGTTCTACCAGCACCGGCCCGACCCGAACGTGCCCGTCGAAGACGTGGCCGGCACAGTGAAGGATCTGATTCGGGCGGGCAAGGTCAGGCACTTCGGGCTGTCCGAGTCCAGCGCCGAGCAGATCCGCCGCGCGCATGCCGTCCAACCTGTCACGGCCCTGCAAAGCGAATATTCGATCTGGTGGCGGGCCATTGAAGAAAACTCTGTCTTGTCCACCTGCGAGGAGCTGGGCATCGGCCTGGTTCCATACAGCCCGCTGGGGCGGGGTTATCTCACTGGCAAGGTGAATGAGAACACAACCTTCGACAGCACTGATATTCGCGCCCACAACCCCCGCTTCACGTCGGAGGCGATCAAGGCCAACCGTGCCGTGATCGACCTGCTTGAGAAGATCGGAAAACAGAAGGGAGCCACACCGCCGCAGATTGCGCTGGCCTGGCTGCTGGCGCAAAAACCCTGGATCGTTCCCATCCCAGGCTCGCGCAAGCTTGAGCGCCTCGATGAAAACCTCGGAGCGGTTGCGGTCAAACTGACTTCGGATGACCTCAATGAGATCAAGAATGCCATGTCGCAGATCAAGGTGGTCGGCGACCGGTACTAGGCCGATAGAAGAAAGGAAATCGATTATGGAAATCAAACGAAGTGGCTCGCAGCCTTCGGGCAAAGGGCAGGCCGAGTATTTTACCGGCAATGTGCGGATTGATCCTCTGAATCAAGCACCGGCTCCCGCGCGTGTTTCCATCGCGAGCGTCACCTTCGAGCCCGGAGCTCGGACGGCCTGGCACAGCCATCCCTTGGGTCAGACTCTGATCGTGACGTCTGGCTCGGGTCGCGTACAGAACTGGGAAGGTCCGATACAGGAAATCCATCCGGGAGACGTAGCCTGGTGTCTGCCGGGTGAGAAGCACTGGCATGGCGCGGCCCCGGCGACGGCGATGACTCATATCTCCATTGTGGAACAGGACGATGGAAAATCCGCCGATTGGATGGAGCATGTCAGCGATGAGCAATATGGCAAGAAAAGATAAACATATGAGGAGATAACTCATGAAAGGAACCGTAATGTATGGCCCCCGGGATGTGCGCTTCGAGGATCGCCCCGCCCCCAAAATTATCGAGCCAACCGATGCCATCATCAAATTATCCGCAGCCTGCGTCTGCGGCTCGGACCTCTGGCCCTACCGCGGCATCGACAAAGTAACAGAACCTGTCCCGATGGGGCACGAGTACGCCGGCATCGTGGAAGAGGTCGGAAGTGCGGTCAAACACATCAAGCCAGGGCAGTTCGTTGTCGGCTCGTTCTTCGCGTCCGATAACACCTGCGAGATTTGCAAGTCTGGCTATCATTCGTCCTGTGTTAACCGCCAGCCCGGCGCGCCCACCGGCGCACAGGCGGACTACGCCCGCATCCCCCTCGCGGATGGGACGCTGGTCGCCACCCCGGACTTGCCATCCGATGACCTGATTCCCAGCCTGCTCTCCGCGTCGGATGTGCTGGGCACGGGTTGGTTCGCCGCTGACGCAGCTGCGGTAGGCCCTGGAAAGGCGGTCGCGGTGGTTGGCGACGGAGCAGTCGGCTTGCTTGGTGTACTATCCGCCAGGCAGATGGGCGCCGAGCGCATCATTGCGATGAGCCGCAACAAAAATCGGCAGAATCTTGCACTGGAGTTCGGCGCAACTGACATTGTCACCGAGCGTGGCGATGAAGGGGTGGCCTGGATCAAGGAACTCACCAACGGACTCGGGGCGCACTCGGTCATCGAGGCGGTCGGCACGCAGGAGGCGATGATGCAGTCCATCCGCGCCACGCGGCCCGGCGGTCACGTGGGATTTGTTGGAGTGCTCCATGATGTGGAAATCCCCGGGAGGGAGTTCTTCTTCTCACATGTTCACCTCCACGGCGGCCCCGCCCCAGTGCGCCGCTTCCTGCCTGAACTGATTGACCTGATCTGGAATCGAAAAATTAACCCCGGCAAGGTCTTCGATATGACCCTGCCACTGGAACAGGTAGCAGAGGGTTACCGGGCAATGGATGAACGCCGCGCCATTAAGGCACTGCTAATTCCATAATGAGAAATTGCAGATCGATATTTCATTGCATGCCTGTATGGATAAGTTTCTGCTTATTGAGTTCTAATCAAGGTGATGTTTGAGGAGGTTGTTGTGAAACGCACTGTCATTATTGGAGGAAAGGGTAAAGTTGGGACCTATCTTGTTCCTATGCTTGTGGAGGATGGCTTTGAGGTCATCAATGTGAGCCGTGGCGATTCCAGGCCATTCATTCCGCATGGCTGCTGGGACAGTGTTAAGCAGGTCGACCTTGACCGGAATGACCCGGAATTCCCACAAAAGATCGCTGCCCTACAACCAGATGTTGTGGTGGATAAGATTTGCTTCAAGGAATCGGATATGTTTGCGCTGATTGCGGCATTGGAAGGTCAGGTGGAGCATTACCTTGTTACCGGAAGCGTCTGGTGTCATGGGACAAGCTCCGTTGTTCCCACTACAGAGGAAGAGGATTTGAATCCGTTTGGCGAATATGGAATTGAAAAATTAAAGATGACTCGCACCCTAAAACGGAAGTATGCCCTTTCCAATTTTCCAGGGACTATCATCCATCCCGGGCATATTGTCGGTCCCGGACATCCACCCATCAATCCGCAGGGGAACCAGAATCCGAAGGTGTTTGAAGCGCTGATTCACGGAGAGCCGGTTACAATACCGAATTTTGGAATGGAGACTGTCCATCACGTTCATGCGACTGATGTTGCAGGCGTTTTCAGGGCGGCAATCCGGGCAGGAGGTCCAAGCTACGGACAGCCTTTCCATGCTGTCTCCACAGGTGCAGTTACGCAGCGTGGTTATGCCAAAGAAGTAGCATCATGGTTCGGTAAGGAAGCAAACCTGGTATTCAAGCCTTTTGATGAATTCAGAAAAGATGTGACAGAGACCGATGCCAATGCGACTTACGACCACATCTTGCATTCGCCGAATCATTCCATGGAAAAGGCAAAGCGGCTGCTGGGGTTTACGCCAAGCTATTCCAGCTTTGAAGCTGTCAAAGAATCACTTGACTGGATGATAAGCCATGGTGTCGTTGAAGTATAGGGAAAGTCATTGGGAAGGGCACAGGTTCCGGATGGCTACTGGGCGTTGAATGTGCACCAGGCAATTAAGGCAATGATCGAATATTAAGGAGAAAAACCATGACAGCATGGACCAATGATGAACTCGGAAAGATTGGAACCGCGGACGAATTGCAAATTGCATCCCTCCGACAGGATGGCACGCTGCGAAATCAGGTGACGATCTGGGTCGTCCGTGTTGGCGACGATCTCTACGTTCGTGCCGTGAAAGGGCGTACGGGTCCCTGGTTCCGCGGCACGCAGACGCGTCACGAAGGACACATCCATGCCGGCGGGGTGGACAAGGATGTCATTTTCATGGAAGAGACAGGGCCTGAATTGAACGAACGGATTGATGTTGCCTATCGCGAAAAGTACCGCCGCTACCCTAAAGAATATGTTGATGCATGTGTGACCCCTGAGGCGCGGGTTGCAACCATCAAACTCATGCCGCGCTGACAGCTCAAAGGCAGGATTTATGATCCAAGGACCTGCGTTGCCGCTCCTGAGCGACTGGCAGAACTTTTACATGATCATGGGCGCCGCAGCGGCCACCCTGACGGGGCTGATGTTCGTCGTAACAACCTTGATCACGGGCCTCGAAAGGCACGTCGAGATTTTGGATGCGGGGGTGTCCGCATTTAACACACCGACGGTGGCGCACTTTTGCGCCGTGCTTCTGATGGCGGGGATTCTCAGCATGCCCTGGCCGGCATTCACGCAGGTGAGCCTTTTTCTCGGCCTTGTGGGCCTGGCAGGTGCGCTCTACCTCATCATCGTGATGCGGCGCATGCGACGGATACCGGGTTATCGAACGCCGCTAAAAGACTGGCTGTGGTATATGGCATTGCCTCTCATCGCGTATATCGTGCTCATCATCGCCGCGATCGCGCTCCCGGCGGATCCGGCGCCGATTCTGTATATCCCCGGCGCAGTCATGTTCGCGCTCTTGTTCCTTGGCATCCGCAACGCCTGGGATCTTGTGACCTTCCTTGCCATCGAGCGGTCCCACCCGAAAAACGGGAGCAGGGAGTAAAGACGTACAGCCAGAGTATCGCTTTAGCCAAGCCCCATTCTCTGAGCCTCTTTATTTTTCTTATCTGCGAACAATGAACCTGCCCGGGTGGCTGAGTAAAGAAGCTCAATCGGGGATGGGTTCCCAGACGACTTCCGACCAATCGATCACCAGTTCAACCTGCGCTTCGCTGATGGTCCTGACCTCGCCGACGCCAACGGCCAGGCTGTCGTTGAGCCAGCGATAATTTTCGTGGTCGCTCAGGTGAACGGCGGAAACAACTATCTGGCGGCGGCCAACGGGATAAGCGCGGCCATACCCCCGGTAGTCGAAGAAGATGGCTGCCCCATCCGTCGTCTCGATGATTCCCTGGAAATTGGGCTCGAACGTGCGATCCCCTCTGCGTCGCGGATGATTGGCGCCCCGGAAGGTGCCCTGGATGAGCCCCTCGCATGTGCCTTCAGCGAGGTAAAAATGCTGGCTTTCAGTGCGGTCAGGCGAGTCCAACGCCACCTCCCAGCCCTGGGGGTAGCTGAAACGGACACGGTAGAGAGGGCGCAGTTTCATCGGCAATATCCTTTTATAAAAAGAGAAACGACAAGTGGCATCGGGAGCTTACTCATGGCGAAATAACTTGAGGGAGGTCGGCCGAATGTCCGAAAGGCATTTAGGGCCTCAGGTTGCCTGCCTAAAAATACATATTGAAATTATAGGGACTTCCAATGCCAAATGCAACCTCGCCGGGAAATAAAAACCGGGCGGAGCACCTCCGCCCGGCGGCATGAAAGGTGGAATATGATTATTGGCGAGGATTTTCATCGTCCCATGCCCGCTCCGATTCCTTGAGTGGAGCGCAGGGCTTTCTCTTTTAGAATCAACGGGCAAAAGCCCGATAGGGATTGACGCAGGTCAGTTGATGAATTGTCTCCTCGTTCACTCCATCAGCCCGCAGCCTGGGCAGAAACTGTTCCGTGAGATACGTATATGGCTTGGGGACGCCGCCGCCCGGCAGTGCCGGGTCGTACCATCCCCGGTCGTGACTCAGCAGTAAGTGATCACCCAGACCGGCGTCCAACAGGCCTTGAATGTGCTGCACATAAAACTCATCATTTTCAACATCGACATTGCCGATTGCATCGTACTCAAGCCAGGCCCCGCGCCGGGCCATCTCCAGGTGCAGCCCGAAGTCCGGTTCTGCCTGGGTATGGATCCAGATGAACCGTTCCGGGGCATACCCCCTCTTCTCAATGATATCGAGCTGGTCCCGAACAACCCGGCCCCGGATCGTATGGCTGCCTATTACGGCATTCGTCCCCCGGCCGGCCGTTGCAGCCGCCCGCAGGATTTTGGCTTCACAGTCCGTGATCCCGTCATCACCTGCGCTTAACTTGATCCAGCCGGCCTGCACCCCGCTGTGTTCGATTTCACCTTGCAGTTCGCTCAACATCCAATCAGCCAGTTTGGCTTCGCTGGCAGCATGCGCCCAATCAGGGACCCAGGGCTCGCGATAAATGCCCGTTGGGACCACCAAAGGCAGATTGGCGGCCTCGGATACAGCCTGATCAATATCCGCTCGGCGTCCCACGCCGACCGTGCTGCACTCCACGATGGCAGTGACGCCCGCTTCCTGGGCCTTTTTTATTTCCGGCGACATTAACCGGACGACGTCTTCAACTTCAGCCTGGGCGTAACCGGGGCTGTCCCAGGTTCGAAGATCCACAAAGATATGTTCATGGGGCAGGATCATGCCCAGTTGGGCGGAACTCTTAGGACCCAGGGTGGTGATCATTCCAGGCATGACATTTCCCTCAAAGATATTTATTACTTGCGAATGGAGCCGGTATCAGGCGCCGCTTTTGAGCCAGGCTTCCATTTGTTCCCGGTGCTCTTTGTAATGCCACCAGGTATTCGCTGCGACCATGTGCCATAGCGGGTCGCCATTTCGCCATGCAAAGCGTGAACCGTCAAAAAGGTCCTGTTCTGTCAGCCTCCTGACAAGCTCCAGCGCTTGCGCGTATGAATTTGAAGACGCAGACAGTACCTCTGCCGGCTTTTTATCCTTGTTCGCAAGATAGATTTGCTCATTGAGTTGATCGAGATCATCCCAGCTCATGCCGGGCGCGGGTCGCTGGGGGACGACGCCGGAAAGGGATTCATTCGTCCATTTGACCATGCGCTGTTCCCAGTCCGTCATATGGGCGATGAGGTCCTTGACGTTGCGATTGCCTTCGATGCCCGGCGTGAGCAACTCGGCCTCGGTGAGTGAAGCGAGGACCGCATCGAGCTGGCGTCGCTCATCTTCCATAAAATCCAGCAATTCCCGTTTTGATTTTGGTTCGATTGGCTCTGTCATGAAGACGCTCCTTTAGAAATGACCACTTGTCATCATGTCGCCCGCACTGGCGGCTCAACGATTTACATAATCGCCTGCCGCGCGCTGTGTTGGGCTGATGCAGCGTGCTGGGTTGCCCGGTCAGCAAGCGAATACGAACCAGCAGATTTCGTTTCGCAACCGCTGATCGTCCAGAACAAGGTCGCGAATCCCATCCGGCAGCTGCTCACGTTGCCATTGACACTCCAAACGACCTGCCTCGTCCCGCTCACTCTCAACGACGGCTGCCCGGGCAGCCTTTATTGCATAAGCGGCTGCGCCCAACTCATGTGCCGCAACATGCGCCACCGCCGCAGCCTGTCCGGCGGCATAGGCCGCCTCCCTGGCAGTTCCGCGCAACTCTCTGGCCGCTGCCATGGAATGACCGGCGGCAATTCGGGCTTGCGTCATCGTGATTTCGCCGCGCGCCCATGCCCGGGCCTGAGCGATCGCCTGGCGAGGCCGCGGGTCTGAAGGTTGTGTCGACTCGAACAGGCGCAGGACGTGTTCCGCACACGTTGCGGCCCACAGGGCGAGCAGCTGATGGTCGGAGTCTGTGAGCGTTCCCCCGCGGCGGGTAGTAATGAAGCGCGGATCGCGCTCTTTGGGGAGGATCATGATGCCACTTTCCTGCTTGTATCTGCCCATCGGCGAGCGTAGGGGCAGGTGGTGGGACAAGACTCGTCGTCGAAACGGGAAAAACCTAGAGCTGGGAAAAACTCAAAATGCGGAGCATACCCACCTGGCCACTGCAGGCCTTGTAAGGCGGCGTTCTCGTTTGGCAATCCAGTCTTGCCTCAAAGCTGACAAGGGAGACTCTTATGGGAAACTGAGGGTTGAAATCACTTTCAGAACAACAGCCCGACTCTTTGCTGTTGTGTCGTTGGTATTTACAAATCCCGTTATGTTGGTATCTCCTAGTGGTTGGCCGGCCAGACTCCACAAGTCTGTCCCATCTTCCCTTTGAGCATGACAAGCGGGCCAGGTCCCTTTTGCTACGGCTATCGGTTGATAGCCTTCTGGGCATGCTCCGCCTAACCCAGTTCCCCATATCAACTCCACTCCTCCTTCTGGGCCTTTCAAAGCTATATGATGCATTTGACCTTCGTTTTCGTCGGGCAAGTCCTCCTCTTGCCAATTGGAAGGGTACTGTATGCTGAACCCCACCTCTGCATTCGAGTATGTTTTCCAGGGTGCGTCAAAACCTGATGAAGCTGCCTGGGTTGAACTGGCTGTTGTGCTAGGAGAGGGCATCGTTGATGGGGACGGGGACTGAGTATTACCTGCAAGCGAATTGCAGGACGCTAACATGATTGCAAAGATGAGGAAGATGGAGTGTTTTCTCATAAAAACTCCTTCAGAAGTGTTTTTGGCGTCAGCCGCCCAGCGGGATGCGTTAGCCGCTGGTGGGTGGGACGAGAAAACGCCATTTGCCCGAACCCGCCTTGAGCCAAGGAAATTGCTTGAAAACGCGCAGACTCCCACCAGTCGCCTGCAACCGCTGGTTAGGTGCGCAACATATTCCTAGCTTCCTCCCAGATCATACACCAGATGGATATCTTCCGGCTCCAGTTCAAACAACTCTGGGTCCGGCTCTGAGGTAACTGTGCATCCCAGTCGCAAGTAGAAATCGATGGTGTGCTCCGAGGGTGCGGCCGAGATGTAAAGGCTGTCCGCACCGCGCCGGCGTGCTTCGCTGGCCGCCAAATTGAAGAGCCGTGTTCCCAGGCCTTTGCTGCGGAAAGGGCTGCTGACATGAAGAAACTTGAGCTGAAGCTGGTCCTTGCCCTTCCCGATAAATCGACTCTCCAGCACAGCCACGCCGATTGGTTGCTGGTTGTCGAACAAACCATAAAACCAACCGCCGCGGTCATAGCAGTCTTCCAGGAGGGGTGTATATTTCTGGGCTTCTCCAGGCGGCCAGCTCTTCACATCATAATGTTCTGGCTTGAGGGTAAGGGTTCCGTTGACGAAGTAATAGATGCTCTCGATCGATTCGCTTCGGTCGATTCGCCAGATTTCTTTGATCTCGTCGCGTGATAGAACTCTGCCTTCAATCATGATCATGCATCATGCGCACCCAACTGTTGCGCTTCAGCCGCATCGGCTGCAAGCGGGTGTTGGGCGGTGTCTTGAAACTCTACACATGCCGCGGCGCTTTGCGCGCGCTGAAAGTCAGAACGATGCCCTCCACTACTGGCTGGAATTCTTCAAAACCGGCCACCGTCAAATATTGCTGCACCTCCCCCGCTTCAAAAGTATGCAACCACCCTTGTCTCTGGATGAGCCGATTAAAAATGGTTTTCCCGGAAACGAATGTTTGCACCGATAAAGGCGCACCCGATTTCATGGTCCGCGCTATCTCGCGCAGGGAAAGCACTTTGTCGGGAAAAAGATGGAGGGACCCCGAACAAACCACCCCATCTAAAACGCCATCTTCAAACGGCAACGCCTCCACGCTAGCACGAGCAAGATGCACACCGGATATCCCTTCACGCCCAAGGTAAGTCAGTCCCTGACGTAACACCCCCATAGAGATATCTATGCCATAGACCTCCCTCCCAGGGGAAATAATACGCCGACTGTAAGTCGCTGGCCCACACGCCACGTCAAGCACAGTTCCCTTGATGTCCTGTAACGTGCCCCGATGAAAATTGGCGATGCGTTCTATGAACTGCAAACCAGCGGGGACGCCAGACAGTTTTAGAAGCACGGAAGTAAAGAACCGAGTTTCATAAATAGGGGCGACCAGGTCCATTGCCTTGGCGATACGTGAGGCAACAAGACCAAGGTTAACATGCGAAAGGAAGTCGGGGATACCACCGACGATTGGATACGTCTGGTTACACTCATCGCAAAAGAGAGCGTTATCAACCGAACGAAGCAACCGTTTGCATTGCGGACAAGCAAAGCCCATTGGCATTATCGGTGTGTCTTCAGACACGTATTTTCTCCTTTCCGTCAGGAATTGGCATCCGCTTCCCGGCGAAACCATTGCAAGCAGGCGGAAATTATTCTTCACAAACTGCTGAGGCTCCGCCCAACGGTCGGCTTCACCTATGCAGCGAAGCGCAGCGGTGCGGCTTTTTGCATTTCGACCGGAAATTTTTCATCCTTCAGTCGAGTTGTCTTTTGAAAATCATGCCGCAGGTTCAACGTTGTCTGGGTATCCTGGGAATGATGAAGGGCACGCTTTGCTTATATTCCAGGTACTGCTCACCGAACCTCTCGACGAGTTCCTTCTCCTCCACTCGCCGCAGGTAGATGATAAGCAGCGAGCCCAGCAGGAGCACCAAGGCTGCACCGATAGCGGTGGCTGCACCGAGGGTCATGCCAAGGTAAGCCAGGATGGCTCCAAGCGTCATCGGGTTTCTGCAATAGCGGAACGGGCCGCTCGTGAGGAGCTCCTGTGTCGGCATCATGGGCAGGGGCGTGCCTCGCCCTTGATCCAGTTGCAAGGATATGGTCCAGAATGCCATGGCAAATCCACAGACCATAATGGTGCCACCGATGATGATTGTGACTGCTCCGGGCAGGATTCGGTCCAAGCCAAGCCGTTCGTCCACGGACGGACAAATGACGAGAAACAGATAAGGAAGGATGACGAGAAAGAAGACGCCTGCAAACAGCATGGCGATCATCCGCTTGGTAAAGCTGTGTTCTTTCTGGGCCCATTTCTTGAATTGAGACATAGGGATCAAAAACTCCACTTTTTTAATGAGGGTGGCGCCTTAGATTTTTTGGTACATGGGATATGGTGGCTGGACAGGAGTTGACCAAGAAGTGCAGTGATCATTTTATTGAAAGCCGATAATTGAATTATAGAGATTTCCAACATCAAGCGCAACATCACTGCGAATCAAAAGCCGGGCGGAGAACCTCCGCCCGGCTGTGTTGAAATTCTAAAGTGCGCAATACCTGTCGATCTTCCGTCCGATGACAGCCAGGCTATCCTGCCAGAACTTCTTCGAGCGGATGTCGATGCCAAAGCGGTCGGCCAGGTCGGCGGCGGTCCCTTCGCCGGTGGAGGCCAGCAGGTTCTTGTAATCGGGCACGAAGTCCGCGCCGCGCTTGCGGTAGATGGCGTACAGCCCCGTCGCGAAGAGCAGCCCGAAGGCGTAGGGGAAATTGTAGAACGAGAGGTCCGCCGAGTAATAGTGCGGCTTCCACGTCCACATGTATTTGTGCAGGTGGGCCTCGTTCAGCCCGTCGCCGTAGGTGGCCCTCTGGGCGCGCTCCATGATCTCGCACAGGTCATCCGCCGAGAGCTCGGAGTCCGCCCGGCGCTCGAAGACCTCCTTCTCAAACAGGTAGCGCGAGTAGATGTCCACGATGACCTGCGCGTCGCCGATCAGGCTGGTCTCGAGGATGGCCAGTTGTCCCTGCGGATCGCTGGTCTGCGCGAGGATGGCTTGCATCACGATGGTCTCACACATAATGGAGGCGGTCTCCGCCAGCGTCATGGGCGTGTCCTGCTGGAGCTCGGTCTTGCCGGCAGAGTAGGCGCACTCGTTGTGGAAGGCGTGCCCAAGCTCGTGGGCGATGGTGCCGACCTGGTCGAGCGACCCGTCGAAGTTGCACAGCACGCGGCTCTCCTTGACGCCCGGCACGCCCATGCAGAACGCGCCGCCTCGTTTGCCCTCGCGTTGTTCGGCGTCGATCCAGTTCTGGTCGAAGGCTCGTTTGGCGAAGGAGGCCAGGTCGGGCGAGAACCTGCCGAAGTTCTCAAGGATGAAATCCCGCGCTTCGGGGTAGGTATAGGTCTTGCTGCTTTCGCCGCTGGGGGCGAAGACATCCCACCAGTCGAGTTGATCCTTGCCGAGCCGCCTGGCCTTTGTTTTGAAATATTTGCGGAACATGGGGAAGGAGGCTTCCATCGCTGAGAGCATGGCTTCCAGGGTGGGTCGGTCGATGCGCGCCATGTCGATGGGCGCGTGGAGGGCGTCCGTGCGTCCGCGCCGGGCGTTGAGCGTGTTGGCGGTCCCTTTGATCCCGTTCATGGCGCCGGCCAGCGACTCGCGCACAGTTTCCCAGGCTTTCATCTCGGCTTCGTAGGCGCGGCGGCGGACGGATTCATCCGGATGCGAATGCAGGTTGATCAGCGCGGGCATCGGCCGCTTCTTCATCTCGCCGTCCAGCTCGAAATCCACCGTGAGTTGGGAGGTCACCGTCCCCTGCAGTTTGCCCCAGGCGTTCGCGCCGCTCAGGCTGAGCTCGGCGGCCAGGGCTTCCTCTTCCTTGCTCATCATGAATTTGGACTGGCGGGCAGCTTCTTTCAACATGAAGGCGTGCGCCTTGGCGGTGGGATCCGCCGCGATGACCTTGTTCATCACCGGCGAGAGCTTGCCCGCCCAGGCCAGGAAGCGCGTGTTCAGATTCTGCATGCGCACCCCGACCTGCTCGAACTCGGACAGTTTCTTCATCGCCAGCTTGTCGTGCGAGTCGGTCGAGACGAAGGAATAAATATAAGCGTTGATGGTATGGGCTTCTTCGGAGAGGGTGTTGAAGCGGTCGATGGCTTCGCCGGCCAGCCCGGCCAGCTTCTTGACGGGGGTTTTGGCGGTGGTCTTGTCGACCCGCTTGGAGAAGAAATCCTCCAATTCGTCGATCTGTTTCTTGACTTTCCTGACAGCGGCCTCGTATTTCTTCGAGTCGAGGGAGGAATAGACGTTGGTTAAGTCCCAGCGGGGAGGGGTGGTCATTTTGGCTTTCTCCTAATTCTTAAGGGTGGTGCAAGTATATCGTTAATACACCACAAAGAAACAGGAAGCACAAAGGTTTTTGATTGGCGTATCTGTGGTAGATAGAATTTCCGTTCTACTTCTTGCCTTTTGCCCCCTAACCCTGTACAATCAAATCATGGACGCACATGGCCTGCACCTCCTGCTTCTGACTTTTATATGTACCATGTACTTCCTGGTGCTTGCCTATCTGCGCGGCCGGCGGATATCGTTCGGCGCCTTCGCCTTCTGGGGGCTGGTGGCGATGCTCCTCCCGGCTTTCGGCCCCTTTTTCGTGATCGCCATCAGGCCAGGGAATCCCACCGCCCGGCCTCGTTAATTCCCTAAAAGGACGGACAACATGAAACAAGATCGCTTCCTGATCGGCATACTTATCGGTATCGTCGTTCTCGTGGTCATCTCCCTCGGCCTGTTCTTCGCGCGGAAGAACAGCGAGGAATATGTGGCGGAGGACACCCCCGAGGGCGTGGTGCACAACTACGTCGTCGCCGTACACAAGCGGGACTTTGAGAAGGCCTACAGTTATCTCGCCGACAAGCAAAACAAGCCGACCTTTGAGGCCTTCCGCCAGTCCTTTATCATCAATGCCGTGTCGCCGAACAACGTCGGGCTCGAGATCGGCAGCGCGGATATCCGGGGGAGCGATGCCACCGTCGCTCTGAGCACCATCTACAACGCGAGCGACCCCTTCTCGAACGGCTATCGCAACTCCGACGTGGCGCTGCTGGTCAAACAGAACGGACAATGGAAGCTGGAGCAGCTGCCTTATAACTTCTGGGCCTATGACTGGTACCAAGCGACTCCTGCGCCTGCAAAACCGTGAGGGACTCTCGACCGATGATTTGCCGGGGTGACAAATGAAAACGATCCGCCGACTTTATTTTTATGCCATTACCCTCGTCAGCCTCGAAGTGGTGCTGTGGGGGCTGATCAACCTGCTGCGCACCGCGCTCGCCGGCGATATCGTCCCGGGCGTGGAGACGCTCGCCCAGGCGCTGGCGCTCATCCTGGTGGGCGTGCCGATCTTCTTCCTGCACTGGACGTGGATCCAGCGTGCGGCGCAGCGTGACGAGGAGGAACATACCGCCACACTGCGGGCGGTGTTCCTCTATGGGACCTTGTTTGTATTGCTCGTCCCGGCGGTGCAGAACGCGCTGGCGTTGATCGACCGGCTGCTGCTGGAAAGCTCCGGCATAAACGCCTATTATGCCATCTTCGGCGGAACACAGTCGTGGAAGGACAACCTGATCGCGATCGGGTTCAATCTCATCGCGGCGGCTTATTTCTATTACGTCCTGCAAAAAGATTGGAAGTCCATTCATGATAAGGAAAACTTCGCCGATGTGCGCCGGCTGTACCGCTATCTCTGGCTGATCTATTCGCTGACGATGGTCGTCTTCGGCGCGCAGCAGGCCCTGCGTTTCGACTTCTACATCCCCTCGGCCATGCTGGGCGAACTGGGGCGCGAGACCTTCGTCAACGGGCTGGCGCTGCTGGTGGTGGGCACGCCCATCTGGGTCTTCACCTGGAACATGTGCCAGGATGCGCTCTCGGACCCCAGGGAGCAGGGTTCGCTCATCCGTTTGGGCGTGCTCTACCTGCTGGCGCTGGTCAGCGTCATCTCTGTGATGGTGTCCGCCGCGGTGGTGCTGAACAACATCCTGCTGTGGGTTCTCGGCAAGCCCATGACGGGGTTGGAGTTCACCCGTCAGGTGGGCGGACCCATCTCGATCCTGATTCCATTATCGGTGGTGTGGGCATACTATGGGCATTGGCTGAACGTGGACATTCAGGCCGTCCCCGATACGCAGCGGCGCTCGGGGCTGCGCCGGTTTTATTTCTATATCCTCTCGCTGATCGGTCTGGCTGCCGCGTTTGCCGGTGTTGCGCTGTTGCTCTCGGTGGTGATCGATCAAGTTGGCGGCTGGGCGCTGTGGGGCGATGCGCTGCGCGACCGCACCGCCGGCGCGATTGCCACGCTCGCGGCGGGGCTGCCCCTGTGGTTGATGACCTGGCGGCCGATGCAGGCGGAGGCACTCGCCGAGGGCGCTGACGGCGACCATGCCCGGCGCTCGCTCGTGCGGAAGACCTATCTTTATCTCGTCATCTTCGCCGCGGTGATCGGCATCATGTCGTCCGCGATTGCGCTGGTCTACCAGCTGCTGACTATCGTGCTTGGCAGGTCAGGCACTTATTATCTCTCAAACATTCTAAACGCTTTGCAGCTCCTGCTCCTGTTCGCCGGATTGCTGCTCTATCACATGAGCGCCCTGCGGCGGGACAATGCCCGGTCGGCGGACTCGCTCACGGCGCGGCATGCCGACTTCCGCGTGGTGATCTTTGACCCCGGCGACCCGGCCTTCGTGGAGGCGGTCACCGCCGCCATCAAGAAGCAGGCGGCAGGGATGCCGGTCGCCGTCCAGCCCATCGATCAAACCGTTCCAGCTGAAGCGAGGCGCATGCAGGCGATGGTCCTGCCGGCGGCACTGGCGTTCGACCCTCCCGAGGCGATGCGGCTGACACTGGAGAACTTCGACGGCGCGAAGGTGGTGGTGGCGGCGGACGTGCCCGGCTGGGTGTGGAGCGGGCAGCCCAGGCGCGGATTGAATGCCTCCGCCCAGCAGGCGGCGGTGGCTCTCCGGCAACTGGCGGAGGGACAGGAAGTGCGTCCCTCGGTCGCGACTTCGCCGGCGACGATCGTGCTCTACGTCATCGCAGTGCTGTTCGGCCTCGAAGTGGCCTTCCTGCTGTTTGGCTTATTGATGAGCCTGGTTACGAATCAATAGCAGTTTTACATGAGCCTCGCATGATGTTTTAACATTCGTGATATACTTTTCTCAGCCCTGATGCAGGAGAGACGCCGATGAAAGTCACCGTTGTGCAAGAAAACCTGGCCCGTGGATTGAGCACCGTATCGCGCGCGGTGTCACCCCGCAGCACCCTGCCGGTGCTGGGGAATGTCCTGATCGCCACCGACGAGGGGCGTTTGCGTCTCTCGGCCACAAACCTCGAGTTGGGCATCACCTGCTGGATCGGCGCGAAGATCGAGGAGGACGGTTCCACCACCGTCCCGGCGCGGACCTTCTCCGACCTGGTGAACACGCTGCCCGACCCGCAGGTCCGCCTGTCGCTGGACAATGCCGCCCTAAGCCTCAACGTCCGCTCGGGCTCGTCCACCAACGACATCAAGTGCATCGACGCCCAGGAATTCCCTCCGCTGCCGGTGCCCGATTTCGAAAACGCCATCCAGATCAACGTGGTGGATTTCAAGGAGATGATTTCGCAGGTGGCCTTCGCCGCCTCCACCGATGAAGCGCGCCCCGTGCTGATGGGTGTGCTGGTGACTGTCGAGAAGGACGCCATCACCATGGCCGCCGCGGACGGGTTCCGCCTGTCGGTACGCAAAGCCGCGCTGTCCTCACCGGTCGCGCAGCCGGTGTCCGCCATCATCCCGGCGCGGGCGCTCTCCGAACTCGCGCGCATCGCCAGCGACGGCGAGACGATGATTTCGATGGTGCTGCCCAAGGGCCGCGGACAGGTCGTCTTCCGCGTCAAGGATGCCGAACTGGTCTCGCAATTAATCGATGGCACATTCCCCGATTATCAGCAGATCATCCCCCGCACTTATAAATCGCGCACGCTGGTTTCGACGCCCGCCCTGCTCAAAGCCTGCAAGCAGGCGGAGATCTTCGCCCGTGAAGGCTCGAACGTGGCGCGCGTCAACATCAAGGCCTCCTCCGGCGAACTGACGCCGAGCGAAATGGAAATCTCGGCCGTCTCCGAGGAAACCGGCTCGAATGAGACCATCGTCGAGGCGACGGTGGATGGCATCGGCCTGTTGATCGCCTTCAACGTGAAGTATATGCGCGAGGTGCTGGAGGTCATCAAGACCCCCAATGTCGCCCTCGAGACCAGCGCCGCCAATGCACCGGGCGTCATCCGGCCGGTGGGCGACGAGAGCTTCACGCACGTCATCATGCCGATGCATCTCGGTAACTGATTAGCTCGATGGTAGGAATAAACAGCGTCGGGGTGTAGAATCGCCCTGACGTTTTGTTATTGGTGATGCGATGACTCTCCCCACACCCTCCGCCGACCGTGTCCTGTCGATTTACCTCGCCCTGAATCAGTATCCGATTCTGGCTGGCAGGATTCGGGCGCGCATGCGGCGGGAATTGTTCGGGCGCGGCATCATCACCACCGAGGCGCTCGAGGCCGAGGTGAGGCAGAAATCCATCGAATCGCAGGCGAGGGAGGGACTGAAAGATCCCTATGGGGAAGAATCGTTTGAGATTTGGGAAACGCGCCTGGCGCGCGTCCGCGATTCGTTGACCGATTTCTACTTCGCCTACAACTTTCCCTACGAGACCTTCGAACAAATCGCGAAGGAGATCATCGGTGAGCGGGGCGCCTTGCCGGACATGGTCACGTTCAACCCCGAGCTTGCGCCGCAGGACATGCTTTTCGAACAGGCGGAGATGATCGAAAAACTTCCGCGTGAGAAGCGGCGCCATCTTGAGGCTCGCCTGCAGGAGATCAAGGTGGTGCTCATCCGTACGATGATCAGTGACCAGCTTGCCTATTTGAACATCGCCCGCAAGTGGTTCACGGTGAACGACCTGCGTGAAATCCGACAGCGGAAGATTGGATATGGAAAAATTGGGGGCAAGTCGGCCGGGATGATGCTGGCCTATCGCATCCTGAGCGATATGGCGCCGCAGGAAATTCGAGAAGCCATTCAAATTCCCGTGTCTTATTTTTTGGCCTCCGACCTTTTCTATACGTTCATGGCGGCCAATGGGCTGGTGCACTGGGCGGATCAAAAATACAAGCCCGAGACGCTGATGCGCTCCGAGTATCCGCAGATCGTGCGCGAGTTTGTGGATGGCAGCTTCCCGCGCGACATTCTGGATCGTCTGGGCGACATCCTTGCGGAGGCAGGGGACCAGCCGCTGATCGTGCGTTCATCGTCCCTGTTGGAGGATAACTTTGGTACTTCCTTTGCGGGTAAGTACGACAGCTTTTTCTGCCCCAATCAGGGTACGCCGGATGAGAATCTGAAAGCGCTGACCGAAGCAATTGCCCGCGTCTATGCTTCCTGCCTGAATCCCGACGCGCTGCTCTACCGTCATCACAAGGGTTTGGTGGATTATGACGAACGCATCGCTGTCCTGATCCAGTTTGTGCAGGGCCAGCGTTTTGGGAAGTATTTCATGCCGCATGGTGCCGGCGTGGCGTTCAGCCACAACCTGTACCGCTGGTCGCCTCAGATCAAGCGTGAGGACGGATTCTTGCGCCTCGTGTGGGGATTGGGGACGCGCGCGGTGGATTCCTTCGGAGACGACCATCCGCGTTTGGTGGCGCTCAGCCATCCGCAGTTGCATCCCGCCTCAGAGATCAAAGTGATCCGGCATTATTCGCAGCAATTTGTCGACCTGATCGATTTGCAGGATAACAGGTTCAAGACCCTGCCGGTCGGCGAAGTGTTCGAGTCACGTTACCCGGCCTTGAGGTACATTGCGCAGGAAGACCAGGGTGACTATCTTGCGGCGATACGTTCCAGCGTTGTTGACTCCAGGGACCTGGTCGTCACCTTTGACGGACTGCTCCAGCGCACCCCTTTTGCCGGGCACATGCGCACAATGCTGGGCCTGCTCGAAAAAAATTATCGCTCGCCGGTGGATACGGAATTCACTGTTGAAGTGGTTGACCCGCAGGCATTGAAACCGCAGGTCAAAATCACTGTCCTTCAATGCCGGCCGCAAAGCGCGATTGACGAAGAGGGCGCCAGCATCCCCGACGAGTTGCCCGCGGACGATGTGCTTCTTTCCACCCGGCGCATGGTGCCGCGCGGTGCGGTGCATGGCATCCGCTATGTATTATTCGTCTCGCCGGAGGGATACTTCAGCCTGGATTCACAAACTGCACGCAACAAACTGGTCCGTGCCATCGGTGCGCTCAACGCCGCCTTAAAGGGTGAGACCTTCATTTGTGTTGGTCCCGGGCGGTGGGGGACGTCGACTCCCAACCTGGGCGTGCATGTGGCTTATGGTGATATCTACAACACCCGCGCCCTCGTCGAACTCTCAGGCAGCGAAGTGGGCACGGACCCCGAGCCGTCATTCGGGACCCATTTCTTTCAGGATTTGATGGAGGCGAAAATCTATCCGCTGGCGGTGAACCTCGATGACAAGGATGCGGTCTTTAATCGGAATTTCTTCTATCAGACGACCAACCGGTTAACCGCCTGGCTGCCCAGCGTGGACGAGGAGGTCAGCAAGGTCCTGAAGCTCATCCGGGTCGATGATTTTCGCGCCGGAGGGTCCGTCGACCTCATCATGGATGATGATGCAGGGAGGGCTGCTGCGTTCATCAGTGGTGGGTGGTCCTAGTATGTAGAAAATTTGTTCTAATTAATAATGCGAATGAAGGGCGCGGGTGAATCCACCGGCGCCCTTTCGTCCGTTCTCTTGGCATCAAAGTGCTAGAAGGACATGCAGAACAATGTCAGCTGAAAAATGTGAGATCATTGCCGATTCCAGGCCACGAGTCATGTAGAGATAACCAAATGCCACACCTAAGAGTCCGTTGAGTACGATGGCTCTTGTGATGACCAGGGGCGTCAATGGGAGGAGTGCGGAAGTCGCAGGCAGGTGACCGAGGCCGAATAGCACCGCCGCAATCACATTGGCAATCCATAATACTGCAGCGCTGGGTTTGCCGTCCGCAGTATGGCTGATGAACTTGCCCAGCCAGGCCAGCACGCTCATCATGAATAAACGCAGCAAGATCTCCTCGTTGATACCGCCATAGAATGATGCCAGCAAACCCTTCCATGCTGCCGGCTGGGAAATTTGGAGATTGAGAGTTCGTGCCTGCTCACCAAGTTGTGCCGTGAGAGCCGGATTGAAGACCCATAAATCGAGAGCAATTATAATCAGCGAACCAACCACACCGATGATGATACTGATCGGGAGTATGGCTTTGATTTTTTCGCCCACCTTTTCTCCCGCCAGCTTTGCTTCAAGAATGGGCAACCCGAGCCCAATGCGGTTTGCTGCCAGCATGCCAAGTCCAATCGCCACTGCGAACATCACCATGTTTTGTAGGATTTGCAGAACAATTAATAGAGGAAATGGGATAGTAAGCTGAGCTTTAAAAGCCTCAAGCTGCCCCGCCTGTAACGCGAGTGAATAGGGTATGATCGCAATGACCCCAAAGGTGGCAGCGGCAAGCAGGATGAAAAAGATCCGCCAATCAAATTTCTTTGCAGAGTGCATCGATGTCTCCTGGTTGTTTTATGTTTGTGTCCATAAATCTATATCGACAATTATATCTTTGCAATCAGGCTGGTGCGGTTGAATGTCCCCACGCCGATATAGATCAAGGCTGCGTCCGCTATCCAAATCAGCGTGCCTATGCCGAGGGTGGTGAGGACGCCGAGGTAGAGGACCCCACTGAGCTGCCCGACCACCAGCAGCAACACAAGGATGACCAGCGAGCCGGTCAGCTGGTAGGCTTCCATGAAGGTCCTGACACGAGATGAGATCAACACGGTGGCGGACATCCCCAGGAGCGAGATGGCTGGTGTCAGCCAGAACATCAGCGGCCACCAGGTTGGTAATGGAAACCAGATGTGCCCAAACAGCGGCCAGCTGGCAGCGTTGACCACGATGATATAGACGGCGTAGGTTATCCAGGATAGCAGGATGGCAGGGACGACCGAGGCGATGATCTT
>Ga0335085_10005138_pt1 | contig 21266 bp, 13 predicted proteins | sample Lox_Sample_45_FD_206712 | JGI IMG/M metagenome (GOLD analysis project Ga0335085, IMG submission 206712) | Soil microbial communities from Loxahatchee National Wildlife Refuge, Florida, United States - Lox_Sample_4.5 | ecosystem: Environmental > Terrestrial > Soil > Wetlands | place: USA...
CGCTCACGTCGCGGACCAGCGACACATACGTCGCCGTGGTCAATGGCGCCTTCAGCGGAAGCGGTAATGCCGCCGTCGATCAGGTCGACGTGCTGCGTCCCGTTACGCAATCCGACGGTTCAATTCTGCCAGACCTTGTTGCGCGCATCCCAATTGGCGAGCTCGATGACTCCGGCGTACCCGTCCCCAAACCGCCAGGACTCGTTACGAACAATCCTTACCGGATCGCGATCACGCCAGACAACTCGCTTGCCTATGTGACTCTGCGGTTCGGACACGGCGTTGCTGTTGTCGACACGATGCTGTGGCGCGAACTTGACGCCGATCCGTTCACTAACGGAATCAACGTCATTCGTTTCGTGAACGCGCCGGATGCCTCGCCCTATGATGTCGCCATCGACCCGTCGGGCAAGCTTGCCTTTGTCTCCGAGGAAAAGTCGTCCAATGGCGAAGGCCTGATCTACGTTATTGACATCGATCCGTCGTCTCCGACCTACAACAAGCATGTTGCAACCCTGTCGGTTCCCGATTCCGGCTACGGTCTGCGCGACCTGACGTTCTCGCCGGATGGAAAGCAGCTGATCGTCACCGCGCCGAACCGCCCGGCATTTGTGCCAAATTCATTTACCAATCCCGTAGCTGGCCAGGTCATTGTCCTTGATGTCCCGTATACGGCAATTTCCAGTGCAATCGCAGCGGCGGCAGGGCTACCAAATGGTCCGCAGCCTCCGACAATCGGATTCGGCGGCCAGGCGATCCAGAGCATATCAAGCGTCGACGACCCCGCTGTGATTAATCCTAACTTCGACGAGCCGGTTTCCGTTCAGATACTGACGGGGCCGAACGGCGAGCAGTACATTTCGTTTGTCGACAAGACGTTGGACGATATCGGGATTGTGTTTCTCAAGCGAGACGCGAGCGGAAAATGGAATTATTTGTCGCACATTTCCATGGAACTGAAATCGATATTCCCGCCGGACAATTTCGATTCGTTCGACGTCAACAACGCGACTGAGGTCGTATTCACCCAGGATTTGTCTTACGGCTTCGTCTACGCGCAGAACCGCTACATCCAGGGCGTCGACTCGCACGATCCCGATATGGATCCGTTCGAACCGGCCGGAAGCAACATCGGCATTCTGCGCGATCCCCTCGGTCTTTATCCATCGATGAACGGGAAAGACAAAGGTCTCGTTGCCGCTACGCGCATGATACCGACTGCATTCGGTGAGAACATCGCGATCACGGCGGATGATAAATACATCTACGGTTCCTACACCGGCTACGGCATGGTGATGGCATTCGATGTGCAGGCGATCGAGTCCGAAGTCGAAGCGGCACTCACGCCATTGGGTGGAAGCTACATTGTCGGTACCGGAAGACCAGCGACCTACAACTGGGCCATCGACGATCTGAGTACCGGCAGTCCGTTTGTCGAGCTTTTTGATCCGGTGTTTCACAGTCGTACGGGCGTCAATCTGGCCATCGACGCACGCGCTGACTACGCGCAATACGGCGAGCAGTTCGCAGTCTCGTCGCCGACAAGCACGCATGCGCCGATATTGCTGGGCGGGCTAATCCGCGGGATGGCCGTGCAACATCCGCCGCTCGATCTCGCCGACGCATCAGGTGACGATAGTCCCGATACGGTGTTCCAACACGGCGCGCTAAGCGTGAACCTGGGCTCGCTGCCATTCATTTCAACGGCCACGGCAGTCACGCTGGTCGACCGCGCACCTGACGGCAGCGAATTGGACGTTCGAGACTTGTTGACGGATTACCTGAACCAAACCGGCGCAAACGTCATCGTCAACCTCGACGGCCTCAACGACGCGAGCGGTCCTCTCGCGCTCCCTGTGGGCGTCAACCAGTTGTACGTTCGGATCAAGGGGCCGTTGGGCGAGTTCACAACTGCGCCGCGCACTATAACGGTGCGAAACGATCTTGCGACGTTCGCGCCGATGGTGCAGCCCGATCTGACGGTGCGTGGCAGTTTCACCGCTGACGTCTTCAAATACGCTGACTACGCCAACAATGGTCTGGTCATTTATGGCGGCGGAGGAACGGACTCGATCGATTTTGGCGGGATTGATTCAACGAACGTGCTGAGCCTCGATGGCGTAGGAATTGACTCGTTCGCGCCGACCGCAAATTCGCCGGGTGATCAGGCCATATATCATGGCACGGCCTTCGACTATCTTCGTCTCATCGATGGCCGTGAGATTTATTTCCAGGGGATCGAGTCGCTGAAGTTCGCCGACAGGACAGTGACGCTTCAGCTGTATCCGAATGATCCGTTCTTCAAGGACCAATGGGACCTCGCCGCCACTGACGTTCCGGACGCGTGGCGGTTCACGACTGGCTCCGCCAACGTCGTGCTGGTTTCGCTAGACACCGGGTTCCAGGCGCCGCCGCCGGGAAATCTCAACGGCACTGTCGACGACCTTAATTACGGGCGCTACCCGACCAATTTGACGCAGGTCCTCAACCTTCTTTCGGGCCGCGGCCCTAATACACATGGGCACAATTCGATCAGCATTCTCTCGGCAGTGCCGAACAACGGCGTGGGCATCGCTGGGATAAATTGGTCGAGTCCCATGGTGGTCGAAAATGTCTATAATTTTAGCGGGTCCGATCCCGGTGCGATTATTAGTGCGATCGATGACTTGATGCCGCAGGTTCAGGCTGGTCTCCATGTCGTGTTCCAGGGCGGAATACAGGGAGAGAGTTGGCGCGACGGGACGACGTCCACGCCATACAAATACACCGTAACCACCGTGGGTGGAACGTCCACAGTCACAGTCGTGACGAGTTCGGCGCCGGCACAGTCCGGGCCAACTGACCTGAACTTGCTCGCGACCTTTGCGGATCCGCAGGTTCAAGAGAACATGTTATTCGCCATCGCTGCCGGCAATGGTTCGAACTTCACTGTGCAGGATTCCAACTTCCTGCAGAGCGTGACCGGCATCGCCAAATTCCAGACCCTGTTTCCGAACGTCATTGCGGTCGGCGCGCTTGAACCAGCATCGAAAAACGCGGCGGTTGCCGACCCCGCACTGCAGCCGATTGCGAATGCCGCCACTGTTCAGCTCGCGGACTATTCCAACCGTGGCTCCAATCTGACGCTCGTTGCCCCCACCAACGATCCCGCTACAACCAACGCCAATTTTACGCAGACGATAACGGTCAATGCCGCGGCAACGGGTGGTAGTTTCACCTTGGGATACGGCGCCGCGACGTCGGCTTCTATTAATTTTGTCACGCCGCCACCGGGCGCGACGGCTGCGCAAATAACTGCTGCTGAACAGGCAAACATAAACAGTCTCGATCCGGCGATTCAGGGCCTGCTCGGTACCAACAACTATTATGCCGCTTCGACAAGTCCGACGACCTTCCTCGTAACTTATGTTGGCGCGCTCAGCGGAACAACGACGCCGCTGACGTTTAATGCAGCCAATAACAGTCTGACCGGTGCCGGAGCCTCACTCGCCATAACGTCTAATCCGATCGATATCTACGAGCCGGCGTTTAACGGCACGTCGGCCGCCAACCCGGTCATGGCGGGGATCGCCTCGTTGGTCTGGGGTGTCGATCAGTCACTGAACGCCAGCGACATGCGCGATCTCCTGGAAGCAACGGCGGTCCCGTTGACGGCGACGACGCCGATCGTCTCGCGTAATGCGGTTGTCACTCCGGTTGGCGGCGGCAAAGTAGTGGTAACGGGCGTGCCGGTCCCAGCTTCGACTGAGGCGCTCGGGAGCTACGATGCCAATGGAATCTTCCAGTACAACGCGGGGACGCCGTTAGCGCGCACCCTCGACTTTGGCTATGGCCTGATCGACGCCGACGCCGCCGTGCGCCGCGCGTTTGCTTTGGAGAGCGCGCCAGACCTCGCGAACCTTTATACGGACAACGGCACGCTCAAGCCCACCCTACCTGAGCATGCCCTGGTCGTCGGCTCGGGTGCAGCCGTCGTTCCGCTGACGGCGACGACGGTCGATGCGCTCGGCACGGTTCAAAGCGCCGTCAACGTGTGGGCGGGACTGCTCAACGAGCCAAATCCCGTCCAGGTCAATGTCAGCCTCGAAAATCTGCCGACCGGCGAACTCGGCGAGGCGCGCTTTGATGCGATCGGCGCGGACGGATTGCCGACGGCCGGAACGATCGCCCTAAGCCCGACCGCCGCCGGCGTTGGCTGGTTCCTCGATTCGACGCCACTCGACAATTCGGAATTCAGCGACACAATTTCTGCCGATGCGTTCCAGGCAACCGGCGATTCCGCCGCGGTAGGGAAATACGATCTCTATACCGTGTTGCTGCACGAGGCGGCGCATCTCCTGGGCTTTGGCTCCGAAACGTTGAACTTCGCCGCGCATGTCGGCACGGTCGACGGCTCGCAGATGTTCATCGGCCCCGATTTCACCGCAGCGCTTTCGGCCGATGGCTCGCATCTCGATTCGTCGGTCTATCCGAGCGACCTCATGAGCGACGTACTGGCGCCGTCCGAGCGGTTGCTGCCGTCGGCGCTCGATCTGCAAATCCTCGATACCGTTCGGGCGGGCGAGACCGCGCCCGGCCCGACAAATGATGCCGACACGATTTTGGGGCCGGCCTTTGCGTCGACGCCCGCGAACGGCATCGTCAACGGCGACTTCTCGGTTTCGGACAGTTCGGCCGCCGACTTTGGCTGGACCCTGGGTGGCGGCGCGGCGATCGGCAGTGGTGTGCTCACGCTCGACGAGCAGCCGAGCACGGCGACGCGGGCATTCGAAGGCTTCAGCGTGCCAGCCGGCGCGAAGACGCTGGAATTCACATTGCTGGGAGCGAATTTTGGATCGAACGGCGACGGGCCGCAGGACGCTTTCGAGTTTGCGTTGCTCGACGACAACGATCAGTCGGTTGCGGGAGTTGCGCCGCTGACCAATACGGATGCGGCGCTTAATATTCAGGCTGACGGCTCGATTTTCGCCTCGGACCGCGTTCACATTTCCGGCCTCGGCGCCGATGGCAAGCTGGCTCCGGATACGTCCGCAATCGTTGACCTCGATCTCACCGGCCTTGCGGCGGACACGCCAGTCGAACTCTATTTTGACCTAATTGGCTTTGGGGCCGCGAGCAGTATGGTGCATATCGACGATGTGCATTTCGCCGCCAACGACCCGCCTGCGGCGGCCGACGTGTCGGGCAATGCGCAGGAGCATGGTCCGGCGATCCTTGTGGCGGCGTCCTATACCGACCCGGACATCGGCGATACCCACAGCTTCAGCATCGACACGGCGACCAACGCTACCAAGGGCAAGGTCGTCGACAACGGCGACGGCACCTTCAGCTACGATCCGAACGGAGCGTTTGCCAGTCTCAAGGCAGGGGTGACGGCAACCGACAGCTTCCTTTACACGGTCACCGATGCGGCCGGTGCGTCGTCGACCGCGACGGCATTCGTCACGATCAGCGGCGAGAACGACCCGCCTGCGGCGGCCGACGTGTCGGCAAGCGTCCAGAGCGCCGGCCCTGCGATTGTAGTTTCGGCGTCGTTCACGGACCCGGATGTGGGCGACAGCCACACATTTGGTGTCGACACGACTGGAACCAAAGGCAAGGTCGTCAATAACGGTGACGGCACGTTCAGCTATGATCCGAACGGTGCCTTCAACAGCCTGTTGACTGGAACACAGACTACTGATGCATTTTCTTACACAGTGATCGACGGTGAGGGCGCGGCTTCGACGGCGAAGATAACAATCACGATTACTGCAGCAAATACCGATCATGCGCCGGTGGCCAAAAATGATACGTATTGCGCCACAGCTGAGCTTCCCCTCATCGTGTGTCCCAATGAGGGAGTACTAAGCAACGATTCCGATCCGGACGGTAACGCGCTCAAAGCCATTCTGGTGTTGAAGCCGACGCACGGGACCCTGACACTGAGGGCGGACGGATCATTCACCTATGTTTCAGATCCCTGCTTCACTGGCACGGATACCTTTAGCTATCGGGCAAATGATGGCTCGCTCAACAGCAACATAGCGACGGTGTCGATTGTGGTTTCCCAACCCGAGCACCGCGAAGGTCCACCGACTCAAGTCGTCCGAGGAACGCCCAAGAATGACGATCTTAGCGCGTTGCCCCACGGCGATACGTACTTGATTGGCGAAGGCGGTGATGATGTCCTGCGAGGCGGCAAGGGAAACGATTGGCTGGAAGGTGGTCCTGGCAATGATCAACTGTGGGGAGGTCAGGGCGCGGATCAATTCCGTATCTTCGGCAGCGATATTGCGAGCAAAGACAGTACCGATACAATCAATGACCTGCATTTCGGAGAAGGTGACAAGATCGTCCTAGCCCATTTCGGCCCTGGGACCTTCGAAGATCACGATGGCATAGCCAAGTCAGATCGCGGCCGCGACGCCTGCGTGACTGATGCCGATATGGACCACGGCTCTGGCGCCATCATCGACTCGATCAATGACCTCGTCGAGATTGTCAACGGTTCGCCACGGGTGACGGCGAGCCGATTCGGAGCGAGTGATACTTTGCTTATACAGATCAAGGACACCAATGGTAGGACCGAAACACTCGCGCTTAGCAATATGTATTTTGAGTTTGTTGCGCATGGCGGGCGCATCGGCGCGCACTCGAACGATGATCACGGCCACGATCACGATGATCGCAGTTCATGTCAGGTGGAGCCTCTGCCTCACGACATTTGCATCCCCTTCAGCCTGCCAATTTTCGATGACGACAGAGGCCGGGATGGGTTCGTCGATCAGACGTCGTCCGGGCACAAATTGGATGCTCCTAGTTGCTTTGGACCGGCGTTGGGCGATCACCGCGATTTAGGTGTTGTATTCTGCAGTTCCGGCGGTGTGAAATCGATTGCCTTTAGAGTAACCTATGATCCCGATGAAATGACGATTATCAGAGCTACTGTTGGAGCCGATTTGCCCGAGGGCGCCGACATCAAGCTCGAAACGCTGTTGTTGGCGGATGGCGACGAAGAGGCGCGCGTTACAATCACGTCAAGTGAACCTTTTCGTTCGGGAATACTGCAGCTTGCATCGCTAAGCATCATGGATGGCGATGCCGCCGCGCTTGAAGTTGGACACCGGCGGTCATTGCGGGTGATGGTTGATGACGTAAACGGCATGGCCTCTTCCGAGGCTATTGCCGCCATCGAGATTTCGTTGCCGGCCAGCGACGATGCGGAGGCTGGTGAGGAGACCTGGGTTCCAGATCTATTTCAAATGAACACTCGATGGCGCGTCGATTTCGGAAACAACGCAGCCAATGGCGTGAACGACAAGCTTCGCCTTTACGTGCCGGATAGCCAGCACACGGAGCTCAATATCTCAGCGTCAAACGCTCTAGAAGCCCTGCACTTCCATTCGCAAAATGCAGGCGAAATCAATCACTTGACCATTCGGGTTGGCCAGCCGATCGAGACTGACGTTTCTTCGCCCGACCGATTGCTTCGAGCCAATGATTCATCGAAAGTCGTTGACGCGGGCATTACAAGTGGTCCTAACGGAAAAATCAAAATCGTATTGCAGAGCCAAGAAGGTCTCAGCAATCACGATCGAGGCTCTGGTCAGTAGAGGACTAACATGGCGAAGGAACCGCAAAAAAACTCCGAGATTGCTCCGAAGAACGTGGTACCGGAACGATCGACAGCAGCTCGTATCGATACGTCCTCATTGAAGAGTTCGTATTGTAATGTGTGTAATGCGACAAGTACGCGGGAGGAGGTTGTGCTGAATTTCGGCATCAACCAGGATTGGGATCGTGGTCCGCAAGGGCTTGATATTCAACTTTTGCATCGGGTGATCCTCAGTCCCTTTGCCGCAAAACGGGTTGCTGAACTGATGACAAATCTGGTCAAGGAATACGAAGCGCGATATGGCGAGCTGAAGCAATCAGGTTTGTCACAACAGTGACAAACCAACGCATTCATCGCAGATGAGAGAAGGCGAGGGCCTTATCGATTTTTGCTTGGAAGCGAAGCGTTTCTTTGCGCATTTTGTAGTGCTTCCGTTCGGCGGCTCTCTGCGCGTAGCGGCGGACCAACCATCCGAGCAACGTGGACGCGTGTTCTTGGCTCCCAGATAGCCGGAACCTCATTAGTCCCGCGATACTCAGTGCATAGGTTGAGAAGAGCTCATCCTCAAGCGAAACAATCTCCTCGTAAGTACTCGGATCACCTTGGCGACCCCCACGACCGATCAATTGGCGGTCGATACGAGAGGCCTCATGGAACTCGGTGAGAATGACATGGAGGCCTCCGATTTTGGCGACGCCTGTTCCTAATTGTATGTCCGTGCCGCGGCCCGCCATATTGGTTGCAACGGTCACCTGGCCAAGTCGCCCCGCCTTTGCGACAATCTCTGCCTCTGTACGGTCGTGGTGCGCATTGAGAACCACGTGTTCGATGCCGGCTTCTGTCAACTTGTTTGACAGCTGCTGCGAGCTCGACACTGACCGCGTACCTATAAGTACGGGACGACCGAGGGCGCGATTCTTTGCGACCGAGGCAATGACTGCGGACGACTTCTGCTCAGTGGTGCGAAGAAATGTCGTCGTCAGCCTCGTTCGTTTAGTGGGCCGGTTCGTTGGAATGCGCACGGTGGGCAGTCCGTAGACCGCGTGGAGCTCAGCCGCAACCTCAGACAGCGTACCTGACATGCCGGCCAAACGAAGATAACGTTGAAAGAATCGCTGATATGTGATGCTGATCTGCGTTTGCTGAGGTGCAGTGATGTCGCATCCTTCCTTTGCCTCGATGATCTGATGAAGGCCATGCTGCCACGAGCGACCCTCGGCAATTCGGCCTGTGAACTCATCAACAATTTTGACTTTGCCATCGACGACGACGTAGTGCTCGTCACGATTATAAAGATATTGCGCGGCCAGCGCTTGGCTGACCAACTCCTCGCGGGCTGACCTTGCGACCCAGACGCCGTCAAAGCCGTGCGTCATCTCCTTTAGCTTTGTACGTCCAACTGGCGTCAGTTGAGTCTTATGCTGCGCAGGCAAGACCGCATAATCTTCGTCCGCGTTGAGTCGCCGAGCGAGGGACAGGGCGGTGACGAAGATGCCCGACTCTTGGAGTTTCTCAACCCCAGAAATAATGAGCGGTGTTCGAGACTCGTCGACCAGAACGCTGTCAGCCTCGTCGACGATTGCAAAGTGTAGGCCACGCAATAGCAGTTGCGGCGAGGCAAGCCCGCTGATCCGATCGACCATCGCGTGCGCCTCAGAGAGCCGCGGTCCAAGTAACAGCCGATCGCGCAGGTAGTCGAACGCGATCTCCTTGTTGACGACGTAGACGACATCGCAGGCGTAGGCCGCTCTTCGCTCGGACGGATTTTGACCGTGTTGGACCACGCCCACTGTCAGCCCAAGCGACTCGTATACAGGCATCAAAAGATTGGCGTCCCGTGCGGCGAGATAGTCGTTCACTGTGATGATGTGGACGGGAATGCCGGCAAGGGCGGCGGTAGCGGCCGGCAATACGGCGGTCAGTGTTTTTCCTTCGCCCGTTTGCATCTCGGCAAACATGCCCTGGAGTAATGCCCAGCCGCCGACAATCTGGACCGGATAGTGGCGCTGGCCCACGCGACGCGAAGAGACTTCGCGGATAAGCGCAAAGCAGCGCGCAACAAGGCCGTGATCAAAGCCGCGGCGAAGCAATAGAGGGCGCAGCGATTCGGCAATATGTTTCAACTCCTGATCGCTTGCGCCTTTCATTGCCCGCTCAAAGGCTTCCACCTCACGCGCCCGTTGGGTCAATTTGACGGCAGAACGCTCAAAGCGTGATGTGACACGACCAATCGCCTCGGTGATAGCAAGGTCGAAGGCGTTCACATGAACGTCATCACGTTCTGGATAGGGGCAGCGCCCATGAACGTGATCGAAGCCAAATGGTATGCGAGTGCTATTCATCGAACCGAGAAAGGAACAGCTGCCTGAGGCGCCGGTACAATTGCCACCCGAGAGGCTCGAAACCGTGATCAAACCGGACAAAGACGCGGGTTCCATAATTGGATCTCACCATCACGGCCGGGAATTCCAGATCGAATTGGAATGTTCTTTGTAGCGTGCGCATCTGATTTGGATCGCGCGGATCGCTGGCGAATTGTCCGCCGCCGGTCTCGGCGAGCGCCTTGCTGGGAAGACGGTCCGACGCGGCCGGAACTTCTCGCAATACCCGCGCCGAATAGGTCCTCCCCAAGTCATTTGTGAGTTTGAACTCAACACCTCTTAGGCGGTTGCGAACAAGGTCGATGTCGGCCTGTGTCACGACAACACGAATAACGCGAGCGCTTGACGATACAACATAGGCCATGACATCGCCGCGCTTGAAATATCGTCCAGGCAAGTCCTGGTAGTTCGGAGCAATGAACGTGCCATCGGTGTTGCTCTCAACGTTCAACAGACGCGCACGATCCTGAGCCTGAGCAAGGTAGTCGCGCTTGACGTCTAATTCTTGTCGGGTGACGTCCGCCTGAACGCGGTCATTGAATTGCTCGGATAACAACCGAGCCCGCAAGGCATTGACCTGGGACTGAAGAACTCCGACGTCCGCGGTGATAACGGGGTCCTCAGTCTGGATGAGGACATCCCCTCGATTGACTACCTCACCGGGATGCCTGGAGACGACACTTACAAACCCATCGCTTCCGGCGCGGACAATACTTTCATCCGGAAGCCAAACAACGCCTTCTGCGTGCGTATGCAATGGCATCGGAACCACGAGAACAAGAAAGGCAAGCGCCGCCATCATGCCAAAAAGTGTAGTGACCGCACGTGCCCGTCGGGCGCGAAAGCGCGGGCCTGTAACAATGTGGGCGACGGCCTTCACCAATGGCAGGAAAAGGCTAGCGAACAAGCCCCAAAGGGCGATCACGACGCCAATAAAGAAGAAGCTGCTTGCTACGAAAATTGAAATCCCGAACAGGACCAATATCCGATAGAGGAGAGCAAGCGGCGCATACAGGAGAAACCAGAAGCGCTCCTCAGTGGTTGCATGCGGGGGTTGTTCTTTCACGCCAAACAAATAGTGCCCGGCCAGCCATCCCCAAAATCGCGCAGAACGCGTCCCTAGATTTGGAATTTCCAATAAATCGCACAGGATGTAGTAGCCGTCAAAGCGGAGGAGTGGATTCGCGTTGAATACAACCGTCGATACTCCAGCGATTAACATAATCTGAAAGGCTACGGACCGAACAACGCCGGGTTCGACCGAGGCCCAGACGAACGTTGCGAGCGCGGCAATAAAGAGCTCAACGATCATCCCAGCAGCGCCGATAAAGCTTCGCCGCCACTTATCGCGAAATCCCGTAGATGCGGAGGCATCGACATATGGAACCGGTGCGAACACAAGTAACATGATACCAAGTTCGTGGACTTGGCCACCTGCGGACTTGGTCGCGTAAGCATGACCAAACTCGTGAAAAATCTTCAGCACCGGAAAGACCAAGGCCATCAACGCGAGATTCTCAAGCGCCAAAGTGCGGTCCGTCAGGTTCTCCGACAACTCGGGCCAGTTCACCGCCACAATGGTCAATGCTGGAACGATGGCGATGAGCCAAAGAAAGGCACCCATCCTGCCACTCAGCAGGTTAATGAAGCCGACCGTCTGATCGAGAAAATGGTCAGGATCGAGGAGGGGAATCCGGAGTGCCAGCGGATTGCCCAGGCGGTTACGCAGTTTCGCGCCGGAAAATCGCTGGGCCCGTTCGAATATTTCTGCTGCATCAGGTGCAACATCGGCTTTAAGCAGGTCAGCAGCGTGGAGACTGGACAGAAGGTTGATCACTTCGGTCTGTGTCGGTGCGTCATCGCCGAGCCTTTCGACCGTGCTCGACCAGATCTCCTGTACCGTTCGCTGTCCATCCATTTGACCGATAAAGAGATAAACAGCCGGCGTGAAGCGATGGAAACGTCCCGAGACACTGTCTTGGATCACGTACCATGGCACGCCCTGATAGCGATGACGATGAACCTGCGTATGCGCGCGCAGTTGCGGTCTCAATTTCGCAACACGGTGCCATGAGGTGTCTAGGAACGGCTCAGTCATGGGGTTTTAAGGCAGCCACTTCCATGCTGAAATTCGAATCCAGTCGATGAATGTGCGCGTCCAAATGCCAAGCAGACGACGTTCGTCGATGAAGATCTTGGCGATGCCTTCCATGCCAGGCCGCACGTGCAAGTCGCCGGCATAGACGTCCGCTTCGACGCGGAAGTAATTGCGCCCTTCGGACGCGGTGGCAACCGGGGTCACGCTTTTGGTCGTGAATGGCAGTGAAGTCGCCGAGAAGCCGGTCAAAACTAATTTGCCAGTCTGACCCTCTGCGACATAGGCTATATCGCGCTCATCGACCTGCAGAATCACTCGAAAGGCATCGAGCGGAGCAATCTCGAATAAAACTTTTCCTTTCTCTATCGGCGAGCCAATCAGCTGCCTTAGGTCGCCAGAGACGATCACACCGCGAAAGGGCGCAGTGATCTTGGCGCGCTTGAGTTTGTCTTCGGCCAGCTCCAATTGCGCCCGCGTTTGATCGATTGCGGCAAAGAGAACACCCGCGGCCGGACGATCGTGTTTAGCCAATGCATCGTTGTATTTCAGAACTTGCTGTTCGTATTCGCCTTTCCAGCGTGCGCTCTCAAGCCGCAGGTCCCGCTCATCGAATGTCGCGAGAACTTGCCCCTTCTCGACAATGTCGCCAGCTCGCACTGGTGCCGTTGCGATATAGCCATCAAAGGGCGCGACCGCGGCCCGCTGTATCGCTCCTTCGACCGCCGACTTGGCAGTAATCCTGAATTCGCCCTGGGCGAACGACAAAACTACTAGGAGTGATGCCGCGAACCCAACGGCAAGCTTTACCGATGGATGTCGAGGCCCCACAAGCCTTTGGAGTGCAAACCCCGCCTTTCGCAACAGACGCCCTGATACGAGCCTATCGGCGTCCGCCTTCATTGCAAACATCGGTCCGACAAGGACGGCAACAGCTTCGATCAGTTCTATCGTTTTGGCATCAAATGCATCAGCGGTATTGCGATCCAGTGCGATCACGCCAACGGCACGACCCGAACTTTTCATAATCACCGATAAGGCAGAAGTAGCGGACACCGCCTTGGCAAAGTCCCGGTGCGCCAGAGAAATCTGTCGTTCTGTTTGTGGCGTTGGCGGCACCGCAACGCTGGCATTTTGATCGAATGCCTCTTCCATCGCGTTGATGGTGGCGCCTATGACATGGGCTTTCTGTTGGAAGACGGCAGTATGCGAGATCGCCAATAGCTGGATGCCGGAACGATAGTGCAAGCCGATGCTGACAGAGCGACAGTCAAGCTTAGTGGCAAGGTAGTTCGCGACTGCGAATGCAGTCGCCTGCAAGCTTTCGTGATCTGTTGCGTCTGCCAGAACATCCAGCGCAAAGTTCATTCGCGCGAGACGGGTGGCATCTTCGTCTGCATGCTGACGACGAAACAGCGCCTCCATCCATCCGGCGCCCCATTGCAGTTTATGCAATGTATCCTGGAGTTCGCGCGGTTGCTGCGTTGAGATATCCACAACCACGGCGCCGCGCAGCTGCCGGTCAACTTCTATAGGAAGTCCGATTTGTGTATTCCGGTTCGACTGGTCGGCGGGTCGGTGAATAATTCCGCGGCGTTGCTTTAAGGCCGCTTCAGCGGCGCCAGCAAGATAAGTGACGTCTCGCTTGGGATCAGGCCAGACCGCAGCCGTTGAATAGTGGCCTTCGCTGTCTCCGACAAGGAGAAGACCGGCAGTGACTCCCTTAAGCAGACCACATTGTACCGCGAGCCAGTTCTGACAAAATACATTCGCATTTGAGACGCTTGAAAAGGCTGACCACAAGAAGGGATCGTTGGCGGCTAAAGTTTCGCCTAACGAGGCGCCTTCGCCCGTCGTTCGAGACTCCTGGCGGCGACCATCACCTATGTTTTCAAAAACCATCGGCCAACAGCATCAATGGCTCATCGAGCAGCCACGAGGACTAGTGACCGCCTCGTGTTAAGCCGCATCTACACTACCAGCGGCACTCCTCGCCGTCGAAATAAGTAATCCGATCTGAACTTTAGCTAGGGCCAGTATTGGGTTAAATCTTACCGGCCGGGTCCCGAATGTCAAATACGGTTTGGAGTGCATAATCTCGAAGATTTACCGCACAGTGCTGCTTGAGTCAGGGTCAGGATTTCCAGCATTTGAAAGGTTCAAAATGCGGTCATGCATCTGGTTGGTATTCATTGGAAAAGGGACGGCTAATGAGAGGGGCAATCATGACAGATCGGTTTGACTTTAGCCGTAACGTCAAAGTGACACTGGCTCTGACAATGATAGCCCTTGGCGTAATTGGGTCCATCTTGCCTGCGCATCCAGAGCCACAGGAATTCGATTGTCTTCTCGAGCCAAGACTTCGGATAAAACTTGCGACGCCGGTTGCCGGAGTGCTCAAAAATGTTCCGGTGGATCGGGGCGCTGTCATTCACAAAGGGGAGGTACTCGCGCAGCTCGAATCCGGTGTTGAGCAAGCATCATTAGCGTTGGCCCAAGCGAAAGCAGAAAACGATGCAGCTATCGATGCGCGCCAAGCCCGGCTTGAATTCCTCGAAAAGAAGCGCCGAAGACTTGTAGTGCTGCAAAGCAAGGGGGCCGCGTCGGATGCTGCGCGCGACGAAGCTGAGTCCGACTACGGTGTAGCTATGCAAGAGCTTCGCGAGGCCAAGGCAAACCTTGAGATCGCTAAGCTTGAGGTGGTGCGCAGTGCAGAAGTCCTAAAGCAGCGAACGATTTTCAGTCCGATCGACGGTGTTGTGGCCGAAGGAAACCTGTTGGGGGGTGAGTATGCGTATGAGCAGGCGCCGATTATGACAATTGCCCAGGTTAATCCGCTGAATGTAGAGGTCTTCGTCCCCAACGCGCTCTACGGAACGATACAGGTCGGCGCACAGGCAACGGTGCGGATTGATGAACCCGTGGGTGGAACCTATCGCGCAACAGTGGAGATCATTGACCCTCTTATCGACTCCCGCAGCGGTACGTTCGGTATCCGTCTCATCTTACCAAATCCCGACAATCGGGTGCCTGCTGGCCTGCGGTGCAAAATCGTGTTTCCGACACAATAGAGTTTCCGCTCAGCGATAGCGGTCGTCGCCACCCGGGCTCGCAGTGGTGGGCCTATAAAAATTAAGGGGGCGTCCGGAAAAATGCCTACATGCTCGATCGGGGTAGAGCTGTGGGTAAATTTGCTAATGCGCCAAAAAATCTAATATTATCAATTACTTTTGGCTCCCCGGGCCGGATTCGAACCAGCGACCAACCGGTTAACAGCCGGTTGCTCTACCACTGAGCTACCGGGGAACGATGGCAGCTACCTGCGCGCAGCGCGTATAACAAAGCCGGCCGGGCTTTGAAAGCCGCGTCGTGCGTCTTGACTGCGAGATTGGAGGCCACGCCCGGAATTGAACCGGGGTAAACGGTTTTGCAGTCGAAAAATCGGCACTGACGCAAGCCTTTGACACTGACGAACTTTCCCAAATCTGTGCAGAAAACCCCTGGAATATAGCGGCTTTTCGTTGACGTAAGCGGAATGTCGTGACAGTTTAATGGCGGGTTATGACACGTCATAACACTGACGAACCTCTGACCTGAGAGGCGCTATGGGTAAACTGACAGAGAAACCGCAAAGGCTCGACGCCGACGGTGTCCGCAAGATCGAGGCGCCGGAGACCGGTGCTGTGACGTATTGGGACAATGACCCGAATGTGCGCGGATTCGGGCTCAGGGTCTACGCGAGCGGCGCCAAGTCGTTCTTCCTGAATTACCGCGTCGATGGCCGTGAGCGCCGCTTCACCATCGGGCCATTCCCGCGCTGGTCCGTCAGCGCCGCGCGCGAGCGGGCGAAGGAACTGCGCCGGGAAATCGACCGTGGCCACGATCCCGCTGGCCAGAAGCGCGAGCGCCGGGACGCGCCAACCGTTCAGGACCTCATCGACCGCTACATCAGCGAACATCTGCCGCGGAAGTCCGCCTCGGCGGCGCGCATCGAGGACGAAAAAAAGATGCTCGCGATGATCGGCGAGAGGCTCGGCAAGCACACCAAGGTCACGGAGGTGCACGGCGGCGACATCAGGCAGATGCATATGAAGATCACCGAGACGGGCCGGCCGGTCCGTGCTAACCGCATCCTCGCCGTTTGCTCTAAGATGTTTTCGTTATCGTTGGTTCCACAGCCCGGCGAAAATTCTCCTTGGCGCAATTTCGCCCAGGGCAACCCTTGCCGGGGCATCGAGCGAAACCACGAGGAAGGGCGCGAGCGCTTTTTCAGCCAAGCGGAACTTGCGGCGATTACCGACGCCTTGGCGGAATATCCCGGCGTTGCCGCCGACTGTGTGCGGCTGGTTATGCTGACCGGCTGTCGGCCCGCTGAAGCCTTGAAAGCGGAATGGTCGGAGTTCGACAAAGAAGCCGGATACTGGATAAAGCCGAGCGCGCACACCAAGCAGCGCAAAGTGCACCGTCTACCATTAAGTCCGCCAGCAATCGAGTTGATCGACGGGCTTCGAAAGAAGCGGAAAGGCAAATGGGTCTTTCCCGGCGACAAGCCAGGGGAGCACCTCGCCGCGCTGTGGCATGTGTGGCATTTCGTGAGGAAGAAAACCGGCCTTGGGGCCGACGCACGCCTATATGATTTGCGCCACACCTTCGCATCGGTCGGCGCCGGCGGCGGGCTCGGCTTGCCGATTATCGGACGCCTGCTCGGTCACACTCAATCGCGCACCACGCAGCGATACGCGCACCTTGCCGATGATCCGCTACGCGAGGCGGCCGAGAAAATCACCACCGTCATCACCGGCGCCAGTAAGCCGGGCGCCGAGGTCGTGTCGTTCAAACGATAGCCGATCCCATCGGGGTGAGACATGCCAAGCAACACGAAGAAAGGTCAGCGAAACGCGGCGATCGAGCGGACCGGTCGCGCGCTTTACGGCCAGTGTTGGATCGGCGAAATGAAAGAAAAGGAATTGGAGGTCGCGCGACGATTTCGCGGCGCGAATGGTCAAATAGTCGCGCTTCCCGATGGCGCCAAGGCCGCCGTAAAAGTCGCGATGGCATGTTTTCGCGCGCGCGAATCCGATGCGCAGTACGGACAGGTGTTCCGTTGGCTGGCGGAGCAGGGGATTGATTGTACGCCAGGAACTTTTGACGTTGACGCGTTTGATGTTTGGTTCCGTACTAAGTTTCCAACCGCCCCGATGGGTGCCACAGAAGTCCGATTGAATACGGTCCGCGCCGAATTAAAGAAAGGTCAGCATCCCGGCCGAGGCGGCAACGTTGGCTGGAAGAAATTCTGCGATACCGTACGGAAAAAATCGGGCCAGCGATGTGATGACAGAACGATCAAGCGAGACGTCGCTTCACTTCGCGCGAACGCGAAATAGGACATTTGGGACATTTACTCTCAGGCGCCACGTCGCCCCATCAGTCCGCTCGCATTAAGCGGCAATTTTCGGCATCCGACGACACAGGGATGCCGCGCTATTCGGCATCCAATGACAGAGGATGCCCGCTATGACGACGCCGCTGCTTGCAGATTATCTCACCGAACACGAACTCGCCGCCGAACTGAAAGAAAAGACCGGAACCGGCTCTGATCGCCAATTGCGGAATTGGCGCGCGCAGCGCATTGGCCCGCCGTGGGTGAAGTTTGGCAAGATCATCATCTACCCGAAGAATGATTTTGAGACTTGGCTGCGTTCCCAATTGCAGCAGCCGGTCCGATCCCGCCGCAAGGCCGCTTAACGCCAAAGCCCGCGCAGCGGTTGCACGGGCTCGGTTAGGCGAACTGATATTTACGGTCTCGACAACCGGTCATCTAGCCGAACCGAAATCCCGACGCAAGGCCGCGCGATCCCGCAACGGGGATTGCCGCAATGACCGATCAAGCCGACCATTTCCATCCGCGCCGCCGCCTTCCGGATCGGCGCCCGAGCCAGACGTTCCGCTTCAACTGTGCCGGCTTGGATTACACGGCAACTGTCTCTTACTTTGAAGACGGCCGCCTCGGAGAAATCTTTCTAAGCAACCATAAGGCTGGCAGCGCAGCGGACACTGCCGCGCGCGACGCCGCGATCGCCACTAGCCTCGCGCTGCAATTCGGGTGCCCGGCTGAGATGCTGCGCCGAGCACTTTGTCGTGACGGCAGCGGCAAGGCCAGCGGGCCGCTCGGCACGGCGCTGGACATGCTGGCGGTGCTGGAATGAGCGCACATCTCGCCGCACGTCGGCTTGAGATTCTTGCCCTGCGCAGCCTTGGGCTCGCCGACCAGGTCGCCACCGGCGAACTGGATTTCATCGACACCATCGTCGCGATCTACGAGGCCGCCTACGAGTCGGGTTTGATCGCCGCCGTGGGAAAGAGGGCAGTCGGCGCCACCATCGCCGCGGCCTTTGCGAATGCGAGGGCGCCGGCATGATCGAGCTTCGCCCGTATCAGCATATCGTCGTCGGGAAATACGCCGAGGCCATCACGGCCGGGAAGCAGCGCATCCTGATCGTCATGCCGACCGGGAGCGGAAAAACCCCCACCGCTAATGCCATCATCCGGCAGCATGTCGCTGCTGGCGCCAACGTGTTGGTCCTGGCCCACAGCCGCGAGATCATCGCGCAAACCTCGGAGAAGCTGCACGCCGCCGGCATCGAGCACGGCACAATCCAGGCCGGCTTTATGCAGCACCCCGAGCGTGCGGTTCAGGTCGCCAGCATCGCCACGCTGTGGGCGCGCGCGATGCGCACCCAGCGTATGGAATTGCCGTCGGCGCATGTGTTGATTATCGACGAGGCGCATCATTGCCCGGCAAACACCTATAAAAAAATCATCGCCGAATACCCCGACGCGATACTGATCGGGCTCACGGCAACGCCATGTAGAGGCGATGGGCGAGGGCTCGGCAGTATCTTCGACGTTATCGTCGAGGGCCCGCAGGTCGGCGATCTGGTCGCCGAGAAATTTCTGGTCCGGACGCGTGTTTTCGCGCCGACCGATCCCGATCTGGACGGTGTTGAAGTTCGCACCGGCGACTACGTGGAAAACCAACTCGCTGACCGCATGGATAAGCCGCAACTGATCGGCGACATCGTCTCGCACTGGCACCGGTTCGGCGAGCTCCGAAAGACCGTCGCCTTCGCGGTCAACGTCAGGCACTCGATCCACATCCGCGACGAGTTCATCGCGTCCGGCGTCCGCGCCGAGCACGTCGACGGCGCCATGCCAAAGCCCGAGCGCGACGCCGTATTGGCGCGGCTGGCGTCCGGCGCCACTCAGGTGGTCACCAACTGCATGGTGCTGACCGAGGGCTGGGACATGCCGGAGGTGTCGTGCTGCATCTTGGCGCGACCGACCAAGCGCATGGGACTCTACCGCCAGATGATCGGGCGCGTGTTGCGGCCGGCGCCCGGCAAGATCAATGCGATCGTGCTCGATCACAGCGGTGCCACGTTCCGGCATGGCTTTGTTGAAGATCGCGTCACCTGGACCTTAGAGCCGGACAAACGCGCCGAGAGCCCCACCCACGCGGCGCGGCTACGGTCCGGCTACTGCTCGCGAATGTTGGAATGCACCAACTGCGGCTCGATCCGGACCGCGGGCGACCCGTGCCATCACTGTGGATTTTTCCCAGCACCGGCGGCGCGCAACGTCGTGGTCAAGGAGGGCGACCTCGCCCTCGTCGATCGCTCGAAACGCACGGCGGAGAAGATATCGGATCCCGCCGAGCGCATGCGCTGGTTCGGAATGCTGTCGGATATCGCATTCACGCGTGGCTATCGACCGGGCTGGGCGGCTCATAAGTTTCGCGAGAAGTTCGGCAATTGGCCGGCATCCCGCGATGTGCGCCGCATCGAGCCGACGCCCGAAGTTCTCTCCTGGGTCCGCTCGCGCAATATCGCCTACGCCAAAGCGCAGAAGGCCAAGGGAGCTGCCGCATGAAGCCCCGCCGTGAGAAGGGCAGGCTGCCGCCCTTCGTACCGCTGCTCAAGGAAACCATCACCACGCCGGCATGGCGGGCAATGTCGCACGGTGCCCGATCGCTCTACGTGTCGCTAAAGCTCCGCTACAGTTCCAACCTCAGAAACAACGGCAAAATATATCTCTCAACTCGCGCTGCCGCGATCGAACTCGGCTCAAACCGCGATGCTATTCAACGCTGGTTCCGCGAGTTGCGGCACTACGGCTTCATCGTGATGACCGAGCCCGCCTATCTCGGATGCGACGGCAAAGGCAAAGCACCGCATTGGCGGCTCACCGAACTTGGCAGCATGGCGGACCTGACGCCGACCAAGGATTTCCTCCGCTGGAACGGCATCAAATTTCACGACGGCAAAAAACAGAATCCCGGACGCGAAAGCGGGGCCAGGGCGGACGCGAAAGCGGGGCCAGTCCTGGACGCGAAAGCGGGTCCACTTCACTCATGAACTGGACGCGAAAGCGGGTCCATATCGGCGCACCTGCCTGGACGCGAAACCGAGGCCATAACTAGTACTACCATCTACACACTCTCGCGGTGGGCCGTCCGAGAAGAACTGAAAGCTGTTAGTGCGTTGCTGAAAATTGGGCCCAGGCGGATACCGGGTTTTGTCCTGCTTTGCGTGAGCCGCCAAACGACAGATTTTCCACATGCCAGACAATCCGCCTTTGAGCGCAGCCGGCGCCCGCGAGCCTGAAAAGCGACCACGGCCGATTCCGCGAGCGGTGCGCGATGCGATCAACCTCATGGTTTTCGGCAAAATGGATGATGCTGACTGCGCGCCACTCGACTTCATCGAGGCCGCTAAGTTGAGTGGCATCAAGCCCGATGTGATGAGGCGCTATCTCGATCGACCCAGCGTGCGTGCGCTCCTTCGCGCCGAACGCCGTGCGTTTCGTGACGCGATTTGCGCCGGTAACGAACTCGCGTTGCGGAAGGTCCGAGACCAATCGCGCAACGGCATGGCGAGCATTGCCGCGGTGCGTGCGCTTGAACAACTCGACGAGCAGGATCACGGCCGCCCCGGCGATTCGGATAAGCAGATGCCGGGTCTGACAATCATCATCGAGCAGCCGCAGCATCCGGCGCCAGTGACGACGATCGACGTGACGCCACACGGACGAAACACTGACGCGGCCCGGCAGCCGCAATCAAATGCCCATTCGGTGGGGCATTCCGGCGACGCGTAAGCGGTTTAGCTAACCGCCCGTTGACCAATCCGCGGAC
>Ga0335085_10005139_pt1 | contig 21264 bp, 20 predicted proteins | sample Lox_Sample_45_FD_206712 | JGI IMG/M metagenome (GOLD analysis project Ga0335085, IMG submission 206712) | Soil microbial communities from Loxahatchee National Wildlife Refuge, Florida, United States - Lox_Sample_4.5 | ecosystem: Environmental > Terrestrial > Soil > Wetlands | place: USA...
AGAAGCTCTGGGGAGTGTTGAAGGTACCGCCAGCCGAAACCAAGCCCGCCCCCACGCTCTCCTCGTAGCTATTGCAGAAGTTGGCCCGGTTGAACAGGTTGTAGACCTCGAAGTACAGATTGAGCTTGACCCGCTCCCCCAGGTTGAAGACCTTGGCCGTGCGCAGGTCCATCTGCACGAAGGGCTTGCCGGTCAGGGTGTTGGGCGTGATCTGGCTGCAGCCCGGGGTGACGATGGGAGCGGTCAAGGTGCTGCCCGCGCACACCCGGTCGATGATGACGCGGCCGTCGCCGTCCACATCGTCGCCCGCCAGGAAGCTGTAGGGGCGTCCCGACGAGGCCTGGAAGACCGGCATGAGCTGGAAGCCGTGGGGCAGATCGAAGATTCCGCTGAAGACGAAGCGGTGGCGCTCATCGAAGTTGGTGGGCCCCCACTCGTTGGGCTGGAACTGCTGCTCGGGCGTGACCGCCAGTCCGCTGCCGCCGTAGCCGGCCACCGGGAAGCCTCCCCAGGCCCGCGACCAGGAGAGCACGTAGCTGGCCTGGAAGGTCACGTGGTGGCTCATGCGCTTGCGCAACTGGAAGTTGATGCCGTCGTACAGGGAGCGGTTGTTGGTGCTGTACTGGTAGATCTGCGCCAGACGTCCCGGAGCCCCGATGGCCGGGGTGTCCAGGAAGGCGGCATCCAGCAGGCGGGTGCCGGCGCCATTGACGCAGCGGGCATCGGCGGGATTGGAGCCGGGGAAGGTGGCGTCGCAGAGGCCGCGGATCTCCGGGTTCATGTTGAGCACGCGCTCTTCATGCGTTCCCAGCACGTGGTAGTAGTCCACCGAGAGGGCGTAGTCCGGGCTGATCTGCCACTGGTAGCCCAGCGACCACTGCTGCGACCAGGGATCGGTGATGTTGGGGTCCACGATGCGTCCCACGGCCCCGAAGGCGATGTCGGTGGGCGGCGAGGTGGGGACGGGCAGGGGATCCACGCCGAAGCTGAAGTTGCAGATGTTGAAGGGCGCCGTCGGCGTGCAGCCCAGCCCCGGGGGCTGGTCGGCCACAAAGTCGAAGATGGTGCCGTAGATGGTGGGCTGCTCCTGCTGGGTGGCGAACAGGGTGATGTTCTGGAAGACCTGGTCGCGGGAGATGCCGTAGCCGCCACGCAGCACGTGCCGGCCGTCGCCGATGATGTCCCAGGCGAAGCCCACGCGCGGCTGGAACTCCTTCCAGTCGGCGGTGGTGCGGTGCAGGGGACCGGGGTTGCCCACGATCTGCTGCACCCGGGCCATGCCGTCGGCGTCCCGCGGCAGCGCCGGGTTGGCCGCCAGAACCTGCTCCAGCACGTTGATGGTGCGGTTGGTGGTGCTGAAGTTGTTGGTCAACTGCGGGATCAGGAAATTGGCATTTGTGTCCCAGCGCAGGCCGAAGTTCAGGGTCAGGTGCGGAGTGACGCGGAAGTCGTCCTGCAGGTACAGGCCGACCGAATTCCAGGGCGGGTTGACGGTGGCGCCGCTGCCTCCGCTGAAGGTGATCTCCCGCACCGCCCCCGGGGTGGAGATGCCCAGGGGGTAGGCGGCGCCGCTGGCGCACGGCCCCCCGGTCTGGATGCAGAGCGGGTCATCGAAGAAGAACAACTGGTAGCCGTTGGCCCCGAAGAAGAAGAAGCCGCCGGTCTTGGCGAAGTAGGTCCAGTCGGCCCCGAACTTGATGGTGTGGCGGTTGTGCACCCAACTGAAGTCGTCGCGCACCTGGTACTTGCGGATCAGCGTCTCCTGCGGCACGTTCACGTTCTGGCCCACCTGCGAGCCGTCGGAGAAATTGATGTTGGGATTGGTGGTCACGCCCCCGCCCGCGATGGGATAGGTGAAGGTGTTCAGCGGCGCCGCCAGGATGGCGTTCACGAAGTCCTGGAAGTGCAGGTTCAGCGAGTTCACCTTGGTGGGCGAGAAGACGTAGTTGTGGCCGATCACGAAGTCGTGGAACTGGTTGGAGGTGCTGTTGCCCTGGGTGCCGTCCACGGAGAAGGGGACGGCGGGGGTGCCCACCTGGTCGTTGGGGTTGGTCCACTTCTCCCGGCCGTAGCGGAAGAACATGGCCTGCTTGTCGCTGACGCGCCAGTCCAGCTTGGCGGTGACCAGCCAGTCGATGTAGGGGAAGGGCAGGGTGGTGACCGGGAAGGCGTAGGGGCCGCCCGGGAAACCGGCGGTCTGGGCGGCGAAGGTGGTCAATTCCTGGAAAGCGTTGGCATCGACGGTCAAGCCACCGGGCTCGCGCTTGTTTTCCACCGCGCCGAAGAAGAAGAGCTTGTCCTTGACGATGGGGCCGCCGATGGAGCCGCCGTACTGGTAGCGGTGAAAGACCGACTTGCAGCGGCCGGGATCCACGCCCGGCGGGCACCCCAGCTTTTCGAAGTAGTTCACCTTGTTGGTGGTGCTCAATTGGAAGAGGCCGAAGGCGGTGCCGTGATAGGCGTTGGTGCCCGACTTGGTCACCACGTTGACCATGCCGCCCACCGAGTGGCCGGCCTCGGCGCTGTAGCGGTTGGTGAGCACGTTGAATTCCTGGATGCCCTCCATGGTGAAGTTCTGGATCATGCCGCCCACCACCAGGTCTTTGTCGTCGCCGCCGTCCACGCTGGTGGCCACCGCGCGCCCGTCGCTGCCGTTGAGGCTGACGTTACCCACGCGCGACTTGGTGGGATCGAAGGCCTCCGCCGGACGCACCCCCGGGATCAGGGTCATCAGCCCGGAGAAGTTGCGGTCCACGATGGGCAGGTCCTTCACCTCGGTGGGCGAGACCGAGCCCCCGATCTCCGAGTTGGTGGTGTTGATGAGCGGGGCTTCCCCGGTGACTTCCACCACCTCGTGGGCGCCGCCCGGCTTCAGGGTGGCGTTCAGGGTCACGGACTGGCCGACGGCCACCGCAATGCCTTTCTGCTGCACGGTGGCGAAGTTGGAGGCCTCGAAGGTGACGTCATAGGTCCCCGGCGGGAGCAGGGTGATGGTGTAGGCGCCCGTGTCGCCGGTCGCGGTGGGGCGGGCGAAGCCGGTGGCGGGATTGGTGGCGGTCACCTTGGCGCCGCGCACCACGGCCCCGGTGGAGTCGGTGACGGTGCCGTTGATCTGGCCGGTGCTCTGGCCCCACAGGTTGGCGCACACCAGAACCACTACGAGGAGCACGAACAGCAAGCGCTTGCCCATCACGGTTCTCCTGAAGAGATTGGGGTGAAAGGGGGTTGTTTGTTTCCTAGCCGTTCCTAGCGGCACCCACCACTCCCTGCCGCCAGGCTCCAAGGTCCAAGGAAAAGCCCCTACCCCTCGGTCGAGTTAAAGCAAACGAATGGCCATGCCAAGACACTGAAACCAAATCGAATGTCGGCGATTTTCGCTTTGACCATACAATTTTCTGGATTCGCTCCCATGGGTGCTTATGAAAATCCGTAGGCTGGCGGCCAGGAGGCTTATGGCCGGCGGGCGCGCCCCGCCCGCCGCCCTCCCTGAACATCACAGCCGCAGGTGACCGCAGTCACCGCTCCCGGCCCGCTCCCGGCCTACGCTGGCTCTGGCGCCGTCTGCGATCAGCGCCGCCGGCGAACGCCGGGTACGGAGGAGAACATGGCAACGGTGGCAGCCAAGCGGGCCGACCTGGCCGGGCCGGGCATCGGCGACTATGGCGAGCTGGACAAGATCCTGCCCCAGAACTACAGCTCGCTGCTCAATCCCAAAGAGACCCAGCAGGCCATCTTCGCGGTCAAGAACTATATCGAGGAGAACCTGTGCAAGGAACTGAACCTCATCATGGTCACGGTGCCGCTGATCGTGGACGTGGAGAGCGGGGTCAACGACATGCTGGACCGCGACGGCTCCCGCACCCCCATCCAGTTCCACATCTCCAACGACCGCAACCTGCACCCGGTGGACGCGCAGGTGGTGCAGGCAGCCACCAAATGGAAGCGCACCGCCCTGCGCCAGTTCGGCATGCAGGTGGGCGAAGGCCTGTGCACCGACATGCGCGCCGTCCGCAAGGACTACTTCCTCGACCACGACCACTCCTGCTACGTGGACCAGTGGGACTGGGAGCGGGTGATGACCGCCGAGCAGCGCAGCCTCGCCTTCCTCAAGGAGATCGTGAGCCGGATCTGGAAGGTGCTGGTGAACGCGGAGAAATTCGCCCAGGAGCGCTTCCCGGCGCTGCGCGATCCCCGCTATCCCAACCTGCCCGAGCGGCTCACCTTCCTGCACGCGGAGGAGATCCTGGAGATGTTCCCCGACCTGCCGCGCAAGCAGCGCGAGACCCAGGTGCTGCAGAAGTATCCGGCCGTCTTCATCGTGGGCATCGGGTGGCCGCTGGCCGACGGCATGCCCCACGAGATGCGCGCCGCCGACTACGACGACTGGGTCACCGACACCAGCGCGCAGACCGGCAAGCCCACCCACGGCCTCAACGGCGACATCCTGGTGTGGAACCACGTCACCAAGCGGCGCCATGAGCTGACCTCCATGGGCATCCGGGTGAACCCGGAGACGCTCAAGAAGCAGTTGGAGATGTCGGGGCAGACGGACTTCCTCCGCTTCCCCTACCACCAGGCCATCATGAACAATGAGATCCCGCTCTCCATCGGCGGCGGCATTGGACAGTCACGGACCCTCATGCAACTGCTGCGCAAGGCGCACTTGGGCGAGGTCACGGTGAGCGTGTGGCCCCAGGTGCTCAAGGAGATGTGCCACCGCAAGAACATCCACGTGCTGGAGTAGCGGAAGCAGGGCCCGGGCGGCCCCGCCCCGGGCCTTCTCTTCGTGACCCTGCTACAATGAGGCCGGTCGGGCGCTTAACTCAGCGGTAGAGTGCCATCCTCACACGGTGGAAGTCGTAGGTTCGAATCCTACAGCGCCCACCATCCTCTCCCCATGCTGCATCTCACAACCAGGATCCGATGAGACCCAAGAAGCCCTGGTTTCCCGGCAAAGCGCTGGCCTCGCCGCAACCGGAAGAGGCCTTGGCCGGCGCCTCCGGCCCGCGACTTTCGGGTGGAGCGCGGGTTAACAGGGGTGTGAGCACCGCTGCCCTCCAACCAGGCATGCTGGCCGCGGCTACCGGAGCCGGGGAGCGGGACACGGACGCCGTCCCGCTGGCCGGGCTCAGCGACGCCCAGGTGATGCTGCGGGTGAAGGCCGGCGACGACGCCGCCTTCGACTATCTGGTCTCCAAGTTCCGCCGCGCCATGGTGAGCTTCATGTATCGCATGGCGCACAACCAGGCGGTGGCCGAGGAGCTGGCGCAAGAGGTCTTCCTCCGCGTCTATCGCTCGCGCTCGACCTACGCCGCCGACGCCAAGTTCACCACCTGGCTGTACCGCATCGCCACCAACCTGGCGGTGAACTACAGCCGGGACACACGGCCGGAGCGCGCCGGGGCGCAGAGCCTGGACCAGCCCGACCCTGAGACCGGCTTGCTGCCGGACCCGGCCGACGGCCAGCCCACGGTGGAGCAGGAGATGGTGCGGCAGGAGCGCCTGGCGGCCATACGCCGCAAGGTGCAGGCCCTGCCCGAGCGCCAGCGCCTGGCCGTGGTCATGCACAAGTATCAGGAACTGGACTACCGCGAGATCGGGCAGATCCTGAAGTTGAGCGAGTCGGCGACCAAGTCGCTGCTCTTCCGCGCCTACGAGACCCTGCGCGAAGAGCTGAAGGAATTTGTGAAGTAGGTGATGGCTATGAACTGCGAACAGGTGCGCGAACATCTCCTGAAGCTGGCAGGGGCGGAGGCGCCCGCTCCCATCCCCGCCGTGGAAGAGCATCTGCAAGTGTGCCCGGGCTGCGCCGCCGAATTGGCCGGCCTGCGCCAGACCATGGCCCTGCTGGACGAGTGGACGGCGCCCGAGCCTTCGCCCTACTTCGACTCCCGGCTGCGCGCGCGCCTGCGCGAGGAAGCCGAGCGCCCGGCGCCCTGGTGGGCCTGGGCGCGCAAGCCCGCGCTGGCCGCGGCCATGCTGGCGCTGGTGGTCGCGGGCGCCAGCCTGTTCCGCGGAGGCGCTCCCTTGACTCCGGCGGTGGCCGAACATCCCGCGACGCAGGTGGTGAACGCCCAGCCGGGAACCGCGGTGGGCGACCTGCAGGCCCTGGACAAGGACGAGGATCTGTACGCGAACTTCGACATGCTCGATGACCTGGCCGTGCAGCAGGCGCATCGCTAAGGAGAGCCGTTGCGCGGGATCAAGCCCATCCTGAGGACCGCGGTGGTGGCGGCGGCGGTGACAGTAGCCGCGGCGCAGCCGCCCCGGCCCGGCCTCGCGCCCGCTGCATTCTGGCAGCAGGGGGGTGGCGGAGGCCGGCGCGGGGCCGGTCCCGGACTTGGGCGCGGCGGCGAGCGCGACGGCCGTCATGCCGGCGACTGGCTGCGCAAGTACAAGGACTTGCCTCCCGCGGAGCAGGAGAAGGCGCTGGCCAGCGATCCCGAGTTCCAGAAGCTCCCTCCCGAGCGTCAGCAGAAGCTGCGCGAGCGTCTGCAGAAGTTCAGCCAACTTCCTCCCGAGCAGCAGCAGAAGATCCTGGAGCGCATGCAGACCTGGGAGAACTTCACTCCCGAGCAGCGGCAGCAGGCCCGCGCCCTCTTCCAGCGCATGCGCAATCTGTCTCCGGAGCGGCGGCGCGCTCTGGTCACCGCCTACCGCCACCTGCGCGATATGGACCCGCAAGAACAGCAGAAGGTGCTCGACTCTCCCCAGTTCAAGAGCACGTTCTCCGACGACGAGCGCGACCTCCTGCGCGGCTTCATCGGCCTGGGCGTGGGTCCAGGAGAGCAGGAGGGCAAGGCTCCGCGGACGGGTGACCGCTTGCGCTTGCCGCAAGCTCCGCCCCAGGGACCGCCGCAGTAGCGGCGCCGGCGCCTAGTTCATCAGCGCCAGGGTCCGCCGCAGCGAGAGCGCGAGCTGGCGCATCTCGCCGGCGTCGGAGGCCTCCGGCGACATCTTCAGATAATCCTCCAGGTCTTCCACCGCACCTCGCACCTGGCCCAACTGGTGGCGCAGCAGGGCGCGCTGGCGCACGTCTTCCGGGGAGCGCGGATAGACCGCCAGCACCAGGTCCACGATGGCCAGGGCCTTGCGCAGGTGGCGCGCGCCCAGGTAGATGGCCTTCAGGTTGTTGAGCATGCGGGTGAGCAGTTGGCGGCGGCTCACGGTGACCAGGAACCGTGGCTCCAGCGGCAACTGCCCGGCGTAGATCTCGTCCAGACGCTGCTGGCACTGGCTGGGCGTGAGGATGCGGCCGCGCTGGAAGGCGTCGATCAGCGTCTCCCTTCCCTCCACGTCGTAGTACTTGAGCAGGAAGTGTCCGGGCATGCCCACCCCGAAGAGCGGGAAGCCGACCTGGCGCGCCACCTCCATGTACACCACCGCCAGGGTGATGGGGATGCCCAGCTTGCGGTCGAGCACCTCGTTCAGAAACGAGTTGCGGGGATCGTAGTAGTCGGCCTCATTGCCGCGGAAACCCTCCTCCTCGAAGAGCACGGCGTTCAGGGCGGCGATGGTGGCGGCGGGGTCGGCTTCTTCGGGCAGGCGGGCAGCCACCCGCGCGGCCAGCTCGGCGAGCCGGTCCAGATAGTGTTCCGCCTCCAATTCGGGATACTCGGTGCGGGCGATGGTGAGGGCGGCGCGCGCCAGTTCGATGCGCTCGTCGTCGATCTCGGGGCCGACCAGCGCGGCCAGGGCTTCAGCCAACGGCGTATGCGACCTGGGCTCTCCCGCCATGGCCCTCATGCTAGCAAGAAACCGTTCCGCCGGGCGTTACCCCTTTAGAGTCAGCCCGCCGCGGGAGGATTCTGCACCACCCCCATGAAGAGGCTCTCGCCGCTCTGGTTGTCCCGGATGACAAAGAAGAACGGGCGGTTCACTTCCATGTAGAAGGTGGGGGGCTCGACGCGAACGGCGGTGGCGTGCACGCCCACGCTGGTGACCGCGGCGGCCTCCGTCCCTTCTTCATTCACGTTCACGTAGGTCTTGTGCTTGACCTCGCTGATGCTCAGGCCCGGGCCGATGCCGCTCAGGTCGGCATTGTTCTGGAAGGCCGCGCCCATCCCCAGTTGGCTGAGCTGGGCGCTGAGTTCCTTCTCGTACTCCATCTTGAAGCGGGGCAGCAGGATGGTGCCCTCGGTGTTGCTGTAGCGCTGCATCCAGGAGTCCCAGGAGTCGCTGTCCAGCTTGGCCAGGAAGCTCTTCAGGTCTTTCTTGGGCAAGAAGACGTACATGGCCAGGCGGCGGTTCTTGCCGTAGGGCAGGCTGACGCTCTGGAAGTCCTCGGTCTCAAGGTAGGGGAGCCAGCCATGCTGCTTCATCAGGGGACGCTTTTCGGGCGCGCCCGCGGCGGGGGTGAAGGCGCGCTCCTCGGTGAGCTTCTTGTCGAACTCCGTGCTCCAGCTTCCCTTGAAGTACACGGCGTTGATCAGGTACATGACCATGTCGGAGGAGATGGGCGGCTCGACGATGGTCGGGATCTTGCCCCGGGTCTTCTCGTTGACCCAGGCGTTGATGGTGGCGGCGGCGCCGGGAGTGCGGAAGTCGAGCGTGGTGGCCTGCGCCTGGTAGAAGTCCAGCACCGTTTTCAGGAAGTCGGGGCGGAAGCTCACGCCCTTGCGCGCCCACACCGAGTTGGCCACCGACAGCTCCACCTTGGGGTCGGGATTCTTCAGCAGGTTGATCAGGTCGAGGCTCTGCTGGTTGACCTGGGCGAGGTCGATGCCTTGCAGCTCGAGGGCCTTCTCCATGGCGGCCTTGGTCGGGCCGCGCGCGCCGTTGTAGACCATGGAGAGCGCGATGGCGATGCTGGAGGGCGAGATGAAGACGTTCTTCTTGCCCTCGCTCTGCTCCAGCAGCTTGAGCATCTTGAAGCCGAAGGCGTTGTGGGCGTGGGAGAGCCCCTGAGCGGCGGGCGGAGGCGCAGCCTGCACTTCCCTGTCGCCTGTCAGGATGATGGAGCCGACCCCTGCGGCCAGCAGAATAGCCAGGATTCCCAACCCAACGGTTCGTTTCATAGCGCAGTCCCTCCCTCAGGAGAAGAACGCACTAAGGATACGCGCTTGCGGGCTGGCTCCGCGCCTATCGTCAGAACGCCGTAAGTAGTCTGCGAGGCAGCGTTGGGTATTCACCATTGCTCGCCTCACTAGTATGTCGGGATTTATCGATTAACTGCTTTATTTTTATACTGTTGAACAGGACGTGTAAAATTCAGTTTGACACGTGTGATAGTGTTATATATAAGTATAACAGCTCAGGACGGAACGGTGATTGATCGCCCAGCGAGTACCCAAGCGAATGATCTGGCCCGAGGAGCAAAGGAGAATGACATGAAGTCCCTGCGTTGTCTGCTGTTGGCTTTTCTGCTGTTGGTTGCCGGTGCTGCCTTTGCGCAGTCCGAGGCGCACAAGATGGACGCGCCCAAAGCCGCCGCGCCGTTGTCCGAGGCGCAGCTTTCCTTCGGCACCTTGAAGACCCTCGCGGGAGAGTGGGAAGGCGCCGTGACCACCGACATGCCGGAAGCCATGAAGGCCCAGATGGGCGCCAACATGAAGCCGCTGCACGTCTCCATGCGCGTGACCTCGCGGGGAAACGCGCTGGTGCACGAGCTACAGGAAGCCGGGACGCCGCTGGATCCGGCCAAGTACGACCATCCGGTCACGATGCTTTACGTCGATGGCGACCAGCTCACGCTGGTCCACTACTGCGATGCCGGGAACCGGCCGCGCATGGTCGGCAAGATGTCGCCCGACGGCAAGACGATCGAGTTCGAGTTCAAGGACATCAGCGGGAACCCGCTGTACCACATGCACCACGCGGTGTTCACCCTCATCGACGCCAACCATCACACCGAGGATTGGACGTTCATGATGAAGGACGTGCCCATCCACGCGCACTTCGACCTTCACCGGGTGCAGTGACGGAGGCTCTCGCCGGCAAGGCGACCAGGAAAGCCAGATGGACCGTGAGTGGAACGACAGTCAGCCGATCTACCGCCAGTTGCGGGACCGCGTCGTGGCCATGATCCTCGACGGCGTCCTCAAGGAAAGCGATCCGCTGCCTTCAGTGCGCCACGTTGCGGCGGAATATCGGGTGAACCCGCTCACGGTCCTGAAGGGCTATCAGCAACTGGTGGACGAGGGGCTGGTGGAGAGCCGGCGAGGCCTGGGCATGTTCATCAATGCCGGGGCGCGCGCTCTGCTGCTGGAGGGCGAACGGCAGAAGTTCCTGGGCGAAGAGTGGCCGCGGGTGCGCGCCACCATCGAGCGGCTGGGGCTGAAAGCGGAAGACCTGCTGGACGGCGCCAACGGGCAGCCGGCGGTGGACGCGGCAGAGTCAAAACCCGCCGAATCAGGATCCCCCGAGGGAGAGGAGCGTTGAAGCCATGGCATACATAGAGGCTCGCGGGCTGCGCAAGGCCTACGGCGCGACCATCGCGCTGGACGGCGTCGATCTGCGGGTGGAAGAGGGCCGCATCCTCGGACTCATCGGTCCCAACGGGGCCGGCAAGACCACCGCGCTCAACGCCATCCTGGGCCTGACGCCCTACCAGGGCGAGCTGCGCGTGCTCGGCCGCGATCCCTGGGCGGAGCGCAACCGCCTGATGAACGACGTCTGCTTCATCGCCGACGTCGCGGTCCTGCCGCGCTGGATGAAGGTCTCGCAGGCGCTCGACTACGTCGCCGGCGTGCATCCGCGCTTCGACCGCGCCAAGGCCGAAGGATTTCTGGAGCGAACCAGCATCCGTCGCGAGAGCAAGGTGCGCGAGCTCTCCAAGGGCATGGTGACCCAGCTGCACCTCGCCCTGGTGATGGCGATCGACGCGCGCCTGCTGGTGCTCGACGAGCCCACGCTCGGCCTCGACATCATCTTCCGCAAGCGTTTCTACGATTCGCTGCTCGGTGACTACTTGGACGGCGACCGCACCATCGTGGTCGCGACCCACCAGGTGGAGGAGGTCGAGCACGTCCTCACCGATCTCATGTTCATCGACCGTGGGCGCATCGTCTTCCAGTCCAGCATGGACGAGCTGGAGTCCCGCTACCTGGAGCTGGCCGCCCGTCCCGAGCAGCTCGCCGCCGCGCGCGCGCTGAAGCCCATCCACGAACGCCAGTCGCTCGGCCGCGCCATCCTGCTGTTCAACGGGGTGGAGCGGCAACAGCTCGCGGCCCTGGGTGACGTCCGGACGCCCAGCATCGCCGACCTGTTCCTCGCGATCGTGGGGGATGGCGCCGGACAGGCGCAAGGAGCTGCCCGATGAATCCTGCCGTGAGTTCCGGGGCTGTTGCCGCGAAGCAGGCTCCGGTCGAGGTGCCTGTGGGCCGGGTCTTCTACTGGTCGCTCCGGCGCGAGATCTGGGAGAACCGCAGCATCTACCTCGTGCCACTCGGAGTCGGAGTGCTGATCGTGCTGGCGACGGCGATCAACGTGATGCACATGGCGCCGAACCTGCACACGCAACCGCTCGACCCGGCGATGCGGCACGACACGGCCGAGTCGCCGTTCATCTTCGCGTCGCTGCTGCTGATGTTCAGCGCGATGGTGGTCTCGGTTTTCTACTCGGTCGACGCCCTCTACGGCGAGCGGCGCGACCGTAGCGTGCTGTTCTGGAAGTCGATGCCGGTCTCGGACACGGTCACCGTGCTGGCCAAGCTCAGCATCCCGCTGCTGGTGCTGCCGCTGGTGACCTTCGCGGTCACATTCGTCACCCAGGTACTGATGCTGCTGCTCGCGATGATGCGCGCGGGCGCCGGGCCGGCGAGCCAGCTGGCGCTGTTCCAGATGTGGTGGAGCGAGTGCTTTCACCTGGTCGCGTACCACGGACTGTGGTGGGCGCCGTTCTGGGGATGGTTCCTGCTGGCATCGGCGTGGGCGCGGCGCGCGCCGCTGCTGTGGGCGGTGCTGCCGCCGCTGGCCATCGGCTTCGGCGAGCGGATCGCTTTCGGCACCTCCCACTTCGCCCACTGGCTGATGTTCCGCTTCGTCGGCGGAATGAGCGGGCCGCCGGATGCGAAGCCGATGTCGATGGGAGCGCTCATGCCGGGCACGCCGCTGGGATTCGTCACCGACATCCACGTGTGGACGGGCTTCGCGATGTGCGCGGTGTGCCTTGCGCTGGCCGTCTACCTGCGGCGGCAACGGGGCCCGGTGTAGTGCGATGTCTCTCCTCCACTCCATCGTCCTGGCCATCCACGTTGCCGCCGGCGGGCTGGCCATTGTTCTCGGCGCTGTGGCCCTGTCGGTGAAAAAGGGCGGGACCATCCACCGTCGCAGCGGGCGGGTGTTCGTCTGCGCCATGCTGGTCCTGGGTATCACCGCCGCGATGCTGGGGAATGTGCTGGGCGGCGTCATGACGGTCTACTTTGTCGGCACCGCGTTGACGACCGTCCGCCCCGAGTCGGTTTGGACCCGCCGCAGCACCGTCGTTGCGCTGCTCGTCGCCCTCGGACTCGCGCTCGTTGACATCCTGGGCGGCGTGAAAGCCTTCCACAGCCCCGGCCGGACCCTCGATGGCGTCCCGTTTGCGATGTTGTTCTTCCTCGCCACCATCATGCTCCTGGCGGCGGCGGGTGATGGCCGCGTTATCCGCTGGGGTATGCCCAGCGGCCGGCCGCGCCTGGCGCGCCATCTGTGGCGGATGTGCTTCGCGCTGTTCATCGCGGCCGGATCATTCTTCTCCATCCGTGAGCGCGTGGCGAAGGTCCTCCCCGCGCCGTTCACGACTGCTCCCCTGCGCGCACTGCCCATCCTGCTGCTGTTTGGCGCGATGTTCTATTGGCTGTGGCGGGTCCGCAGGCGCCGCACCTTGCCGGTGCTCGTCCAACATGATCCGAAGCCACTCGCCACAGGCGGACAGTGAGTCCCGGCGGAGCGTTCTCGACGGCTGCGTCGCGAGCGTGGCCCCGCATAGATAGTAAGGAGGTTGTATGGAACGGAGTAGAGAACTCTCGCCGCGGTTCATGGGCAGGATGGTGCTCGCCGGTTATGGCGTTCTGGTCTTGGCGGGTTTCGACCTGTTTTACGTCCTCAAGAAGATGGTCGTTCGCACCGATGCCGCCGCCACTGCGAACAACATCCTCGCTCACCAAGGATTATTCCTGGCGGGATTCGCCGCCACGTTGCTCGGCGTGGCGGCATACCTGGTGGTGACTGCATTCTTGTACCGCCTGTTCGCGCCGGTGGAGCGGACCCTCTCGCTGACTGCGGCTCTGTTCAGCCTGACGGGATGCGTGGTCCAGGCGGCCGCCCTGGCCTTCCACCTCGTGCCCTTGGTCGTTCTCGGCGACCAGGCGTACCTGAGTGCGATCCCCCTGGCCGAGCGGCAGGCGCTCGCGCTGATGTCGATGATCACCTACGCCAGGGCCTACAACATCAGCCTGGTTTTCTTCGCGTTCTACCTGCTCCAGCTTGGCTATCTCACGATCCGTTCCACCTTCCTGCCGCGCTGGGTGGGCATGCTCGTGTTCCTGGCCGCGGGCTGGCTCGTGTTCCTGTATCCGCCACTCGCGGCGGTGCTCTTCCCGTACATCGTGCCTTCCAGCATCGGTGAGCTCGTGCTAGTCCTGTGGCTCGGGATCAAGGGCGTGGACGAAAAGCGCTGGCACGAGCAGGACCGGCGTGCGGCGGCCAGCGGAGCCGCCGCCTCATGAAGAGCCGCAAGTACGAAACACATCACTGACAGGAGGCACCATGAACCGGTCGAACGCGGGGACTTCGCTGCGCACCGAAGCCAGGATGGCGGGTTTCTTCTCCCTGCTCACCATCCTCACGGGCATATTCGCCCAGGGCTACGTGAGCAACACGCTCGTTGCCAACAATGACGCCGCGACCACGGCGGCCAACATCCTTGCGCATAAGGGCCTGTGGCAGTTGGGCTACGCGGTCTTCATCATCGAGATGGCCAGCAACGTGGTGATGGTGGCGCTCTTCTATCGCCTGCTCAAGCCCGCGGGCCGGAGTACCTCATTCGCCGCTGCGTTCCTCGGGCTCACCGGTTGCATCATCAAGACGTTCAGCCGGGTCTTCTTCATCGCACCACTGTTCGTGCTGGGAGACGCTCCGTACCTGAGCGTGTTCAGTGCGGAGCAGAAGCAAGCGCTGGCGCTTCTCTCGCTCAAGGTGAATGACCGGGGCGCCCAGATGGCTCTGGTGTTTTTCGGAGTGTACGCACTCCTGACCGGCTATCTCATCATCCGGTCGACCTTCCTGCCACGGATCCTGGGCGTGGTGTCGGCGATCGGAGGTTTGGGCTGGCTGAGCTTCCTCTATCTGCCCCTCGCACACCGGCTCTTCCCCTACGTAGTAGCCATCGCCCTGCTCGGGGCAGCCGCGCTGATCGTGTGGCTCCTCGTCTTCGGCGTGAACGAACAACGATGGAAGGAGCAGGCCGGCGCCGCGGGGATATGAGGAAGATCAGCGGAACAGATTCTTGAGAATGAAGAACACATTGGCGGGTCTCTCCGCCAGCCGGCGCATGAAGTAGGGATACCACTCGCTGCCGAAGGGGATGTAGACGCGCATGCGCCAGCCCTCCCGCACCAGGGCCTGCTGCAGGTCGCGGCGAATGCCGTGCAGCATCTGGAACTCGAAGGCGTCGGGCGGCACCCGCTCGGCGCGCGCGAACTCGATGGTCTGGCGGATGATGCGCTCATCATGCGTCGCGATGCCGTGGTACACCCCGCTCTTGAGCAGCACCTTGGTCAGCCGCATGTAGCAGGCGTCCACGTCGCGCTTCTTCTGGAAGGCGATGGAGTGTGGCTCCTGGTAGGCGCCCTTGCAGAGGCGGATGCGGATGCGCTCCCCCAGCAATTCCTCCACGTCCTTCTCGCTGCGCATGAGGTAGGACTGGATGACCGCGCCCACGTGCCCGGCGTGGCCGGGGCGGCGATGCAGTTCGCGCACGAAGTCGAGGGTGCGCTGGGTGTAGGGCGAGCCCTCCATGTCGATGCGCACGAAGCTTCCTTGCCCCGCGGCCTTGGCCACCAGGCCGCTCACCAATTCGCGGGCCAGGGCCTCGTCTACGTCCAGGCCCATGTGGGTGAGCTTCATGCTGACGTTGGCGTCGAGCCGGCGGGCGGCGATCTGGTCGAGCAACTGGTGGTAGGTGGCGGCGCTGGCGCGGGCTTCCTCGGGGTTGGTGACGTTCTCGCCCAGGTTGTCGAGGGAGACGCTCATGCCCAGGCCGTTGACCGCCTGGGTGGCCTGCATGCCGTCGTCGATGGTCTCGCCGGCCACGAAGCGGCGGGAGTTCTTGCGCCCCAGGCGGGAGTGCTCGGCGAAGCGGCGCAGGCGCTGGCTCTCCGAGAGCCAGATGAATACGGCCCTCAGCACGCGGGCGCCTCGGGCGGGACGGGATCAGGGCAGTCCATGGGTCGAGCCGTCATGAAGGCGACCCATCTTTGTATCACAGCGTGTGCTCCGGGTCAGTAGGACCTACATCACACGGCGGTGTGCGCTGGTGCCAGGCAATGCAGAATGAAGAATGCAGATTGCAGAATGAACCCCGTCGCGGCCGCCCCGGCATTCATTCTTCATTCTGCATTCTTCATTCTGCAATCGTCTCAGTGCCCCTGCGCTTCCAGGAATTTCTCCACTTCGATGGCGGCCATGCAGCCGGTGCCGGCGGCGGTGATGGCCTGGCGGTAGCGCCGGTCCTGCACGTCGCCGGAGGCGAAGACCCCGGGAACCTTGGTGAAGACGTAGCTGGTGGTCTTGAGGTAGCCGTCCGGGTCGGTGTCGAGCTGGCCGGCGAACATGCTGGCGTTGGGGATGTGCCCGATGCCCAGAAACAGCGCGCTGGTGGGAAAGTCCCAGGTCTTGCCCGTCTTCACGTTCTTGAGCTTGAGCCCGGTGACCTCCGTCTTGTTCACGTCGTAGACGTCCTCGACCACGGTGTCGGTGAGGAAGGCGATCTTCGGGTGCTTGCGGGCGCGCTCCAGCATGATCTTGGAGGCGCGGAACTCGGCGCGGCGGTGGATGATGGTGACCTTGGTGGCGAAGCGGGTGAGGAAGAGGGCCTCTTCCATGGCGGAGTCGCCGCCGCCCACCACCACGATCTCCTTGCCGGAGAAGAAGAAGCCGTCGCAGGTGGCGCACGACGACACCCCGTGGCCGATCAACTGCTGCTCATGAGGCAGCCCCAGCCAGCGCGCCGAGGCTCCGCTGGAGATGATCAGGGTCTGGGTGCGGATCTCCTGCTGGCCCACGGTGAGCACGAAGGGGCGGCGGCTGAGGTCGGCCTTGTCCAGGTGCCCGGTCTGGATCTCCGCCCCGAAGCGGGTGGCCTGCTGCTTCATGTTCTCGATCAGTTCCGGCCCCTGGATGCCCTCCGGGAAGCCGGGAAAGTTCTCCACCAAGGTGGTGAGGGAGAGCTGGCCGCCGGGCTCGTGGCCTTCCAGCAGCAGGGGCTTGAGGTTGGCGCGGGCAGCGTAGATGGCGGCAGTAAGGCCGGAGCAACCCGACCCCAGGATCACGGTGTTGCGAAGGTTGTCCATGGTCCCTCGTTGGATTCAGCAGAGCGGATTTGGATGCAAGCCCGGGCCGGGCCTCATGGCTTCGGCTTGGCGGCGGGCGGCTTGCGGGCCGGAGGCTTGCCGGTGCCCAGACGCTGCAGGTCGCTCAACACGGTGCGGCGCACTCCCAGCGCCTCGCGGTACCGCGCCAGCACCTGGGAAGCGCTCTGGAAGAGCGGCTCGTAGGCGCTCTGGTCGGCGCCTTGGCAGCGCGCCAGCCCGATCGAGCCCTTGCCCACGCGCTCGATGCGCAGGCGGGTAGCGGGGGTATCGGTGGCCAGCACCTGCGCCGGGGTGGCGGCGCTCACTCCATCCTCGATAGAGATGGTGAGCAGGTCCTTGGGCTCGTGGAAGCGGAGGACCAGGGTCTCGACCACGCGCTGCTCGTCCACGCTCATGGAGTACTGGGCGTTGGAGAAGAGGGCGCTGTCGGGAAAGTCGTGGCGCACCCGCACCCAGGTGGAGACGGGAGCGTCGGGCATGGTGGTGCGGCCGCGCGCGATCTCGAAATCGGGGCCGAAGCCCGGCTTCTGCGGGATGCGCGCCAGCGCCGCCGCGATCTCCTTCTGCTCGTCCGCCGAGGGCGTGCACACGTTCAGGTAGTTGATGCGGACCTGGGGCTGGCCGGGCGGGGGCGCTTGCTGCGCGGAAGCGAGCGGGGCCGCGAGCGCGAGGACAATAAGAAGGTGTGCGCGTGAATTCACGGCGAGATTGTACCAGCACTCAGCAGTCAGCAATCAGCATTCAGCCGGTCCGGATCCCGGCAGGCTGAGTGCTGAAGGCTGAGTGCTGACTGCTAGAATTCCCCCATGGCAAATCTCACCCTGGTCTACGGACTGCGGCTGCTGCCCGAAGGCGAGGTGGCGGAGGTGCACGACGCCGCCTTGAAGCTGGCCAACGGGCGCGAGGCCCGCGTCACCATGCACATCCTGGAAGGCTCGGCGGAAGAGATCCAGGAGATGCTCAGTCAGAGCGTGGAAGCCTTCTTCGACATCCACCTCGATATCTAGCTCCGGGCGGGCGGTATAATCATCCTCGGCCATGAAAGCGTATGTCTATGTGTCGCTGAAGAAGAGCGTGCTCGATCCCCAGGGCAAGACCATCCACGCGGCGCTCCGCAAGCTGGGCTACCAGGGGATCGACGACCTGCGCCAGGGCAAGTACTTCGAGATCACGCTGGATGGCGGGCTGGACAAGGCCAAGGCAGCGGCCGAGGTGGAGCGCATCGCGCGCGAGGTGCTCACCAACCCCGTGATCGAGGAGTTCCGGTACTCCATCGAGGAGTAGGCGCACTAGCTACTAACTACCATGTGCGGGATTGTAGGCTACGTCGGCAAGAAGCGGGTAGTGCCCGTCATCCTGGACGGGCTCAAGCGGCTGGAGTACCGCGGCTACGACTCCGCCGGCATCGCCGTGGCGGGCAACGGCGAAGGCCTGCAGGTACGCCGCGCCGAAGGCAAGCTGCGCAACCTGGAAGAGGCCATCCGGCTCAAGCCCCTGGACGGCACCTACGGCATCGGCCACACCCGCTGGGCCACCCACGGGCGTCCCACCGAGGAGAACGCCCACCCGCACCGCGACTGCACCGGCAAGATCGTGGTGGTGCACAACGGCATCATCGAGAACTACCTGGCGCTCAAGAAGAAGCTGGCGGAGGAGGGCCACAAGTTCTCCACCGAGACCGACACCGAGGTCATCGCCCACCTGGTGGAGAAGCACCACTTCCGCAAGGGCGACGGCCGCCAGGCCTCGCTGGAAGAGGCGGTGCGCAAGACGGTGAAGGAACTGACCGGGGTCTTCGCCCTGGCGGTGATCGCGGTGGACGAGCCCAACAAGATCGTGGCCGCGCGCAACGGCCCCCCGGCGGTGATCGGGCTGGGCAAGGACGAGTACTTCGTGGCCTCCGACGTGCCCGCCATCCTCTACCACACCCGCGACCTGTTCTTCCTGGCCGACGGCGACCTGGCGGTGATCACCCCCGCCGGGGTGCAGCTCACCGACTTCGACGGCCAGCCCATCGTGCGCCAGGTGCAGCACATCACCTGGGACCCCATCATGGCGGAGAAGGGCGGCTTCAAGCACTTCATGCTCAAGGAGATCTACGAGCAGCCGCGGGCGGTGCGCGACACCACCCTGGGCCGGGTCTCGCTGGATTCCGGCAAGGTCTTCCTGGAGGAGATGGAGATCACCGAGGCCGAGTTCCGGGCGCTGAAGAAGATCCACATCGCCGCCTGCGGCACTTCCTGGCACGCCGCCCTGGCCGGCAAGTTCATGCTGGAGCGGCTGGCGCGCGTCCCCGTCGAGGTGGACTACGCCAGCGAGTACCGCTACCGCGACCCCATCGTGGAGCGCGACTCCCTCACCCTGCTGATCACCCAGTCGGGCGAGACCGCCGACACCATCGCCGCGCAGCGCGAGTCCAAGGCCAAGCACATCAAGACCCTGGCCATCTGCAACGTGGTGGGCTCCATGGTGACGCGCGAGGCCGCCGGCACCATCTACACCCACGCCGGACCGGAGATCGGCGTGGCCTCCACCAAGGCTTTCACCGCGCAGCTCACCGCGCTGTTCCTCCTGGCGCTCTACCTGGGAGAGGTGCGGGGAACGCTCAGCGCCGACCAGGCGCGCCAGTACATCGGGGAGCTGACCAAGCTGCCGGGCAAGCTGGAAGCGATCTTGGCCAAGGACGAAGAGATCGAAGACCTGGCCAAGGAGTACCAGCGCGCCCAGGACTTCCTCTTCCTGGGCCGCGGCGTGCACTACCCCATCGCACTGGAGGGCGCGCTCAAGCTCAAGGAACTCTCCTACATCCACGCCGAGGGCTATCCCGCCGGGGAGATGAAGCACGGCCCCAACGCGCTGATCGACGAGAACCTGCCGGTGGTCATCCTCGCTCCCCGGGACCCCGGCGACCCGGGCTCGCTGCTGCGCTACGAGAAGACCCGCTCCAACATGAAGGAAGTGAAGGCGCGCTCCGGCAAGGTGATCGCGCTGGCCATCGAGGGCGACGAGGAGGTCCGCGAAGAGGCCGACCGCACCATCTTCGTCCCTCCGGCGCCGGAATTACTGCTGCCCATCCTGGAGATCGTCCCCCTGCAGCTTCTGGCCTACCACATCGCGGTGCGGCGCGGCTGCGACGTGGACCAGCCGCGCAACCTGGCGAAGTCGGTGACTGTGGAGTAGCTGACTGAGTAGCTGGTAGTTGGTAGCTAAGGGATTGCGGCAAATCTGCAATCTGAAATCTTCACTCTTAAAATGGCTGAAAGCTTCCACACCGCCCGCCTGCTGCAATGCCTCCCGCTCTCCGAGCAGACCAAGCACCTGGAGTTCGAGGTGGAGGGCGTGGAGCGCTTCGATTTCACCCCCGGGCAGTTCATCTCGCTGGTGGCCGAGCACGACGGGCGCGAGATCACCCGCGCCTATTCGCTGGCTTCGGCGCCGCGCGGCCGCCGCTTCGACCTCTGCCTGAACCGTGTGGCCCACGGCTTTTTCTCCAACTACCTCTGCGATCTGGAGCAGGGCGGCAGCATCCGCTTCCAGGGGCCGCTGGGCTTCTTTACCCTGCGCCCGCCGCTCGGCGATTCCCTGTTCATCGCCACCGGCACCGGCATCGCACCCATCCGCGGCATGCTGCAGTGGCTCTTTGCGGAAGAGGAGCGCCATCGCGGCCGCGAGTTCTGGCTGCTCTTCGGAGTGCGCTACCGCGTCGGGCTCTACTATCAGGAAGAATGGGAGGAGCTGGCCCACCGCCACGCCAACTTCCACTATCTGCCCACGCTCAGCCGCGAAGGAGCGGAGTGGACCGGCCTGCGCGGCTATGTGCAAGAGCACGTGCGCGGGCTGGCCGCCGGGCACAGCGACCGTCACGCCTACATCTGCGGGCTGAAGGCCATGGTGGACGCCAACCGCGCCCTGCTCAAAGAACTGGGCTGGGAGCGCAAGTCCATCGTCTACGAGAAGTACGACTGAGAGCGCTCTCCCAGAAACCCCGAGACCTTGCAACCTCCTGATTCCCTGCAACCGCTTGAATCCCAAGCCCATCTAACATATTGACAATAACTCACTCAAGTTTTAGGATTACACCGTCGAGGCAAATAAACCTAATCAAAACAAGCACTTATAAGGTTGGAGGTGAGCAGCAATGGGCAAGATCATCGGCATCGACCTGGGCACGACCAACTCGGTGGTGGCGGTCATGGAGGGCGGCGAGCCCAAAGTGATCCCCAACGAGGAAGGCGGCCGCACCACCCCCTCGGTGGTCGGCTTCACCAAGACCGGGGAGCGGCTGGTGGGACAAGTGGCCAAGCGCCAGGCCATCACCAATCCCGAGAACACCATCTACTCCATCAAGCGCTTCATGGGGCGGCGCTACGACGAAGTCTCGGAAGAGATGAAGATGGTCCCCTTCAAGGTGGTCAAGTCCGGGGACCACGTGGGGGTGATGGCGCAGGGCAAGGAGTACACCCCGCCGGAGATCTCGGCGCTCATCCTGCAGAAGCTGAAGAAGGCGGCCGAGGCCTATCTGGGCGAGAGCGTGAAGGAGGCGGTCATCACCGTGCCCGCCTACTTCAACGACGCGCAGCGGCAGGCCACCAAGGACGCCGGGCGCATCGCCGGGCTGGACGTGAAGCGCATCGTCAACGAGCCCACCGCGGCCGCCCTGGCCTACGGCCTGGACAAGAAGAAGGACGAGACCATCGCCGTCTACGACTTCGGCGGCGGCACCTTCGACATCTCCATCCTGGAGGTGGGC